>Ga0207647_10001028_pt1 | contig 21635 bp, 21 predicted proteins | sample KBSCornC2_FD_184295 | JGI IMG/M metagenome (GOLD analysis project Ga0207647, IMG submission 184295) | Corn rhizosphere microbial communities from Kellogg Biological Station, Michigan, USA - C2 (SPAdes) (version 2) | ecosystem: Host-associated > Plants > Roots > Rhizosphere ... | reverse complement strand
CACGCCTGAAGAGATCAAAGCCCATTCGTTGGACGTGGTAGCGCGAGGGCTACCCTTTAAGGATTAGAGCGCACCTTGCGAGTGTCCGCTTTCCACCCAAAGCTGACTCTAGCGGATTGCCTGCTTCCACTGAAACGCCATTGGCAATGTCCGCCGGTCATGGAACTAGCCGAGAGGGATGCGAGTCGGCGAGTTCAAATGATTGCAAGGCGCCTCGACCACTGTTTGGCCCTGCGCATTCAAAACGGCACCTCTGGTGATGGGCTTCTGGACTGTGTGTCGAGGCAATGCCTCCGCCGGATCTCTGGCCGTTAGCCGGCATCATTTCCGGCCAATCCTTCGAATGTCGGGAGTTGCTCGAAAGGCGGTTCATAGCCGTTCTTCTCGTAGGTCTCGCGAGCAATCGGCACGCGAGCCACCCAAGCGCCGAAATCAACGAACGCCGTGTTGCCAACCCGGTAGACACCCTTCGCCATCCGCAACCTCTCGGAATGAAGCAGCACATCTCAGATTGACGCGGGAGAGCATCAAGGGCGGCGATTACGATCAGCCCTCAGTCGATCATGCAGCGCGGATGATCGCCGCTCACAGACGATCTTCGGCAGATAGAACATTTATCTCTAAGTGCACTCGCGAACAAACTCGAAAGCAACCGAAGAAAACGCACAACAGCCCCGTCGACGCGACAGTTGAATTGGGTCCCCCTATTAAAAGATAGGTGTGACGGCAACGAATCGCACGACGCTGTTCCGAATTGAAGCGGATATTCAATCCCAGGACAGTCAACCTCACAGGCTCGCTGTGAGGCCGAGCCGTGCCACCACGTAGCTATAGTTGGCGGCCGCGCCCAGGAGCGAGTTATTCGAGAACTGAAGCTCGGCAAATGTCTGTAAGCGCCTCGATGAACGCGGGCTTTCGAGACGGAGGTCCGCCAAGCGCGCCGCTTGCCAGCGAGTGCCCGTCGCCCGCTGGGTCCCGTAGCCGAGGGCAATCAGGTACATCCAGCCTGCGCCATCGAAGCGGCGCATCTGAACGACAGGGGTCAGCTGGATGAAGTTTCGAGGCGAGTAATAATCGAACTCGCCGGGAACGGTCGAATGGAAATAGCGGCTGCGCAACTGGATGCTGAGGCCGAGACTTGGCTTCAATACATGGACGTACGTTCCGCGGAGCTGCAGCCGAGCGTTTCTGCCGGTGAACTTCTGCACACTGCCCATTGCGCTGAGCGTGTCGCGGCTGCCGGAGACGAGATCCGCGCTTGCACCGACCAGCGTATAGTAAATTCCCTCGTCGACTCCGCGCGGGGTCTCAACGATCTCGCGCTCGACGAACAGTTCCTTCGACCAGTCTGACGCGCGAATGGACGCCGAGCCCAGTACGGTGCTTCCGTTGGTTCCGACTTTGGCGCTCCAGTTCCATATGCCTGCAACCGCACCAGCAACATCCAAATACGCGCGGGTCTGCTCGCGGGCGCGCTGTCCCTCGGGACTGAACCAGGCGCGCTCAACGTCGAATCCCTGGTAATTGGCGGGCCCTTCGAAGCTCCACAGCGCGCGGCCGGTCAGCTTGACGACGCCCGTCTTCTCGGAATCGCTACTCATCCAAAGTTCCGCGCCGAGCGCCGGCTGGAGCAGATCGCCCCGATGAGATCGATCGATGCTTTGCGCCTCCGCCGGCGCCGCCGCGGCGAAGGCGATGAAACATGCGAGCGCGCAGCTGCGGACAAAGCGGTTCATTTGGTTCCCCATTTCTTCCGCTCCCCGGCGAGCTCCGAAACATATCCCCACAAGCACACAGGCTGCATGACGATCGCATAGGCGAGCACGTAGAAGATGAGGCCGGTGACGTTCCGGCGAACATGGAGACCCTTGGCCTCGAACATCTTGCGCTGGATGTTGAAGATGACGGCGTTCCACATGAGCGCGAGGGGGAGAAGGAGGAGCGTCTGGGGACCGGCGATCCAGTAAAAGCCAAACAGCGCCGCGGCGAGGCCGGGGATAAAGATGAACGTGAAGGTGAGGTCGAGCGGGAGGAACAGGCAGTTCCACCACACAAACAGGATTGAAAGGCGCGGCTTGAACAACAGCGCGCGGTGGCGCTGCAGGGCCTCAATCAGACCACGCGACCAGCGCTTTCGCTGCTGGTAGAATTGACGGAAGGTCGTAGGTGCGTCGGTGAAGACGATCGCGTCCTCCGCATAGCCGACGCGGTAGCCACGGTCGAGCATCGCCCAAGTCATGACGATGTCTTCCCCGACCGAATCCGGCCAACCGCCCACCGTCTCCAGCGCGTGCTTGCTGTACAAGGAGAAGGCACCTTGGGCGACCAGCGTTCCATGATACATGCTCTGCATGCGCTTCACGGCGGAGATGCCGTGGAAGTAATCCCATTCCTGGGCTGCCGTGATGAGGCTCGCACGTGAGTTTCGGACGAGGACTGCGCCGGCAACTGCCATGGTGCCGGGGGGATCGGAGAGATAACGCTCAACAATCTCGCCAAGACTGTCGGACCGCAGTCGGCTGTCCCCGTCGATCGTACAGATGAGACCGTGGGCGGCTTCCGCAAGGCCGCTGTTGAGTACGGCAGCCTTCCCCCGGTTCTGCTGATGATCAATGAGCCGGATCGAGACGTTCGGCGGCAGGCGGAGCTCGGCCAGAGTTGCCTTCACCTCAGCGACTGTGCCGTCGGTCGAGCCGTCGTTGAGGACGAGAGCCTCCACCTGTCCCGGATAGGAGAGGCGGGCGATGCTCTCCAGCGTCGCGCCGATACCGCCCTCTTCATTATAAGCGGCGATCAGGATGCTGACGCCAGGATAGATAAGCGGGGTGCGCCGAGGCGGTCTCCGGTCGAGCAGCAACGACACCGCGAGGAATGCATTCATGAAACCCGGGACAAAGGCGATGAAGGTCAGCGCCCAGATTGCAAAGAGCGGTTCGGTGACCTTCGCAAGATCATCCATCCAGGTGCGCGCGAGATAAATGCTGAAGGCCATCCATGCGAAGGCCACGACCAGCGCAATGACAAACTTGACTCGGATCGAGAGATAGAACCGCCGGTATGGGTCAGCCGCCTGGACCTGCTCCAGTCGCATTGGCGCGTTCATCGAAGGTCATCTTTCGTGCGGACGGGAGCCGTGCTGCAACCCGGTCGCGGGTTAATCGCACAGCCGTAAAGGCAGTCTTCAGCAATGGTCCGAAATGGATGAGTTTCCGCAGCTTGTTAGGGGGCAGGAGCGCAGCGGTTCGCTCGACCATCAGAGGGAACCCAAGGGACCATCAATGAGTCCATATCGCAATGCAATTTGGTCGAGATTGCCGCGCTCGCGCTGAGCCGTTATTTCAAACTCGCGACCGAAATCGCTGGAGATCAGATGTGTTAACGGAGGGGAACTCGCGTTTGCTCACATCTCATCACAAGTTTGATGTGGTGAAGGAGTTCGTGGGCGCGTCCAGGACGGCCCAATCGATGACCGATCTTCGCCAGCTGATAGAGATTTCCTCGCAGGAGCTGGGCTTCGACTATTTTGCGATCGTTCATCACATCCGGTTCGGGCACCCGTCGCGCGACAAGATCCGGCTTTCGAACTACCCGGTCGAGTGGTTGGCCGAACTTCGTGAAAATGAGAGCTTCCAAGAGCCGGTTCTGAAAGCCGCGGAACGCACCTCCACTGGGTTCCTGTGGAGCCGCCTTGAAGAGATTGTCCCGCTCACGGAGCGGCAGCGCGATTACATGAAGCGTGCTGTCCGATATGGGCTCGCCGAAGGATACACCGTACCGAATCACGTGCCGGGCGAGACCTTCGGGTCATGCCATTTTGCGGTGAGCTGCCATACAGCGTTCCCAGACGAAGCATTGCCTGCGACACAGTCGCTCGGATGTTTCGCTTTCGAGGCAGCGAGGCGCTTGATTGAGATCCACGGCGAGCCAAGCGAAAATTATGTCGTTCCGGCACCGCTGACTGAGCGCCAGCGTGATTGCGTCCTGTTTGCCGCGCGTGGCAAGAGTGACTCGGTTATTGGACAGTTGCTGAACATCAGGCCGACGACGGTCAACGAGCATATCGAGGCAGCAAAGCGACGCTACTCCGTGGCTACACGGACCCAGCTCATCGTCCGCGCCCTGTTCAGGAGCGAGATCTGTTTCGCGGAAGTGATCGACTAGTCCGTCGCGCAAACCGGATCGGTAGACCTCCCAATGGTCGGCAATTGGGCCAGTGGTACCACCGGGGCGGTCGATCGTTGATCAGGATGAGATCGTGATCCTCAAGCAAATATCTCAGTAACGCTCGGACCTGGAGCGACGCGAAGTTCGCGCCGAGGCAGCCATGGGCGCCTCCGCCGAACGGGACGAAGGCGAAGCGGTGCCGCATTCTCGCCTGCTCCGGAGAAAAGCGGTTGGGATCGTATCGATCCGGTTCCACCCAAATTTGCGGCAGGAGGTGGGTAAGCATCGGATTCACTCCGGTCACGGTGCCAGCGGGTATTGAATAGCCATCGAACTCGGTGTCGCGGAGTGCGCGGCGCCACAGGACAGGCGCAGCGGCGTTCAGCCGAAGTGCTTCCTTCACCGCCCATTCGCTCTGCTCGCACTGCTGCAGTTCGCCAAGCTGGATTTCCCCCGCTGAGCCGATCTTTGAACAGAGCTCCATTCGAACCCGCTCCTGCCATTCCGGGTGTCTCGCGAGGTAATAGAGGGTCGACACCGTCGCTGAAGACAGCGCGTCGAATGATGCAGCTATGGTGAAGGTCAGGTGTGCGACCACCTCGTCTTCGTCGAGCAGTTCTTTGCTCTTCATCCGCACGAGGACGGCTGCGAGGTCTGTGCGGCTCTCGGCAGGATTGCTGGCGATCATCGGGTCCAGGAGTTTCCGCACGTGACGTTTGGCCCAATCGGCTCTCCAGTGCGCGTTCCCCGGAACGGGAAAGGGAATCACAGCCGTCGCGGAGCGCATCAGGTACCGGAAAGCCAGGAGATCCGATCGCGTAGCTTGAGCAGCGTCAAGCCCAAGGAAGGCAGAATAACCATTTGCAAAGGTGAGAGTCTGGGCGAACTCGTACGCATTCACGACAGTGCCGGAAACCGCTGAACCAATGCGCTCGATGTTTCCGGCAAACGTGCTTAGATATTGCTGAAGCTGATCCTGCTTGAAAGCGGTCGCGACTAGCTTCCTGTGCCAGCTGTGGTTCGAACCGTCACGAAGAAGAAGCCCGCCGTCGAAGTGACGGCCGAATACGGGCTTCCAACCTCCATAGGCCGAGAAGTTTCCTTCGCGATCGAACAGCACGAACTCGTTCGCTTCCGGTCCGACCAGCTGCACGTTCCAGTTGCCGCAGGCATAGAAGCGGTGCACCGCCCCGTAAGTGTCGTACATGCGCTTCGTGAAGCTGAACGGGTCCCGGACCGCTTGCGGGAGAATGCCGAGCACCGGCAGACCTTTCTTTCCAGGGATAGCTCGGAGCTGACGACCGCGCACGCTTGCGAACGCCGGAAGTTCGCGTCGCGGCTTTGGCGTCTGCAGGATGGAGGGGACGACTTGTGCTGTCATGGTGGTGCTCGCCTGCGAGTGGATCAGGCACAGAATAGATCGGCCCCATTATGGACATACCCCCGTAACTACAGGGCTCAAGTATCGCCGCCGAAGCGCGCAATAAGGGTTCATGATCGACGTTGTCCTGCCCGAGAACCGGTTCGCATTCGCCCGTGCCCTGCTCGAGATGCACCATGACCGGAAGCGCGTTTTCGTTGACACGCTCGGCTGGCAGCTCCCGTCACGCGAAAGCTGGCTCGAGGTGGACGAATTTGACAATGAATATGCCGTCTATCTCATCGCACGGACGGCAGGGACCGTACGACATCAGGGTTCGGTCCGATTGCTGCCGTCAACCCGGCCACATGTTCTCGCGTCTCTCTTTCCGTTCCTTTGCGCCGACAGCGTCCCGGTCGGTGAGGAATGCTGGGAAATATCGCGGCTCGTTGCGGCGCCAGGCGAAACCGGTGGCACTGCCGTGGTCAAGGTACACCGGATGCTCGCGCTGGCGCTGCTTGAATTCGCGGACCTGAATGACATCACCAACTATTCCCTCGTAACCGAGGCCCATCGGGTGCCGGCGCTCCTGTCCGTCGGCTGGGATGTGCGTCCACTTGGTCTTCCGACCGTCTGCATGGGCGAGAACCTGCAGGCTCTGCAGATTGTCATTCACGAGGATTCATTGGCGGTCATGCGTAACCGCTTCGGTATCGAAGAATCGGTCCTGCGATCGACCTCGCCACAGTTGCGGGCCGCGTGAAAATGACTCGCCCGCTGGTCTCGATCGTCAACCGCGGCTCGAAGGGGTGGCACCCTCGTACCGACGCGGGCGAGGAGTCCCGGCGTGAGGAGTTGCTGATTCAGCGGTTTCTTGGATTGCCGAAGGCATCAGACAGAAGATTAGTTACTCACGACGAGAGGTTTGCTCACGTCGCATCCGTTTTGTTGACGTCGCAGCTCGTGCTCGCGCAGGCGTTCAGCGGCGAGATCTGTTGTTCTTCGGTCCAGCGCATCCTGCTCTTTGTCTACCTCCGAGAGGCGCGGGGCAGGGATACTTCGATCCGATCGCTGTGCAACTTTCCGATTCTGGGGCCCGGCACCGTCGCGCTGCGCTGGGCCGCCAAGCTCATCAGCGATGGAATTCTGGAGCTGACCGACGCTGCTGAGGCGAGTGACAGGCTCATTCGGTTAACGCCCGACGGCGTGACCGGTCTCGAGCGCTGGCTGCGCTGTATCGATTCAGGATTGGTGAGCGACAAGCATGCGGGTTTTTCTGTTTAGTACAGCCGCAATGTTCTGCTACGCGCCTTTAAGGTTCAGCAGCGGAACAGTAAATGTCCGACCAGTTCGCGCAGCAACAGGACTGCGACCAGGACAAGTTGCGTACGGCACTTTCGAATATCGAGGATGCACTCGATATTCTGGATCTTGCCCGTGCTCCTCTCGATGTGAGCGCCTTCCTCGAGCAGGCACGTCATCGTCTGTGGGAGTATCTCGACCTAGAGGATTGAAGCGGCGGGTGTCGCGCGCCGGGGAATTCGGGACAGGCGGTCTGAATCAGTCCTCGGGTGTCTAGCCATTTCATGGCGCGGCTTTTCCTCGCAGCCCAGTCGCTCTCGCTGTTTATCTCGATGTACGCCTGGTGGCGTGCTCGACAGCGTCTTGTTCCGAGCCGCATGATCGCAGCGGCCTTCTACGCCGCCGTAAGTTCGGGCATCGGAGGCGTCGCGATCGCGCTCTTCCTGATGGCAACGACCAGCCGCTAGATCCCTTGTCATCGTGACGCTTGCAAAGTGCCCGGCTGGTGTTCCCTCCGTTGAGGATGCAAAAGGTTGGCACGGCACGCCCTGACCCACGTTGCTCACAGATGATGGACTCGTCAGCGCGAGGTCGCGAGCAGCTGGGCCGGTTGCTGGAGCATGCCTTTCCGCTCGGCGAATGTGGATCATTCTCGGGACTGCTCAAGGCGATCCGGACCGCGGACGGCGCGTCGCCGGAGTGTAGTCCGGCAATGCAGAATGATGCGGGGGATCAGTCAGGCCGCAACGAATCGGCGGCGAGCACTAGACCAGAGAAAGGATTGCCCAGAGGATCAATGCCCAGAAAATGATTGCGCTTCCGAAGATCACCCTGTGGCGCACTCGGTGCGGCGCCTTCTCCTCCTCGAACGCCCAATATCCTCGGTGAAGTCCGCCCGAACGAATTCCGGATCCTCTGCCGGGAGCGGCAGCTGCAACTGCGGCTCGCCGGAAAGCTGCGCAACACAGCCGCACTGAGGTCTGCCCTTAATATCGGCTCTTACGGACGGCGGACATTCTCCGCGTCAGTGAGACGCCGCGCTTAGGCGGCGCGCTGGCGCGCTTCCTGTCCGCTGATCGAAGCCCATGGCATGCTCGACAGTGCGTCGAGTCGCTCCGCGACGACGGGGCGCATCAGCCAGAATCCCTGACCGGCGTTGCAGCCAAGATCGCGGACCAGCTTGAGGAGTTCCTCGCTCTCGACATGCTCGGCAACAGTCGAGACGCCGAGGGCTTCACATAGTCCGACTACGGCCCTCAAAAGACGCTTTCCGTCGAGGCTGTGCTGGGCCGCCGTCACGAGACCGCCGTCGAGCTTGATCTGGTCGAAGCGAAGCTCCCGGAGATAGGCGATCGAAGCATAGCCGGCGCCAAAATCGTCTAGAACAATGGTCGCGCCGGCCGTCCTGAGCTCGGTCAGATTCTCCCGCGCACGTTCGAAATCTGCGAGCAGCGCGGTCTCGGTCACTTCGACCTGGAGCCGCTCGGGACAAAGCCCAATCTCCCGCAGCGAACGGAGCACGGCGCGTGCGGAATCTCTCGAGCACAGCTGGATGGCGCTGAGATTGAACGAGAGCTTGATCTGATGCGGCCAGTTGCGCGCCTTCTCGAACGCCAGCGCCATCAGCCGCGAGTTAAGATCGTCGATGAGATTGAGATGTTCGGCGATCGGGACGAACTCGGACGGCGATATTGAACCGAGCACCGGATCAATCCACCGGGCGAGCGCCTCGTGCGCAAGGACTTGGCCGGATTTGAGATCGAAGATCGGCTGGAACTCAACGCTGAAATTCTCATGAACTCCCGGCGCAAGAAGTGCGCCCTCGATTTCGGTTCGTCTCCGCCTTGGGGCCTCCATCCTCAATTCGAACACGGCCATACGCTCGGCCGGATTCTCCTTGGCCTGGTAGAGCGCAAGATCGGCGTCGGCCATCAACCGCGACGGCGACTTGGAGTCCGAGCGTGACAGAGCAAGGCCACAGCATGCCGAGATTACGAGCTGCCGCCCCTGGAGGTGGACAGGGCCGTTGACGCCATCGAGAATCTCCCTCCCAAGGAGATGGGCGTTCCTGGTCCGTCGGATGTCGCGCACGAGGATCCCGAATTCGTCGCCGCCGAGCCGGGCCACCATTCCGCGGCTGCCAATCACCCGGATCAGGCGCGCCGCGACCTGGTCGAGCAGCTGGTCCCCTGTGGCATGCCCGAACGTATCGTTGACCGACTTGAAGCGATCTAGATCGAGGATCGCGACGGCGAATGAGCCGCTCCCCGCGGCGCCTTCCAGCGCGGCGACGAATGCACGGCGGTTGGGCAACCCGGTAAGGAAGTCCGTGGTCGCGGCGACAACGGCCTCCTGATGCGCGTGCTCCACTTTCTGCTGCTCGTATGCGATCCGCGAGCGGGAGAGGATGACATCGGTGAAATGGCGGCTGTGGGCATTGAGCAGTCGCATCGTCAGGCCAGCGACAACCACGAGCCCGAATGCCGCTCCGGCGAAATACGGGTCGCGGGAGAACAGGGCGCAGATCGAGATCGGAACGATAATCAGCACCAGGGGGATCCGCCCAGCGACCGGAAGCGCCGTCAGGCCATACGCGACGCCGATGGCGGTCAGTCCACCGAACAGCATGACGGCCATATGCGAGGCAGCATCACCCACTTGGAATAGATAGAGGCAGCGCGCGCAGACTGCGGCGCACACGGCGGCGGCGAACCACACGGTCTGCCGCATCCGCCTCATCATCATGGCATGTGAAATGGTCCGACCATGACCAAACCAGTGAAACAGGCGCAGCAGCCCGCACACGGCGATGAAGGTCGGAAGATTGGGACCAACGGCGAGCCTCCCGCTGGTTGCGAGCTCCATCGCCGACAGGTTGACCAGGCCCAGGAGGTAAACGATTGGCACTTGGCGGCGGAGGGACCAGTACCGCTCTTCCACGACTGCGCGTTCCGATGGTGTCGACAGATCGCCGTCTACATAGCGCTGGAGCAGCCCTCGTAAGCGTGACAGCATGATGCTCCGTGCCTGAGCGGCGGGCGTCCGGAGGAGAACGCCACGCGCTTCAGCCCTAGCGCGCGAGGAACAAGGGATCGTAAAGTTTCAGTCCGATCCGGTGCGAAGCTGCGGGTCAGGAGTTTCCGCTTTCGACCGCTTGCGGACACCGGATCGGCGTGGTGCAGGCGAGCATCCAATTTACAGCGAGGGCAACCCATGAAGGCGATTGCGGTGACCGATCAGACTGCAGGCACGGCTGGAATGAAGCTGGTTGAGCGACCCGAACCGCAGCCAGCGATCAATGACGTCGTGGTCCAGGTTCATGCGGCGGGATTCGTCGGGACTGAGCTGACGTGGCCTTCGACGTGGACCGATCGCCTTGGTCACGACAGAAAACCCTCGATCCCTGGCCACGAACTGGCCGGAGTGGTTACGGCTCTCGGCTATGGCACAACGGGGCTGTCGGTTGGGCAGCGGGTGGTCGGCCTCACCGACTGGTATCGGGACGGCACTCTCGCCGAGTTCGTCGCGGTCGAAGCGCGCAACCTCGCACCGTTGCCCGGCGATGTCGACTTTGCCGCGGCTGCGAGCCTGCCGATCTCTGGCCTCACCGCGTGGCAGGGATTGTTCGAGCATGGCCGCCTCCGTGCGGGTCAGAGCGTCATTGCGCATGGCGCTGCCGGCGCGGTCGGGTCGATGGTGACGCAGCTCGCACGCGAGTTCGGTGCGTACGTGATTGGCACCGGGCGTGCCCGGGACCGCCAGTCCGTGCTCGACTTCGGGGCGAACGAGTTCGTCAACCTCGACAGCGAGGCCCTCAAAGACATCGGCAAAGTCGATCTGGTGTTCGACGTCATCGGTGGCGACATTCAGAAGCAGTCAGCAAGACTGATTCGGGCCGGAGGAACACTGGTGACGGTCGTCGGGCCGCCGGAGGCGTGGCCTGCCCACGGGCTCGCGATCGACTTCGTTGTCGAGACCGATCCCGTCGAATTGAATGAAATAGTACAGCGGGTGCGGGACGGCCGACTGCGGACGAACATCGGTACCACCGCGAGCCTCGACGATGCCGTCGCCGCTTTCAACCCGACTGAGCGACGCCGCGGGAAGACCATTATCCGCATTCGCACCTGAGGTCCGAGCTAATGCGGCGACTAGTGCCCACGGCCGTGTCGGCGCCTCAGGGAAGCGGTCGGCGGTGATTCGAACGTGGTTTCACATAACCTTTCGTCACGACATTTCTCAGCGCGTCTCTCGAAATGCCCGGGTGTGGCAGGACCGCGCGTCGCGATTACGTTCAAAGTGGATCAGTCTGAGTCCCGCGTGCCCGAATTGCTCAGCATTTTGGACGCACATTCAAGTGATTCTGCATGATTTTGTTCAGATATTTCCCACGTCGGCAAAAACACCATCTCGGTACGTATTTGCCGATCGAAAGGCGGTGGGGATGTATCTCAGGCGCGAGCGCGCGCGATTTCTTATTGTCGCGATAACGCTAATCACTTCGACTGGGAGTCGCGCACAAGGATTCCATTCTGATCCGGAGGGGTCCGGAGTCCTCGTGTCTGCAGTTAGCTGGCTCCAGGGAACGCTCCTCGGCACGGTAGCCACGGTCGTGGCAGTCATTGCTGTCGCCACGGTCGGCTTCATGATGCTCACCGGTCGTGTCAATTGGCGCTACGGTGCCACGGTCATCCTGGGCTGCTTCATTCTGTTCGGCGCATCGAGCATCGTCGCGGGCATCCACTCGACCGCGACACTCGGCCAGTGAGTGCAACCATAGAACGCGACACCTGCTTCGTGGCGCTTACGCGTCCGCAGATGTTTGCCGGCGTTACCTACAGCTATTTCGTCGCGAATGTGGTCATCGCGACGGAGCTGTTCCTGATCTTTAAGTCAGTCTGGGTGATTGCCGCGGCGCTGCTGCTCCACGGCGCTGGCGTGCTGCTGTGCCTCAGGGAACCGCGCTTCTTCGACCTGTGGCTCGCACGCGTCTCCAAGACTCCGCGCGTCAAGAATTATGAGGTCTGGGGATGCAACTCCTACCGCCCCTGACCACCAAGAGTGATGCGGCTGTGCGCGAACAGCCGTCGGGCAAACATCTGCCCTACGCCCGTCATGTCGACGATCAGACGATCGAGACGCGCGATGGCCTGCTGATCCAGGTGATCCAGGTCCGCGGACTGCTGTTCGAGACCGCGGACACAGACGAGATTAGTTACCGGAAACGACTGCGCGATGCGGCGCTGCAGGCGATCGGCTCTTCGCGATATGCTGTGTATCATCATATTATCCGGCGCGAGGCCGAGGTCGCACTCGACGCCGATTACCGGGACGGCTTCACGCAGAAGCTCGACGCCGCATGGAGGGCGCGGCTTTCGGCCCGGAAGCTCTACGTCAATGATCTCTTTCTGACACTCGTCCGCCGACCACTGCAGGGCAATGTCGGCGGGCTGGACCGCTTGCGGAAGCGGTTCGGAAAGGTCGTCGAGCAACTCGATGGCAGCCGATACGAGCTTCAGCAGCTCAACCAGACGCGCGATGCGCTTATCGCTTCACTCGGCAGTTACGACCCTCGAGTGCTGACCGTGTACTCGACCAAGCAGGGGCATTGCTCCGAAGTTCTCGAGTTCCTGTCGTACCTGTTCAACGGCGAGATGCGGCCGGTCCTTCTGCCAATGCAGGATGTCGGCGACTACCTGCCCTATCGCCGGATTAGCTTCGGCCAGGACGCGATCGAGCTCGGCCGCGCAGGCGTTAGCCCACGCCAGTTCCTGGGTTTGGTCTCGGTCAAGGATTACCCGGGTCAGACGGCGCCGGGCATGCTCGACGAGCTGCTGCGGCTGCCATTCGAGCTGACGATCTCGCAGTCCTTCGGATTCGTTGAGAGGCAGGCGGCCCTATCGCGTATGAACCTTGCGCTCCGCCGCATGCGTTCCGCTGAGGACGAGGCGCTGAGTCTTAGAGCTGAGCTTACGGACGCGAAGGACGATGTCGCGGCGGGCCGCGCCTCTTTTGGCGAGCATCATATGACCATCGCTGTTCGCGGCAACTCGCCGGAAGTGGTCGACGAGGGTGTTGCCGAAGTCCAGTCGGCGTTGGCCGATCTCGGCATTATGTCGGTGCGTGAGGACATTGCCCTCGAGCCGGCCTTCTGGGCGCAGTTTCCCGGGAACTTCAAATATATCGCGCGGCGCGGCCTCGTCTCCACGAACAATTTCGCAGGCTTTGCAAGCTGCCACAATTTCGCGCTCGGCCGACCGTCGGGCAATCACTGGGGCGATGCGGTGACCCTGCTCGAGACGACAGCTGCAGGCCCATATTTCTTCAACTTCCATCAGAACGACCTCGGCAACTTCACGGTGATCGGGCCATCCGGGTCGGGTAAAACTGTCGTGCTCAATTTTCTGCTAGCGCAGGCGCGCAAGTTCCACCCGCGGATTATCTTTTTCGACAAGGACCGCGGCGCGGAGCCGTTCATCCGTGCCATAGGCGGGCGCTACGACGTACTCCGCCCCGGCATTCCGTCCGGCCTCAACCCTCTTCAACTTCCGGATACGCCGTCAAATCGGCAGTTCGTTATCGACTGGCTGCAGGTGCTGGCCGGCGGCGCCGAGAGCGACGAGCTCGTCCAGATCAAGGATGCGGTCGATGCCAATTTCGAGCAGCCGCGCCAGCACCAGCGCCTGCGTCACATCGTCGAGCTGTTCCGGGGCGGCCAGCGGCCTCACGGCAACGATCTGTGGTCGCGGCTGAGGCCATGGTGGGGCGAGGGCGAGCGGGCCTGGCTGTTCGACAGCGAACATGACCTGACCGATCTGACCGCCGAATCGGTCGGCTTCGACATGACGCAGATCCTCGATGATCCCGTCGCTCGTACTCCGGCGATGATGTATCTCTTCCATCGTGTCGAGGAGCGGCTCGACGGCAGTCCCACAATCATCGTGGTCGACGAAGGCTGGAAGGCGCTCGACGACGATGTGTTCGTCCGACGGATCAAAGACTGGGAAAAGACTATCCGCAAGCGCAACGGCGTCGTCGGCTTTGCTACGCAGAGCGCACAGGACGCGCTCGAAAGCCGGATCGCAAGCGCGATCATCGAGCAAGCGGCGACCCAGATCTTCATGTCCAACGCCAAGGCCCGGCGTTCCGAATATGTGGACGGCTTTGGCCTTACCGAGCATGAGCTCGAACTCGTGCGCACGATCCCCGACAGCGCGCACTGTTTCCTGATCAAGCATGGTAACGACAGCGTGGTCGCCAGGCTTAATCTCACCGGCGAAAAGGACCTGCTGACAATCCTCTCCGGACGTGAACGCACCGTTCGGCTGCTTGACCAGATCCGCCTCGAAACCGGCGACGACCCGACCGACTGGCTGCCCCGTCTGCTGGAGGTTGCCTGATGGACGCCTGCTCGGCAGCGCAGCAGGGGACCGGCTTCGTCAGTTCCGTGACGGACTTTGTCGATTGCCAAGCCCAGAATCTGGGCGCGGGCGCCTGGGCAGCCCTTGGAATGCCGGGATCAACTCTGCAGGTAGTGCTGACCGGCTTTCTTACGATTTTCATTGCGCTGATGGGCTACCGGCTGCTGCTAGGGTCAGCCTTCACGATCCGCGATACGACGCTCGCGTTCATAAAGATCGGCGCAGTGTTTGCGCTGGCAACGAGCTGGGCAGCATACCGGCCGCTGGTCTATGATCTGGTGGTTGATGGACCGGGCCAACTCGTCAGCGAGATCGGCCCAAGTGCAGGCATCGCAGGGTCGGACGGCACACTTCTCCAACGGCTCGACTATGCCGATCGGGCGCTGGAGCAACTCGCGATCCTGGGTCCCGGCTATCCGCCGACGAATGATCCAGCAGAAACGGGGCCGCCACCGTTTGTCGGCTTCGACGCGTTCGCGATTGGCGGTGCAAGGATCCTGTTTCTGTTTTCGGCGATCGCCGGAATGGGTATCGTCCATATTGTCGCGGCTCTGATGCTCGCGCTCGGGCCATTCTTCATCGCGTTCTTCATGTTCGACAGCACGCGCAGCCTTTTCGAGGGCTGGGTCCGAGTGCTTGCCGGTACAGTAATCGCTGCCATTTCAGTTTCGATCGCGCTCGGGCTCGAACTCGGCTTGATGCAACCTTGGTTGAGCTCGGTGCTCGGGCGCAGAATGTCGGGCGAACCACTGCCGACCATTCCGACCGAGCTGTTCGTGATTTCAAGCTTTTTCGCACTCGCAGTCCTTGCGTCGCTCTTCCTTTCGATGCGAGCCGCGTACGCCTTCCGTCTTCCTGGATTGCTGCGCCTTGAAGTTGGGAAACTTGCTGGCCATGAACCGGTCAATTCAGCACGCCCATCGCAAACAGGTGGATCGCGGACTCAGCAGCCTGAGAGAGAGCGGGCCCGCGCAGCAGCAGTGGCTAACGCGTTCTCGACGCTGAACCGCCGCGAGCGGCTGGCTCTGCTCGAAATGCCGGTTTCCGGGTTGTCGCGCGATCGTACGGCTCAGGTTCGGTCAGCCGAGGTCGGGAGCGGGAGCCGCAAGGTTCCGCTCGGCAATAGTTTCACCAGGAGATCAGGAAGGCGCGTTTCAGCAATGTCAGTGAAGCGGGATGCGAGCGCATGAACAAGCATAGCCGGGAGGCGCTCGATACATATTATGCGGAAGCAGCGAGCTGGAACCGCGACCGAGTGCAATCGATGCGCACGTCCCATCGCATCGCGTGGGCTATAGGGGCTGTCGCCGCCCTACTCGCGATCCTGGAGGCAATCGCGCTCGTTTTCCTGATGCCGTTGAAAACGGTCGTCCCTTACACTTTGATGGTCGACCGGACGACCGGCTTTGTTCAAGCTTTGAAGCCGCTCGACGAAGCGAAGATCGCACCCGACGCAGCGCTCACTCAGTCGTTTCTCGTTCAATATGTGATCGCGCGCGAAGGTTTTGACGCCTCGAACTTGAACGCAAATTATCGCAAGGTCGCGCTATTCTCCGCCGGCGGCGCGCGCAGCTCCTATCTGCAATCAATGCAGGTTTCCAACCCGGGAAGCCCGCTTGTCCGCTATCCGAGAACCACGACAGTCGACGTTCGGGTCAAGAGCGTGTCGCCGATCGGCAGCAATGCGGCGCTGGTTCGGTTCGACACTATCCGAACCGATGCCAACGGTCATTCGCAAGACGCAAGCGCATGGGTTGCACTGATCAAATATCGCTACTCGACCGCGCCGATGTCGGTTGAGGACCGGTTCGTGAACCCACTCGGTTTCCAAGTCACGTCGTATCGCAAAGACCCCGAGGCACTTCCAAGCTCGGAAGCCGACCAGCAAGCAGCTTCCACTCCGGCAGTCGCCGGGTCGCCAATTACGGGTGCCCATTATTATGATGCGAACGGCCGCTCGCCTGAGTCCGGGGCCAGACCATGAAGTGGCGCCTGCTTGGCCTCTTGCAATACTTGGTAGCGGGGCCGGTAGCGGCGCAGATTCAGCCGCATCCGGCAGGAGCCGATCCGCATCTGCAGGTGGTCGACTACGTGGACGGCAAGGTCGTTCAACTGAGCGGCGCGCCTGGCTATCAGCTGATGGTCGTGCTCTCGCCGGACGAGCAGATCCGCAATGTCGCGATCGGCGATACAAGCGCCTGGCAGATCAGCGCGAACAAGGACGGCAACCGGCTGTTCCTCAAACCCACGCAAGCCGGCACCGCGACGAACATGACGGTAGTGACGTCGGTCAGGACATATGCATTCGATCTGCAGGCCCTCGACGGCGGATCGATGGATACGCCTTACACTGTGCAGTTCCGATATCCCCCGCCGAGCCCTGCCGCGAACGACAACGAATATGTGGATGTCTCGGCACTCAAGCGGCGGCTCAGCCGCTACCGTCTGAGCGGCGATCGGCAGCTTCGGCCGTCATCGATCAGTGACGACGGCGATCATACCTACATCAGCTGGCCGAAGACGGTGCCGATCCCGGCAGTCTACGCGCTCGATCGCAGTGGCAATGAGACGCTCGTCAACGGAATGATGGGCACCAACGATACCTACGTGATCGACGGGGCGCCGCAGGAGCTGATTTTCAGGATCGATCACAATGCTGCGCGCGCGGAGCGAATGGCTCCGCGGAAGGGCGCCTGATGCCGGTCAAGGAAATCGGAGATCCGCGGCTGCAGGCGTTGTTCGGCGCCAATGATCCGCGCGACGGAGGCGTCCGGCCAGCGGTTCGTCTGCCCCGCAAGGGACTGCCGCCATCTGCGATTGCGATCGTCGCAGCGGCAATGGCCTTGCTCTTGTTCCTGGTACTGAACGGTCGCCGAACCCAGCAGGCCGAACCCAAGGTCGGGGCCCGAACCGGCTACGATATGGGAAGCGAATGGACAGCGCCACCGCCACTCTACATTCCTCCAGTCGAGCAGCGCCGGTATCCAGCTGAACCAACCGCGCCGGCTGAGCCCGCACAGAAACCGGTCGCTGCGCCTGTTGCGGTTCCGACCCTACAAACTCGGCCGATAGCACAGCCACCGCGGCAAATTGCGGAGCCTTTGCCGCCGATTATGCAGAGAGTGCCAGCCGAGCCGCCATTGCCGCAACGCAATGCGACCGGGTCACCGCTGGTGATCGACACAGGTACCAGCCAGGAGAGCACCCCTCCAGCCGCGGGACGGCCCGGCATGACAACGAGCGGTCCGACGACCCAGCCCGCCACACGCATGCGGGCGAGCGCCCTTGCCAATCCGTCGATGACCGTCCCGCAGGGCTATCTCATTCCGGCCGTGCTCGAGACTGGCTTTGACTCGACGAAGGCAGGATATGCCCGCGCAATCGTTTCCCGCGACGTTCGCGGCTTCGATGGAAAGAACGTGCTTATCCCGCGTGGCAGCCGGCTGATCGGCCAGTCGGAAGCCGGGATCGCTCGCGGGCAGAAGAGAGCGGTCATCACCTGGACCCGACTGATCCGACCCGATGGGATGACGATCAGTCTGGACTCGCCTGCCGTCGATCCGGCCGGACGCACAGGTGTTGCCGCTTCGGTGAACAGCCATTTCTTTGCGAGGCTCGGCGACGCGCTGCTTCAGTCGACCTTTGCTATTGGACAGGCGCTTGCCGGCCGCGCCGCGACTGGCACGGTCGTTGTCGTTGGTGGTAATGCGGCGACCACCGGCAGCCAGCTTTTTGCGACGGCCACCAATTACCTCCCAACCCTGAAGGTGCCTCCTGGCAAGAGCGTCAGCGTCTTTGTCGCACATGACCTTGACTTCAGCGCGGCGGGAACTGCCAGGTGAGCAGCGCCGCCGCGCGCCTTGCGCAGACGGGCGTCTATCTGAGGTCCTGTCTCGCACCATTTGAACGAATGCTCACTCGGCCAGATGTCACGGATATCTACGTAAATCAGCCGGGAGAAGTATGGATCGAAACGCTCGGCGGTTCGACCGAGCGTCTCGAGGATGCTTCGATCGGCGAAATGGCGCTCGCGCGACTCGCACGGCAGATTGCAGCGCTGACGCACCAGGGCGTCAGCCGCGAGCATCCGCTTCTGGCTGCGACGTTGCCTGATGGCTCTCGCATCCAGGTGGTCGCGCCGCCGGCGACGCGCGGTCCGCTTGCGCTCGCCATTCGCCGGCACGTCGCAGCATCGCTGACGCTCCAGGACTATGAAGCGAACGACAGCTTTTCGGAAACGCGCGTTGGACGGGCGCGGGGAACCTCGGACCAGCAGCTCACGCATCTGATTGGCCAGCGAAGGTTCGCCGAAGCGCTGTCACTGGCGGTGCGCTCGCGGAAGAGCATCATCGTCTCCGGCGGGACGTCTACCGGCAAAACGACCTTTCTCAACGCGCTGTTGCGCGAGATCCCGCGTGACGAGCGGCTGATCCTGATTGAGGACACGCCCGAGCTTGTCGTCGAGCATGACAATGTCGTTGGGTTGGTCAGTGTTCGCGGTGAACTTGGTGAAGCAAGGGTGACCGTGAACGATCTCGTTTCTGCATCTCTGCGAATGCGTCCCGACCGGATCGTTCTCGGTGAACTTCGCGGTCCGGAGGCCCTGTCGTTCCTTCGGGCGGTTGGTTCAGGTCATCCGGGTTCGATGACTACGATACATGCAGATTCGCCCGAGACGGCAATCGATCAGCTGGTGATGCTGGTCCTCCTTGGTGGGACAAAGCTCAGCCGCTCCGACGTTCGCGGCTATGTCGAACAGTCCGTCGATATTTTCGTGCAACTTTCGCGTGACGACGGGCGGCGCCGCGTCGAAGCAGTGGTCTGGCGCGGACAAAGCAGAGCCGCTGACGCTCACTCATGACTCCCGATCTTCATCCCTCCAGCGGCAGCGCCTTCGCGGCGGCAGTGAACTGGCTCGAGACGACATTGCTCGGAAGCTTCGCCACTGTCGTGGCAGTGATCATCATTGCCTCATTTGGACTTCTGCTGTTCCTCGGGCGGGTGCCGACGCGTCGTGCGATCGAATTAGTGTTCGGCTGCTTCATCCTGTTCGGTGCATCGTCGATTGCGTCCGGAATCATGCGCGCTCTCTACGGCGCAGCAGTCGAGCCCGAAGATGTCGCGGCATTGCCGCCGCCACCCCCGATTGAAGCTCCTGTACAGGCGCGCTCAGCGCAGCCGTATGATCCGTACGCCGCTGCCGCAGTTCCTCGCCGACACTGAGGCAGCGCCTGTCACGCACTTGATCCCCCAGTGGCTTTCGTCGGGCTGACTCCCACTTCAGGACAGTCGTCTGACGTCGTTTGAAATGTAGGAATTCGTTGGGCAGAAGCGGTTCGTCAACGTGCCGAATCGCGCGGGGGCGGCGCCTCAGGGTTGCTGCGCTGCTCCCGCGCTATCGCTTCCCCACGAGCCTAAGATATTGCCCTCAAAGCGCAAGCTTCAGCCCGTGCAGGCGCACGGGTCGATCGTCGACACATTCCGGGGCGGCGATCAGGCGCATCCATCGCCTGCCTCCAATGGCGGCCTGAATCTCAACGTCGACGGTGAAGCCGCGCCGGTGCTTGATCGCATAGGCCCGCAGGCGTTCCATGATCGCGCGGGAGTCTTCACAATAAAGCGCGACCGCCTCCTCACGCCTGACCTTGGCCCATCTCGGCAAGCCGAAGATGTCGTAGACACCGCCTGACCAGATCAGGGAATCGTCGCTGAGATCGCATTCCCAGCAGGCCGCATGGTGCAAACCAAGAGTTCCGATCTGTGAGGGTTGCAGCAAGTCCGTCACCACCGAGTTGAGGACATGCCCGAGTTCGAAATGTTTCCCCCGCTCCCAGAGAGGCCAGGTATTGCTTAAGGGAATCGGCTGAAAGGCAGTCACGGCCCCTGTCTAACGCAAGAGACGAGCGTTTCCAGAGACTTCGTTCGACGAGAAACCGAACTTCCTACTCAGGACGTCGCGAGCTTCGCGTTTGCGACCATTATTCCCGGCTTAGCTTGTCCGCGGCATGAGCGTTCCGTTGACCGTCAGATCACCAAGGATGACTGTCCCATAAAGATCGACGGCGCCGTTGGAGTTTATTGTGCACACGCCTGTGTACGTGCCCTTGGGGTGCCCGTCTCCGGTAGAAGCCTGGGACATAGTGCAATTATTGTAATGCGCGTGCCACGACCAAGGTAGCAGGCAATCATATTTGAGATCGAACCGGCATCCGTCGAAGAGCACGTTGTAGCTCTCGGCCATATTCACAATCGCCTGCGAGGGGCCAAAAACCTTGCCTGTCGGACTTAGTGCCACATCATCCAGAAATGAGCAGTTGGTGAACTGGTTCGCGCGTGTTGGGTCGTCCTGATCCCAGAATGGGTGGACGAGGGCGCCGACGAACGTGCAGTCGGCAAAAGTAAATCGCGGCTTGTAAGGCCACGCACTCCAATTATCGGTGCCGATGAAACGGCAGCTCTTGAACGTCCCTCCCTCAGTGTCTCCCGAGTCTGCCAATAGTCCGACGCCCATGTTGTTTGAAAATTCGCACCCGGAGAAACTAACGTTACGCACTGGATTGACCTCGGACTCGAGATCCACGCCGGCGCCGGGCGCGCTACCAATGCGACCTCTGCCGGTGTGATTGAACCTCGAGTTCACAAACGAATAGTTGCAGCCGCCGACAATGCTGCAGCCCTGCCGCGCATTATATTCGCTCGTGATATCCTGCAGTGTGCTCGATGTGGGTCGCGTGGCGGGCCCGTCAATGTAGATTCCATCTCGCGCGTGATGATGGCTGTAGACGCGGGCGACCCGCTCGTTTCCAAGATTGTTCATCAGGCGCAAGCCGTCACCCGGGAGCTGCCATCCAGTATCGCCGAATTGGCCGCCAATCAGAAGTCCAGCCAAGTTTCCGTCGAGTTCGACGTCTTCGACGTACACGTTGCCGGTACAGTTCTGAATCAGGATCAGAGCCTGATACGGTGAAGCGATCTCGCCTCCCTGGGCATATGGCATCTGGTGGTTGGTCGGCTGACCGGTCGTACGGTCGAACGTGCCAAAACGCAGGCCGTCCGCGGCCTTAAGACGGGCACCGTTCCCGAGTATTGTCAGCTCCTTCGTGCAGCCGTCGAACTCCATGATCTTGCCGGGGATAAATGCCCAACTGGAGTTGGGGTCCTGCGTTTGTGATCCGACGAGGTAGGTTTTGGGCGAGAGCACAATTGTGCCTCCACCGACGCGATTAACGAACTCGCACATCTGGACGAATGCTGCGGTGTCATTGGTCACCCCGTCGCCAACCGCACCAAACTTTTCCGGCGTGACCTTTGGGCCACCTTGTGCGAGCAGTTTGAATTGCGGTGCGGCGGTCAGAACTGCGGCCGCACCGAGCCATTCACGGCGGGGG
>Ga0207647_10001026_pt1 | contig 21697 bp, 17 predicted proteins | sample KBSCornC2_FD_184295 | JGI IMG/M metagenome (GOLD analysis project Ga0207647, IMG submission 184295) | Corn rhizosphere microbial communities from Kellogg Biological Station, Michigan, USA - C2 (SPAdes) (version 2) | ecosystem: Host-associated > Plants > Roots > Rhizosphere ... | reverse complement strand
TTTGTGCAGTAAAACGAGGATCGGTCTTGCGCAATACGGCATGACCATAGCCCGGAACTACTTTTCCCTGACTCAAAGTTTTCTTTACATATTCCGAAATCTGGTCTTTTGTAGGCAATTCGGTTTTCAACTCTTCGCGCATTTCAAATATCCACTTAATTACTTCCTGGTTTGCCAATCCGTGAAGAGGACCTGCCAAACCGTTCATTCCCGCAGCAAAACTTAAATATGGATCACTCAATGCCGAACCAACCAAATGCGTTGCATGTGCTGAAACGTTTCCTCCCTCGTGATCGGCATGGATGGTCATATACAAACGCATCAGTTCTTTAAAGCTCTCATCTTCAAAACCCATCATGTGGGCAAAGTTTCCGGCCCAATCCAGCAAACCATTGGGTTGAATGTGATCACCGTTTTTATATTTTCTGCGATAGATGTACGCAGCAACACGAGGCAATCTTGCAATCAGGTCCATTGAATCATCAAAGACGGCATCCCAATAATCTTTTTTACTCATTCCTGCAGCATAGCGTTTTGCAAACTGGCTTTCGGTTTGTAAAGCCATTACAGCAACTACAAATTGCGTCATTGGATGCGTCGCAACAGGCAATGCCTCTATAGTTGCGAACACATGGTTGGGCACATGACTGCGGCGTTGCCAAACTGATGATACGTGTTGCGCATCTTCTTCGGTAGGTAATTCGCCAACAAGCATTAAGTAGAACAAACCCTCGGGTAAAGGCTCCGAGCCGCCATCGGCTTTAGGAAGTTTTTCTTTTAATTCCGGAATAGAATATCCTCGAAAACGAATACCATCCTGTGCATCGAGCAATGAAGTTTCGGAAACCAAACCGGTGATGCCACGCATGCCCTGATAAATCTGCGACAACTGTACTTCACCAATTTTTTTATTTCCATGTTCCTTTAAAATGTCTTTGATTTCGGCGGCCATCTGATCACCTTTCTCCTTGAACCGATCCTTGATAATTCCCATTTTTAGAATAAGTTTTTTATGATAGAGTGTGAATGATTTAGCGATAAAGTTATTGAATGAGGGTGGTGCTGCAAAAAATTGGAGATTGAATTTCAACTTATTTAGGAGCCCGCTGATATAAAAACAAAGCAACTATTGCAAAAACGCTGTTGGGTAACCACGCTGCGAGCAATGGTGATAAATCGCCTTGAACAGAAAATACCGTTGAGAAACGATCGGATAAAATGAATAGAGCTGCAATCAAAATTCCCATGGCAAGATGCAAGCCGCTGCCGCCGCGGGTTTTACGCCCGGCAATGATGGCACCGATCATTGTAAGCAATAACACCGTGAATGGCGTTGCATACCTGCGATACTCTTCTACTTTAAATGATTCAAGTCCTTCCCTTCCTCTCATTTCTTCTGTTCGGATAAATTCTGCCAATTCAGGGGAGGTCAATTTATCTTTTAAATAATCATCGTTACTTAAATCTCTGGGCTTTACTTTCAAATCAATGTTCATAAAAGAAATTTCACGAAGTGTTTCCTTCATGCTGTCGATTTTTCTTTCAGTAACATTGGTGAGCTTCCAATTCCTTTTAGCCGTGTCCCACTCCATCCGCTGAGCCCGCAGATTGTAAAACACTTTGCCGTTCTTTACCTTCTCCAAAAAAAACTGTCCGGCAGATTTTGTTGCTGTGTCAAAGTACTTGATACCGACGTAAGTAACAGAATCGATTCTTTTATAAAAACAGTTTTCACATCTTCCTTCGCTTGAACCACCCGTCGGGCTATCAATATATTTCGCCTGAAATGCATTTTTTAATGCAGTTGCTTTAGGAATTCCGTATGCGTTTGCAAACCACAATCCGGTAGCGAAAATCACACCCCCGATTAAATAAGGACGAAGCCAGCGATTGTAAGATGTGCCGTTTGCAATGATGGCAATGACTTCGGAACGGATTGCCATTTTACTTGTAAAAAAAATCACCGCAATGAAAACAAACAAAGGATACAAAAGGCCCCAGATCCATGGAATAAAACCGAGATAATATTGTTTGATAATTTGTGTTGTAGTCAGATGTGATTTTACAAAATCATCGGTATGCTCGCTACTGTCTACTGCCACTGCAATGATGGTAAACAGCAGCATGCAGAAAATGAAAGTAGAGAAAAACTTTTTCAATATGTACCAATCGATTTTTGTGGGCATTCGGCAGCGAAGTAAATACAAAAAAGTCCATCCCCAACAAGTATTCTCAAAGTTTAAGATTCTTCTATAGCCTCCCCGAATGGAAGGCAGAAAAAGTTTTTATTAAATAGAACTGAAAAATTATTTCCCAAGTGTCCCCATTGGAAGCCAGGCCTTATAACCTTGTTTTTAAAATTGGCAACATCTCGTTCTTCCAACTCAAAAAGTCTCCTTGCAAAATATGTTTCCTTGCCTCTTTCACCAGCCATAAATAAAAAGCAAGATTTTGAATGGAAGCGATTGTCAATCCCAAAATTTCTCCTGCTTTAAATAAATGGCGAACGTAAGCCTTGCTATAGTAATGACTCGTTTCGCAATCCAATCCATCATCCAGAGGAGAAAAGTCTTTTTCCCATTTCTTATTATCAATGTTGATGACACCTTTGGTTGTAAACAACATCGCATTGCGGCCGTTGCGGGTTGGCATTACGCAATCAAACATGTCAACGCCAAGGGCAATGCATTCCAGAATATTCCAGGGAGTTCCGACTCCCATTAAATAACGAGGCTTGTCTATGGGTAAATTTTCGCAACACAATTGACAGATTTCATACATCACCGGTTCGGGTTCACCAACACTCAATCCACCAATAGCATTGCCTGTTGTGTTTTTTGAAGCAATGTATTGGCACGATGCTTTTCGCAAATCATGGTACACTGCTCCCTGAACAATTGGAAATAAATTTTGTGTATATCCGTACCTGTGCGGCGTTGAATTAAAATGATCCACACACCTGTCCAACCAGCGATGGGTAAGCTTCATTGAATTCAATGCATATTTATATTCTGAATTTGCAGGCGGACATTCATCAAACGCCATCATGATATCGGCACCAATTGTTCTTTCGATATCCATTACTTTTTCCGGAGTGAATAAATGCCTGCTGCCATCAATGTGACTTTGAAAAATCACCCCTTCCTCATTGATCTTTCTATTTTCGGCTAAAGAAAAAACCTGGAAGCCACCACTGTCGGTGAGAATGGGCTTGTTCCAGTTCATAAACTGGTGCAATCCGCCGGCAGCCTCCATTGTATCCATTCCGGGACGCAAATACAAATGGTAGGTGTTACCTAAAATAATTTGAGCCTTCACCTCAGCGGTTAACTGTTGTTGGGAAACACCCTTCACACTTCCAATCGTTCCTACGGGCATAAAGATCGGTGTCTCAATCTGTCCATGATCAGTAGTAATCTTTCCGGCACGGGCAGCAGTTTTGTCATCTGTTTTGTGTAAATCAAACTTCAACGCAGGCATAGCGGCGAAGATACGTGAGAAGTTCATAGCGCATGTTTCATCCTTCGTCGAACGAGCATGCTAAATTCTTGTAAAAGCCTTACCCGTGTGCGCTTTCGCCTTATCTTCGCAACCATGCTTATGAGCTGGACGGCTTTTATTTTTTACGCCTTCGTATTGGCTACGGCGATACAATTATTTTACTATCTCTATTTTTTCAGACGAGTGGCTGCTTACAAACCACCGGCAAAAGAACATTCACAACAGCATCCTGTTTCTGTTGTTATTTGTGCACGGGATGAAGATGAAAACATCGCAAGAAATCTTCCCGGTATTTTGGTGCAGCAATACCCAACAACACATGAAGTAATAGTTGTGAATGATAATTCGGTTGATGACAGCAAATACATTTTAGCAGAACTACAAAAAACATTTAAAAAACTCCAGATCGTTGATCTTACACAGGAAGCAAAAATGATTGCCGGAAAAAAGTTTCCACTTTCTGTTGGTATCAAAGAAGCGAAACATGAAATCGTTTTACTGACAGATGCAGATTGTGTTCCTGCAAGCGAAAATTGGATGTTCAAAATGCAGGACGCATTCAGCAATGGAACTGAAGTGGCCTTAGGATATGGAGCCTATCAAAAAATGCCAGGCTTTCTAAATAAGGCAATTCGTTTCGAAACTTTTCATACTGCACTGCAATATTTCAGTTATGCTTTAGCTGGCAAACCTTATATGGGTGTGGGAAGAAATTTAGCGTATCGAAAAGATTTATTTTTTCGCAATAAAGGTTTCTCAGCCATCAATCATATTCCAAGTGGCGATGACGATTTGTTTATCAATCGGGTTGCCAACAAACACAATACTTCAATTGTAATTGACCCGGAAGCTTTCACTTTATCAAAGCCAAAACAATCATGGAAAGATTGGAGAAGACAAAAGGATCGTCACTATTCAACAGGGAAGTTCTATAAAAAATCGCATCAATTTTTATTGGGATTGTACACCTTTAGCTTCTTTTTATTTTATCCCTTGCTGGCAGCCTCAATTATCTTTTTTGACTGGCGGTGGTCATTGATTCCATTTGTGGCTCGATTAATTACTCAAGCGGTCATCTGGAATAAATCCATGAAAAAATTAGGTGAAGAAGATCTTTTCAAATGGTTTTTCTTCTGGGATATCTGGATGTTTTTTTATTACATCATCTTTGCACCTGCTCTTTGGAAAAAACCAAAGAAGACCTGGAATTAATGATAGACATTCTCACAAAATATTTCTCCGACTTTAGTCCAAAACAAATCGAACAATTCCAAGCATTGGATGAATTGTATAAAGAGTGGAACTCAAAGATTAATGTGATTTCAAGAAGAGATATTGACAGCCTGTACGAAAAACACGTTTTGCATTCCCTGGCCATTGCTGCTGTTTTTAATTTTCCTGAGGGAACTCAAATCATTGATATTGGAACAGGCGGTGGATTTCCCGGCGTTCCGCTTGCTATATTTTTTCCAGAAGTAAAATTTCATTTGGTTGACAGCATCAATAAAAAGCTAAAAATTATTGAAGCGGTTAAAGAAGCTATTGGGCTGACGAATGTAACAACACAACACACGCGTGCAGAAGAAATAAAGAACAGGAAGTTTGATTTTGCTGTTAGCCGCGCCGTTGCTCCCTTGAAAGAATTGTGGACATGGAGCAAGCCTTTGTTGAAGAACACTCAATTTGAAAAAGAAGGAAATATTTACAAATCGGGATTGATTTGCCTGAAAGGTGGGGACCTGGCGCAGGAGATTTCTGAAAGCGGAGTGAGACCTAAGATGGTAGAGATAAGCAGTTTGTTTGCAGAAGAATATTTTAAGCAGAAGTATTTGCTGTATGTGGTTAAGTGAGTTCAATACGCCGATTTTTTACTTAAACTTATCAATGTATTGAATCTTCTAATGAACGGTACAGTAAGAGAAAATATCAAAACAAAAGCTGTTTTTACAATATTGCCTACGCCCACACTAATGTCTGCAGTGTTGCTAACGATAAGTATAGCCCTTTCATACTTTATATCAAAATCAAGCCCTCAGCACATTTCAATTGGATTTCCGTCTATTTTTTATAAAACTACTAACACGGTTTGACGTCATTTTTTTTATAAAATTTTAATATGCAGAGGAAATAACCTGCTAACGCATCCAAAGTATTATGTAATTAATCAACTTCGCATCTACTTATTGTTGGGCAAGCTGAGGACGACATAATTTAAAAACAAAAAGAGCCTTCAAAAATGAAGACTCTAATTATTTTCCATTAATCTTTTTAATCCATTGGAATCAATGGCTCAGACAGATTAGAACTTCAATTCTATCTTATTATTCTTCCTCTCCACATCTGCCATTCGATACGATGGATCAATTTCAACCGAAACAATATCCATCAAATGATGCGTTGTTGAAATTTCATAAGTAGGATTGGTCCAGTTCCACTCAGGATAAACCTTGCGATTGGTTTGCCCTTCTTCCGCGGGCTTTTCGCCATACATCAAATCCATCGGAATATAATGCCATTCGCTGCTTCCATCTTTGAAAGTAATCTTCACATCAATTGGCATCGGCATCAAGCCTATATCACGCAGACGAACGCTGGTTGTTCCATTGTTCTCCCACAAACTATCAATTCCGTAATCAATTGTTTTTGTTGTGTACACCCAATACTCTTTATACCAATCGAGTTTCATTCCACTCACCTTTTCAGCAACATTGATGAAGTCCTGCGCATTCGGATGTTTACCGTGCCACAAGCGATAATACTCCAATAAAACTTTATCACGAATACCTGCACCAACAATGTATCCAAGTTGTTCCATAAACACACCACCTTTTGAGTAAGCTGCATTTTCATAAGCATAGTTCGTGTTGTAATGATCAGCATGTGTTGACATTGGTTCTTCTTTACCGCTTTTTACCAATCCCAAATACCCGCGGTAAATATCCTGGTGATAAAGTGGAGGAAGATTGGAAATCGAATCATTCCTTCGCAAAGCCTCCGGGTTTTTTGACAAATAGGGTCTTGTTACTTGTTCACGGTAATATTCCTGAACAAGTCCGGTTGCCCATTGCGTAAAACCTTCGTCCATCCATGGATATTCCGATTCATTTGTGCCCATTTGCATTTGATACCATGTGTGCATCCATTCGTGAAACGCAGTGCCAAGGCCGGGTCCATTAATCATGGTGCAATTAGGATATTCCATTCCCCCGTCGCCTCCATGAATGAATGAATATTGTTTGTAAGGATAATCACCAAAGTTTTTTTTGATGTAAGGGAAAACAGTAACGGCTGCATCTGCAACAGCATTCCACAATGCATCCCAGCTCGCTGCGTATTTATTATAATCGTTGTTATAATCGGCTCTTTGGTCAGGGCGCATGCTTTCGAAATACAGTTGTGATGGTTTTGCATTGTACAAAACATTGATCGTTGGACCATTTGGAATCTGACGAACTATGTGTTTGAATTCAGGATCGGCAGCCCAGGCAAAATCATGAACGTTAGGTGCAACAAAATGCCATGTCAATTTATCTGCCGACGATTTTTTTATTGCGTTTTTATCACCATAACCAAAACCAACCTCGTTTGCATTGGCGAGATAACCACTTCCACCCAGCATGTATTTTTTATCAATAGAAATCGTTACGTCATAATCGCCCCAAACACCATAAAACTCGCGCCCCACATACGGTGTTGGATGCCATCCTTCATAATCATACTCACACATTTTCGGATACCATTGCGTCATAGTGTAACGGGTTTCTGTAAATGGATTGTCTCTACCGCTTCTCCTGATTTGTAAAGGCACTTGAGCATTCCATTCCATATCAAAAACTGCTTTTGATTTTGGAAGAATTGGTTTATCAAGATCAACTTCCAAAATTGTTTCGTGCAATTTGGTTTTTTGTTCGCGACCATTCATTTTAATGGAAGCAACTTTTTCATATCCAATTTCATCGGGAGATAAATTGAGAATACGATCTTCCACACGGCCGTCCCAATCCAAAATATCTTCACCGTTTCTGCTGCGAAGAACAATGGTTCCCTGCCTGCGGCTGCGAACGTCCATCATACTGTTTGGTTGAAATGCATTCCAGTACAAATGAAAAAACACACGATTTAAAGTGTCAGGAGAATTGTTCCAGTATTCCAGTTTTTGTTTCCCGGTGTACTGATTGTTTTGAACATTCATGTCAATGTTCATCGTGTATTTTACTCTTTGTTGCCATCTGTCGGGTTGTGCAAAGGATACATAACTAATGAAGGCAAGCAATACGGTTAAAATATTCTTTCCCATGTACGATAAAAAATTTTAAAGGAGCAAATTTCGCCAAATGGCTGTTATGATAAAATAAAATAGTAGCCGCACTGGGCTACTACTGCTAAATACTTACAAATTGCATCAGATCGTTATTGAGTCCTTGACCAGCTTTCCGTTCTTGTCGAAGAACAGATATTTTTTCTGCACATCATTTTTTTCAACTTTCAAGCGGTAGCGAACTTCATTGTCAGGCATATAAATGATGGCAGTTTCTGAAACTTTCCACTCAGAGGAGTACTTGCTTTTTTGAAAACCATCCTTTACATCAGCCGGCACTGCATCATAATTTGACTCCTTTTCTGTTTCTTTCCATTCACCATCGCTGTTGAATTTTGCGGTCATCCTTACACTGTCCAAAAGAAAATGCACCTGCACATTGATAAGGTTGTCTTTGTATTCAACTTCCTGCGCTTTCGGATATTTTTTGGAAAACGCTTCTGTAACTGCCGCAGGAATTTTTCTTACCTGCGCAAATGATCCGATTGCCAAACCTAATGCCATGAAAAGAACAACTACCTTTCTCATTATTATTATTTTTTGAATTGAGATAACAAATTTTATGCAAGACCGTTTATAAACGCCTATTCTTTGCCCTGAATTATGATGACGATCTCACCTTTAACAGTTTTTTGCTTGAAATGATCGAGCACTTCCTGCAATGTGCCCCTGGCATTTTCTTCAAACATTTTTGTTAGCTCGCGGCTTACACAACATTGGCGCGCCGGTCCAAAATATTGAATGAGGTCTTCCAAAGTTTTTACAAGACGCAATGGAGATTCATACAAAATAATGGTACGTTGCTCCTCGGCCAATTCAGTAAGCAAAGTGTGGCGTCCTTTTTTCAATGGAAGAAAACCTTCAAAAACAAAACGGTTGGTTGTAAGTCCACTATTGACCAATGCAGGAACAAAAGCAGTTGCGCCGGGTAATGTTTCTACTTTGATATTATTCTTGACGCATTCGCGAACCAATAAGAATGCGGGATCAGAAATCCCGGGAGTACCTGCATCAGTGACAACAGCCATTTTCTTTCCTGATAATAATTGATCAATTAAATGTTGAAGAATTTTATGTTCGTTGTGCTGATGATACGGCGAAAGTGGTTTTTGAATCTGATAATGATTGAGAAGCCGTGATGTGTTACGGGTATCTTCGGCAAGGATGACATCAACTTCTTTCAAGATCTCGAGTGCCCGAAGAGTGATGTCTTTTAAATTACCGATGGGTGTGGGAACAATATAGAGCATGCTGATTTGCTGATTTATCGACCGGTTGATTACCCGATTGAAGTAATCAACACAATAACTTAGTCAACATTTATCTCAAAATATTCCATAACCGGATTTGCCAATAATTTCTTACTGGCATCTTCAGCTATTTGCCTTGCTTCCTCTTTTGATGATGCTTCTACCTCCAAACTAATGTTCTTTCCAATGCGAACATTGTCAACATTTTTAAATCCCAAATTTCCTAAGCCGGTCATCACTGCTTTTCCCTGTGGATCCAATAATTCTTTCAAAGGCATCACTTTTACCTGAACGTTAAATTTCATTTTTGAAAATTTATGCGCAAACCTAAAAAAACTTTACAGTTTACAGTTCACCGTTTTATGGTTGTTTAATCACAAGCTTTCTACACTGTCACATCAAGTGTTTGTTTGTTGGATGTTTTGGTTGTAATAGATTCTCTGTTAAACAAAGAAAGCAAGACGTATAAAATAAAAATGATTGGCCATCCAAGCCATATTTTTTTATATATCGTTAATACAACTATGATAATCAATGAAAGTCCAAGTAATATGAACCGTGAACGATTATCTGTGAATGAAAAGTTTTTGAACTTCAATGCCATCATGGAAAGGTTACTCACCATTAAATAGCTAACCAAAATAATTACTCCGTACAAAACCCACTTGTTAATAAAGAAGGCTTGTATTCCAAAATATTCATACCAAATGATCAATGGGAAAGATGCAATTAACAAACCGGCAGCAGGCGTTGGAACACCTTTGAAACTATGCGTTTGCTCGGTGCTGATGTTGAACTTTGCCAACCGCCAGGCGGCGGCGGCAGTAAAAATAAATGCAGGGATTAACGCCATGAAAGAAACATCCAATCCGTTTTCTTCCCTTGCATAACCCAAACGAAGCAATTGATACAAGATCATTCCCGGAGCTACTCCAAAACTTACAACATCACTTAAAGAATCGAGCTGCTCTCCCATTTTTGATGTTGCTTTCAATGCACGGGCAACAAAGCCATCTAAAAAATCAACAATAGCAGCAAGGAAAATAAAAATAGAGCCCCATGCTAATTTTTCAGGGAAAAAAGGATCATAGGCGCCGCTTTGATCATTCAAAATCACAATGCTTTGTCCAACTTGCAGAATCAAAACAATCGCAATGCAACCAAAAATTAAATTAAGCAGTGTAAAAAAGTTCGGAACGTTTTTCAGTATTGGCATTTTTAAAAATAATAAATGTTTAATTAGCAATTGACCAGTCCTGCAGCAAGTATCTTTTTATTCTACTCACTATTTCTTCATCACTGCTTCGATTTCTTCGGCTGTAATTGGAATTGCCTTGAACAAATCTTTGTTGCCGTTTCTTGTGATCCATACATTGTTTTCAATGCGAATTCCTATCTGTTCTTGTTCTATATAGATTCCGGGTTCTACTGTAAACAACATGCCTGCTTTGATGGGTTCCGTTCTTGTTCCCAGATCATGAACATCCAACCCGAGGTGATGTGAAATACCATGATACAAATACTTTCTGTAAGCCCTATTTTCTGGATCTTCATTCTTCACATCTGATTTTTTCAGCAAACCGATTTTCAAAAATTGCTGGGTTGCTTCCTCGCCGACTTTTTCAGTGTAATCAACAATAGAAATTCCCGGCTTCAATAAGCTTTTTGCATAATCGTGCAAATGCAGACAGGCATTATAAATTGTTTTTTGACGACGGGTAAATTTTCCATTAACCGGAATGGTTCTCGTCAAATCTGCATTGTACCCTCCATAAGAAGCACCAAAATCCATCAATACCAATTCCCCATCAAGACATTGCTCTTTATTACTTACATAGTGAAGTGTTCTTGCCCTGTCGCCACTTGCAATGATGCTTCCGTAAGCTTCACCATCTGAACGCTGACGCAAAAACTCATGTACAATCTCTGCATGAATTTCATATTCCCACACACCAGGCCTGATAAATTTCATCACACGAACAAATGCATCATGTGTGATATCAATTGCTTTTTGAGTGACTTCTATTTCGTATTCTGTTTTGATACCTCTCAGATCTTTTAGGATTTTTGCCGCTCTCTCGTACTGATGCAAAGGGTAGCGGCTTTTCATTTCTTCCACAAAACGATAATCCCTTGTTCTTACCAAGCTTGCCTTCCGGTCATTTTCATTGCTGTCTAAATAGATCGCATCGGCTAAATGAATCCAGGTTTGCAATAATGCATCAATATTATCCAACCAAACAATGGTTTGAATCCCACTTAATGCGGTTGCTTCTTCTTTGCGTAATCTTTTGCCATCCCATTTTTCTTTTAATTCATTGGGACGGACAAGTACCAGCACTTCGCGAAACTTTGGATCAGGATTATCAGGGAATAAAATTACCATGGAATCTTCCTGAGATACTCCACTCAGCCAATACAAATCGCTGTTTTGTTTGAAAGGATACACCGCATCGCCATTACTGGGCACTTCATCATTGCTGACAAAAATGGCAATTGAATTTGGTTTCATCTTTTCAATAAAACGGTTTCGGTTGGTTACAAACAGTTGCGGATTGAGTGGAAGACTTTTCATCTTAAAATTTTTTTAAACTCAACAAAGTAACCGAAATGATGAAATTTTTACGCAAATATTATTTGCATGCAAACGATTTAACAATGTGTATATGCTACACTTGAGCGAGGCCCGAAGTTTTTATCACATACCTTTGTACTCTAACGAATAAAACGATTGCTTGCTATGTCAGTACCTATTATTTCTATTCCCAGAGAAAGACTGGTGAATCTTGGTTTGAAGTATATTGATAGTATTCATTACCAATCCAGCCCCGAAGAATTAATTCAAGACACGTTGCGAATCGGAGAAGGTGTGTTAACCGACACCGGAGCTTTGGCTATTCGCACCGGTCAGTTTACTGGAAGATGCCCTAAAGACAAATTCACGGTAAAGGACGAAACCACAGAACACACGGTTAACTGGAATGAGTTTAACCTTCCGATTGAAGAAAAGTACTTTCACATTCTCCACAAAAAAATTACAGGGCATTTAAATCAAAAAAAAGAGATCTGGGTCCGTGATTGTTACGCCTGCGCCGATCCGCGTTTCCGATTGAACATTCGCGTGATCACCGAAAAACCATGGACGAATTTATTTGCATACAACATGTTTCTTCGTCCGGATGAAGATGAACTGGACCGTTTCAAACCCGACTGGCATGTAATCTCTGCACCGGATTTGAAAGTTGATCCGGAGCAGTGCGGCGTTCGCCAATCAAATGCAGTTATTGTTTCTTTCAAACACAAAACCATTTTGATTGCTGGAACCGGTTATACCGGTGAAACCAAAAAAGGAATTTTTGCGGTGTTGAATTACATTCTTCCTCACGAAAAAAACGTATTAAGTATGCACTGTTCTGCCAACATGGGCGAAGATGGTGATACTGCTATATTTTTCGGATTGAGCGGAACAGGAAAAACAACTTTGAGTAACGATCCCAAGCGCAAACTGATTGGCGACGACGAACATGGATGGACGGAAGACAATGTTTTCAATTTCGAAGGTGGATGTTATGCAAAACTCATTGGGCTTTCAGCAGAAAAAGAACCTGAGATTTATAATGCCATTCGGCCCGGTGCTATTGTAGAAAATGCGCTATTCTACCCCGGAACAAGAAGCATAAATTTCGATGATTCAACTATCACGGAAAATACCCGGGTTTCTTACCCGCTGGATTTTTTAGCAAATGCAATGGAACCATCGGTTGGCAATATCCCAAAAAATATTTTCTTTTTAACCTGCGATGCCTATGGTGTGCTGCCTCCCATTTCAAGGTTAACGAAAGGACAAGCCATGTATCAGTTTATTTCGGGCTACACGGCAAAAATTGCCGGAACAGAAGCCGGAGTTACAGAGCCCAAGCCAACATTCAGTGCCTGCTTCGGTGCTCCTTTTCTTCCATTGCATCCGGGCAAATATGCTGATATGCTTGGAAAGAAAATGGAAAAACATGATGTGAAAGTCTGGCTCATCAATACGGGTTGGACAGGCGGGCCTTATGGAGTTGGAAGTCGTATGAAGCTTTCTTACACCAGGGCAATGATCAGTGCAGCCCTGGAAGGAAAACTTGATACTGCTGATACATTTTGTGATCCTGTTTTCGGGTTATGCATTCCAAAAGAAGTTCCAGGTGTGCCAACGGAAATTTTGAATCCCAGAAATACATGGGCTGATAAAAATGCTTACGATGAGAAGGCAACTTATCTTGCCGCATTGTTTGTAAGTAATTTTGAAAAATATGCAAGCCGCGTATCGCCGGAAATTTTGAATGCGGGGCCGATGCTTTAATTATTTAAGTTTGCACCCTTGTTATTTATGAATAGATAAAGGCTCTCCGTTTGGGGAGCCTTTAATTTGGTCTGGGATAAATAATGAACCAGTTGTTTAAAATAAAGATTTGATCTTGGGCTTATTGAAGGATGAGGGAATTATGTGCCTGGCTGAATAGATTCTATTACGCTTTGGGTGCCCCGCACACCTTTACCCTTGTAATTCTATTTTGGATGAACTAAATAAGCGATGGCCTCTCCCTCCCAACTTTCAACAACAATTCACCGAACAAAGTATTTGCCCATGCAAACCATTTGCGTGTAAATTTTGTTGCATCGTCTTTGTAAAAAGATTCATGCATAAAACCTGTTCCTGCATTTGAGGCTTTCAACCATTGAAGGCATTGTCTGACCTCTGCATCATTATTACTTGTCATAGCTCTCATAATAATACTCATCGGCCAGATGTAATCCATACCTATATGCGGACCTCCAATTCCTTCACCTGCCTCTCCTTTAAAGAAAAAAGGATTTGATTCTGACAAAACAAATTTTCTTGTGTTAATATGTATTGGCTCGTTCTGTTGTACATTGAATAAGTAAGGAATAGCTAATAGGCTGGGGACATTCGCATCATCCATCAAGTTAAAACTTCCAAATCCATTGACTTCATAGGCGTAAATTTTCCCGAATTTTTCATGGTTGACAACACCATGGTTTGCTATTCCATTTGTAATATCTTCCATGAGTTTGGTTGCATCCTCAATTAAAGAATTGTCTTTAAACAATTTACCAACCATCATATTTAATTGGAGCAAAGAATAGAATGCGAACAAATTGCTCGGAATTAAAAAAGGATAAATCGTTGCATCATCACTCGGACGAAACATAGAATGAATCAATCCAACTTTCTTGGTCGGATAACCATAACCACCCATTGGCACGCCATCCGTTGCCCAACTTGTTTTTCTTTGGAAAGTATATGGCCCGTGATCATGAAATCGTTGCTGTTCTTTAAAGGTTTTCACAACCAATTTCATCGCCTCTTTCCAATCATTGTCAAACGCTGATGCATCTGCTGTATGTTGCCAATAACCATGAGCCAAACGGATTGGATAACACAGGCTATCGATTTCCCATTTGCGTTCATGGATGCCCGGCTTCATATCCGTTAAATCATTCTTCCATTCACTTATCTTGTTTGGATCTTTATAAAACGCATTGGCATAAGGATCGAGCAAAATACATTGGGTTTGCCTGCGAATAACTCCTTTAATTAACTGTTGAAGATTTTTATCTTCTTTCATAAATGGCAAATACGGCCAGACCTGGGCCGAAGAATCCCTCAGCCACATTGCATCAATATCTCCTGTAATTACATAGGTATCCGGTTTCCCATTTTTCGTTTCAAAATCGACAGTCGTGTCCAATGTATTTGGAAAACAATTTTCGAAAAGCCATCCAAGTTCAGGGTCTTTAAGCCTTTTCTTCATGCCAGAAATGACATTTTCGATGGCATCCGATTTAAATTTTCGTTCCGATTTTGGAATTCGAACTGTGGGATAATTAAATGAAGAAGCTCTTAAAATGGAAGGTGTCAAAAAACTGCCGGCGGTTAAAATGCCTGCCTGGCCAATAAATTTTCGTCTTTGCATCATCCGACAAAGTAAAAACTATCGCCGAAAAATAAGCACTGACCGATAAATTTTCAGCTTTTAATTTTTATTGATGAAAATATTTGAAATGAATTTTTATTTTTAATAACAAACCACAAAAAAATAATTTAACCTGTCTAACCGTTGTTAAATCTACCATGAAAATCTTCCACCTCCTTGCTATCGCTGCTCTTGCTATGAGCTTTTCGGGAAGACCGCTATCTTCCAATAATCCTGCACCTAAAGTTATTCTGGCTCCTTTTAAGGATAGTCTAAGTGAAGAATCCGCTGAGATGATTCCCTGGGCAAACGACAAACGTTTAATTTGGGACGATTTTTTATGCGAGCCCAAACACGGCACGGATGCGGTAGCATCGACAAGTACCAGCCTTGGAATTTCGTATCAGTTGAGCAGCGGGGAATTGAATTATCATATCAGTTGCTATTTCAACAAAGAAAAATCGTGGGGATTATTAAGAACCGATTACATTCTTGCGCATGAACAAGGCCATTTCGACATTACCGAAATTTTTGCACGCAAGTTGAATGAAGCTTTACAAAATTATCAGTTCAATCGAAAGACTTTCAAAAGGGATATCAGTCAAATTTATCAGTCAATTGTTGACGAAAAGGAAGAGTATCAAAAAATGTATGACGAACAAACCGACCACAGCCGTAACCGAAAAGTGCAGTATGACTGGTTAGAAAGAATTGATAGTCTCTTAGCAGAAACGCAACCTTATTCAAGCTATCCTTAAATTGATTTTCTTCTTTAAGGAGGACCGGCGCAAGTTAATTTATGACATAAAAGCTCTCAACATTTTTTTAGGTTGAGAGCTTTTTTTTGAGCTGCAATTGGAAAATCATTTGATTTCTCGGTAAAGCACTTCTCCTAAAATTTAGGGAGGCCTTTCTTAATTTTGTCCAAAACTATTACTATGCTTAGGAAAATGCTTGCCTGCAGTATTTTTTGTGCTGCGGTTTTTTTTGCTTCTTCGCAAACGCTCAAGACCCCACAACCAAGTCCAACGCAAACCATTAAGCAGGATTTTGGCATTTCTTCAATTGAATTGATCTATTCACGTCCAGGGATTAAGGGCAGAAAAATTTTTGGTGACCTTGTCCCGTGGGGAAAAGTTTGGCGTACAGGCGCCAATTCTGCAACAAGAATAAAATTTAGTGATGATGTAACCATCGGAGGACAAACTTTGAAAGCAGGTGAATATGCGATTTACACAGTACCCAACGAAAAAGAGTGGGAGATCATTATCAATAAAGGTTCAGAAAACTGGGGAACCGATTACAAACAGGAAGATGACATTTTAAGAGTGAAAGCATCGCCGGTTAAACTGGAATCACCAATCGAAACTTTTACTATGCAATTCGCCAATGTAAAACCCAATAGCGCCGACCTTCAAATTATGTGGGATAAAACTTTAGTTTCTGTTCCTATCACCACAGATATCGATCAAAAAATAATGGCGCAGATTGATAACGTGATGAATAAGGATACACGTCCCTATTTTTCCGCAGCGATGTATTACATGGAAACAGGAAGAGATTTGAACCAGGCAGTGGCATGGTTTGATAAAGCGATTGAGCAAAATCCAAATGCTTATTGGGTGTATCACCAAAAAGCAAATGCATTAGCCAAGCTTGGGAAAAAAGATGAAGCAAAGGTCACTGCACAAAAATCAATGGATCTTGCCAAAGCGCAGAAGAATGACGACTACGTAAAACTCAACGAAAAATTATTGGAGAGTTTGAAATAAAAGTTTGTTTTTTCTGAAAAAAGGGAGAACATCAATGGTCTTCTCCCTTTTTATTTGAGTGATTTGCCATGAACTTCGACGTTACTGTTGTAATGACAAAGCCGAACCTGGCATTTGAATGCTTTTGCGCTTCGAGAAAATGTTAATCAATAAACTGAAAAAGATAACACCGAAAGCGCCAATCGGGTTTAACCAAAGAAATCCCAGCTGAAAATGGATTGAAGGAACTTTTGTGAGAATGAATACAATTAGCACAACTACTTCAGCCAAAAGTGCCGCAATGAAAACTGCATTGCCGTTTTTTATTTTTTTGAAAAAGAAGGCAACAAGAAACACGCCCAAGATCACTCCGTAAAATAATGAACCAAGTACATTCACAGCTTCAATCAAACTATTACCGATGTTATAAGTAAACATCGCAACGATGACACAAAAAATTCCCCAAGCCAATGTATACCATTTCGACATGCGGTATTCATCAAGGGGATTAATAGTGCTTTTAGAAAACCTCCGGTGAAAATCAACCATTGAACAGGAAGCCAGAGAATTTAAGGCTGCTGCTATGCTTCCCCATGAAGCCAAAAAAATTATTGCAATTAAAAGTCCGATTAATCCTTTAGGCAAATAAGTAACAACAAACTTTAGAAAGATATAATTGGTATCATTGTTATCTCCACCGTTTTTACCAATCCATTGTTTCACTTTTTTACGAATGGAGTCGCTTTGTGTTTGCAAAGTTCTCAATTCGTTTCCCTTGGTTTTTAATTCCTGTTGATCGTTTGAATTCAGGGCCACTGAAAACTCAGTAACCTTTTTTTGTTTTTCTGTTGCGATTGAATCGTAAGCTTGTTGTGTTCTTGCAAAAGAATCTTTGTAAACCGCACTATTCTCAAGTTTCGAAAGTTGCTTGCTGTTAAAAAAGATTGGTGCTTTATTGAAAAGATAAAATGCAAAAACCAAGGTTCCTATCAACAAAATCAAAAATTGCATAGGCACTTTCACCAATCCATTCATCAACAATCCAACACGGCTCTCCGCAACCGATCTTGCTGTTAAATATCTTCCCACCTGCGATTGATCTGTTCCAAAATAAGAAAGTGCAAGGAAAAAACCACCTATAATTCCGCTAAACAGATTGTATTGATCGCTCCAGTCAAATCCGTTTTTTGTAAAACCAGTTGTGATGATATTCATTCTTCCCAGCTTGCCTCCCACATACAGTGCATCGGAAAACCCAACATTAGCCGGCAACATTCTTACCACCATGTAGGCCGCTAAAAACATTCCTGTAAATATGATAATGAGTTGTAACTGCTGTGTGTAAGCAACGGCCTTAGCGCCACCACTCACCGTATAAATCACCAGCAATCCTCCCATGAAGACATTCGTCCAATAAATATTCCATCCGAACAAAGAAGACAAAATAATGGAAGGAGCAAACACGCTGATGCCGGTTGACAATCCTCTTTGCAATAAAAACAAAAATGAAACTAATGTTCTTGTCTTTCCATTGAAACGGTTTTCCAAATATTCATAAGCAGTATAAACTTTCAACTTATGAAAAATAGGAACGAAGAAGATGCACACAACAATCATTGCAATGGGTAAGCCAAAATAATATTGAACGAACCGCATTCCATCGGTATAAGCTTGCCCGGGAGCAGAAATAAAAGTGATGGCACTAGCCTGCGTGCCCATGATGCTTAAAAGAATCAGGCCCCAGTTCATGCTGCGATTGGAAAGAAAATAACCATCGAGGTTACGACTTGTGCGGCTGCGGTAAACACCGTAAATGATTACTGCAACGAGGCTGGTAACAAGTACAATCCAATCGAGAGCACTCATGCAAATGTTTTGGTCAACAAATAAAAAAGAATAATCAGTACAAAAAGAAATGCGATCACCAGCACATACCAGGATGTCCAGCTTTTAAACAATGGCACTTTATCTTTTTGATCAGTCATATCAATGTGCAAATTTGCAGATATGCGAATGTCAAGATAGGTTGTCTCTTTATTTCATACCTGCAAATCTTCAAGCCTGCAAAATCATCATCTTCTCTTTAATAAATTCGATCCTAATAATCCTAAAGCTAATCCTATCAACAATCCTATTCTTACATTCCTTATAAAAATTCCTATGATCAATGCCAGCACAATCACAAATCCAAATGAAATAAATCCCCTTGTCTGATCAGGCTTTCTTTCCGCCATTAAAATTCTTTTTTCCTGTTCAACGCAATAATGTTTGCCAACAACCTGTATGCACCGGGTACTCCTGCAGGCAATTCTCTGAAGAAAACCAAACCTGTGTACGTGAAATAACCTTTACCATATTTTGCAATTACCAACGCTCCATCATCGGGTGCTTCTCCGGGATCATGCATTCTGAAAATGGTTTGAAAATTTGTATCCAGGCGGTCTGCATGGTAAATACTTCTCTCCTGTATCCATCCCTTGAAATCATCCTGTGTGATTTTATTTGGGAAATTCAAAACAGGATGTTCCGGTTTTAAGAAAGTAACTTCTGCATTTTCGTCGGTGACTCTTTTTGCGGACACAACAAAATTATAAGGACCCATTTTGCCACCACGAATATTATTTGCCTGGCTGTATTGAACAATATAATTACCACCGTTCTCAACATAGTTCATCAGCTTATCGTAGTACTTACTCATCCACTCATTGGTGTTGAACGATCTTACACCCGCAATGATGGCATCGTATTGCTGCAGATTATTTCTTGCCAGTTCCTTTTCGGTGAGCAGCGTTACTTCATATCCCATTTGCTCAAGTGCATCTGGAACTTTATCGCCGGCACCAACTATGTAACCGATTTTTTTATTGTAGGTCTGAAGATCAAGATTCAACATTTTAATTCCATCAGGGAAGAAATAGCGGATGGACGGGATATGCGGATAATCAATACTTCTCATCGAAAGATAACCATACACGGTATCTTGATTGTGGGAGGTGTTGAAAAAGCCTAACAAGTTTGTTGTTTTAAAATTCGCAAGCTTACTGCTGTTGATAGCAAATGAATAAGTATTGTTGTTATCTTTTTTCAAACTGAATAAAGAGTCGTGATAACTCATTGTGTAAACAGGTGACTGGACTGCAACATTTGCGTTGCCGGATAAGTTCCTGTTTGCATTTACCTGCACAAATGCTTTTTTTACTGAAGCTTGATTTTTTTGAAACAATAGGATGTTTGGTTCCGCAACAACTGTGGCAGCGGGAACAACAAACACAGGTTCATACACTTCGCCTTTTACCGGGTCTGTAAACTTGTAATTCACTTTTTTGGCGAAAGGAATTTTTTCTCCGTCAATTGTAAGTGTGTATTGAACAATATAAGCAGGACTAATATCAGGCTGACCAATTAATTGCTGATTGCTTACATTATAATATCCTTCTTCCATTTTATTTTGAAGCCAATACGGTTGTGAAATTTCTTTTGTTTCGGGAACAAACATCGATCTGGCAAAAGAAAAATTCCTGTTTTTTTCCAAACCGACAGAAAAAGAAGAGTCGAATTTGTCAACAATAACTTCGTCCAACTTTGCTCCAACTCCCAACCGGTCATTTAAAACAAAATTGATGGTTACATTATCGCCTTGCACTGCATATTGCTGTGAAGTGTAAGCTTCCATCCACATTCCGCTTGCTCCTTCAATTAAATCTTTTGTTTCTTTTATTTTTTGATCACGCCAATAGCTTTGAGGCAGTTCATTTAAGGATTTATATATAGCTACCAACTTAGGCACCGATCTTTGCGGTTGCATAAAATCAAACAAAGCAATTGTTGAATTGATCATCTGTTCGATTTTTTCTCCTCCTTTAACGCGTTTCCAGCTCACATCAACATCATCAAACAAGTCGTTTGAAGGGGGAACTCCGCCGGTTGTTCTGAAATATTCCAGGGCCTCTCCCCTGCTTTTGGCCACACCAAAACCCTGGCTCTTATGCTGGCTACGACTTTCGGCTGCAATCTCTCCATAACTTTTTCCAAGAATAGGATTGTACCCGCCAACATCAAAATGAAACTGATCGTTACTTGTCGTGTTTGTTGAACCGAAGTTAAATGTGTTCCATAAAATTCTTTTTGTCTGCCATGGCTGAACATATTTTAATTGCTCAGGAAAACGGTTTGGATCGGCAGCAGCTGTGAATGCTTCGTTTGCTAAAATTGCCGATGCTGTATGATGACCGTGACCGCCTTCGCCCGTTGTCGGAAATCGTGTGATAATGACGTCGGGTTGGAATTTTCTGATAACCCAAACCACATCTGATAAAATTTTTTCTTTGTCCCAATGCTGAAATGTTTCCTGGGGGTTTTTTGAAAAACCAAAATCAAACGCCCTGGAAAAAAATTGTTCGGCTCCATCAATTCTTCTTGCTGACAGCAACTCCTGGGTGCGAATCAAACCCAATTCAACGCCTTGCTCATCACCGATCAAATTTTGTCCACCATCACCCCTTGTAAGAGATAAATATCCTGTGCGATACAATTTGTCTTTGGAAAAATAAGTAAGCAATCTTGTGTTCTCATCATCCGGATGCGCGGCGATGTATAGAACACTGCCAAGCACATTCAGTTTTTTTAATCCCAAATAAATATCTGCGGAGGTGGGATATGTTTGGGCGAATGAAACTACAAGACTAAGCAGGCAAGGAAAAAGCAGTAACAATTTTTTCATGTGATGAAATTATGCAAGGGCTTTGAATTATTCAGTTCATCTGGACAGCAAAAGTTATAAGTTTTATCTATCTGCAATTACCTTTCTTCATTTTTTTAGAATGTTTTATGATACCGGCAGTTTTACTACTGGGGAGGCTTTGGTTGCATCATCTTACCCTTAACTTGCTCCTTAGA
>Ga0207647_10001025_pt1 | contig 21722 bp, 18 predicted proteins | sample KBSCornC2_FD_184295 | JGI IMG/M metagenome (GOLD analysis project Ga0207647, IMG submission 184295) | Corn rhizosphere microbial communities from Kellogg Biological Station, Michigan, USA - C2 (SPAdes) (version 2) | ecosystem: Host-associated > Plants > Roots > Rhizosphere ... | reverse complement strand
TCGGGCGAGATCATCGAGACGCCGATCATCTCGAACTTCAAGGAAGGCCTGACCGTCCTTGAATATTTCAACTCGACCCACGGCGCCCGCAAGGGCCTCGCGGATACCGCGTTGAAGACCGCCAACTCGGGCTATCTCACCCGTCGTCTGGTCGACGTGTCGCAGGATTGCGTCGTCGTCGAGATCGATTGCGGCACCGAGCGCGCGCTGGAGATGAAGGCGATCGTGCAGGGCGGCTCGACCATCGCTTCGCTGGGCGAACGCATCCTGGGCCGCACCACGGCCGAGGACATCATCGACAGCAAGACCGGCGAGGCGCTCGTCACCGAAGGCACGCTGCTCGATGAGGCGCATATCGCCGCGATCGAGGCGATCGGCATCCAGGCAGTCAAGATCCGCAGCCCGCTGGTCTGCGAATCCAAGGGTGGCGTCTGTGCCGCCTGCTATGGTCGTGACCTCGCCCGCGGTACGCCGGTCAATATCGGCGAAGCGGTCGGCGTCATCGCGGCGCAGTCGATCGGCGAGCCGGGCACCCAGCTTACGATGCGGACCTTCCACATCGGCGGCGCGGCGCAGCTCAACGAGCAGTCGCATCTCGAAGCCGTGTCCGACGGCAAGGTGGAATATCGCGATCTTCGCACGATCAAGGATCCGCGCGGCCGCACCATCTCGCTATCGCGCAATGGCGAACTGGCGCTGGTCGATGTCGAGGGCCGCGAGCGCGCAACGCACCGCATCCCTTATGGTGCGTCGCTCTTGCATGCCGATGGGGCGTCAGTCGCCAAGGGCGAGCGTCTGGCCGAGTGGGATCCGTTCACCATGCCGGTGATCACCGAGACCGGCGGCACGGTGAAGTATCAGGATCTGATCGAGAACCAGACGCTCAGCGAGCAGACCGATGAAGCCACCGGCATCACCCAGAAGGTGGTGACGGAGTATCGCGCAACCAGCCGGAAGGAGGATCTCCGTCCGCGCCTGACCCTGCTCGACGCTACGTCCGGCGAGGCTGCGCGCTACATGCTTGCGCCGGGCGCGACGCTCTCGGTCGAGGACGGTCAGACCGTCCAGGCCGGCGAGGTGCTGGCCCGTGTCTCGCGCGAAGCCGCGAAGACGCGCGACATCACCGGCGGTCTGCCGCGCGTCGCCGAGCTGTTCGAGGCGCGTAAGCCGAAGGAAAATGCGATCATCGCCAAGGTCTCCGGCCGCGTCGAGTTCGGCAAGGACTATAAGGCGAAGCGCAAGATCCTGATCCGCCCGGACGATGGTGGCGAGCCGATCGAGTATCTGGTGCCGAAGTCCAAGGTCATCGACGTGCAGGAAGGCGATTACGTCAAGCGCGGCGACAACCTGATTTCGGGCTCGCCCGACCCGCACGACATCCTCGAGGTGCTCGGGGTGGAGGCGCTGGCCGAATATCTCGTGTCGGAAATCCAGGAAGTCTATCGACTGCAGGGTGTGAAGATCAACGACAAGCACATCGAGACCATCGTTCGGCAGATGTTGCAGAAGGTTGAGATCATCGCTGCCGGCGACAGCACGTTCCTTCCGGGCGAGCAGGTTGACGCCGAGGAGATGAACGACGCCAATGCGAAGCTCGTAGCCGAGGGCCGCGAAGGGGCGCAGGGCAAGCCGGTGCTGCTTGGCATCACCAAGGCTTCGCTCCAGACCCGCAGCTTCATCTCGGCGGCCTCCTTCCAGGAGACGACCCGCGTGCTCACCGAAGCTTCGGTGCAGGGCAAGGTCGATACGCTGACCGGACTCAAGGAGAATGTCATCGTCGGCCGGCTCATTCCCGCGGGTACCGGCTCGGGCATGCGGCGTCTGCGCGTGGCCGCCTCGTCGCGTGACGCGGCGCTTCGCGCCTCGCAGCGGACCTGGCAGGAAAGCTTGATCGCGCCGCAAAGCGCGGCCGAGGAACATGCCGCGGAGCTGGTCCGCCCGATCGAGGACGATACCGGCAACGATCCCTTGGGCGAGGTCGTCGGTGACGACTTCACGACCGAAGATCTGGAATAGCCTCGGGCTCTTGAACTGAATGAAGCCTCGCCGAGCAATCGGCGGGGCTTTTTTCTTTAGCGGGGGTGGATTCGAAACCGTCCACCCCCATCTCCATCCTCTGCTCGGGAAATGGAGAACGCCATGCGTTACAAACAGCTTGGCCGCACTGGCCTGTTCGTCTCCGAAATATGCCTCGGAACGATGACCTTTGGCGAAGCCAACAAGAACGGCATGTGGGGGCGCATCGCGGACGTGGATCAGTCCGGCGTGAATGAAATTCTTGAGCAATCACTGGCCGCCGGGGTGAATTTCATCGATACGGCGGATGTTTATTCATTCGGCAAATCCGAGACCCTACTCGGCCAAGGGCTCAAGGATCTCGGTGTACGCCGACAAGAGGTCGTGATCGCGACCAAGGTCCATGGCATGATGGGGCCGAAGCCGAACGATCAGGGCGCGTCACGCGGGCATATCATGGATTCGGTGGGCGCCAGCCTCGAACGGCTACAAACCGATCATATCGATCTCTACCAGATCCACGGAAACGACGACGTCACGCCCATCGAAGAAACGCTCCGCGCGCTCGACGATCTCGTCCGCCAAGGGATGGTGCGCTATATCGGCGTTTCGAACTGGCAGGCCTGGAAGATGGCCAAGGCGCTCGGAATTTCGGAGCGGCTTGGGCTTGCGCGCTTTGAGACGGTGCAAGCCTATTACAGCCTGGCTGGTCGGGATCTGGAGCGCGAAATCGTTCCTCTGATGAACGAGGAAAGGCTGGGTCTCATGGTTTGGTCGCCGCTCGCCGGCGGCTTGCTCTCCGGAAAATATGAACGGGGTGCCGCGGGAGAGGGGCGGCGGGCCGCGTTCGATTTTCCCCCCGTGGATCTCGAGCGCGCCTGGGCGTGTATCGATGTCTTGCGGGAGGTCGCGCGGAAGCACGAGGCAAGCATGGCCACGGTTGCGCTGGCCTATGTACTTGCCAAGCCTTTCGTCATGAGCGTGATCATTGGCGCAAAGCGGATCGACCAGTTGGACCAGAACCTGGCCGCCGCAAAGCTCATGCTCGATGCGGAGGATGTCCGCAGGCTGGACGAGGTTAGCGCCTTGCCCGCCGAATATCCCGGCTGGATGCTGGAACGGCAAGCCACCGGTCGCATCCCCGCGCCCTTTAAGGCTGATTAACGGCGCGCGATCAGCTTATCGATCGTGCTCCGTTCGATTTGGGTCATCTCCGCGCCGCATTCCTTCTCGATCTGGCCACGGATCAGCTCGAGTTCGTTTTCGGTGAGATGTTCGATGCCGATGAAGGCATTGCGGGCGCTTTCCGTGGCCCGGATCACTTCGTCCAGTTTGGCCTGCATTGCCGCAGCATCGCGGTTCTGCGCGTTCTGGATCAAGAACACCATGAGGAAGGTGACGATTGTGGTCGAGGTGTTGATGACAAGCTGCCAGGTATCCGAATAGCGGAACAGCGGCCCAGTTATGCCCCAGGCGGCGATTGTGGCCAGGGCCAGGATGAACGCGATCGGTTGCCCCGCCCAGCCGGAGACGCGCGCTGCGATCATGGTGAAAATCCGATCCATCCTTCGTCTCCTTGATCCACTCGCTCAGCGGGGAAATTGGCCTTTTGATCCGCGCCACGCTAACCATCGCCGCGATGGACGTCAGCCAACTCCGTGTCGCGCTGTTTACCGGCAACTACAACTATGTGCGGGACGGCGCCAACCAGGCGCTCAACCGGCTCGTGGCCTCGCTGCTGCGGCAAGGCGCGGCGGTTCGCATCTATTCGCCAACGGTGAAGGAGCCCGCGTTCGAGCCCGTCGGCGATCTCGTCAGCGTGCCTTCGATCCCGGTTCCCGGCCGCGCCGAATATCATGCGCCGATCATGATCCCGCCGCGGGTCAAGCGCGATCTGCGACACTTCGGACCAAATATTTTTCATGTTTCCAGTCCCGAGGTGCTGGGGCATCGCGCCGTCTCGCTGGCGCGCAAATGGAATTTGCCGGTGGTGGCGTCAGTCCATACCCGCTTCGAAACCTATTTCCGCTACTACAATATGGCGTTCGTGGAGCCCCTGGTGGAGGCCGCATTGCGGCGCTTCTATCGACGCTGTGACGCGATCTACGCCCCTTCGGAATCGATGGCGCAGCTGCTGCGCGATCAACGCATGAGCTACAATGTCGGGATCTGGTCGCGCGGCATCGACACCGAGATTTTCAATCCCAACCGGCGTGATCTCGCCTGGCGCCGCTCGCTCGGAATCTTCGATGACGAGCCAGCCATCGGCTTCGTCGGCCGGCTCGTGATGGAAAAGGGATTGGACGTTTTTTCCGATGCGGTCGATCGGCTCGAGCAGAGCGGCGTTCCCCATAAGGTGCTGGTGGTGGGCGATGGCCCGGCCCGGGATTGGTTTGCCCGCCGCCTTCCCACCGCGATTTTCACAGGCTTCCAGCAAGGCGCTGATCTCGGCCGCGCCGTCGCGTCGATGGATATCTTGTTCAACCCCTCGGTCACGGAGACGTTCGGCAACGTGACGCTGGAAGCAATGGCTTGCGGGCTTCCGGTCGTGGCGGCTCACGCGACCGGCAGCGCAAGCCTTGTTGCGGACGGCGTAACGGGCCGGCTGATCGCGCCAGGCGCGATCGGCGCCTTCCGCGATGCGCTTGCGCATTATTGCAAGGATCTCGATGCCCGCGCCGACGCTGGCAAGGCGGGCCAGGCAGTCTGCAATCGTTACGGCTGGGAGCAGGTCAACCAGACGCTGATCGAGAGCTATCTGCGCATCGTGCGTCAGCGCAGCTTGGGGGGCCGTGCACTGCCTTTGCGAAGCCCGGTGCCCTAATGGTCGGCGCTTGCCGGACCGATATTCCAGGCCTATGTTCCTGATCTGTTCGCAGGAGATGTCATGGCCAAGCTGCTGAAACGCTATGTCTGCCAGAGCTGCGGCAGCGTTTCGCCCAAATGGCAGGGGCAATGCGTCGATTGCGGCGAATGGAACAGTTTGGTCGAGGAGGCGCCAAGCAATGTCACGCCGTTCGCGCTGAAGCATAATCTTCAGGGCGGCGGCCGCGCGATCGATCTGGTCGGCCTTGATGCGGACGTACCGCTGCCGCCGCGGACTCCGACCGGCATTACCGAATTCGATCGCGCGATCGGCGGCGGCCTCGTGCCAGGATCCGCCATGCTGATCGGCGGCGATCCGGGCATCGGCAAATCGACCCTGCTGCTGCAGGCGGCCGCTCGGATCGCGCGCAATGGCGGGGCAGTCGCCTATGTCTCGGGCGAGGAGGCGGCAGACCAAGTACGGCTGCGGGCGCAAAGGCTTGGCCTTGGCGGCGCACCGGTCCAACTCGCGTCGGCAACCTCGGTGCGGGATATTCTCACCACCTTCGCGAACGGCCCGGCGCCCGCGCTGCTGGTGATCGATTCGATCCAGACCATGCACAGCGATTTGATCGAGGGCGCGCCGGGCACGGTGAGCCAGGTGCGCGCTTCCGCACAGGAACTGATCCGCTTTGCCAAGGAGCGGGGATCGGCGCTGATGCTGGTGGGCCACGTCACCAAGGACGGCGCCATCGCCGGGCCGCGCGTGCTTGAGCATATGGTCGATACCGTGCTGAGCTTCGAAGGCGAACGCAGCCACCAATATCGCATCCTGCGCGCGATCAAGAATCGCTTCGGCGGGACGGATGAAATCGGCGTGTTCGCGATGGGCGAAGCAGGCCTCGACGAAGTGGGCAATCCCAGCACCCTTTTCCTCACGTCGCGCGGCGAGGCGGTCGCCGGCACGACCGTCTTCCCGGCCATGGAAGGGACGCGGCCGGTGCTGGTGGAAATCCAGGCACTCACCGTCCGGCTGGCCAGCGGAGCCACGCCGCGCCGCGCGGTGGTAGGCTGGGACGGCGGCCGCCTTGCCATGATCCTCGCCGTGCTGGAGGCGCGTTGCGGCCTCAGCTTCTCGACGGCCGAAGTCTATCTCAATGTCGCTGGCGGCTATCGCCTCTCCGATCCGGCGGCGGACCTTGCCGTGGCATGCGCGCTGATCTCGGCGCTCTCCGAGCGGCCGGTGCCGGCGCAAGCCATCGCGTTCGGAGAGGTTGCGTTGTCCGGGGAAGTGCGGCCGGTCGCGCATGGCGGGCTGCGCCTCAAGGAAGCGGCCAAGCTCGGCTTCGAAACCGCGCTGGTCCCCGCATCGCTGGCGGAGCATGGGCAAGGCCTGCGCCTCACCGGTTTCCGGCAGCTCGGCAATCTCGTTGACCATTTGCTGGGGCGGAGCTAGCCGCTTCGGAAGAAGGGCGGGTGCAAGATGGCGTCTCTGACAGCGCTGGACATGATCGTGCTTGTGCTCGTCGGCGGCGGAGCGATCCTTGGCCTCATGCGGGGGTTCACCAACGAAGTGATCTCGCTCGCCACGTGGATCGTCTCGATCTTTGCGCTCAAATTCCTATTCGCGCCGGTGACGAGGCTGATCGCGCCCTGGGTAGGCACCGGTTCGGCGGGATCGATCCTTGCGTTCGCGCTGATTTTCGGTGTGGTGTTCGTGACCGGCAAACTGATCGCGGCTTCGATCGTTTCGGGGATCCGCTATTCGGCGCTGAGCGGCTTCGATCGGCTGCTGGGGTTCGGGTTCGGCGCTCTCAAGGGCCTGGTGGTGGCGACGCTTGGCTATCTCCTGCTCAATCTCGCGCACGACACGGTGTTCGGCGGAGACAGCAAGCGGCCTCAGTGGATCGCCCAGTCGCGCAGTCACATGCTGCTCGATGCCAGCAGCCGGGCGATCGTCGATTTCGTCGAAGCACGCCGCCACCATCGGCCGGAAAAGGACGAACCCGGCAACGCGGTCTCGACCTGAGGCGCGAGCCACCCTACATCGGCGGCATGTCGGCTGCGCTTTACAACAGCACCATCCTTCGTCTCGCGACGTCCATCCCGCATCAGGCGCGGCTACCGGACGCGCACGGGACCGCGGAACGGCGCTCGCCGATCTGCGGCAGCCGCGTCACGGTCGACGTCAAGCTCGACGCCGAAGGGCGCGTGGCGAGCCTGGGCCAGGAGGTGCGGGCCTGTGCGCTGGGGCAGGCATCGGCGGCGCTGATGGGCGAGCATGCGATCGGGCGAACCCTCAACGAGCTTGAAGAAGCACGCGACGCGCTCACGCAATTCCTCGCCGGAGAACGCGACGACCCGGGCGAATGGCCAGGCCTCGAGATTTTCGCGCCGGCGCGGCCTCATAGCGCGCGCCATCCTTCGATTCGGCTCGCATTCGAGGCGGTCGCCGAGGCGGCGCGCGCCGCCTCTGTCGCGGCCGCCGCGTGAACGGCGCCGACCAGACTGTTTTCATGCTGCGCGAAGGCGTGCTCCTGTTCGGAGCCGCACTGGCCTTCGTGCTTCTCTTCCGCCGTTTCGGGCTGGGTGCGACGCTGGGCTACCTTGTGGCGGGCGCGATGCTCGGCCCGCATGGCTTCCATCTCGTCGGTGGCGCATCGGACAAGCTCGATTTCGCCGAGCTCGGCATCGTCCTGTTGCTGTTCCTGGTGGGGCTGGAACTGAACCCGTCGCGCCTGTGGCGGCTTAAGCACGATATTTTCGGGCTTGGTCTTGCCCAAGTCGCCTTGTGCGGGGTGGTGCTGGCGCTGATGATCTTCGTTGCCACCGGCTTCAGCACCAGCGCGGCCATCGCGCTCGGGCTGCCATTGGCACTGTCCTCGACCGCGCAGGTGTTGCCGATGCTGCGATCGAGCGGGCGGCTCAACACGCCCTATGGCGAGCGCGCTTTCTCGATGCTCCTGTTCCAGGATCTTTCGATCGTGCCGCTGATCACGATCGTCGCGGCGCTCTCGCGTGCTCCGGCCGATCCTTCGGCACCGCCCGGTTACATGCTCGCGCTCTACACGGTCGGTGCGATTGCAGGTCTGGTGCTTGCGGGCCGCTATATTCTCAATCCGCTATTCCGCCTCATTGGGGGCCTGGGCGAGCGTGAGCTGTTCGTGGCGGCGGGGCTGTTCACCGTGATCACGGCAGCCGCGGTGATGGAAAGCCTGCATCTCTCGCCTGCGCTGGGCGCGTTCGTCGCGGGCGTCATGCTCGCGGATTCGCCATACCGGCATGAGCTTGAGACGGATGTCGAACCGTTTCGCGCAATCTTGCTCGGCCTCTTCTTCCTTGCGGTCGGCATGATGCTCGATCTGCAGGCGATTGCCGCGCGGCCCGCCTTCGTGATCGGCATCGCGCTGTCAGTGGTGATGATCAAGGCTATCCTGATCTTCGGCCTCGCGCGGCTTTTCGGCTCGGGCAATCGCGAGGCGCTTGGCCTCGGCCTGTTGCTGAGCCAGGGGGGCGAATTCGGCTTCGTGCTGTTCGCCCAGGCGCAAGCCGCCCAGCTGATCGCGCCCGAAGCGGCGAGCCTGTTCGGTGCGGTGGTAACCCTTTCGATGGTGACCACGCCGTTTTTGATGATGGTGGCGAGCCGCTACGTCAGGCCCATGCAGAAAGACGTCGCGCGGGATGGCCCCGACGGAGCCGGCCGCGCCAGCGCGATCGTGGTCGGTTATGGCCGCTTCGGCCAGACCGTCGCCCAGATGCTTGCCGCCAAGGGTGTGGCACTCACTCTGATCGATTCCAAGCCGAAGCAGATCGACATCTCCGAGGAGTTTGGCACCAAGGTCTATTATGGCGATGGCACCCGCGTCGACCTGCTCCGGCAGGCAGGTGCCGAGGATGCCCGGATGATCCTGTTCTGCATCGACGACGCGGAGTTCGATGCGATCCGGATGGAGCCGATCCTCGAAGCGTTTCCGCAGGCGGCTATGTTCGTGCGAGTGTTCGATCGGCGCCAGCTGATGGCGCTCGGCGATCTGGATTTGCGCGGTACTGTGCGTGAGATCTTCGAATCGGCGGTGTGCATGGGGCGTCAGGCGCTTGGCGCGCTCGGCTTCAACGAACAGGATATTGCCTGGGTTGAGGAGGAATATCGCCGGCGGGACCTCGACCGGCTCGATCGCCAAACCGCCTCCGGCGATCTGCATGCGGGCGAGGAGATGATGTTCCGGCCGAACCAGAAGCCGGCGAAGCAGGGGGAGACGGCATGAAGCAGAACAAAAGCCTGGTTGCGCTGGCCGCCTTGTCGGGCGGTCTGGCTGTGGCAGCCGGCGCATTCGGCGCGCATGGCGCATCCGGGGCGGCAGTCGGCTGGCTGCGCACGGGTGCCGAGTATCAGCTCATTCACGCGATTGCGGCGATGTCGGCCCTGTCGCTGCCGCGGGGGCGCCTCGCAGCTATCCTTTTCCTCGTGGGCAGCTTGCTGTTCTCAGGTTCGCTCTATGCCATGGCGCTTGGTGCGCCGCATCGCTGGGGCATCGTGACACCGATCGGGGGCGCGAGCTTCATCATCGGCTGGGTCGTGCTGGCGCTCGCTGCCTTGCGCTGAGCCGGCGCGGTGCCGGATTCATTTGCCGGCAAAACTGATCTATAGCCCTCGCCATGACATCTTCCGCCGTGCTCGGCATCGAACGTTCGATCCTTGGCCAACGCTGGCGCTGGCGGGGAACCGCTGCCGACGGGCGGGAAGATGGCTTCGAGCCTGATGATCTGGTCACCCAGCTCCTGTTGACGCGGGGCGTTGCGCGTGAGGCGGTGGAGCAGCATCGCGTCCCGACCGTGCGGGGCTTCATGCCCGATCCATCGATCTTCCGGGATATGGATCGCGCAGCCGAACGCATGGCTGACGCTGTGGAGGCGCGGGAAGCGATCACCATCTTCGGCGACTATGATGTTGACGGCGCAACCTCGGCCGCGCTTCTGATCCGCCTGCTACGCGAGCTTGGTTGCGATCCCGCGGCCTATATCCCCGATCGGCTGATGGAGGGCTATGGTCCCTCGGGCGAGGCGCTTGTCCGGCTCGCGCGTGAGGGCGCGTCGCTGATCGTCACGGTCGACTGCGGCGCGCAGGCGTTCGAGGCGCTTGCGATGGCGCGCGCGGCGGGCGTCGACGTGATCGTGATTGATCATCACAAATGCGCTTCGGCTTTGCCCGATGCGCATGCGCTGGTGAATCCCAATCGGCTCGATGAGTGCGTGGAGGGCGCCGCCCATGGCCATCTCGCCGCGGTCGGCGTCGCCTTTCTGCTAGGGGCGGCGCTGCTGCGCGAGCTCAGGCGGCGCGACTATTTCGCGGATCGGCCGGAGCCGAAGCTGATCGGGCTCCTCGATCTCGTCGCCCTCGGCACAGTGGCCGATGTGGCGCAGTTGCGCGGGCTCAATCGCGCCTTCGTGACGCAGGGGCTCAAGGTCATGGCTGCGCGCCAGAACATTGGCCTTGCTGCGCTCGCGCAAGTGGCGCGGCTGCATGCTGCGCCAAGCTGCACTGATCTGGGCTTCGCGCTAGGGCCACGGATCAATGCTGGCGGACGGGTCGGCAAATCCGATCTCGGCGTCCGGCTGCTCACTACGACCGATCCGCATGAAGCGCAGATGCTGGCGGCCGAGCTCGATCGCCTCAACGAAGAACGCCGCGCGATTGAGGCGGCGGTAGCCGAAGCCGCCGAGATCGAGGCGCGCCGCCAGCACAACCGCTCGGTGGCGGTAATAGCGGGCCATGGCTGGCATCCGGGCGTCATCGGAATCGTCGCCGGTCGCCTCAAGGAAAAGCTCGGCAAACCTGTGATCGTGGTCGCGCTGGACGATGCCGGCATTGGAAAGGGTTCGGGCCGTTCGATCGGCGGCGTCGATCTCGGCGCCGCAGTACTGGCAGCCAAGGATTCCGGCATGCTTGTTGCTGGCGGCGGCCATGCGATGGCGGCGGGCCTGACGATCGGTGCGGATCATTTGCCTGCTTTCAGCGACTGGATCGATGCCCGGCTCGAAAATGACGTCGCCCGCGCGCGGGAGGATCGGGCGCTCCTGCTCGATGCGGTGCTCGCGCCCGGCGGCGTCAGCCCCATGCTGGTGGAGGCCCTGGAGGCCGGGGGGCCCTATGGGGCGGGCTGGCCCGCACCGCGCGTCGCCGCAGGCCCGGTCCGAATCGTCAGGGCGGACATTGTGGGATCGGGCCATGTCCGGGCGATCATTGCGGGCGCCGATGGGCGTTCGATCAAGGCGATCGCTTTCCGCCAAAGCGACAGCGATCTGGGGCAGGCGCTGCTCGGCGCCGGAGCGACGCGGCGCTTATGGATCGCTGGCCGCGCGAGGATCGACGGCTGGAACGGTAACCGCAGCGCCGAACTGCACATCGAGGACGCAGCCTGGGCGGATTGAGGTTTGGCGTTCGAGGTCTTGCTGTCGCCTCGGCGCGTCAGTGGCGCACGCAGATTTCAGGCTTCCGATATCCGTTTCGATTGGCTATCGGCTTGGCCCAAGCGATCAAGGAACAAACATGGCCGAGTTCTCACTGCCCGCCAACAGCAAGATCAGGTCCAAGGGCAAGACACACAAGGCGCCTGCCGGCGCCAAGAATGTGCGCAGGTTCAAGATCTATCGCTATGATCCGGATACCGGCGAGAATCCGCGTTACGATATCTATGAGATCGATCTGGATAGCTGTGGACCGATGGTGCTGGATGCACTGCTCAAGATCAAGAATGAGGTCGATCCAACGCTGACCTTCCGCCGCTCTTGTCGCGAGGGCATTTGCGGATCCTGCTCGATGAACATGGACGGCCGCAACGGGCTGGCTTGCACGACCGCGATCGAGGATCTCGACAAGGAAGTGCGGATCACACCGCTGCCACACATGGACGTCATCAAGGACCTTGTCCCCGATTTCACCCATTTCTACGCGCAATATGCCTCGATCCAGCCCTGGCTGAAGACGGTCACGCCGCCGCCATCGGGCAAGGAAAGGCTGCAGACGCCGGAAGATCGCGCCAAGCTGGACGGGCTCTACGAGTGCATCCTGTGCGCCTGCTGTTCGACGTCCTGCCCGAGCTACTGGTGGAACAGCGACAAGTTCTTGGGCCCGGCAATCCTGCTCCAAGCCTATCGCTGGCTCGCCGACAGCCGTGACGAGATGACGGGCGAGCGGCTCGATGAGCTTGAGGATCCATTCCGGCTCTATCGCTGCCACACGATCATGAACTGCGCCAATGTCTGCCCCAAAGGCCTAAGCCCGGCGCGTGCGATTGCCGAAGTGAAGAAGATGGTGGTCGAACGGCAGATCTAACCTTGAAGCCCAGCCTTCGCGAACTTTGCGATCATCTCGGTTATGCTCCGGATCCCGATCGGCCGGGCCGACTGATAAGAGCCGAGACCGCGGAGAATAGGTTCCTCGACGTTTACGGACGCATGGAGGCTTGGATCGACGAGCAAGGCCATGCGCGAATCGGCCTCACGCTACGCGATCAACATCGCAATCTCTTCAATTTCGCGCATGGCGGCTTTCTGCTTTCGCTGGTCGATCATGCGCTCTTCGTTGGTCCGGCGATGCTTGGCGTTGAGCGCGTCGCGGGTGGCGTCACCATGGATGTTTCGGCGCAATTTCTCGCGCCGGGCATTGTGAATGCTCAGATCGAGGCGGTGGTCGAGGTTATGCGCGAAACCCACCGCACCGTTTTTGTACGCGGCACATTGGACCAATCCGGCAAGCCCGTGGTCGCCTTCTCTGGCTTGGTGAGGAAGGCATGGGCGCAATCGTGACGAGCGTCATGGAGCGCTATCGAGCGCTGGTTGCGGCCGGCGAGCTGCGGCCGGATGCTGACCAGCTCCACACGTCCGAGCGGCTCGATGCGCTGGCGCAGGAGCTGAACGATCAGCCGCCACGCGGCAGCGTGCTTTGGCGGATGCTGCGACGGCCGCCAGCCGCGCCGCGCGGGATCTATATGTGGGGCGGCGTCGGGCGCGGCAAATCGATGCTGATGGATCTCTTCTTCGGCTGCGTCACGATCCCGGCCAAGCGGCGCGTGCACTTCCATGAGTTCATGCTTGAGGTGCACGATCGACTCAGGGCGGAGCGTGCGAAGGAAAAGGGCGACCCGATCCTCCCGGTCGCGGCAGCGCTGGCCGAGGAGGCGCGTCTGCTCGCTTTCGACGAAATGGTCGTGAACAACACCGCCGATGCGATGATCCTCTCCCGGCTGTTCACTAGCCTGATCGACGCCGGCGTGACGGTGGTGACGACGTCCAACCGTCCGCCCAAGGATCTCTATAAGGACGGCCTCAACCGCGAGCATTTTCTCCCCTTTATCGCGTTGATCGAGCAGCGGCTGGACGTGCTCTCGCTCAATGGCCCGGTCGATTACCGGCTGGAGCGTCTCGGCGGTTACCCAACCTGGTATTCGCCGGTCGGTCAGGAAGCGACCGATGCTGTGCGCGCCGCCTTCTTTCGCCTCACGGATTACCCGCCGGAAGACAGCATCCATGTGCCTTCCGAAGAACTCGCCATTCCCGGCGGCCGATCGATGCACGTTCCGAAGAGCCTGAAGGGCGTCGGCGTTTTCTCGTTCAAAAAGCTGTGCAGCGAAGCCCGCGGTGTGCCCGACTATCTTGCCATTGCACGCCATTTCCACACGGTGATCATCGTCGGCATCCCGACCATGGGGCCGGAGCAGCGCAACGAGGCCGCGCGCTTCAAGGTGCTCGTGGACACGCTCTACGAACATAAGGTCAAGCTGCTGGCAACCGCCGCGGCGGAGCCCGCAGATCTCTATCTTGCGGGGGATGGCTCATTCGAATTTGAGCGAACCGTGTCGCGGCTGATGGAAATGCAGAGCCGGGACTATCTGGCGCTTGGGCACGGCGAAGGCTGACAAAATGTCCCCCTGTGGCATCGTGAAGGTTGCCGCCTCGCGCGAATCGGCCTAAGCGGGCCCCGCTTTCGGGATGCTGCAACGCCGCAACGTCCTTTTTCTGGCTTGATCACGAACAGGGGAGTCGAATGGCTCGTAAGAAGATTGCGCTTATCGGTGCCGGCAACATTGGCGGCACGCTGGCTCACCTCGCTGCGACCAAGGAACTGGGCGATATCGTCCTGTTCGACGTGGTCGAAGGCGTGCCTCAGGGCAAGGCGCTCGATCTCAGCCAGTGCGGCCCCATCGAAGGATTTGACGCCAAGATCGTTGGCACCAACGATTATGCCGACATCAAGGGCGCGGACGTAATCATCGTCACCGCCGGCGTGGCGCGCAAGCCCGGCATGAGCCGCGATGATCTGCTCGGTATCAACCTCAAGGTGATGAAGGCAGTCGGCGAGGGTATCAAGAACAATGCCCCGGATGCCTTCGTTATCTGCATCACCAACCCGCTTGACGCGATGGTATGGGCTTTGCGTGAATTTTCGGGCCTTCCGCACAACAAGGTGGTCGGCATGGCGGGCGTGCTCGACAGCGCCCGCTTCTCGACCTTCATCGCGCAGGAATTCGATGTTTCGGTTCGCGACGTGAATACGTTCGTGCTCGGTGGCCATGGCGATACGATGGTGCCGGTGGTGCAATATTCGACGGTGGCGGGCATCCCGGTTCCCGACCTGATCAAGCAAGGCCGCTCGACCAAGGAGCGCATCGACGAAATCGTGAAGCGCACCCGTGGCGGCGGCGGAGAGATCGTCGCGCTGCTCAAGACTGGCTCGGCTTATTACGCTCCGGCCACCAGCGGAATCGCCATGGCCGAGGCCTATCTCAACGATCAGAAGCGGCTGCTGCCCTGCGCCGCCTATGTCGAGGGCAAATATGGCGTCGATGGCCTTTATGTCGGCGTGCCGGTGATCATTGGCGCAGGCGGCGTCGAGCAGATCGTCGAGATCGAACTCGACGAGGAAGCCAAGACAAATCTTCAGGTCTCGGTGGACGCGGTGAAAGAGCTGTTGGTCGCCTGTAAGGGCATCGACAGCAGCCTCGCCTGAATTCCGCCGAACTCCTCCCCAAGGAAAGGGACAGCATCAGCTTATGTCGATCCTCGTCAACAAGAACACCAAGGTCATCACCCAGGGAATGACCGGGAAAACCGGCACCTTCCATACCAAGGCGGCGCTCGATTACGGCACGCAGATGGTTGGCGGCGTCACGCCGGGCAAAGGCGGCACGATCCACGAGGAACTGGGGCTGCCGAACTTCAATACCGTTCACGAGGCCGTGCATGCGACCGGCGCGACCGCCAGCGTTGTCTATGTTCCGCCGCCCTTCGCCGCCGACTCGATCTGCGAGGCGATCGATGCCGAAGTCCCTCTGATCGTCTGCATCACCGAGGGCATTCCGGTGTTGGACATGGTTCGCGTCAAGCGGGCGCTTTCGGGCTCCAAATCGCGGCTGATCGGGCCGAACTGCCCAGGCGTGCTTACGCCGAACGAATGCAAGATCGGCATCATGCCGGGCTCGATCTTCTCGAAGGGCTCGGTGGGCGTTGTCTCGCGCTCCGGCACGCTTACATATGAAGCGGTTTTCCAGACGACGAATGAAGGCCTTGGCCAGACGACGGCCGTAGGCATCGGCGGCGATCCGGTGAACGGCACCAACTTCATCGACGTGCTTGAACTTTTCCTGGCTGACGACGAGACCAAATCGATCATCATGATCGGCGAGATCGGCGGTTCTGCGGAAGAGGAAGCGGCACAGTTCCTGAAGGACGAAGCAAAGCGCGGTCGCAAGAAGCCGATGGCCGGCTTCATCGCGGGACGCACCGCACCGCCGGGACGCCGGATGGGTCATGCCGGCGCGATCGTGTCCGGTGGCCAAGGCGGCGCCGAAGATAAGATCGCGGCGATGGAAAGCGCAGGGATCAGGGTTGCGGCCAGCCCGTCCGAATTGGGCAGCACGCTGGCCGAGGTTCTAAAGGGCTAATTAATCTAAGCCGGGCATAGCAGCCCGCCTTGATAAGCACGAACCGCGCAAGGACGGATGACATGGGCATCGAAGGTTTCGGATTCGAGGGGCTCGAAGGCGTAAGCCCCTCCTTCGTCGAAGCCCTTTATCGGCAGTATCGCGACGACGCGAACTCGATCGAAGCGAGCTGGCGGCGCTATTTCGAGGGTCTTGAGTCAGCCGTTACCGGCCCAAGCTGGGCGCGACCCGGCTGGCCGCCCGCCGACAATGATCCGCTGACGGCGGCACTCGATCCTACCCAGATGGAGCCTGCGGCCAAGCCTGACCGGAAGGACAAGCCGGCAGCAGCAGCTCCGGTTTCCGCCGCAACGCCCGATCCGCAGGCTGTGACGCGGGCGGCGAGCGATTCCATCCGCGCGATGATGCTGATCCGTACCTATCGCGTGCGCGGGCATCTGCTGGCTGACCTCGATCCGCTCGGCCTTTCGAGGCGCGAAATTACCGCGGACCTTACCCCGGAATATCACGGTTTTTCGGAAGCCGATCTCGATCGCCCGATCTACCTTGGCGGTGTCTTCGGATTTGAAACCGCAACCGTGCGCGAGCTGATCCAGGTGCTGCGCCGCAACTACTGCGGCAAGGTCGGCCTCGAATATATGCATATCGGCGATATCGAGGAGCGCCGCTTCCTCCAGGAGCGGATGGAGGGCAAGGATAAGGAAATCCACTTCACCGTCGAGGGCAAGAAGGCGATCCTCAACAAGGTGATCGAATCCGAGGAGTGGGAGAAGTTCTGCGGCCGCAAATATGTCGGCACCAAGCGCTTCGGCCTCGATGGCGGAGAATCGATGATCCCGGCGCTTGAGGCGATCATCAAATATGGCGGCCAATATGGCGTGAAGGAGATCATGATCGGCATGGCCCATCGTGGCCGGCTCAATGTTCTCGCCAATGTCATGGCCAAGCCCTATCGCGCGATCTTCAGCGAATTCGCGGGCGGTTCAGCAAATCCCGAGGATGTCGGCGGATCGGGCGACGTCAAATATCATCTGGGCACGTCGACCGATCGCTCCTTCGACGGTCATGAAGTTCATATGTCGCTGACGCCGAACCCCAGCCATCTCGAGGCGGTGAACCCCGTGGTGCTCGGCAAGGCGCGTGCGAAGCAGACGAAGATGGAGGATCTGGAGCGCGCGAAGGTGCTGCCGATCTTGCTGCATGGCGACGCCGCTTTCGCTGGCCAGGGCATCATCATGGAATGCTTCGGCTTTTCTGGCCTGCGCGGCTATCATACCGGCGGCACGATCCACTTCGTGATCAACAATCAGGTCGGCTTCACGACGAGCCCGCAGTTCGCGCGGTCCTCGCCCTATCCCTCCGATATCGCGAAGATGGTAAGCGCGCCGATCCTGCATGTGAATGGCGATGATCCCGAAGCCGTCACCTTCGCGTGCAAGCTTGCGACCGAGTATCGCCAGCAGTTCAAGCGCGACGTCGTCATCGACATGTGGTGCTATCGCCGCTTTGGCCACAATGAAGGCGACGAGCCGGGTTTCACCCAGCCGCTGATGTACGATGCGATCCGCAAGCATCCGCCGGTCTCCAAAATCTATTCCGACAAGCTGAAGGCCGAGGGCGTCATCGACGATCAATGGGCCAACGGGGTGACGACCAGCTTCGTCGGCCATCTCGAGGAGGAGTTCGAGGGCGCCAAGGGCTTCAGGGTCAACAAGGCCGATTGGTTCGAAGGCGACTGGTCCGGCTTCGCGAGCCCGCGTGAACCGATCAGCGAACGGCGTGCTGCCAATACCGGCATTGCCCGCGAGCGTGTGGATGCACTCGCCAAGGTGCTGACGACGGTTCCTGCCGATCTCACCATTCACAAGACACTCGGCCGCATTCTCGATGCGAAAAAGGCGATGTTCGACAGCGGCGAAGGTTTCGACTGGGCGACCGCGGAGGCGATGGGATTCGGTGCGTTGCTGCAGGATGGTTATGGCGTCCGCCTGTCCGGGCAGGATTCGGGACGCGGCACCTTCAGCCAACGCCATGCCGTCTGGGTCGACCAGAAGGACGGCCACAAATATATCCCCCTGTCGGCGCTCGACCGTAAATTTCAGGTGCTCGACAGCCCGCTCTCCGAATTTGGCGTGCTTGGCTTCGAATATGGCTATGCCTCCGCCGCCCCTAACACGCTGGTGTTGTGGGAAGCCCAGTTCGGCGACTTCGCCAATGGCGCGCAGGTGATGATCGATCAGTTCATCGCCGCTGGCGAGGCCAAATGGCTGCGGGTCAACGGCCTCGTGATGCTCCTGCCGCACGGCTATGAAGGGCAGGGGCCGGAGCACAGCTCCGCGCGGCTCGAACGCTATCTGCAGCTCTGCGCCGAAGATAATATGCAGGTCTGCAACATCACCACTCCGGCCAACTATTTCCATGTGCTGCGCCGGCAGATGGTGCGGAACTTCCGCAAGCCGCTGATCATCATGACGCCCAAGTCGCTGCTGCGGCACAAGGCGGCGGTCTCGAAGATCGAAGACTTCATGGGCGACAGCCATTTCATGCGGATCCTGTCCGATCCGACGCCGCCGGCGGACGAGGATGTGAGGCGGCTGGTGCTTTGCTCGGGCAAGGTTTTCTACGATCTCGCCGATGCGCGGGATGCGGCCGGCGACAAGGAGACCACCATTGTCCGCATCGAACAGATCTACCCCTTCCCGGCCGAAGCGCTCGTGAAGCGGATGGCGCGGATGAAGAATCTCGAAACCGTGGTTTGGGCGCAGGAAGAGCCGAAGAACAACGGCGCCTGGTTCTTCGTCGAACCGCTGATCGAGGAATGTTTGAAGGAAGCCGGCACCGGCCCTGCGCGCGCCGCCTACGCCGGCCGCCCCGCCTCGGCTGCTACTGCCACTGGCCTCGCCCGCAAGCATATGGCGCAACAGAAGGCGCTGGTCGCCGAAGCCCTAGGACATGAGGAATAATATCATGGCAGTCGACGTCATCGTCCCGACCTTGGGTGAATCGATCACCGAAGCGACGCTCGGGCAGTGGCTGAAGCAGCCTGGCGAGGCCGTCAAAGCCGATGAACCCGTAGCCAGCCTTGAAACCGACAAGGTCTCGATCGAGGTTCCCGCCCCGGTTGCCGGGGTTATGGGGCAGCTTGCGGTCGCCGAAGGGGACACGGTCAATGTCGGCGCGGTGATTGCCCAGATCCAAGAGGGTAAGGCACCGGTCGATTCAGCGACCCCCAAGGTTGAGGATCGCACCTTGGTCGGCCAAGCCGAGGCTGCCGCGCCGCCGGAGCCCGCTGCCGCCCCCGCCGACGATCAGGAGCCGGTCACGCTCTCGCCCGCCGTGCGCCGCGCGGTTCTCGAACATGGGGTCGATCCATCCCGCATCCAGGGTAGCGGCAAGGATGGCCGCATCACCAAGGACGACGTGCTCGCCGCCGCCAAGCAGAAGGCGCCCACCTCTGAGCCTTCTCCGGCCGCGGCACCGCAGCCGGTTGCCGCTGCTCCGCGGCCGGTTATCGATGGCGGTGCTGGCCGCCATGAAGAGCGCGTACGCATGACGCGGCTGCGCCAGACGATCGCTTCCCGTCTCAAGGAGGCGCAGAACAGCGCCGCGATCCTGACCACGTTCAATGATGTCGACATGTCGGCGGTCATGGAAGCGCGCACCAGGTACAAGGATCTGTTCGAAAAGAAGCATGGCGTCCGCTTGGGCTTCATGGGCTTCTTCGTGAAAGCCGCGTGCATGGCACTGAAGGACGTGCCCGCGGTCAACGCCGCGATCGAGGGCGACGAGATCGTCTATCGGGATTATGCCGATATCTCGGTCGCGGTCTCGGCGCCGAACGGTCTCGTCGTTCCCGTGATCCGCAATGCCGACAAGCTCTCCGTGGCCGAGATCGAGAAGACGATCGGCGATTTCGGCACCCGCGCGCGCGACGGCAAGCTCAGCATGGAAGAGATGAAAGGGGGCACCTTCACCATCTCCAACGGCGGCGTGTTCGGATCGTTGATGTCGACGCCGATCATCAATCCGCCGCAATCCGGCGTGCTCGGCCTGCATCGTATCGAGGAGCGCCCCGTCGTGCGCGATGGCCAGATCGTGGCCCGCCCGATGATGTATCTGGCGCTGAGCTACGATCACCGCCTGATCGACGGACGCGAGGCCGTAACCTTCCTGGTTGCGGTCAAGAACGCGATCGAGGATCCCACACGCCTCCTGATCGATTTGTGACGATTGTGCTCCGGCGAAGGCCGGAGCGCTGGAAGGAGTGCGATGAAATCAGGTTGCGTCTACCTGATGGCAAACCGCCGCCGCGGACAGACGTATCTCGGAGTAACGAGCAATCTGCCGCAGCGTGCCTGGCAGCACCGCAATGGCATTGTTGAAGGCATGCAAGGGTCAAGGGATGCACTCTGCTTGTCTGGTACGATTATTTTGATGATCTGCAGGATGCCCGTGCCTGCGAGTATCGGATGAAGAAATGGAAGCGGGAGTGGAAGTTGCGTCTCATCGAGGAGCGGAATCCCGATTGGCGCGACCTCTACGACGAGGTTTGCATTTGACGCCAACGCTCCGGCCTGCGCCGGAGCACAGAAGGGTTTTATAATGGCTGACTATGATTTCGACGTCCTTGTAATCGGCGCTGGGCCGGGCGGCTATGTCGCCGCGATCCGCGCCGCGCAGCTCGGGCTCAAGACCGCTTGCGCCGAAAGCCGCGAGACGCTGGGCGGCACGTGCCTCAACGTCGGCTGCATTCCTTCGAAGGCGCTGCTGCATGCCTCCGAGTTCTTCGAACAGGCGCATTCCGGCGCGCTCGCGAAGTTCGGCGTCAAAATCGAAGGTGCCAGCCTCGATCTTTCCGGGATGATGGCGGAGAAGCTGGACGCGGTGAAGGGCCTCACCGGCGGCATCGAGTTCCTGTTCAAGAAGAACAAGGTCGAATGGCTCAAGGGCCTTGCCTCCTTCACGGGCAAGGACAGCGTGCAGGTCGGCGATCGCACGGTGCGCGCGAAGAATATCGTCATCGCCACGGGTTCGAGCGTCACCCCGCTCCCCGGCGTGGCCATCGACCAGAAGGTGGTGGTCGATTCAACCGGCGCGCTCGCACTGGAAAAGGTGCCGGATCATCTCGTCGTGATCGGCGGCGGCGTGATCGGTCTCGAGCTCGGTTCGGTCTGGAAGCGCTTGGGCGCCAATGTGACCGTCGTCGAATTCCTCGATCAGCTCCTGCCGGGCATGGATGGCGAAGTCCGCAAGGAAGCCGCCAAGATCTTCAAGAAACAGGGCATGGCGCTCAAGCTTTCGACGAAGGTAACGAACGTTGCCGTCAATGGCGGCAAGGCCGTCGTGACGGTCGAGCCGGCTGCCGGCGGTGCTGCGGAGACGCTTGAGGCCGACGCGGTTCTCGTCGCCATCGGCCGCCGCCCCAACACCGAAGGGCTCGCGCTCGACAAGGCCGGGCTTTCCACCAACAAGCGCGGGCAGATCGAGATCGATCATGATTTCCGCACGAGCGTGCCGGGCATCTGGGCGATCGGCGATGTCGTTCCCGGGCCGATGCTCGCGCACAAGGCCGAGGACGAAGGCATTGCGGTGGCGGAGAACATCGCCGGGCTCACCGGCATCGTGAATCACGATGTCATTCCGGCAGTTGTCTACACCTCTCCTGAGATTGCCAGTGTCGGCCTCACCGAGGAAGACGCAAAGGCCAGAGGGGAGGTCAAGGTGGGCAAATTCCCCATGCTCGCCAACAGCCGTGCCAAGACCAACCGGGAGACCGACGGCTTCGTCAAGGTGATCGCCGACGCCAAGAATGATCGCGTGCTCGGCGTGCACATCATTTCGTCGCTCGCCGGCACCATGATCGCGCAAGCCGCGCAGGCAATGGAGTTCGGCGCTACCTCCGAGGATATTGCCTATACATGTCATGCACATCCGACCCATTCGGAGGCGCTGAAAGAGGCG
>Ga0207647_10001024_pt1 | contig 21730 bp, 17 predicted proteins | sample KBSCornC2_FD_184295 | JGI IMG/M metagenome (GOLD analysis project Ga0207647, IMG submission 184295) | Corn rhizosphere microbial communities from Kellogg Biological Station, Michigan, USA - C2 (SPAdes) (version 2) | ecosystem: Host-associated > Plants > Roots > Rhizosphere ... | reverse complement strand
ACGACTTCGGGCTCGCCTGACGATCATCCGCCTACTTGCGCCGCCGTTCGTGCGACGCGACCGCCGCGCCGTCGATCACCGGCGCGCCCTGCTTGATCAGGAAATCGCGAAACAGCCCCGTCACCTGCGAGATTCGCCGGTCGGCGAGCGTGATCACGTACCACTCGCGCACGATCGGATTGCCCGGAAACGGCAGTTGCCCGAGCAGCCCGGTGCGCAGCTCGAGTGCACACGCGTGCAACGACAGGAACGCGATGCCGAGCCCCGCTTCCGCCATCTGCTTGATCGCCTCGTTGCTCGACAGTTCGGAGCCCACATGAAAGCGGTAGCCGGAGGTCTTGAACAGGCTCTCGACGGTCGAACGCGTACCCGCGCCGCGCTCGCGCACGAGCAGGTGCGCGGATTCGAGATCCTTCAACGCGACGCGCTTGCGCTGCATCAGCGGATGGCCGGGCGCCGCGACGAACACCATCGGATGCTTCGCGAACTCGACCGCGTGCGTGCGCAGCTCCTTCGGCGCGCTGCCCATCACCGCGAGATCGATTTCATGCGTCGCGAGCATGCGGATGATGTCGTCACGATTGCCGACCTTGAAATACGTCTTCACGTGCGGACGCGTCGCGGTGAACTTCACCAGTAGCGGCGGGATCAGGTACTCGGCCGTCGTGATCGCGCCGATCCGCAGCGTGCCGCCGAGATCGCCCGTCAGCGCGGCCACTTCGTCGCCGGCCTCGCTCCACAGATGCAGGATCTCGCGCGCATAGCGCGACACGATTTCACCGGCCGCGGTGAGCTGCACGCCGCGTCCCACCCGTTGCAGCAGCGCGGCGCCCACCGCCTGCTCGAGCAGGCGAACCTGCAGCGACACGGCCGGCTGCGTCAGGTTCAGCTCCTCGGCCGCGCGCGACACGCTGCCGAGCCGCGCAATCATGTCCAGCGCCTTCAGCTGCCGGAACGTCGCGGTCTTTCCTATAAGTGAATACATATGAGTCGCTTATAAACATTGAATTGTTCTAGCAGGTTCGAAACTATATCGTCGGTTCTTGAGCAATGTCATCCGAATCGTCATCAGCGGGAGCCACAACATGGACAACATCACGCCTACCCTTGCAACGGATCGCGCACCGCGCGTGCCGCGCATCGTGATCGTCGGCGGCGGCGCCGGCGGCCTGCAGCTCGCCACGCGCCTCGGCGACACGTTGGGCCGCCGCGGGCAAGCCGACGTCGTGCTCGTCGACCGCTATCCGACGCACTTCTGGAAGCCGCTGCTGCACGAAGCCGCGTCCGGCCATCGCGATCCGGCCTCGCACACGATCGAATACGCGGCGCAGGCGAAGCGCCACGGCTTTCGCTTCGTGCAGGGCGCGCTGCATCGGGTCGACCGCGCGGCATGCACGGCGACGATCGCCGCGGTGCAGGACGCGGACGGCACGGAGATCCTGCCGCAGCGCGCACTCGGTTACGACGATCTCGTGCTGGCCGTCGGCAGCGTGACGAACTTCTTCAACGTGCCGGGCGCCGCGCGCCACGCGTTGCCGCTCGAAAACCTCGACCAGGCCGAGGATTTCCGCCGCAAGTTCCTCGCCGCCTGCACGAAGGCGAACCACCTGGCCGAGCAGCAGCCGGCGCGACCCGCGGCACCGATCTGCATCAACGTGATCGGCGCGGGCGCGACGGGCGTCGAACTGGCCGCGGCGCTGCGCCACGCGATCCAGCAGCTGACGACGTATCGCTTCAAGGCGCTGGTGTCCGCACGCGACGTGCACATCCGCCTGATCGAAGGCGGCCCGCGCATCCTGCCGGCGCTCGACGCACGGCTGTCGGCCAGGATGCACGCGCAATTGCGCACGCTGAACGTCGACGTGCTGACGGATACGCGCGTCGCGGAAGTCGGCGCGGATGCGGTCACGACCGCGACCGGCGAGCGGCTCGCGAGCGACATCACGATCTGGGCAGCGGGCGTCGCGGGCCCCGCGATCCTGCGGGAACTCGGCGACATCGCGCTCAACCGGTCGAACCAGGTGATCGTGACCGATACGCTGCAGACGCCCGACGATCCGCACGTGTATGCGTTCGGTGACTGCGCCGCGTGCCCGTCGGCCGATGCGAGCGGTTTCCTGCCGCCGCGCGCGCAGGTCGCGCACCAGCAGGCCGTGTACCTCGGCGAAGCGCTCGCGCGGCGCCTCGCCGGCAAGCCGGTGGTGGGCTTCACGTTCCGCGACGCGGGCACTGTCGTGTCGCTCGGCCAGGCCGGCGCCGTGTATCAGGGCGACCTCGGCGTGCGTTCGCGTTCGCTGATCGTCGACGGGCTCGCCGCGATCGGGCTGTACAAGTTCCTCTACCGCAAGCACCTGTTCAGCGTGTACGGACTGAAGCGCGCGCTGTTCCAGTCGCTGAGCCACTGGCTGCAAAGCCGCAACCAGCCGTCGATCAAGCTGCACTGATCAGCGGGTTCGCACGCGGCATCGCAAGACGGCGTATCGGGCTCGATACGCCGTTTTTTCTGATGCACATACCCGGTGCATTCATCGTGCGCGCACCTTTGGTGCATCACGTTCAAGACCATCGATACGATGTAAATCATGCGGCACGCACCGCGTCGCGCCCCTTCCGCGCTGGCTATGGCTTGCCACCCCATTCATTAGTTGAATCGTATGAGTCTGACATAAATATTAATTGGTCGCCTATTCCGGATCGACGCTAAGGTGTGTGGCATTCCCGTCCGCGAACGGATCGTCACGTCTCAGGAGAGGAATCACCGTGGTCATCGAAGCCATCGTCACCCGTCTCGACGCCGCCTTCGCGCAGATCGAAGCGACACCGGATTCGCACGAATCGCGCAACCAGCGCGATGCGATCATCCAGTGGCTCGACAGCGCGTCGGAGCATGGATACCGGCTCGGTCTCGTCACGACGCTGCCGGCTGCCCGGCTCAGCGACATGTTCGAAGGCCAGTTCGGCCGTGCGAATCTCGACCGCTTCTCGGTCGTCGTGACCGACGCCAATCAGCAGGATTCCGTATCAAATCAGCATCCGTTCGACGTCGCGCTGCAGGCGCTGGGCGTGCCGCCCGAGCGCGCGGTGGGGGTCGCGAGCAGCGAACCGGAACGCCGCGAAGCCGAGACGTTCGGCCTGTCGCGTTGTGTGCGCATCACCGACACGGTGCGCTCGATCGCATCGGCAGACGTGCACTGAGCTGAGCATCTGCACACGGGCCGGCTCGCGCCGGCCGGCGGAAATCCGGCGCAATGCCGACGATCGCCCGACCGAAGCCTGACATTCTGCTGTCAAAGTCGCTTGCAACACTTCCGGGTTCGACCCATCCCGCCCGGAGACGGAACGACGCGCTTCCCGCGTCGTTCCGCCCGTTTCAAGCCACGATGACACGCCCGACCCGCACCGCCTCCGCCATCGCTGTCCTCTGCCTGCTGCTCGCCGCGTGCGGCGGAGAGACGTCCAGCACGCCCGCCACGTCGGCGGATAACAGCGGCACGCAGCCGGCGCCGCAGCCTCCGCAACCGAAACCCACGCCCGCACCCGCGACCTACTACCAGACGAAGACGCCGTATCGTCCGCAGCAGGACGCGGCGACCTACGAAGCGCCGCCGGCTGGCTACGCACCGGTCTACACCGAGCTCGTTGCACGACACGGCTCGCGCGGGCTGTCAGGCTTCAAGTACGACGGCGCGATCTATTCGATGCTGGTCAAGGCCGAGGCCGACGGCGCGCTGACCGCGCTCGGCGCGCAGCTGAAGGCCGACACGTACGCGATGATGAAGGCCAACGCACTGCTCGGCTACGGCGTGCAGGGGATTTCAACGCCCGGCTACGGCAATCTCACGCAAACCGGCATCCGCGAACACCAGCAGCTCGCCGCGCGGCTCGCGCAGCGGCTGCCGGCGCTGTTCGCGTCGGGCGGCCGGCAGATCGTCGTCGTCAACTCGGGGCAGGACCGCGCGGTCGACAGTTCGACCTACTTCTCCGCCGCGCTCGTCGCCGCGCAGCCGGCACTCGCCGCCGCGATCACGCTGCCGGCCGCGCCGTCCGGCTATCCCGCGAGCGCGCCGGTCGCGCAGCCCGCCGGCACCAACCGGTTCCTGCTGTATTTCCATTCGCTGAAGCCGGCCACCGATCTCGTGACCGATACGTCCGATCCGTATTACGCGACCTATCAGGCGAGCCAGGCATACCAGGCCTATTCGAGCGATGCGGCGGTCGCCGACAAGCTGAAGACGATCAAGGCGGCGCCGCAGGTCGCGGAAGTCGCGCAGACGGTGCTGGCCGCGCTGGTGTCGCAGGCCTTCATCGCGAAGCTCGGCACCGACGGCTACACGTTCGCGAACACGGGCACCTATACGTTCACGTCGTCGGACGGCAAGTTCATCAACACGCTGAAGGGCGACGGCAAGACGAAGATCGCGTCGGCCGTCGATGCGGTGAACGTGCTGTACAACCTGCTGCAGGTCGCGCCCGCGATGACGGCCGAAACGGGCGGCGTCACGATGGAGAAGTACCTGGGCGCGGAGCAGGCCCAGACACTCGCGTACCTGCAGGACGCGGAGGACTATTACCAGAAGGGGCCCGGCATCCAGGAAGCAAACCCGGTCACGTACCGGATGGCGAAGGTGCTGCAGGACGACTTCTTCAACGAGGTCGATGCGATCGCGCGCGGCGATCTGACGCGCGCCGCGAAACTGCGCTTCACGCATGCGGAAATCGTGATTCCGTTCGCGTCGATCATGAACCTGAAGAACGTGTTCGTGCCGACGCCGCAGGCGCAGACCTACACGTATGCGAACAACCCGTGGCGCGGCGACCAGGTGTCGCCGATGGCCGCGAACATGCAATGGGACGTGTATCGCAACGGCTCGCGGCTCATCGTGAAGATGCTGTACAACGAGCGCGAGACGGATTTCCAGGCCGCATGCGACGACGCGAAGATCACGCCGGCGAGTCACTACTATGACTACGCCGGATTGAAGCGCTGCTACGGATATCAGTGACGCGTCAACGCTGGAGCGTTGCGATCGTGTGTGCAGCCGGCGCGGCCTTCGGTTTCACCGCGGCGTGCACCTTCGGATCGGCGCTGGCCGCATGTTGAACCTTGCGCGGCTTCGCGGGCGCCGCGTGTGTCTTCGAAGCGGGCTTCGCGTCGGCATGCGCCGCGGCCGGCGCCTTCGACGGCGAACGAACGGGTTGCTGCGCCGGCTTCCCGGATGCCGCCGCACTGCTCGACGCCACGGGCGGGTGCTTGACGTGCTGCTGCGCGTACGCTTTGACGTCTTGATCGTTCATCCACGATTCCGTATAGGCAGCCGCCGCGGGCTGCGACAGATTGAGACAGGCGATCGATGCCACGAGAAAGGCACGAAGATGCGTGCGACGATTGAATGCGGTAATGACGAATGCTCCTTGCGATCTGGCTTGACGCGCCGTATCGAACTTGCCGGCGCCGTCGTGGCGGCACGATAAATGAGCGCATTCCACATCGCAAGCATCCGGCCGGTGATCCAAACGATTCTTGACGTTTGATCGGCCGCCGGCGATCTCGAACTCCGGTTCGCCGACGGTGTCGAACGTGCATCGCCGGAGAGTCATATGAAACGCGCCGCCCCTTTCGCCATCCTGATCGCGCTTGCCGTCGCCAGCTTGCCGGCACTCGCCGGCAGTACCGCGTCGCCGGTTCCGCAGCAAGCGAAAAACTGTGTACCGTCGTCCACCTCCGCCTCTGGCGGCACGGCGCCCGGCTCCCGCGCCACATCGAAGGCCCCGCCGATCCGCGTGTGCGTCGGCGATTCCGACACGCAACTAAATCTGCCATGGTTCCTGACCGACGTCCTCACCGCCGTCGACACGCACCAATCGCCGCGCGACCTGTTCCACAAGATGCGCAACGATTTCTGAAGCGCGGGCGGCCCGACGGCGCGCCAGTCATGCTCGGGTATTCCCCGATCCAGAAAGAAGAACCCCGCATCGCGCGTGTTGAACGGCGTTGACGGCAAATTGCCGAGAGATCCCGCAGACGCCGCGTTGCTCGAATATTTCCCGTTGAGAGTCAATCACAAAACTACACCATTTGTTGATGAACAATATTTCGCAATCGTGCGTCGCGTCATATACTTGCCGCGCACCATCCTCGTGCCAAGAGAAGGTGTTCTTCTGTCCCGGCCGCACACCGATGCGGTCGGGTTTTTTTTCGGTGCGCGACGTCGATATCTATACATAATGAATGGTTGTATAGCGATGCGCGTCGAATCCCGTGACTCCGTCGCGATGCCGTGGCTTGCGTACCGCAAGCATAGAATCGATTTGCGTCCAGATCTCGGCGCGAGCCCCGTTGCCCCGGCCAGGCACGGCAAATGCTCCGCGCCCATCCATCGACCGGTTCGACCTGCATTGCCATGCATACAACAACAAGCGCGATCGGAGAATCAGCCCCGCCGGGCTCAAAACCCGCATTCCAGCGCAGCGGTGCGTGGCCGCATATCGTCTTCTCGCTTGCATTGATCATCTGCATCCTCGTGCTCGCGATGGCGCTCGTCGTGGCCGAACGCCTCGCACGCGAATCGGTAGCCGAGCACGAACGCGTCGTCGCGAACGACATCGTGATCTCGGTCGACCGCATTCTCGACGGCGTACGCTCGCGACACCCGGCCGAATTGACCGCGCTGGTCGGGCGACCCTGCGCGACGGTCTTCCGGACCCTCGCCGAAGTAGGCACTCACCTGCGCTATCTGCGCGCTGTCGCGCTGGCCAACGACGGTCGCGTCACGTGCTCGTCGGCGCTCGGCTCGATCGACGTCTCGCTGGACGCGTATGTGCACGCGCCGCCGCTGGGGATGACGGCCATCACGCTGCTTCGGCAGACCCCGTTCCAGCATCGCGTCCCCGTGCTGGCGGTGTTTCGTGCAACCGCGCCCGCATCGGGCGTGCTTTATCTGATCGAAGGCGACTATGTGGCCGACATGCTGTCGCACGGCGCGCGCTTCGGCGCGGAAACCGCGATGCTGTCGGTCAACGGCGCGGGCGGTCTCGATCAGCATGGCGAGTTCGTGCCGGCGTTCCACGCGGCCCCGTCGGCCGGCAGCACGATCGGTTCGAGCGCGTGGCCGTTCACCGTTTCCGTCACGTCGTCGGAATCCTATGTTCAGCAGGTGCAACGGCACTACCGGCTGATCTGCGTGACGATCGCGCTGCTGGTGAACGGCCTTGTCGCGGCCGCGTACCTGCTCGCGATGGCGCCGCGCCGGCTGTTGCTGAAGGCCGTGCGCAATGCGCTGAAGCGCAACGAATTTCACGTGGTGTACCAGCCGATCGTCGACGTCGACACGCGCAGGACCGTCGGCGTCGAGGCGCTGCTGCGCTGGCACCATCCGAAATGGGGGCCGATCAGCCCGGCCGTGTTCGTCCCGCAGGTCGAATCGAGCTCGATCCTGCCGAAGGTGACCGAATTCGTGCTGCGCACGGCCGTGTCGGAACTGACCACACTGGCGCCGTCGATGCCGCTGCGCATCGCGATCAACGTCGCGCCGAAGGATCTCGAGCGTCCGCGCTTCGTATCCGTCGTCGAAGAGGCGATCCGCGGGCTTCCGCCGGGGTTCACGCTGGTGCTCGAAGTGACCGAGCGCATCCTGCTCGAAAAGAATGCACGCACCACCGCGATGTTTGCCGCGCTGCGCGCGACGGGCGCGAGATTCGCGATCGACGACTTCGGCACGCATCACAGCAACCTCGACATGCTGTCGCGCTTTCCGTTCGACTACGTGAAGATCGATCGCCAGTTCATCTCGCAGCTGACGACCGTCAATGCCAGGCTGATCGAAGGCATCGCGGCCGTCGCGCACCACTACGACCTGAAGATCATCGCCGAGGGCGTGGAGACGGAAGAACAGCATCGCGCGCTGCATGCGGTCGGGATTCAGTACGCACAGGGCTACCTGTATCAGCGGCCGCAGCGGCCGACAGACCTGAAGCGGGATTTCGCGCCGATGCCGGCTTAGGTATCGGCCTAGGTACCGGCTCAGGTGTCGGCCGGCGCGGCGCGGGCGCGGCCGGGCGCTTTGATCCGGCGCCGTTTCACGGCTATGCTCTCTGCGATGCTGACCGCCGCGCGACCGGGTATGAATCCATCGCGGCATAATGGAATTCGCAGCGCGATCGACAGATTTAACGAGTTTTCCGATCATGACGCCAGACCAGCCGCAGCCCATTCCTTCGGACCCACCGCCGGCCCAGCACGAGCAGCCGCTGCTCGACCGCTATGCGGAGTTCCGCTTCCAGACGGTCGTCGCGTCGATCACCGACTATGCGGTGTTCATGCTCGACCCGCACGGCAACATCGCGACATGGAACGCGGGAGCCGAGCGCATCAAGGGTTTCCGGACGGACGAAATCATCGGCAGCCATTTCTCGCGCTTCTATCCGGCTGATGCGATCGCGGCCGGCCGCCCGGCGCACGCGCTCGAAGCCGCCGCCGCGTACGGTCACTTCCAGGACGAAAACTGGCGCGTGCGCAAGGACGGTTCGCGGTTCTGGGCCAGCGTGACGATCACGGCCGTACGCGACGAGTCGCATCAGTTGCGCGGCTTCATCAAGATCACGCGCGACATGACCGAGCGCAAGCGCGTGGAGGAACTCGAAGCGGCCACGCGGCGGCTGGACGTCTTCATCGCGACGCTCGCGCACGAGCTGCGCAACCAGCTCGCGCCGCTGCGGCACACGATCGGCATCCTGCAGGGCCTGCCGGCGTCCGAACTGGGCCCGGCGCTCACGCAATGCAAGGACATCGCGGATCGCCAGATCGAACAGCTCGTCCGGCTCGTCGACGATCTGCTCGACATCGGACGCATCAAGTCCGACAAGGTGGAACTCAAGAAAGCGCCGGTGAACGTGCGCGATATCGTGTACCGCAGCGTGCAGGGCATTCAGCCGAAGGTCGACGCGCGCGGGCAGCGGATTATCGTGCGGCTGCCGCCCGCGCCCGTGATCGTTCACGGCGACGATGTCCGGCTCGTCCAGGTGCTGTACAACCTGCTCGACAATGCATCGAAGTATTCGCCGAACGGCGAGCGCATCGAGCTCCACGTGCGCACCGAGCAGAACGTGGTTGCGATCCAGATCGTCGATTACGGGATCGGCATCGTGCCCGGCGCGCAGGAATCGATCTTCGACCCGTTCGAGCAGGAGAATGCCGCGGAGCGCCACGCGCCCGGCGGGCTCGGGCTGGGGCTTGCGATCAGCAAGAAATTCGTCGACCTGCATGGTGGCAGCATCACGGCCGACAGCGCCGGGATCGGCGCGGGGTCGACGTTTACGGTCCGGCTGCCGATCGCGGAATCGAATCGTGCGGTCGAGCACGTGCAAAAGGCGCCGGCGCCATCCTCCATGCATGCGCTGCGCATCCTGATCGTCGACGACAACCGCGAATCGGCCGACACGCTCGCCATCCTGATGCAGATCAAGGGCCACACGGCCCGCGTCGCGTACCACGCGCGCGATGCACTGTCGATAGCCCGCGAATTCGCGCCGCATCTGATGCTGATCGATCTCAGCATGCCGGACGTCAGCGGCTTCGAGCTGCTCCACGCGTTGCGCTCGACCGGCGCCGCACCCGACTCGTACTATGTCGCGCTGTCCGGACATGTGCGTTCGTCGGACCGACAGGACACCACGGACGCCGGCTTCCACGATCATTTCGCGAAGCCGATTCCGATCGAGGCGCTGGACAGCCTGCTCGCGCGCGTGGAGGACGATGCGCGGCGCCGCGGCCGGCTGTGACGATGGGCACGGCCACCGCGGAGCGACGCGCGGGAGCCGCGAGAGGGGCTAAAATCCGCCGCCTGGGCATCCATACGAGCAAGCGTTTTGACGGAGTTCGAGCAGGGTTTCATCCTCACCCGCCACTGGCGGGACACAGCGTCCGGCATCGAGATCGAGTTCTGGCTGGCAACCGAACACGGCCCGCGCCGCGTGCGGTTGCGCCCGCAGGAAGCCGTCGCGTTCGTGCCGGCCGAGCAGCAGGCGCTCGCCGAACGCACGCTGGCCGGCGAACGTGATGCCGAACTGCGCCCGCTCGCGCTGCGCGACTTCCGCCAGCGCGCCGTCGCCGGCCTCTATTGCCGCCGCTACCGCAATCTGTCCGGGCTCCAGAAACGCCTCGCCGCAGCCGGCGTCGACGTCTACGAAGCCGACATCCAGCCGCCCGACCGCTACACGATGGAGCGCTTCATCACGGCGCCCGTGCTGTTTCGCGGCACGGCCGGCCGCGACGGCACGCTGACCGACGGCGAACTGAAACCCGCGACCGGCTATCGCCCGACGCTGCGCTGCGTGTCGCTCGACATCGAGACGAGCGTCCACGGCGAGCTGTATTCGATCGCGCTCGAAGGCTGCGGGCAGCGGCAGGTCTACATGCTCGGCCCGCCCAACGGCGACGCGCCGGCCGTCGACTTCAACCTCGACTACTGCGACAGCCGGGCCGAGATGCTCATGCGGCTCAACGACTGGTTCGGCGCGCACGATCCCGATGCGGTGATCGGCTGGAACGTCGTGCAGTTCGACCTGCGCATCCTGCATGCGCACGCGGAGCAATACGGCGTGCCGCTGAAGCTCGGGCGCGGCGGCAGCGTGCTCGAGTGGCGCGCGCATGGTCAACAGCCCGACCACTTCTTCGCAGGGGCGGCCGGCCGCCTGATCCTCGACGGCATCGACATGCTGAAATCGGCGACCTGGTCGTTCCCGTCGTTCAGCCTCGAATACGTATCGCAGTCGCTGCTCGGCGAAGGCAAGGCTGTCGACAATCCGTATCAGCGGATGGACGAGATCCAGCGCCGCTTCGATCACGACAAGCCCGCGCTCGCGCACTACAACCTGAAGGACTGCGAACTCGTCACGCGCATCTTCGAGAAGGCCGACCTGCTGTCCTTCGCGCTCGAACGCGCGAGCGTCACGGGCCTCGCGGCCGATCGCACCGGCGGCTCGGTCGCCGCGTTCACGAACCTGTACCTGCCGCGCATGCACCGGCTCGGCTACGTCGCGCCGAACCTCGGCGACGTGACGGGGCAGAACAGCCCCGGCGGCTTCGTGATGGATTCGCGGCCCGGGCTGTACGATTCGGTCCTCGTGTTCGACTACAAGAGCCTCTATCCGTCGATCATCCGCACGTTCCTGATCGATCCGGCCGGGCTGATCGAAGGGCTCGCGCACCCGAGCGACGACGCGTCGGTGCCGGGCTTTCTCGGCGCGCGCTTCTCGCGTACCGCGCACTGCCTGCCCGACATCGTGCGACGCGTGTCCGAAGGCCGTGACGAAGCGAAACGCCAGCGCAACGCGCCGCTGTCGCAGGCGCTGAAGATCATCATGAATTCGTTCTACGGCGTGCTCGGCTCGACGGGCTGCCGGTTCTTCGATCCGCGCCTCGCGTCGTCGATCACGATGCGCGGCCACGAGATCATGCATCGCACGCGCGAATTGATAGAAGCGCAGGGCTACGAAGTCATCTACGGCGACACCGATTCGACTTTCGTGTGGCTCGGGCGCGAGCACGACGACGATGCGGCCGCCGCCAAGGGCCGCGCGCTCGTCGAGCAGGTGAACCGCTGGTGGCAAACGCACCTTCGCGATCGCTTCGGGCTGGAAAGCGCGCTCGAACTGCAATACGAGCGGCATTACCGCCGCTTCCTGATGCCGACCGTGCGCGGCGCGGAGGAAGGCAGCAAGAAGCGCTATGCGGGCCTCGCGGTCGCGGCGAATGGCGACGAGGACCTCGTGTTCAAGGGGCTCGAGACGGTGCGCACCGACTGGACGCCGCTCGCGCAGCTATTCCAGCGCGAGCTCTACCGGCGCGTGTTCAAGCGCGAGCCGTACCAGGACTTCATTCGCGACTATGTGCGCCGCACGCTCGCCGGCGAATACGACGCACAACTGATCTATCGGAAGCGCGTGCGCCGGCCTTTGAGCGAATATCAGCGCAACGTGCCGCCGCATGTGCGCGCCGCGCGGATCGCCGACGAATTCAACCAGGCGCGCGGCCGGCCGCTGCAGTACCAGCGCGGCGGCTGGATCAGCTACGTGATGACGACGGCCGGCCCGGAGCCGCTCGAGACGATGCGCTCGCCGATCGACTACGCGTTCTATGTGAGCCGCCAGTTGCAACCGGTCGCTGATGCGATCCTGCCTTTCCTGCGCGACGATTTCGAACGCGTGATTTCGGGGCAGGGGCAGTTGTTCTGAGGTCGGGGGCGGGGGGACGGCAGGCGCTGTCTTTGCGGCGCATGCGCGCGACCGTCTGCCCGGCCGGATGACCGGTCGCGCCCCCGTTCTCCCCCCGTCCTCACGTAACCGGCCCAGCGCCGTCCCGCCTTTTCCGCTCGCCCTGGCGCGATCACGCGGCTCGCGGCCACGCATCGAAACACCGAAGGCCGGCGGCACCACGCCCATCCGGCTAAAATACCGCCCTGCCGCGCGTCCCGCCGCGGCCGGAGGATACTCACATGACCGCACGTCGCGGTGCCGCGGTCGCCATCGCGCCCGGTCACGAGACAGCCAGCCTGTCGAAAGCCCAGAAAACGTTCAATACGCTCGTCAAGCAGATCGAGAAGCGGCGCGAGCGTCTCGGCGCGTGGGACGCCGTGATGCCGGCGTTCCAGAAGAAATTCGTCGACGCGCTGTTGCCGCTCGAACAGGAATCCACCGCGCTGCGGATCAAACTGCTGCACCTGCTCGACGACGCGTTCCTGCAGAAGGGCTTGAGCAAGGCCGAGCAACGCACGCTGTCCGACCTGATCGCCGATATGGCGCGCGATTTAATGCAGATCAGCGACGACGCGACGCTGAAGGTAATTTACAACCGGCATGTCGGATCTGCGAACGTGGGCAACGCGGCGGCCGAGCCGAAACCCGAACCGCAATCGCAATCGCAATCGCCAGAGGATCTCGACTCACTGTCCCCCGACGAACTTGCCGAGCGGATGCAGGCTGAGCTCGACGCTCAGTTCGAGCGCGACATGGCTGCTCATGCGGCCCGCGAGGCACAGCGCGCGAAACGTAAGAAAGCGCCGAAGCAATCAGCCGCGCAGGCCAGGATCGAAGCCGAGCAGGCCGAATCGAACAAGTCGATCCGCGAGATCTATCGGAAGCTCGCCAGCGCGCTGCACCCCGATCGCGAAACCGATCCGCGCGAGCAGGAACGCAAGACCGTGCTGATGCAGCGGGTCAACCACGCTTATGCGAAGGGCAATCTGTTGCAGCTGCTGGAACTGCAACTGGAGATCGAGCAGATCGACCGGCGTGCGATCGACGGGCTCAGCGAAGCGCGGCTCACGCGCTACAACGGCATCCTGGAAGAGCAGATCCGCGAGCTCGACCAGGAGATCCAGCACGTCGAGAACGATTTCCGGCGCACATACGGCATCGCGTCGTCCACCAAGGTCGCGCCCGATACCGTGATGCGCATACTCACGCGTGATATTGCCGGCATGCAGCGCGGCAATCAGGATCTCGCCGTGGCGCTGCGCGAATTCGAGGATCCGGACAAGGTCAGGGACTGGTTGAAGGACATGAAGCGCAGGCCTGCGTCGTCGCGCTTCGACGGCGAGTCGTTCTAAGCGGCAAGCTGGCGCACACCGGCGAACGCACGACGTATCACCGCACCTCCCCCATCCCACCCATCAACGTCATCAACTGCTCCCGCAACCACCGACTGCCCTGATCCTGATCGGCACTGCGATGCCAATAGCAGAAGTATTCGAGCCCCGGCATCTCGAACGGCAGTTCGAGAATCCGCGCCGGATAGCGCTGCAGCAGCCGCAGCGGCGCCGTCAGCGCGAGATCGCCGCGCATCGCGATCAGCGGCGCGACCATGTAGTGCTGCACGCGCATCTGGATGTTGCGGCGCAGCCCGAGCCGCGTCAGCTCCGCGTCGACGTGCCCGCTGCCCTTGCGGCGGCTCGACACGTGGATGTGCCCCATCGACAGGTAGTCGTCCATGGTCAGCGTGTCGCCCTTGAACGGGTGATCGTCGCGGATCATGCACGCGTAACGGTCGCGCACGAGCAGCGCCTGGTGCAGATGCGGATCGCCGATCAGCGGCGCGTCGATCGCGATGTCCACCGAGCCGTTCGCGAGCGCGGTCGCCACTTCGCGGCGGTCCATCGTGTAGCTGCGCACGTGCATGCCGGGCGCATGCGTCTGCAGCAGTTCGCCGAGCGCGGGCAGCAGCAGCGCTTCGGTCAGGTCGCTCATGCTGAGCCGGAACACGCGCTCGGACGAGGCCGGATCGAACACGTCGCCTTCGTGCGCGCTCGAATCGAGCAGTTGCAGCGCCTCGCGCACGCGGCCGACGATGTTCTCGGCCATCGGCGTCGGCATCATCCCGGCCGGCGTGCTGACGAACAGCGGATCGTTCAGCGTCTTGCGCAGCCGCGCCAGCGCGTTGCTCACGGCCGGCTGCGTGAGGTTCAGCACCTCGGCCGCGCGCGTCAGGTTGCGCTTGTTGTAGATCGCCTCGAATACGACGAACAGGTTCAGATCAATCTTCGAAAGGCGCATCGCCGGGTCTCCAGGGGCCTGTTCCCGCTCATAACGGGCTTGCGAACGCGCCTTGCCGGTCGTAGTGCAAGGAGAGAGGAGCGCCGTTTGGCCATGCCAAACAAGCGACGATCGACGCCGCAATACGGCCGGCAAGGCGCGTTCCCCTGTTTGGAAAAAATCATTCGCGGGGCTGGCCGCCAGAAGGGCCGATCGCTACGTCATGCTCCTTGCGAATACGTCGAGTATTCGCTTCGTCGCAATCCTTGCGCTCGGCCCTTCTGACGGCCAGCGCAAGCCCGTTATGAGCGGGAACAGGCCCCCCATGTTACGGCGTGCGCCATCTGTTCGTCCATGCCGGCCCCGCGCATCGCGGCGCGACGCTCAGCCGCGCGGCGGCCGCGTCAGGTACGGGTCGGTCGAGCCGCGCACGCCGTCCTTGATCTCCATCCGCGCGATCGCCTGCAGGTGCACCTCGTCCGGGCCGTCGGCGAAGCGCAGCGCGCGGCCCCAGGTCCACATGTCGGCGAGCGGCGTGTCCGGGCTCAGGCCCATCGCGCCGAACACCTGCATCGCGCGGTCGCATACGTCCGTGTACACGGTCGGCACGAGCGCCTTGATCATCGAGATTTCCTTGCGCGCGGCCTTCGCGCCGACCTTGTCGATCATCCACGCGGCCTTCAGCACCAGCAGGCGCGCCTGGTCGATCTCGATGCGCGAGCGCGCGATCCATTCGCCGATCGTGCCGTGCCGGTTCAACGGCTTGCCGAACGCCTCGCGCGACTGTGCGCGGTCGATCATCAGCTCCAGCGCCAGCTCGGCCGCGCCGATCGAACGCATGCAGTGATGGATGCGCCCCGGCCCGAGGCGCGCCTGCGCGAGCGCGAAGCCGCTGCCTTCCTCGCCGAGCAGGTTGCGCGCCGGCACGCGCACGTTGTCGAACGTGATCTCGCAGTGCCCTTCCGGCGCATTGTGATTGACCACCGTGATGTTGCGCACGATCGTCACGCCCGGCGTGTCGCGCGGCACGAGGATCATGCTCTGCTGCTGGTGCGACTCGGCGTCGGGATCGGTCTTGCCCATCACGATGAAGATCTTGCAGTTCGGATGCGCGGCGTTCGTGATGAACCATTTTCGGCCGTCGATCACGTAGTCGTCGCCGTCGCGCCGGATGCGCGTCGTGATGTTGGTCGCATCCGACGATGCCACGTCGGGTTCGGTCATCGCGAACGCCGAACGGATCTCGCCGCGCAGCAGCGGCAGCAGCCACTGTTCGCGCTGCTCCGGCGTCGCGAACATGTGCAGCAGTTCCATGTTGCCGGTGTCCGGCGCGTTGCAGTTGAACACTTCCGACGCCCAGCTCACGCGCCCCATGATCTCGGCGAGCGGCGCGTATTCGAGGTTGGTCAGGCCCGTGCCGGGCTCGTCGTCCTTCAGGTGCGGCAGGAACAGGTTCCACAGCCCTTCGGCCTTCGCGCGCTCCTTCAGCTCCTCCATGAACGACACGGGATACTGGCCCGCGTGCACTTCGTCGTTCCACTGGCGGATGCGCGGCACGATGTGCGCGTCCATGAACGCATGCACGCGTCCGCGCAGCGCTTCCACTTTCGGGGTGTAGCCAAAGTCCATGATCGACTCCTCGAGATTGCGTGTTCGGTTCGGTCAGAAGGCCGAGACGCCGCCGTCGACGGCGACGGCCTGCCCGGTCAGATAAGTGTTTTCCTTCGCGCACAGCATCAGCATCGTCGCGACGATTTCGTCGGGCCGGCCGAGCCGCTTCATCGGCGAGCCCTGCGCGAGAAAGTCCTGGCGATCGCCGATATCGCTGTCGGTGACCATCGGCGTCGTGCTGTAGAACGGGCACACCGCGTTCACGCGAATGCCGTGGCGCGCGTATTCGAGCGCGGCCGTCTTCGTGAGCCCGACCACCGCGTGCTTCGACGCCGCGTACGCGGCCAGCTTCGGCGCGCCGCCGAGTCCGGCCATCGACGCGACGTTCAGGATCACGCCTTCGCGCTGCGCGAGCATCTGGCGGATCTGGTGCTTCATTCCGAAGAACACGCCCTTCGCATTCACCGCGAAGCTCAGGTCGAGATCGGCTTCGTCGGTGTCGATCAGCGCCTTCATCGGCGGCGCGATGCCCGCGTTGTTGATGCCGACGTCAAGCCGCCCGAAGCGCGCCACCGCCGCCTGCACCAGCGCTGCCACGTCAGCTTCGACGCGCACGTCGCAGTGCTGCGCGATCACGTCGGCGCCGGCCGCGCGCAGCGGCGCGGCCACGCGTTCGAGCGCGTCGCCGTTCAGATCGCCGAGCGCGAGCCGCGCGCCCATCGCCGCCAGCTCGCTCGCGAGCAGCGCACCGAAGCCGCTCGCGGCGCCGGTGATCATCACGGCCTGCCCCGCATAGCTGTCGAGTTTCATCGCGCGCTCAGATCGTCAGGCCGCCGTCGACGACGATGCATTCGCCGTTCGTGTAGCTCGCCGCATCCGACACGAGATACAGCACGGTGCCGGCCATTTCACGCGGTTCCGCGTGGCGGCGCAGCGGGATCTTCGCCATCCAGCTTTCGTAGATGTCCTTGTCGGCGAACAGCGCGCCCGCGAACTTCGTCTTCGTGAGGCCCGGCAGCAGCGCGTTCACGCGGATGCCGAACGGCCCGCACTCCTTCGCGAACGCCTTCGTCATGTTGACGACCGCAGCCTTCGTGATTGAGTAGATGCCCTGCCGGTCGCCCGGCTGCAGCGCGTTCACCGACGCGGTGTTGACGATCGCGCCGCCGCCCTGGGCCTTCATCAGCTTGCCGGCCTCGACCGACACGAAGAAGTAGCCGCGGATGTTCACGTCGACGGTCTTTTCGTACGCGGCGAGATCGGTATCGAGGATGTGCCCGAAATACGGGTTCGCGGCCGCGTTGTTCACGAGGATGTCGAGCCGACCGTGCTTGCCGCGGATCGTCTCGAACGTCGCGGCGATGTCCTCCAGCCGCCCGACGTGGCACGCCAGCGCTTCGGCACGGCCGCCGGCCGCGACGATCGCGTCCGCGACCGCCTGGCAGTCGTCGAGCTTGCGGCTCGACACGATCACGTGCGCGCCCTGCTCCGCGAGCAGCTTCGCGATTTCCTCGCCGATGCCGCGGCTCGCGCCCGTCACCAGCGCGATCTTGCCCGTCAGGTCGAACAGATTCGTTGCCATGTTGCTGTGCTCCTCCATGTTGTATGTTGTCGTGCCGCCGCTCAGCGATGTCAGCGATGTCAGCGATGCGCGTCGATCACGCCGACGGCCATTTCGGCCAGCCGTCCGGTCATCGCGCCCACGCGCAGCGCCTGCTCGCTCGACGCGTTGCCCTGCAGCGCACGCGCCTTCACGCCCTGCGCGATCGCCGCGAGCCGGAAGAAACTGAACGCCAGATAGAAGTGCCAGTCGCGGATCGGCGCGAGGCCGCGCAGTTCGCAATAGCGCGCGACGATCGCCGCTTCGTCGGGGATGCCGAGTTCGGCACGATCCTGGCCCGCGAGCCCGCGCACCTGGCCGCCCGACGGCAGCCGCAGGCACATGCAGAAGTACGCGAGATCGGCGAGCGGATTGCCGAGCGTCGACAGCTCCCAGTCGAGCACGGCCTGCACGCGATAGTCGTCGCGCGCGAACATCAGGTTGTCGATCCGGAAATCGCCGTGCACCAGCGCGGGCCGGCCCGCGTCCTCCGGGCACGCTTTCGGCAGCCAGTCGATCAGCGTCTCCATCGCGTCGAGGCGCTCGGTTTCCGCCGCGCGATACTGCTTCGTCCACACGCCGATCTGGCGCTCGAAGTAGTTGCCGGGGCGGCCGTAGTCGGCGAGGCCCACCGCGTCGACGTCCACGTCGTGCAGCGCGGCCATCGTGCGCAGCAGCGCGTCGTAGCAGATCGCCCGATCGGCCTTCGGCAGTTCCGGCAGCGCAGGATCCCAGAAGATCCTGCCGTCCTCGAAGCTCATCACGTAGAACAGGCTGCCGATCACGTCGCGGTCTTCGCACAGGTGATACGGATGCGCGACCGGCACCGCGGTGCCCGACAGCGCGGTGAGCACGCGGAATTCACGATCGACCGCGTGCGCGGATTTCAGCAGTTCGCCGGGCGGCTGGCGGCGCAGCACGTAGCGGCCGCTCTTCGCATGCAGCAGGAAGGTCGGGTTCGACTGGCCGCCGGCAAACTTCTCCATGTCGAGCGGGCCTTCGAAACCCGGCACGTGCGCTTCCAGATAGCGCGTGAGGCGGGCTACGTCGAGGGGCTGGGAAGGGTTCGTCATCGTCGCGATCGTTCGTGGGTCAGCCGTAGGTGCGCCACGCATGTCGTTCGGGATCCTCGAGATGCGGGATGCCGTTGAACGACGCAAGGTGGAACGCTTCGGCGTTGAAGAAAAACTGCGAAAGACTGCTGTTGCGGATCTGCAGGTTCAGCGCGATCGCGCTCGACGGCGGCGCGGCGAGCACCTGCTGCACCGTCACCGCGATCGGCCCGCCGGAACTCACCGCGAGCACGCGCTGGCTGCCGCCGTCGCGGATCGCGGCGCGCGCGTCGGCGACGCGCTGCTGGAAATGCGCCCAGGTTTCGGGCGCGGTGTGGCCGAGCTTGTCGTCGGCCCACAGATGCAGCACCTGTCGCAGCGCGCGAAAGTGCTCCTTCATCGAGCCGGCCGCGAGCCGCGCGATCTCCGGATAGTCGCTGGCCGCCGCCGCGAACAGCCCGTGGAAGTCGTATTCGTTCAGGCCAGGATGGCGGTCGACCGGCGCGCCTTCGCGGCCCATCCCGCGCAGGATCGCGGCGACCGTCTGCGCATGCCGGTTCATCGTGCCGCAGATCACGCGGTCGAACGTCAGGCCCTGCCGTGCGAAGTATTCGCCGAGCCACACGCCCTGCTGCTCACCGCCAGCGGACAGCCGGTCGTAGTCGTCCGTGCCGAACGACGCCTGTCCGTGCCGTACCAGAAAGAGTTCAGCCATTGCCTGTCCGCCTGAATGGAACCGAAGGCCCAGCATAGCGATCGCGCTTACATTTTTGAAATTTATTTTCTGAATCGATCGGTATTCATGGAATGAATTCCACCGATTCAGACAATGCGCTTTCAGCGAGTTTCGAGTTGCCCGGTGTCGCGGCACGCGAATTGCGACAGCAGGCACCGTCATATCACCACTCAGGAGGGTGCGATGCTCGGTACGATCCTTATCATCGTTCTGATTCTGCTGCTCATCGGAGCATTTCCTGCATGGCCCCACAGCCGGAGCTGGGGCTACTGGCCATCGGGCACTCTCGGGCTGGTCGTCGTCATCGTCGTGATACTGGTGTTGCTGGGGCGGATTTGAGCGGGAAGGCGCGCGTGCCGGTTGAACGCCCACGCGCGCCTTCCCCTGTCGCCGCCATCACTTCTTTACAAAGGCAAGCGATGATCGGCACCTCCGTAGCCCGTGCGGGCGGCATTTGATGCCGTCGACCCACGCGGGCGGGACATCGCTGTCCGTTGCTCGCGCACCGATCCGCTCCAATTCAGGAGAACGTGTTTCCCGCCGCCCGCGAGCAACGCCGAGCGTACGTCGCGCATCAGCAGGGAGGATCGTCCTCCCGCGCGCCCCGCGCCCGGCAATTCCGAACGCCTCAGGTTATCAATTGATCGAAAAGATTCATTAGACGGTGCATCCTCCTGCGCGCGATGCTGGCCCCGCCCGTGAACGCTGCGTCATTGCAACGCCGCGCACGAAAATGGAGTGAGACACATGCCTACCGATCACCGTCAACGGCGCCACACGCTGTGGCTGCTATGCGCGCTTTCGTTCATCCTCTACGTCGACCGCGTGAATCTCGCGACCGCGGCCGGCGCGATCAAGGCCGAGCTCGGCCTGTCGAATACCGAGCTCGGCATCGCGTTCTCCGCGTTCGCCTATTCGTACGCAATCTGCCAGATCGGCGGCGGGTGGATCGCCGACCGCTTCGGCGCGCGCATCACATTGATTGGCTGCGGACTGATCTGGGTCGCGTCGACGTTCATGACCGGGCTCGTGCACAGCCTCGCGCTGCTGTTCGCCGCGCGCCTGCTGCTCGGGATCGGCGAAGGCGCGACGCTGCCCGCGCAGGCCCGCGCGATCACGCACTGGTTCTCGCGCGAACGGCGCGGCGTCGTGCAGGGCTTCACGCATTCGTTCTCGCGGCTCGGCAACGCGGTCACGCCGCCGATCGTCGCCGCGCTGATGACGTGGCTGTCGTGGCGCGCGGCATTCTTCGTGATCGGCGCGGTGACAATGGTGTGGCTCGTGTGGTGGGTCGTCGGTTTCCGCGAGTATCCGCGCGGAGAAGGCGACGGCAATGGCGTCGGCCGTACGCACACCGCCGCGGCCGCCCGCCGGGCACCGTCGTCCGGCCCGACGCCGTGGGGGCCGCTGTTGCGCCGGATGGCGCCGACGATCTTCGTGTACTTCTGCTACGGCTGGACCGCGTGGCTGTTCTTCACGTGGCTGCCGACGTTCTTCCTGAACGGCCAGGGCCTTAACCTGAAATCGACCGCGCTGTTCGCGTCCGGCGTGTTCTTCGCGGGCGTGGTCGGCGACACGCTCGGCGGCTGGCTGTGCGACCGCATCTATCGCAAGACCGGCAACCTCGCGCTGTCGCGCCAGAGCGTGATCGTCACGAGCTTTACCGGCGCGCTCGTCTGCCTGCTGCCGCTTGCGTTCGTGCATTCGACGGCCGGCATCGCGCTGTGCCTGTCCGGGTCGTTCCTGTGCCTCGAACTGACGATCGGGCCGATCTGGGCCGTGCCGAGCGACATCGCGCCGCAACACGCGGGCATCGCGAGCGGGATGATGAACGCGGGTTCGGCGATCGCGGGGATCCTGTCGCCGATCCTGTTCGGCTATCTCGTCGATCGCACCGGCAGCTGGACGGTGCCGTTCGTCGGGTCGGTCGCGATGCTGTTGATCGGCATCGTCGCCGCGCTGCGGATCCGGCCGGATCGCGCGTTGTCGGAAGCGACGCCGCCGCTCGCCGAAGCGCCGGTTGCTCCGTCGGCCCGCTGAAGCCGTTCGCTTCGGGTTCGCCTGCCTCCCCCGTCTCGCCAGCGTCGCCAGCGTCGCCGTCGCGCTTCACTGCGTTCCGCGATGGTGGTGCCTCGGCTGGTTCGGCTGGTTCGGCTGGTTCGGCTGGTTCGGCGGATTCGGCGGATTCGGCGGATTCGGCCGACG
>Ga0207647_10001023_pt1 | contig 21745 bp, 19 predicted proteins | sample KBSCornC2_FD_184295 | JGI IMG/M metagenome (GOLD analysis project Ga0207647, IMG submission 184295) | Corn rhizosphere microbial communities from Kellogg Biological Station, Michigan, USA - C2 (SPAdes) (version 2) | ecosystem: Host-associated > Plants > Roots > Rhizosphere ... | reverse complement strand
AGCTGCGCCCGCGCGACGTCGTCAATCTCGGCGTCGGCATCTCCGCGATGATCCCCAATGTCGCTGCCGAGGAAGGCATTTCGGACCTGATCACGCTGACGGTGGAATCCGGCGTGGTCGGCGGCGTGCCCGGCCATGCGCGCGAATTCGGCACGGCCATCAATCCGCGCGTCATCCTCGACCAGGCCTATCAGTTCGACTTCTACGACGGCGGTGGCCTCTCCTGCGCCTTCCTCTCCTTCGCGGAGGTGGACGAGGCCGGCAACGTCAACGTCACCCGCTTCGGCGATCGCCGTGACGGCTCCGGCGGCTTCATCGACATCACGCAGAACGCCAAGCGATTGATCTTCAGCGGCACCATGACTGGCGGCAAGTTCGACATCGGTGTCGAGAACGGGCGCCTCGCGATCCGGCGAGACGGCGCCTTCCGCAAGTTCGTGCCGCAGGTCGGCCAGATCAGCTTCAGTGCCTCGCTCGCCGCGCAGCGCGGCCAGCACGTCAGCTATGTCACCGAGCGCGCCGTGTTCGAATTGGAGAACGGCAGCGTGACCTTGACCGAGATCGCGCCGGGCGCGCGCCTGGAGGAGGACATCCTCGCCCATATGGGCTTTCGGCCGCGCATCAGCCCGCAACTGAAGGACATGGATCCGCGCATCTTCCGCTCCGGGCCCATGGGCATCGCGCAGAGCTTCAAGGCTCTGCCGGCGCGGCCGCGCAAGGTCGCCTGAGGGATTCGGCATGGAGATCAGCGCCCCGATCAATCTCCGTTACGAGGACATCGCGCTCGGCGCGGAGTTCGAGACCGCCATGCACACCGTGACGGAGGCCGATATCGCAGTCTTCGCCGATGTCACGCACGACCATCATCCGCTCCACGTCGATGCCGGCTATGCGAAGTCGCGCGGCTTTCCCGCGGTGATCGGCCACGGGCTGTTCGGCCTGTCGCTGATGGAAGGACTGAAGTCGGAGCTGAAGCTGTACGAGGAGACCTCGGTCGCCTCGCTCGGCTGGGACGAGGTGCGGTTCAAGGCGCCGATCGTCGCCGGCGATGTCTTGCGCGTCCGCTTCCGCTTCGTCGAGAAGCGGCCGACCAGGAATCCCGCGCGCGGCATCGTCATCGAGACGCTCGACCTTCTCAACCAGCGCGACGAGGTGGTGACGGCGGCCCGCCACACCTCGCTGATCCTGACCAGGCAGGCCGATCGCGACGCGACGGCGGCCATTTGACGAGACAATGAAAAAGACGTCGGACCGGAGAACGGCTCCTCTGCCACCCACGATTTGATCGGAGTATTCAGATGCGATTTCCCAAGACCTTCTCCGCCTTCGCCCTGCTGATCGGCCTGTCCCAGGCAGCCGGCGCGCAGACCTGTACGCCGAAGGTGCCGGCGTCGAGCCTGATCGAGGCACCGAAATGGCAGATGTCGATCAACCCGACGCTGCCGCCGCAGCAATTCGTCGACGACAAGGGCGAGTTGCAGGGCCTCAACGTCGAGCTCGCCCGCGAGATCGCCAAGCGCATCTGCGTCGAGGCGGTGTTCCTGCGCATGGACTTCCCGCCGATGATCCCGGCGCTGCGCTCGGGTCGCTTCGACGCCATCAACACCGGCCTGTTCTGGACCGAGGAGCGCTCGAAGATGCTCTACCTCGTGCCGTACGCGCAGCAGGCGATCAGCATCTACACCGATCCCTCCTCAAGCCTGAAGCTGGAGAAATTCGAGGATCTCGCCGGCCGCGTGGTGGGCGTGGAATCGGCGACCTACACCGAGCGCAAGGCACGTGAGTTCAGCACCGCGATGGAGGCCAAGGGCCTCAAGCCGGTCGAGCTGCGCACCTTCACCACCGTCACCGCCACCTCGGCGGCGCTGCGTGCCGGCCAGCTCGAGGCCGCGCTCAACATCAACGAGACCGCCAACTCGCTCGAACAGAAGGGCATCGCAAAGATCTGGGTCCGCGACATCGCCGGCACCGACATCACCTTCGCCTTCCGCGACAAGCTGCTGGCCCAGGCCGTTGCCGATGCGCTCACCGCGATCCGGGCCGACGGCACCTATGACAGGCTGTTCGACAAGTTCGGCATGACCAAGCTGAAGGCCACGACATTCGTCATTCGTGGCGAGGGGCCGACGAACTGACGGTAGAGACCGCCTACCCGATGTGATCCCCACATCGAGTGGGGATCACACCAGGCTCGACTTGCCGCGGCTGAGCACCTCGCCCGCGCCCTTGTCGCCGACGATCTTGCCGTGCTCGTACACCACGCGGCCGCGGGCAACCGTCGTGACGGGCCAGCCGGTGACGTCAAAGCCCTCCCACGGCGTGTAGTCCGCGCCGTGGTGCAGATCGGCCTGCTGGATCGGCTTCTTCAATTTGGGGTCCCACAGCACGATGTCGGCATCGAAGCCGACACCGATCGAGCCCTTGCGCGGATAGAGGCCGTAGATGCGCGCATGGTTGGTCGCGGTCAGCTCGACGAATTTCTGCAAGCTGATCCGTCCCTTCGACACGCCCTCTGAGAACAGGATCGGCAGCCGCGTCTCGACACCGGGGATGCCGTTCGGCACCCAGCGGAACGAGGTGCGTGCGTTCGGCGTCAGCTTGCCCTTGGGATCGTCGTAGCGGAACGGGCAGTGGTCGGACGAGAAGGTCTGGAACACGCCTGACGTGATGCCCTCCCAGATCGCCTGCTGGCTTTCGGCATCGCGCGGCGGCGGCGAGCAGACATATTTCGCGCCCGTAATGTCCATGTTCAGGCCCTTCATGTCGTCGGCCGTCAGCGTGATGTATTGCGGACAGGTCTCGGCATGCACCGGCAGGCCGCGCTGCTGCGCCCAGCGCACCTGCTCCATCGCCTCGCGCCCGGAGACGTGGACGATCATGATGGGGACGCCGATCACCTCGGCATGGCTGATGGCGCGATGCGTCGCCTCGCGCTCGACCGCCTGCGGCCGCGAGACGCCGTGATAATAGGGCGCGATATGGCCCTCGCGTTCCAGCTTGGAGGTGAGAAAACGGATGGCATCGTAGCCCTCGCAATGCACCATCACCAGCGCCTCCTCGCGGCGCGCGACGTCGAAGACCTCGAGCAGCTGCTTGTCGCTGAGCACGAGGTCGTCATAGGTCATGAACACCTTGAACGAGGTGTAGCCGTCCTTGACGAGGGCCGGCAGCTCCTGACCGAGCACGACCGCGGTCGGATCGGAGATGATGAGATGGAAGGCGGTGTCGATGTAGCACTCGCCTTCGGCGAGCTTGCGGTAGTTCTCGACGCAGGTCCGCAGCGAGGTGCCCTTCTCCTGAAGCGCAAAGGGCAGCACCATGGTGTTGCCGCCGGCCGCCGCCGCGCGCGTCGCCGAGGCGAAGTCGTCGGCCATCACCACGTCGGGGCCGGAAGCTTGCGAGATGTGGACGTGGCTATCGATGCCGCCCGGCAGCGCCAGCAGGCCCGTCGCGTCGATCTCGCGCGCCGCGCCCTCGAGATGATCGGCAATGCTGACGATGCGGCCGTCGCGGATGCCGATATCGGCGCGAAATTCGTCGCTGGCCGTCACGATGGTGCCGCCGCGAATGGCGAGATCGAGCTGGGTCACTTGCGTCTCCGTCACTTGATGGCTGGCCTTGTCTGGAATATCCGGCCCCATTCCGCAAGTGCCGCTATGTCCCCCCCGGCGAGGCTCAGGGTTCGCCAAAGCGTGACCGCAACCGAATCCAGCACCGCAATATCCAGTTCCCGCTCGAGCGAGGCCGCAAGCGCCGCGCCATCGAGATTGGTGCAGAGGATGACGGCGGCGTCGGCGCCCTCAGCCGCGACCGCGCGGATCATGCCGGCAATCGTCGCAGGCGCAACCTCGCCGAAGGAGAAATTGTCGCGCAGTCCGAGGTGCCGCTCCGTGTGCGGGGCGATTCCTGCCTCGGCCCAGACATCGCCGATCCGCCGCTGCACGTCGTCGGTGTAGGGCGAGACGAGGCCGACCCGTTTGGCGCCGAGCGCACGGGCGGCATCGATGCAGGCGAGCGTCGACGTGGTGGCCGGCACGCCTGTGCGCGCCGTGATAGCCTCGCAAAGGCTCCGGTCGCGGCCGACGCCGAGCCAGCTTGCGGACGTGCCGTTCCAGGCGATGGCGTCGACCTTGGCATCCGCCAGCAGATCCGCCGCCGGCAGCATCGCCGAGGCGTCGAACTGGCTCAGCGCAGCGGCGTCCAGTGCAATCTCGGTGACGCGGAAGCGGGAGAAATGCGCGGTGATGTCAGCCACGCCATGCAGCATGGCGCTGGTGACGGGCTCGAGCACCGAGTTGGAGGACGGCGTGATCATGCCGAGACGCTTGCGCATGACCATACTCTACGACGCCTGCGCAAGGCGCGTCGACTCCTCGCGGATCAAAGCCAGGATGTGGCGCTTGGCGTCGTTGAATTCGGGGCTGGTGATGTCCCGCGGGCGCGGCAGGTCGAAATTGACGGCCTCGCGGATCCGGCCCGGCCGCTTCGTCATCACCACGATCTTGTTGCCGAGCACCAGCGCCTCGTCGACGCTGTGGGTGACGAACACGATGGTGCAGCGGCGCTTCTGCCAGATCGCGACCAGCTCCTCCTGCATTTCGAGCTTGGTCTGGGCGTCCAGCGCCGCGAACGGCTCGTCCATCAGGATGACGCTCGGGTTCATCAGGAGAGCGCGGGCGATGCCGACCCGCTGATTCATGCCGCCGGACATTTCGGAAGGATGATGGTGCTCGAAGCCGCTGAGGCCGACGAGATCGATGAACTCCATGGCGCGGTGGTGCCGCTCGGCCTTGCCGACGCCCTTGAGCTTGAGATGGAACGCGATGTTATCGATGGCCGTGAGCCACGGCATCAGGGTCGGCTGCTGGAACACCACGCCGCGGTCCGAGCCGGGCCGCTCGACCTGCTTGCCGCCAACCAGCGTGCGGCCGCTTGTCGCCTGCTCGAAGCCGGCGATGATGTTGAGCAGCGTCGACTTGCCGCAGCCGGACGGGCCGAGCAGGCAGACGAAGTCATTGGCCTCGATGTCGAGATTGATGTTGTCCAGCGTCAGCAGGTCGCGACCGCGCCGCTTGTCGGAAAATACCTTGACGATGTTGCGAAGCTCGATTGCCGCCATCAGCCTGCCCTGCCCTGCACGGTGGTCGTCTGCTGCCAGCGCAGCGTGCGCGCCATGATCGCCTTGAGGCCGAGGTCGGAGAGATAGCCGAGCAGTCCGATCGAGATCATCGCAGCTAACACGATGTCGTAGCGCAGGAAGTAGTAGGAATCCCACAGCACATAGCCGAGGCCGCTCTTCACCGCGACCATCTCGGCCGTGACCGTCAGCATCCAGGCGGATCCGACCGCGATGCGCAGGCCTGCGAAGATCGAGGGCAGCGCCGCCGGCAGCACGATGTCGGTCAGCATCTGCCGCTGGCTTGCGCCCATCATCGCCCCGGCACGCACGAGATTGTGGTCCACGGTCTTGACGCCGTGGATGCTGTTCATCAGCACGGGAAAGAAGGCGCCGAGGAACACCAGGAAGATCGCCGGCTTGTCGGCAATGCCGAACCAGATGATCGCCAGCGGGATCCAGGACACCGGCGGGATCGGACGCAGCATCTGGAGCGTCGGCTCCAGCGTCTTCTCGAACAGGCGCGACCAGCCGATCGCGACGCCGGCGAGAATGCCGAAGAGGCTTGCCAGCGCAAAGCCGCCGAACACGCGAAGAGCGCTCGCGAGCGCATCGCGCAGCCAGTGGCCCGAATAGGTCTGCGTGGTCTCGTCGAAGCCGAGCACCCAGTCACCGAGCGCATGCAGCACCGCGCTCGGCGCCGGCAGCAGCGCCGGCGGCAGCATGCCGCTGCGGGCGAAGGCCTCCCAACCGGCGATCAGCAGCGCGGGGACGACGACGCGTTCGAGCCCCTGAAACGCCCGTGTCAGCCGGAATGCCGGCTTGACCGGCGCGGCGTCAATAACCGAGGTCATTCTTGGCTTTTCCCGTGGCCTGCTCGAGGAACGAATAGTCCATGTTCTTCTCCGCGTCCGCGGAGACGTCCTTCGCAATGTATTTGAGATCGCGCATCATCGCGGCGATCGCGAGCGTCTGCGAGCGATGGATCGCGGGATCCGGCGAGGCATTCTTCAGCGCTTCGGTCGCCACCGTCTTGTCGAGGCCGGTGAGCTTGTTGATGACGTCGATCCACGGCGCCTTGTCGGCGATCAGCTTGTTGTCAAGCTCGACCACCGCGGTGACCACGCCCTGGACGCCGGCGCGCTGGCTGGCGATCACGTCGGATCGGGTGACGATGAGGTTGGTCAGATTGCCGGCGGCCTGGTCGTAGGGCAGCACGAAGTGCTTGCCCGCGCCGGCGAGCCTGATCTGCGAGGCGAACGGCTCGACCGAGCAGATCAAGTCGACCTCGCCGCGCTGCAAGGCTGCGAGGTGGTCCGACGGATTGGGAATGTTGATGAACTGGATGTCCTTGTTGGGATCGACGCCCTGCTTGAGGAACGCGCCGCGCATGTGGATGTCCTGCGCATTGCCGCGTGACGCTGCGACCTTCAGCGGCTGGCCGTCGCTCTTCGCCTTCAGAGCGGTCGCCTTGAACGTAGCCCAGTCCTCCGGCGGCAGGTTCAGCTTCGCGGAGGAGAGGCATTCCGAGCCGCCGTTGATCTGGCCTGATACGGCGACGACGTCGAAGCCTTTGTCGAGCGCGGTGATGTAGTGGAGATAGGTGACCTGGGCGACGTCGATGCTCTTCGACACCAAAGCGGTGAGAACGTCATTGCCCGAGTTGAAGCCGGTGGCCTCGACCTCGACACCCTTCGCCATGCCTGCAACCAGCGACATCGGCAGGCAGTGCGCGCATTTGGCGTAACCGAGCTTGATCTTGGCGGTCTGCGCGGAGGCGAGATCGCTTCCACCGAACATCGCCGCCATCACCACGAGGCCCAATCGCAAACTCGTCCGCATCGCTTACTCCGTTTCGAAGGCGCGAGGTCTCGCGCGTCGTGCAAGATCATCGGTCGGCCTTTGCGGCAGCGCAACGGGGATTCTGCATGCTGCATACAATTTGCGCGTTGTGCCATTGTTTTCAGCGAGATGCGTCGGTATTTTGAGCAAGTCAAAGAGCTGGAAACGGCTAAGATGAGCGCAAGCAGTGAGGCACGCGTGCAGCAGAAATCGGAAGCGCCGAAGGGACGAAAGTCGCCCAAACTCAAGCGGATGGGCCTGCATGAGCGCGCCGCCGCGCGGATGCGGACGATGATCATCCGTGGCGAGCTGCCGCCGGGATCGCAGACCCAGGAAACCAGGCTGTCGAAGGAGCTCGGCGTGTCGCGCACGCCCTTGCGTGAGGCGATGAAGGTGCTGGCGGCGGAAGGGTTGATCGAGCTTCGCCCCAATCGCAGCCCCCGCATCGCCGACATCGCCGTCGACGGCATTTCGGAACTGTTCGAAGCGCTGGCCGGCATCGAGCGCCTTGCCGCAGAGCTTGCCGCGGAGCGCGCCACCGAGCGCGATCTCGCCCGCCTGCGCACGCTTCAGACCCGCATGGAGGGTCATCACCGCAACGGCAAGCTCGACGATTACTTCGCCATCAACGGCGAGATCCACAACACCATCGTCCGCATGGCGCGCAACACGCCGCTGCGCGAGGCGCACGAGACGCTGATCTCCCGCGCCGAACGCGCGCGCTACCTCGCGCTCGGCGCTAACAGCCGCTGGAGCAATTCGGTCGACGAGCACGCCGACATCCTGGCAGCGCTCGAGGCGCGCGACAGCGAAGCGGCCGGCCGCCTGCTCGGCGCCCATGTCCGGCGCACCGGCACCGCCCTGCTCGAAGTGATCGCCACCTCTCAAGCCAAGCAGACGGCTGCATGACCATGAAGCTGCTGCTGCTCAACCCCAACACCAGCACCGAAGTCACGCAGCTGATGATGCGGGTCGGGCAGCGCGCGGTCTCGCCCGGCACGGAGCTGATCCCCTGCACCGCGACCCGCGGCGTGCCCTATATCGCGACGCGGACCGAGGCGCAGATCGGCGGCGCCATCGCGCTGGAGCTGCTGGCCGAACAGCACAACAAGGTCGATGCCGCGATCATCGCCGCCTTCGGCGATCCCGGCCTGTTCGCCGCGCGCGAGACCTTCGACATTCCCGTGGTCGGCATGGCGGAAGCGGCATTGCTGACCGCCTGCATGGCCGGCCGCCGCTTCGGCATCGTGACCTTCGCCCAGGCATTGGGGCCCTGGTACGAAGAGTGCGTCCGCGCCCACGGGCTGTGGGATCGCTGCGCCGGCATCCGCATGCTCGACACGCCGTTCCAGGCGATCTCCGAGGTCGGCACCGAGAAGGAGGATGTGCTGGTCGATCTCGCACAGCGCGCCATTGTCGAGGACGAGGCCGACGTGCTGATCTTCGCCGGCGCGCCGCTTTCGGGTCTTGCCGAACGCGTCGCCGACCGGATCCCCGTCCCTGTGGTCGATCAGGTCATTGCCGCCGTGAAGCAGGCCGAGGCGCTGGTGGCGCTGCGCCTGCGCAAGGCGACGGTGGGCACGTTCCGCCGGCCCGCCGCCAAGCCGACCATCGGTCTTGCCGACGCGCTCGCCGCCCGGCTCGAGCATCGCGACAGCTGATCAGAGGGGCGGCCGGCGATGCGAAAAACCCAATTCGTTCTCGATGATGCGGCCGAAGGCAAACAAGCGGGATTCGCATCCCGGCGGCGCGATGATCTGGATGCCGAACGGCAGCTCGTCCACTCCCCGGGGTGCCGGCAAGGTCAGGACCGGAAAGCCGACCAGCGACACGATGAAGGTGACGGCGAGATAGTCGATCGGCGTCTCCAGCGGAGCGCCGTCGATGGCGGTGACGTCGCTGATCTCGTTCGGCCAGGGCAAGACCGATGCCGCCGGCGCGACCATGAAGTCCGCGCGCGTGAACAGCTCGCGAAAGCTGCGATAGATCGCCGTGCGGCGGCGCTCGGCGTTGAGATAATCTTCGGCGGAGAGTTTTGTGCCCGCCTCGATGTTCCAGATCACGGTGGGCGTGAGCTCGGCGCGACGCGCTCTCAGCAGCTCACCATAATTGTTGGCAATGTGGGCGGCGCGCAACGTCCGAAAGGTCTCGATCGCGCCGCCGCAATCGGGCGAGGCTGGCACGAGATCGGCGATGCGCGCGAACTCCTCGCAGGCGGAGGCAAAGCGGGCTCGAACGTCGCGCGCAACCGGCGCGACGCCGAAATCGGGCGTGACGGCGATCCGGGGCCGTCCTGCGATCGCTCGATCGTCACTGACAATTCCGGCCGAGAGCGGATCGTGCGCGTCGCTTCCCCCGCATGCCGACAGCGCAAGTTCGAGGTCGTCAACGCCGCGAGCGAGGAAGCCGTGGGTGGCGAGCATGTCCCAGCCGAGCGGACGGCGCGGCGCCGGAACGCGGCCGGGCGTCGGCCGGATCGAGGCGACGTCGCAGAAGCTGGCGGGCGTCCGCACGGAGCCGCCGAAATCGGTGCCATGCGCCAGCGGCACCATGCCGGCCGCGACCGCAACGGCAGAGCCGCCGGACGATCCGCCGGAGGTCAGCGCGGGATCGAAGGGATTGCGCGTCGGCCCGCGCAACCGGTTGGTGCAGACCGCACCGAAGCCGAATTCCGGCGTGTTGGTCTTTCCCAGAATGATCGCACCGGCGCGCCGCAGCCGCGCGACCACGAGATCGTCCCCCGCCGGGACGTGATCGCGGAACAGAGCCGATCCGTAAGTTGTCGTGAGCCCGCCGGTGTCGGTGAGGTCCTTGATCCCTATCGGCACGCCATGCAGGGGTCCGATCGGCGCGGGCGCGGCATCGCAGATTTCCGCCGCACGTCGGGTGCCCTCCGCATCGACCGTGACGAACGCCGCCAATTGGGTATCGAGGTCCGCAATCCGTGCGAGGTGCGCCTCGACGGCGTCACGCGAGGACAGTTCGCCCCTGGCGATGGCGCGCGCAAGCTCCGTGGCCGTGAGGTCGCAAACCGATGTCATCGGGCCACCATGCCAAAACGCGCACCGAAAGGCGAGCGCTTCGGGCACGAGACTTGCTTTCTCCTCTGGACCAACGGGAGGCAACACCATGGCTGATGCGCCAAGCGGACGTTCGCTCGTCGTCGACGCCGTCACGCACCGCTATCCGAGCGGCGCACTCGCGGTCGAGAACATCAACCTCGACATCAAGGGCGGCGAGATCATCGCCCTGCTCGGCCCGTCAGGCTGCGGCAAGACCACCCTGCTGCGGATCATCGCCGGCTTCATCGCGCAGACGCAAGGGCGGATCATCATCGGCGACGACATCGTCGATACGCTGCCGCCGAACCGCCGCGCGGTCGGTATCGTGTTCCAGAACTATGCGCTGTTTCCGCACCTGTCGATCAGCGAGAACGTCGCTTACGGGCTCGCCGCGCGCGGCATCGACAAGGCGACGCGCCAGCGCGAGGCGCAGCGCCTGCTGGAGCTGGTGCAACTGCCTGCAATGGCCGAGCGGCTGCCGCGGCAACTCTCCGGCGGTCAGCAGCAGCGCGTGGCGCTGGCCCGCGCGCTCGCGATCAAGCCGTCGATCCTGCTGCTCGACGAGCCCTTTGCCGCGCTCGACAAGAATTTGCGGCTCGACATGCAGATCGAGGTCAAGCGGCTGCAACGCGTCTCCGGCATCACCACGCTGATCGTGACGCACGACCAGGAAGAGGCGCTGTCGATGGCCGACCGCGTCGCCGTGCTGAGCCATGGCAAGCTCGAGCAATTCGGATCGCCGTCCGACGTCTACGACCGTCCGCAGACGCTGTTCGTCAACACCTTCGTCGGCTCCACCAACCGCATGCCCGGCGTCGTGGTCTCAGCGGACCGCACCGCCGCCAAGGTGCGTCTCGATGCCGGCGCGGAGATCATCGCACGGCCCGCGGGCGGCGCGCTCGCCGAAGGTGGCCGCGTCACCGTCTGCATCCGGCCCGAGCACCTGCAATTCGTCGGCGACGAAACCGGCTTCGCCGGCGTGGTCGGCATGTCGCTGCCGCTGGGCGCCACCGTCGTGCACGAGGTCACGACCGCCGACGGCTCCGGCGTCAAGGTCTCGCAGGCGCGCATCGGCGAGACGCGCGCGCTGGAGAACGGCGCCGCGGTGCGCCTCGCACCGCTCGCCCCGTCGCTCGCTAACGCCTTTCCCGCAACGCTTTAGATCCAGTCCATAGTTCACACGGAGTTCGACATGATCCTCAACCGCCGAAGCCTGATGACGACCGCACTCACACTCGGCGCCATGAAGGCGTTTCCCGGCCTGAGCTTCGCCCAGGCCCGCCCGCTGGTGTTTGCGACCTTCACCGGAAGCTGGGAGGAAGCGCACAAGGCCGTGCTGGTGCCGGCCTTCCGCAAAGCCAACGCGGACGCCGCGATGGTGCTCGATCCCATGCTCTCGGTCGACCAGATCGCGAAGGTCAATGCCGCCAAGGCCAATCCGCCGATCGACGTCATGCTGCACGATCCCGGCCCCGCCCTCGTCGCGATCGGCCAGGATCTGGTCGAGCCCTACCCGGTCGAGAAGAGCGCCTCTTACAAGGACCTGATCGCCGAGGCGCAGGAGCCGATGGGCCCCGCCCCGTTCTTCCAGGTCGTCGGCCTCACCTACAATCCGGAAGCCGTCAAGACGCCGCCGACCTCCTGGGCCGATCTCTGGAAGCCGGAATTCAAGGGCCGCGTCGGCATCACCAACCTCAACTCGACACTCGGCACCGGATGGCTGGTCGAGATCGCCAAGATGCGCGGCGGCTCGGAGGCCAATGTCGATCCCGGCTTCAAGGCGCTGGAAGAGCTGAAGCCCAATCTCGCGGCCGTCGCTGCCAATCCCGGCGCGCTCGCCACCCTGTTCCAGCAGGGCCAGATCGACATCTCGCCCGGCAATTTCAACGCCATCCAGATCCTGAAAGCGCGCGGCGTACCGGTCGAGTTCGTGGCCCCGAAGGAAGGCGCCATCGCCTTCAAGACCACGATCCACATCGTCAAGAACTCGCCGAACCGCGAGCTCGCCTTCAAGCTGATTGAGGCCGCGCTGACGCCGGAGGTGCAGACCACGCTGATGAACCCGCCCTACCTGATCGTGCCCACCAACTCCAAGGTGACGATGGGCGGCGAGATCGCGCGCGTGCTCGCCAAGGACACGGCCGAACTGAAGCAGAAGTTCGTGTTCCAGGACTGGAAGAAGATCAACGAGCAGCGCTCGGCCTGGATCGAGCGTTTCAACCGCGAGATCAAGATCTGAGAGAGCTTAAGGACCTGACGATGGGTGCAGCACCGGCATCACGGGACGTGACCACCTACGGGATGGGATTGGCAGTGCCGCTGGCGCTGTTCTTCCTGGTCTTCTTCGTGGCGCCGCTGCTGCAACTGCTCTGGCTCTCGCTGCACAACGACACGGCCGGGCTCCATTGGGGGCTCGGCCAGTACCTGCACTTCCTCACCGATCCCTTCAGCCTGGGGGTGCTCGGCTCGACGCTGCTGCTGGGCGCCGAGGTCACGGCCGTGTGCCTCGTGCTCGGTTTTCCCATTGCCTGGCTCTACCAGCGGGTCGGGCCAAAGCTCCAGACCATCATCATCCTGATCGTGCTGCTGCCGCTCCTGACCAGCGTCGTGGTACGCACCTTCGCCTGGATCGTCATCCTCGGCCGCCAGGGCATCATCAACGCGACGCTGCAATCGCTCGGCATCATCGATACCCCTCTAAAACTGCTTTACACCCAGTTCGGCGTCGTGCTCGCGCTGGCGCAGGTGCAGATGCCCTTGATGACGCTGCCGCTGATCACCGCGCTCGGCCGCATCGATCCCAATCTCGACGATGCCTCCTGCTCGCTCGGCGCCGGAAGCTGGCGCACCTTCTTCAGGATCGTGCTGCCGCTGTCCTTGCCGGGCGTGATCGCCGGCTGCACGCTGACCTATGCCGCCGCGATCACGGCCTTCATCACCCAGTCGCTGATCGGCGGCGGGCAGATGCTGTTCATGCCGATGTATCTCTATCAGCAGGCCTCGACGCTGCAGAACTGGCCCTTTGCATCCGCGATCTCGATCATCTTCCTGCTCGCCGTGCTCGCGGTCGTCTCCGTCTTCACCACGCTCGGCCGCATGTCGCGCGGCTATGGAGGCGCGTGATGAGCAGTCGCAAGCGCACCCTGGAGGCCATCAGCTTCGAGCTGGCCATGACCGTGATCGCGGTGATCGCGCTGATCATCATCATCGCGCCCTCGCTGGTGGTGCTGATCGTCTCCTTCACCAGCGGCTTCTCGCTGCGCTTCCCGCCGCCGGGCTATTCGCTGCGCTGGTACGCCGAACTGTGGAATGCCTGGCAGCTGCACTTCGCGGCCAAGAACAGCCTCATCGTCGCGCTGTGGGCGACGGGCCTGTCCGTCGTCCTCGGCGTCGCCGCAGCGCTTGCGATCTCGCGCTCGCGGACGCTGTCGGCACGGCTGCTCGATTCCCTCTTCATGTCGCCGCTGGTCCTGCCGGCGCTGGCCTTCGGGCTTGCCGCCCTGATGCTGTTCTCGCTGGTCGGCCTGCCGGTATCGCCGCTGACGCTGGTGATCGGCCACACCGTCGTCTGCGTTCCCTATGTGGTGCGCAACACGATCGCAGCGCTCGCCCAGCTCGAGCCGACCCTGCTGGAGAGCTCGGCGGTGCTGGGCGCCAGCCGTCTCTATACGTTCCGTCGGATCGTGCTGCCGCTGATCCGGCCGGGCATCATCGCGGGCGCCTTCATCGCCTTCATGTCGTCCTTCGACAACGTGCCGGTCTCGCTGTTCCTGCGCGATGCCGCCACCGACATGCTGCCGATCCGGATGTGGCAGGATCTCGAAGGCAAGCTGGATGTCACCATCGCCGCGCTGTCGGGCGTGCTGATCATCGCGACCGTCGCGCTGGTCGCCGTCATGGAGCGCGTCACGGGCCTGTCGCGGCGGCTGACGAACTGATCAGGCGCCGCGGAACAGCGAATAACCCCAGCGCGTGAATTTCAGCGGCAGGTGAAAATGCTCGTCGACCTCCTTGATGCGGAAGCGGAACGGCGTCACCGTGAGAAAACCGCCGCTGTCGCTAAAGAACTCGCCGAGATGAAACAGGACCTCGTACTCGCCGGCCGTCACACCGGCGCCCTGCGCAATGGGGTGATCGAGCACGCCGTTGGCGCCGAGCCGCCCGTCGGCGATGCGCGAGGAGTCGGGATCGATCCGCCAGATTTCGACGCGCAGCCCCTGCGCGGGCTGTCCGCTTGCCACATCGACCGCGTGAATGGAAATACCGCCTGCCACCATGTTCCTCCGCTGAGCGCGCCACCATGATAGTCGGAAACGCTGCCGCTCGGCCAGCACTGCTGCCAGCCCTGGGCGCGATGACCTGGCTCCAGGCGCTGGTCGCGCTCGCCTTGTTCGCGCCCGGCGTGGTCGCGCCGCGCGCCCATATCGAGGTCTGGCAGCTCTCGATGTTCTCATGCGCGGTGTTCGCCGTCGGCATCCCCGCCTCGTTCTGGGGCGGCGGCTTCATCGCGCGGGTCGGCTCGCTGCGGATCGCGAGCCTGTGCGCGGCGGCCATCGTCGTCGGCATGGCGCTGGCTTCACTCGGATCGAGCGCCGCCCTGCTGGCCGCAGGCCTCTGCCTCGGCCTCGCCATGGGGCCCGAGACGCCCGCAAGCGCGGCGCTGCTGGCGCGGCTCGTAACCGCCGAGCGCCGCGCCTTCGTCTTCTCGGTGCGGCAGACCGGCAACCAGATCGGCGCGGTCTGCGGCTCGCTGGCCCTGCCCGCAATCGCCATCGCGTTCGGGCCCGCCTGGTGCTATGCGGCCGTTGCCGCCCTGGCGCTGCTCGCGATTGCGCTGTTCGAGTGGCTGCGGCCGGCCTATGCCGGCAAGATCGTCCCGCCGCCAAAGCTCGATCTGCGCGCGCGGCTGGCGCTGGTGACCGCGGACCGGCGCATCGCAATGCTGGCGCTGGCCTCGATGCCGTTCAGCGCGATGCAGGTGTCGCTCAACACGGTCTTCGTCACGCTCGGCACGCGCGAGCTTGGCCTCAGCCATATCGAGGCCGGTATGGCGCTCGCCTGCGCGCAGGCCGGCGGTCTGATCGGCCGGCTCGGCTGGGGCTACGTCGCCATGCGCCTCGACGCCTCCCGCGCCGTGCTCATCGTCATCGGCCTCGGCATGGCCCTCTGCGCTGCGCTGCTTGGCCTCGACGGCGGATCGCTCAGCCGCACCTGGCAGTTCGCAGTGGCGGCGCTGTTCGGCCTGACGGCATCGGGCTGGAACGGCGTCTTCATCGCCGAGATCGCCCGCCTCGCCCCGCAGGACCGGATCGGCGAGACCACCGGCGCGGTGCTGACCGCGTCCTATGCCGGCCTGCTGGCGGCGCCGGCCGTGGTGTCGATCCTGGACGGTGTGGCCGGCCTTGGCGCGGCGTTCTTCGCCTTGGCCTGCCTCGCTCTCTGCGGCACAGTGGCGCTGATCTGGGGAGGCCATGACAAAGCCAGCACATAGCGCCCGCGAGATCGCGGCCGATGTCGCGGCCGGACGGACGAACGCCGTCGAGACCGCAAAGGCCGCGCTCGCGCGGATCGAGGCCGCCAAGGCGTTGAACGCGGTGGTCACGATCGATCCCGCGCGCACGCTGGCCGATGCCGCCGCGGTCGACGAGCGCCTGCGTGCCGGCGAGACAATGCGGCTTGCCGGCGTGCCCATCGTCGTCAAGGACAACATCTGGACCCGTGGCTGGCGCGTGACGCAGGGCTCGCGCTTGTTCGCCGATTTCATCGCGCCGCAGGATGCGATTGCGGTCGAGCGGCTGCGCGATGCCGGCGCGGTCGTCGCCGGCATCGGCGCGACATCCGAGTTCGCCAGCAAGGGCGTCACCACATCGCCGCTGTTCGGCCCGACGCGGCATCCCCTCGATCCCGCGTTGACGCCGGGCGGCTCTTCGGGCGGACCTGCCACGGCGGTCGCAGCCGGTCTCGTGCCGCTTGCGATCGGCACCGATGCGGGCGGCTCCAGCCGCAGGCCGCCGGCCCATGTCGGCGTCGCCGGCTTCAAGCCGTCCTATGGTGCGATCCCCTATGGGCCCGGCTTCGCCGAACCGTTCTTCGGCCTCTCCGTGATCGCACCGATCGCCGCCGATGTTGCCGATATCGCGCTGGCGTTCGAGACGATGGCCGGCGTCGATCCGCGCGATCCGGATTCGGCCGTCATCGCGCGAGAACCCGATGACATCGCGCGCCTCCGCATCGCGTTCTCGCCACGCCTTGGGCTCGACGTTGCGGTCGATGATGTCGTCGCGGGCGGGCTGGTGTCCGCCATCGCGCGTCTCTCCGCCGCAGGCCTCAGCATCACGCAGCGCGATCCCGTCTGGCCCGCCGGCGCGACGGAAGACGCCCTCATGCCGCTTCAGCATGCCGGCCTCGCCGCGCTCCATGGCGACGCCTTCCGCAAGGACCCGACTGTCTTCGATCCTGACATCGCCAGGCAGATCGAGCGAGGGCTCGCCTGGTCAGGCGCGGACGTTGCGGGTGCGCTGATCGCAAGCGCCACGATCGCCAATGCCTTCGCGGCCTTCTTCACCGAAGTCGACCTGCTGCTCACGCCGACTGTTCCTTGCGTCGCATGGCCGTTCACCGAGCTGGGGCCCGATATGATCGGCGGCCGCCCCGCGAGCCCGCGCGGGCATGCCGTGTTCACGCCGTTCGTCAATCACGCCCGCTTGCCGGCGATCTCGATTCCGTGCGGGACCGATTCCCGCGGGCTTCCGTTCGGCCTCCAGATCATCGCCCGGCGCGGCCAGGACCGCACGCTGCTGCGCGCCGCCCGGCAGATCGAGGCGCTGTTGCAGGCGTAGCGACGATTTCGGAATAATAGCAATATACCCCTGTTTTGCCCGACGGGTCAAATCGCGTCGACACGTGCGTAAGCCGTTGATTCCATTATCACCGGCTACTGTGCATGGGGTTGTTTTCGCACTTTTTGTTTATCGGGCGCCGCGCGCGCCCGTCTAGCTGGCGAATGACAGACGCAGCCGCCGCCACCCGATGACGATTCCGGTGATCGAGAACACCAGCCCGAGCGCGCAGAGGCCGACGATCAGGACATCGCGCAAACGCGGATGCGCCAACAGGACCGGAAAGTCGAGCGTGTGCAGCGCGCCGTAGAACCAGCGATAGGCCCGCCGCGATGCATCCAGCCTTTGCAGCACGCTGCCGTCGGCGCTGTCGATGTCAAACCAGAGGTCGCCACAGCGGGCACGGTAGACGGGAGCCCCCGGGACAATGGATTGCGCGGGATAGTCGTCATTGACCGCAAGAACGGACGGCGCGCTACAGCCGGCCGCAAGGCGCGTCATCAAACTCTCGACCTCTTGCGCGCTGAACACGCCTGCCTCTCGGGCGTTCAGCCGAACCAAAACCTGCTGGTCGAGGCCAATCCGTTCACGTCGATAGACCATGCCGTTAAAGCCAAGCCATTCGACTTCGCGGGCTGAAGACGATACCGGTTTCCCATCGAGCGAGGCGGCCGTCTTCCAGTCCGGCAAGGCGTTCGTCACGCCAGCCTCCGCGGGGGTCAACTGCCCGCGCGAGAACAGCCGGCCGTGATCCATCGAAAGCCAGCCGCTGAAGATCCAGGTCAGCACGAAGGCCGTTGCCGCCAGGCCGACGATGTGATGCAGAGCATGCCAGCCGCGATAGGGCGAGGAGATCTGACGTCCCTGCATCCTCACCCGCGCGATCCCGAGCACCGCCCCCAACATCGCCGCGATCAGGGCCAGCAGCGATAGCGTCCAGACCACGCCGTCCCACAGCGCCCAGTTGCTTCTCAGAACCGTCGGGTAGATCCAGTGCAGCACGCTGCCGACGAGATTCCAGCCGCGCTCGCTCCGCGTCGTATCCAGGACGATTTCGCCAGTACGGGACGAGACGTAGATCTCCGTTCCGGCGGCATCGCCAAGCGCCGCGCGAAACAGCGGCCGGTGGCGATCAAAGCCGTTCGGTACGCTCCATTGATCGTGGTCTGCGTGCGCAACGATCGCCGCATGCGCGGCATCCAGCCCGCGTTGGCGCGCATGCGCCTGCGCGATGGCGAGCGCGACCTCGGGCGACGACACCGACGCATCCCGCCCGTCGGAAGCGCGGACCGCGCGCGAACGCGAGGGCCCCGACACGACGTAGACGGGTCCGTCGCTCCGTTGGATCAGGCGCACGCGCGTAGGATCGGCGATCCCGCTCGCAGCCACGGCATCGGCAACCGCCATGGTGGCCTGCACGCGCTCAACCGGCGCAAGGCCGGCAAAACGTTCCGCTTCCGTCAATGACGGAAACGGAACGAAATGCATCACGATGCCGGTCGCGAACCACATCGCGAACAGCAGACAGAACGCGATCCCGAGCCAGCGATGCAGCAGGACGACCGCGCCCATCATGCGCTCAGCGCCCTACCATTTGAACGCCGCCGAGATCTCGTAGGTGCGCGGCGCGCCCAGGAGGATCTGGTCGGGATAGAACGGATCGCCCCAGATCGCGTAGCGCTTGTCGGTGAAGTTGCGCACCCGGAAGGTCAGGCGGGCCTGATCGACGGCATTGAAGACCGTCTTGGGGATGTCGACGAAGGCGTAGACGTCGCCGACCGTGTAGGCGTTCATCGTCACCGTGTTGGCGTCGGTGTTGTAGCGATCGCCGACGTGACGGCCGACAATGCCGAGCTCCACCGGCCACGACGTGAAGAAGCGCCAGGAAGCGCCTGCATTGGCGACGATGCGCGGCACGTTCGGCGGCGTGTTGCCCGAGAACGAGCCGCCGACGAAATTGTAGTCGGCATAGCGCGCATCGACATAGGCGATGTTGCCCCACAGCCGGAGAGGTTCGATCGGACGCACCGAGGCGGCGAGCTCGACACCCTTCGACTCCTGCCGTCCCGCAATATTGAGCGCCTGCCCGCCGGCCGCCGCATAGACGTTCTTGCGCAGGATGTCGTAGGCCGAGAACGACCACTCCGCCCGGTTGTCCCAGAACAGATGCTTGACGCCGGTCTCATAGGTGCGCGCGGTCGTCAGGTCCAGCGGCTGGATCGGCAAGAGCAGGAAGATGTTGTTGGCGGAGATGTCGGCGCCGGTGGCGTACTGGCTGAAGAAGGTCAGGCCGGGCACGGCCTCCCAGGTGTAGCCGATGCGTCCCGTCACCGGCGCCCAGTCCTTCGTGAACGGGAAGCCAGCCTTCTCCAGTCCGTTCTTGTCGGTCGAGTTGCGGTCGAGCCCGATATGCTCGACGCGCAGGCCGCCGATCAGCGCGAAGGTCCGCGTCAGCTTCAGCCGGTCCTCGAACGACAGCGCCTCATTGTCGATGCGCGCGGTCTGCTGCTGCGTCGTGAGCAGGCCGTAAAAGCCGCGGTCGGGATTGACCAGCGAAACGGAGTCGCCGGGGAAATTGGCGGCGCCCGGCCTGACAAAATCGAGATAGCTCGAGGACAGCGTCGTGACCAGGCGATTGTCAAAACCTGCGATATTCGCATCCCAGGTCAGGTCGGTGATGTTCCCGACGAGGCGCTGGCTGTGCGCGACATAGAAGCGCTCACGATCCACCATGTTCGTGGTCGAATTGAACGCTTCGACCTCGTTGTTGAACCACGTCCGTTCCGCACCATAGCCATAGACCTGGCTCTTCAGCGTCAGGTCGGGCGCGAGTTTCAACTCGAACCCGCCGCGCAGCCAGACTTCCTGTGCGACATTGCGGTTGTCGAGAACGTTGTAGTTGGTGTTGAAGGTGCGGTCGTCGATCGTGACAGCCCCGAGGTCGGTCCTGTTGAAGTAGTTGCCGGAGACAATCCCTGTCGTCGCGTGCGAGCCGCTGAAGGCAATCGGCACCAGCGGCGCGCCCCAATAGGCCTTTCCGCGATCCTCACGGTACTCGATCGCGCCCCAGACCTTGAGGCTGTCGGAGACCCGGTAGTTGAGCTGGCCGGACACGTCGAGCGTCTTGGTGTTGGTGTCGTCGACAAAACCGTTGAGCGAGGAGCGGCTGATGTCGAAGCGGTAGTCGAGCCCCTGGACGTTGGTGCTGCCGCCCGAGCCGTAATGCGCGCGGAACGAGTTCAGGGAGTCGTACGAGAAGTCCGCCTCGTTGCGGATAGGTCCGGTGTGCGGCTGCTTGGTGACGAAGTTGATCGCGCCGCCGGCGGCGCCCTCGCCCGAGATCAGCGAGGCCGGGCCCTTGAGGAATTCCACGGCCTCCAGATTGGCCGTGTCCATGATCCGCGAGGTCATGTTCTGCGGGCCGATCTTGATGCCGTTATAGAGCGTGTTGATCTGGCTGTTGGTGAAGCCGCGCATCGAGAAGCCCGCCGGCTCCCCAGGCGCGTCGCCGGAGGTCACGCCGACCGCACCTTGGGCCACCTCGGACACGGTGCGATAGCCCTGCTCGCGCATGGTCTCGGCGGAGATCACCTCGACGGTCGCCGGCGTCTCGCGCACGGTCAGGCCGAGACGCGAGGCGCTTTCGGCCACGGCGTTGCTGTTGAGCGGCGTTGGCGCCGACGCGGCCGGTACGGCAGGCTTGGGCGTCGCCGATGCGGCCACCGGCCTGCGTGCTGCTGCGCGGCGCGCACTCTGCGCGTCCCGGCCGGCCGGCTTGGCCTGCTTGCGGGACTGGTTGGGCGACACCTCGACAGGCGGCAGCGGTTCGCGGCCCTGCTGCGCCAGCGCGGCGGGCAGATCAAGAACGGTAAAGGATGTCAGGGCGGCGGAGGCGAGCAGGAAACGGCGCGATCGTCCAAGACGAATAGAAAACACAGTGGGACCTCGGTATGACGTCAGTGGCACGTCACAGCGAACGAGGTCTCACCCTGGGCTTGTCAGCCCTCCGATGAAGCCGAATGTCTGTACTCCCCGACCGACATCTTCGCGTGTGACCACGGCTGACGGCAGGTCTCCTGGCTCGCGGGTCGACACCACTTCGTCGCCTTCCCGGGACCGAGGACCCAGTGGCTTCTGACGAAGGATTATCCGCTTACAGTTGCGGGGGCAGCCGCGGCATTGGGGAAACATCCCCGCACCGCATTCCCTTTTCATCCCCTCTCGGGGGAAACCGTCGCGAGCATCTAGGATTACGATCGAGACAGAGTCAATGTACCAGTTGCGGCGTTATTGCCACAGCGACCAACTTCCTTGGAGAGAAGCATGGAAGGCGAGACCTTCCTCTGGCTGATCCGTCATGCGCCCGTCGACGGCATCAAAGGGACGATCCATGCGCCGGACGCGCCCGCCGATCTCGGCGATCGCGCGCAACTGGAAGCGTTGCGGCAGCGCCTGCCGCAGGACTCTGCGAGCTATGCCAGCCCGTCGCGGCGCACCGTCGAGACCGCGCGCGCACTTAGGCTCGACCCGGAGCTGGTGGGCGAGTTCAGCGAGCAGGATTTCGGCGATTGGACCGGCCGGCGGCATGACGACCTCGCCGCAATGGGCGGCGATGCATACGCGCAATTCTGGGGCGATCCGGCGCGCACACGACCACCGGGAGGTGAAAGCTTTGAGGACCAGGTCGCCCGCGTCCGACATGGGCTGTCACGGATCGAAGCTGGGCCCGCAACGCTCGTCGTGCATTCCGGCACGATCCGCGCCGCGCTGTGCATCGCGCTGGATCTCACGCCGCAAGCCGCGCTGCGCTTCGTGATCGATCCGCTGTCGCTGACCCGGATCGACCGGCTTGCGATCGGCTGGCGCGTCGTGTCGGTCAATCAGCG
>Ga0207647_10001022_pt1 | contig 21750 bp, 19 predicted proteins | sample KBSCornC2_FD_184295 | JGI IMG/M metagenome (GOLD analysis project Ga0207647, IMG submission 184295) | Corn rhizosphere microbial communities from Kellogg Biological Station, Michigan, USA - C2 (SPAdes) (version 2) | ecosystem: Host-associated > Plants > Roots > Rhizosphere ... | reverse complement strand
CGCAGAGTATCGGCCTGAGGTGCAGGCCCGTTCCAGTGCGCCGTATGACTTGCAACGGCGACTACGCGCATCGCGTTGAGGAATGGCGGCGCCAACTTGGCGAATCCGGCGCATGAACAAGCTGGCAGGAGAAACAAGCGCAGTTTCAGGTGTCCCTCGCGTAATGGGTGCAGTTAAAGTCGTGCAATTATAGCCCTGAGCAGCAACCTTGCAGCTGATTCAATCGATTCTGCACGGATCGCCGGCAATCCTGAAACGTGCAGGAGGGCATCTCCGTTCCCATCCGCCACCTCAGCAGTGTGCTGGGATGGGTTGCGTGCGGGATTCGGATCGCTGCGTCGCAAACGGCCTCATCCCAACGGCACCAGCATCGTCCGCAGGGTGGAGCAGGATCCATTTTGACTAGAAGCTATCTCATAAATATCAGTAGCTAGTGAAATCGCTGATAGCGCCAACCGACTTCAGCTTCCCAGATTGCCCGTGACTCGGGAGCAACGCGGAAGTGTTGAGCTTGTGCGACGCCGGATGGGTGCGGTCGGTGTTGAACTGCGGAGGGTCAGGCATGGCGCATCTCCTACGTCGATTCGGCGATGACGTTGACTCGGACGGGCGCGAGTCCGAGCGCGAGGATAGAGGTGAGGGCGGGAAGAGCACCGGTGACCGTCAACACGACTCCAGTTCGATGCGCGGCAGCCTGGTCCCTTCACGAAACTCGCGATCGAGAGTATCGACGTCCACGGGAGCGATGTCGCTCCCATCCTAGTCGTTCATTGCGGCAGCTCTTTGCCGGACTGCTCAGCCACCATGTAGGCGGCGTACCAGTCTGGCCAGTTCGCGTCGCGCTGTCCCGTGCGCTTCTCGTGCTCGCCGTGGGCGGCCTCCGCACGCCGAAACGCGTTCGCCAGATCGTTCGCCGATGCAAAGGTCGTCGCCGTGGCGTCGATGCGACCGGGCAGACGCGTCGTGAGTTCCTGGAACAGCCAGCCGTTCCCGTCCGGATCGCTGAATGTGGCGAACGAGCGGTAGCTGCGATGCTCGGGATCAGCACCGTTGATGCGAATCCGCCCAAACAGGTAGGGTTCGTCCGGTCCAGCGTACAAGTTATCGCCGCCGTGGAACACCTCGCTGACCTTAACGCCGCGACGGAGCAGATTGTCGCGAGCGGCCTCGATGTCAGCGACGATCAGATAAAGGCCCTGCGCGGAGCCGGGAGTTGCCGCGGTGACGTTCCTGCCAAAGATGACCGAGCACCCGGAGCCAGGCGGCGTGAACTGAATCACGCGCCATTCCTTACCGTTGTCGAAGTCGCCGTCGAGTCGCCACCCGAGTCTTCCGTAGAACTCCTTCGCGCGGTCGACGTCCGAGACGGGGATGACGACGATTTCGAATTTCATGTCTACTTTCGCGACTGTCGCCTCGCTGACAGCGTCGTTAGCTTGGATTTCATGCGTCGCATTTGCCATGTTCTTTCCTCCTTACGTTCAACCAAATCGAAAGTCATCATTGTTGAAGGCGAGCGTCAGCCAACAGAACCACTTGCCCCCTAAGGCATGACGTTCAATTTTCTTTGCGAAGAGGAGGCTCTCCTGCCTGTCGTGAGCCCCTAATAAGGGGGTATAGGCTCCATGAAGGAGCTCCCACGAAAGCCATGTTTTGCTGAAAAAAGTCCATTTGTCTACCTTGCCGGAGACACGAATCACGTTTGTCGCTGATCTTCTCGACGCTCAAGTCCCGCATCAAGCCCATCTTTGCGCGTTGGCGTGAAAACGTCCGCTTGGAAGGCAGTCTTAGGGAATCGAGTTCGCTGATCTCTTTGCCTGGAAGGCCCTGCAGCTGTGAGTGACCTTAATCGACGTGCACGGGGAGCCGAACGCGCCCAAGTATATATCCATGATGCAGTGGAAATCTGCGAATGCACGATTGAGCCCTGATCAGGACGGCTGGCGTGTTATGGATGATCGGTCCGCAACTCTGAGCGGCGGGTAGTTGGCATATCGCCCATTAGGCCACCTAACCCTTCAACGGCGTGTTTTGTGAGATGAGTTGTATTCCCAACTGCCCGTGCATTTCCCATTCCGGAACGCGTGCGAAACGTAACCAGATTTGTGGCATGCTAATTCGCCGGTTTCGTTAAACTGAGAATAGGAGTCCCTTCAGACTCAGATCAGAACAATCGAGTAGCAAAAGTCCATTCCAATCTTGGTTTGCAGAACGTCGGCGCATCGGCCTCACCCTTTGCTCTAACTCCTTTGTTTGGACATTTTTACGTGCAACTCCTTTGAAATGATATTTTTGGCCCTCGGGAGAAGGCCTAAGCCACTAAAGGAAAAAGACTTACGCAAGCCCCTCCGGTGCCGGGAGGGGGAGGGGGTGGGAGTAACGTGACCCTCCCGATTCAGCTGTCGGCGACTATCCATCCGCCGCCGACGACCACATCCTCTTGATAGAAGACGGCGGCCTGCCCCGGTGTCACCGCGCGCACCGGCTCGTCGAACGTGGCAGTCACCTCGTCCGGTCCGGTCTTCTCGATCGTGGCGGGTGCCGGTTCGTGGCGATGCCGCACCTTGACCCTGACCCGCATCGGCGCAGTCAGGTCCGCAACGGAGATCCAGTTCAGCTGCCGGGCAGTGAGTGTGCGCGTGAGCAGTTCATCTTCGCTGCCGATGGTGACCCGGTGGCTCTCTGGATCGATCGAGAGCACATACAGCGGCGACGGCGATGCGACGCCAAGCCCCTTGCGCTGTCCCACGGTGAACTGGTGGATGCCCTCGTGATGGCCGGCAACTGTGCCCGCGGTAGTGACGAGTTCGCCGCTCGAGTCCGGCATTGTCTCGCCCTGCTCGTCGAGATAAGCATCGATGAAGCGCTTGTAGTCGCCGCCGGGAATGAAGCAGATCTCCTGCGAATCGGGCTTGGTCGCGATGCCGAGATCGAAGGCCCGCGCCTGCTCCCGCACCTCGGGCTTGGTATAGCCGCCAAGCGGAAACAGAGTGTGCGCGAGCTGCTCCTGCGTCAAACCAAATAGAAAGTAGGTCTGGTCCTTGCTCGCGTCGGCTGGCCGCTTCAGCAGCCAGCGTCCGCTGGCCTCGTCGTACTCATTGCGCGCGTAGTGTCCGGTTGCGATCAGCTCCGCACCGATCTGCCGCGCCGTCAGTAATAGCTGATCGAACTTGAGATGGTTGTTGCACAGGCTGCAGGGAATCGGCGTGCGGCCGGCCAGGTACTCGGCGACAAACGGCTTCACCACATCCCGCTCGAAGCGCTCCTGGTGATTAACGAGGTAGTAAGGAATGCCCAGCCGCTCCGCCACGCGGCGCGCATCGTAGACATCATCCACCGAGCAGCAGCGCCCCTGCACCTCCTCCGGCATACCTTCGCGGCCGGCAAGACGGCGCTGGTTCCAGAGCTGCATGGTGAGCCCGACGAGCGTGTGTCCCTCGGCCTGCAGCATGGCAGCCACGGTCGACGAATCCACACCGCCCGACATGGCAACCGCGATGGTTCGCGGTTCTGTCGCCGCCGCGCGGCGAGGATCCGTCTTCGGATTGGTTACTGTATCGATCACAAATCCTTACTGGGCGATGCCGCTCGCGGCCGGCTCCTGCTTTGTCGCGCGGTTGTATGTGGGCGAGAGCTCGCGCAGATGAGCGATCGCTGCCGGCACCAGGTCGATCGCGAAGTCCACATCCGCATCCGTCGCAGCGGTATCCAGGCTGAAGCGAAGGCTGGCGCGAGCCCGCTCCGGAAGCACCCCCATCGCAGTAAGCACGTGCGAGGGCTCCGTAGCACCGGACATGCACGCCGAACCACCCGACACCGCGAGGCCCTTCAGATCCAGCGCAATGACCAGCGCCTCCCCCTCCAGGTGATCGAACCAGAGGTTCGTAGTGTTAGGCACTCGCGGTGAGGCCGCACCGTACACGCCTGACTCAGCTACCCGGTTCAGGATGCCTTGCTCGAGGCGATCGCGTAATGCGGCGAGGCGGGCCGGGCCACCCCCGGCGACAAAGGCCTGCGCCATCTCTGCCGCCTGCCCCAGTCCGACGATTCCCGGCAGGTTCTCCGTGCCGGCCCGGCGTTGCCGCTCCTGCGGACCGCCGAAGATCAAGGGCACTGGATGGGTGCCCCGGCGGATGTAGAGCGCACCCGTGCCCTGCGGGCCATGGAACTTGTGGCCGGAGACGGTCAACAGGTCGCAGTCTATGGCCTTGACGTCAATAGGCACCTTGCCCACGGCCTGCACCGCATCGGTGTGGAAGTAGACGTCGGCCTCGCGGGCGATAACCCCAATCTGCGCCACTGGCTGGAGGGTGCCGATCTCGTTATTGGCCATCATCACCGAGATGAGCTGCGTGTTCGGTCGCAGGGCACGGCGCACGTCGCCGGGATCGACTGCGCCCGAACCGTCGATGGGCAGAAAGGTGACGTCAATGCCACGCTCTTGCAGCCGCTCCGCGGTGTGGAGGACGGCGTGGTGCTCGATAGAGCTGGTGATGAGGTGGTCACCCGGGGTGAGCACCCCAGTTAGGGCAAGATTGTCACCCTCCGTGCCTCCGCTGGTGAAAACGACTTCGGCGGGACGGCACCCGAGCAGGCGAGCGACCTGGTCGCGGGCACGTTCGACGGCCGCCCGGGCCCGCTGGCCGTGGAAGTGGATGGAGGACGCATTGCCGAACTGCTCGGTAAACCAGAGACGCATGACCGCGAACACCTCGGGCGCGAGAGGCGTGGTGGCGTTGGCGTCCATGTAGACACGATGCATCGTTATCTATAGTTTACGCTCACTCTCGAAAGCGGCAGACATGGCGTTCGTCACGCGCTGCCGTGATGAGGCGGACGTGGCGGGTGGCTCGAACCCATTCCTATCGCAGCAGTTATCGGTGTTCTGGTACGCTTCTGCCGGTGCGAGAGCACGGGAGGCTTTGAAGATGAACTGTAGAACGATCCGGGTGTTTGGAATGGCGGCCGCATTGCTGGCGGGCGGCATCATGGTGCATACGACAGCGCATGCGCAGGGGGCGACGCAAAAGGCCAAGGCGGCGACGGCGGAGTCCACGGGTGCTCAATCGCCGTCAGCAGAATACAGCGAGATGCTGAAGAGACTGTCTGAGGAAGTTGTCGGTGCCGCGGAGGCGATGCCGGCAGACAAATACGATTTCGCGCCCACAGCAGGCAAGTTCGACGGCGTCCGCACCTTCGGCGCACAGGTACAACATATCGCGGAAGCAAACTACTTTTTCTTTTCCGGCTTTGGCCTGAGCGGTGCGCCGGACGATGCCAAGCTGAAGGCGTTGAAGGGCAAGGACGAGCTGGTTCAGGCGCTGAAGGACTCATTCGCCTTTGCGCAGAAGGGCATAGACACCATCACACCGCAGAATGCGTTCACTCCAGTCGGGGCAGGCAAGATGAAGTTGAGCCGCGCCGGATGGACGACGTTTTGCCTGGCGCACTCCATGGATCACTACGGCCAGATGGTGGAGTACTTGCGCATGAACGGCATCGTGCCGCCGGCAAGCCAGAAACAAGCGCAGGGCGGCAGCGATTAGTACCACTTGTTGAGCTTATGCAAGGAAAAGGCGCAGCCGAGGCTGCGCCTTTCCAGTCGAGCTGAACACCAAATCCCCTCCACTCCGCTTTGATCGAGACGACCAAAGCGTAAGGATTGGTGATCGAAAATAGGCTTAACGCTTCTCCAGTGGCGTGTACTCCGCCGGATATTCGGTGCCGACGTAGTCTGCGCGGGGGCGGATCAGGCGATTGTCATCATGCTGTTCGATGACGTGCGCGGCCCACCCGGCGATGCGGCTGACGGCGAAGATCGGAGTGAAGAGATCGATGTCAATGCCGAGCGTGGTGTAGGTGGATGCTGAGTAGAAGTCCACATTCGCGTTGAGCTTCTTTTCCGCGTTGATGTACTTCTCAATGGCGCGCGACATATCGAACCACTTTGTCTTGTTCGCCGACTTGCCGAGCGCCTCGCTCATGCGCCGCAGGTGGGTGGCACGCGGGTCTTCGGTGTGGTAGACGCGGTGGCCGAAGCCGGAGATCTTCTTCTTCGCGGCCAGCATGGCTTTGACATGCTCGACCGCGTCCTCGCCCTTTTTGTCGATCTCGAAGAGCATGTGCATGACCGCTTCATTCGCGCCGCCGTGCAGCGGGCCCTTGAGTGCGCCGATGGCGCCGGTGATGGCGGAGTGGATATCGGAAAGCGTAGCAGCGATGACGCGCGCCGCAAACGTGGACGCGTTGAGCTCATGGTCTGCATGCAAGATGAGCGCGATGTCCATGGTGCGGGTCGCTGTTTCGGAGGGCTTCTCGCCGTTGAGCATCCAGAGGAAGTTGCCGGCATGGGAGAGTGACGGATCAGCATCGACCAGTGGCTTGCCCTTGCGGATGCGATCGTAGTCTGCGACGAGCATGGCGATCTGCGAGGTGAGCCGGAAGCTTTTGCGCAGATTCGCGTCGTGCGAGTTGTCTCGTTCGTCGGGGTCGTAGCAACTCAGCGCGGAGACGGCCGTCCGGAGAACCTCCATCGGAGTTACGTCTTTGGGGAAGGAGCGCAGCAGCTCGATGATTTTCGGGTCGAGCACGCGTGCCTTTGCCAGCTCCTCGCGGAAGGCATCCAGTTCGGCGCCTTTGGGTAGGCGGCCGTTCCACAGTAGGTACGTGGTTTCCTCGAAGTTCGACTGTTCGGCGAGCTTGTGGATATCGATGCCACGATAGGCCAGTACTCCGGCATCTCCATCAATCCAGCAGATGCTGGAGGTGGTGGCAACAATGCCCTCCAGGCCCTTCATAGCAACAGCAGTCGCCATCCGTCAGTCTCCTTCGCCTTATCCGGCCCTACGTATTGATGTGATGCTCAGCGCCGGACGTGCAGCTTCTGCGGGCTGAGTGGGAACTAATCGTTATAGCGCAGCGGCAAAGTGCTTGTCACATGCTGCGGAGAGAGACGCGCGATCGGGCGAAAAAGGTGCAAGGTCGATGGCGGGGGTTTTGCCGCAGACGAGGTCTGCAATCACGTGCGCAGTTCCGGGAGCAAGCAGAATGCCGTTGCGATGATGGCCGGCCGCAAGGAATTGCGGTGCTTCGTTCTGCTTGGAGCCGTCGGGATGCTCTATCAATCCAATGATCGGTAGCCCGTCAGCGGTGCCGGGGCGAAGACCGGCCCAGCTTTCCACTTCAGGTGCATTCTCTGCCGGTGGCCACAGCGTAGCTGCACGGCGGCGCAGGAGCGATAGGGCCGCCGGATCAACCTCGCGGGAATAGCCGGCATTTTCGACGGTGGCGCCGATGACGATGCGGTCGCTGTCGTCTGAATCCTGACCGCGCGGGATGAGATACACATCGGGCGAACGCAGCACGCGGGTGAGCCGAGGGTTTGCCGGCTGCGTGACGACGAGCATCTGGCCCTTGGATGGCGCAACTGCGGCAACGGCATGCAGCGACGCGGCCCAGGCGCCACAGCAGTTGACGAACGTATCAGCTTCGAGCACACGGTGCGTAGTGGTGAGGAGAACTCCTTCGCCCTCCGCCTCGGCTGAGAGTACCGGTTCGTATTCGTGAAGCGCCACTCCGGCGACGGTTACAGCTGAATGCAGGGCCGTACAAAGTTCGCGGGGGTCAAGGCTGGCTTCCTCGAGCAGGAGATATTCCCGGCCCGACTCGGCAAGGCCGGGCACGAGCCTAGACGCCTCAAGGTGAGATAGAGGCACACCCGCGAAGATGGGGCGGCCTGAGTCGAGGACCTGCACCGTTTCCTGGGTGCGCAGGGGAACACTGTGTCCCGAGAGTCGCTCGATCTGCGACAGAAAGGATGGGTAGAGGCTGCGGCTATAGCGGGAGAAGGGGAGCAGAGCGGCGGGATTCTCTGGATCCTCGGCCGCGAGCATGCCGCCGGCTGCCCAGGAGGCCTCCCTTGCAGCTTTGTCGGCCTCGAAGACCGTGACTCGCAGCCCGCGATCTTTGAGAACCAATGCGCAGGCTAGTCCGATGATGCCACCGCCCGCGATCGCGATGTGTTCGGGCTGCCGCATGATTTGATTGTAGCGGGATCGGGAGCTAGCGGTGTCAGCTCGGCGGGGCGTTGAGAGTGACGTCTTTTGCGCCCTTGAAGGAGATTGTCACCTGCATCGATTTGCGGGTGTTCCACTCGTCGCGGGAAAGAGGATAGCTGAAGACCACCAAGCCATCGACGGACTGGCCAGGTGGGATTTCTATGTCGCGGCGGAGGGGGTCCATACGCATCGGGGCGAGCTGTGGATAGGCCTGAAAGACCTTCTCGAAGTCGGAGAAACTCGCTCCCAGGCTGCGACGTGTCTCGCCATCAGGCAGAGTCACGATAGCCCAGTCATCCTCGATGGTGATCGGAGCTTTGTTTGGGTTATGCAGCCGCACATGTGCGAAGACCAGCATCTGATTGATGATCTCGTCCTGGCCCTGCTCGCCGGGGGTGCCGGCGGCACCGCCGGTGATCTTGGCCTGCACGGGGTAGATGGCAATGCGGGCGATATCGCCGGTTGCTACTGGTGTTTTGTGGCCAAAACGCACCCAAATGAAAACGACCAGCGACGAGATGGCGAGCGCGATAACAATGCGCAGGGCAAGGCGCCCATAATTGGTCGGCTCATCGACCTGGGCGAGGTGAAAACCGCCGGAGGGAGGAGTTTCAAAGGAGTCAGTCACGGTGTGCCTGCATTCTATAGCGTCCTTGTTGCCGGGAACCCGGAGACCCTCTGTGCCCTTGTCAAGATACGATTAAACATCGATTTTGGACGCGGCATAACACAAAGTATGTAAGAAAAAGGAAGGGAGAGCGGGTGATAGGATCGGGTTCTGGCAAGCCCGCCGGCGCTTTGGATCTGGAAAGCGCCCGTTTTTCGGCCCCTTCCACGGAAAGATGCACATGTTTACACGAGGAAGACCACTACGCCTGGCCTACTTCGTCAGTCACCCTATCCAATACCAAGCGCCGCTATTACGGCGGATTGCCCGAGAACCGGACATCGATCTGGAGGTCTTCTTTTCGAGTGACCACACGGTTCGCGGCTACATGGATGAAGGCTTTGGGGTCAAAGTGGAGTGGGACATCCCGCTGCTGGAAGGGTATAGCTCGTCCTTCCTTCCTCGCTGGCGGGAGGCGGGCAGGGAGCCGGGCTTCTGGCGGCCGCTGAACCACGGAATTTTCGAGCGGCTGCAGCGCGGCCGCTTCGATGCGGTCTGGAGCCACGGCTACAGCAATGCGAACAGCCTGCGGGTGATTGCCAGTGCCGCTACGCTCGGCATCCCGGTGCTGCTGCGGGCTGAGTCAACCCTACACGACCGGGAGCGGGGGGCAGCGAGGCTGCTGGCGAAAGAAGTCTTCTTCCGTGTGCTGCGCGGGCAGATAAGCGCGGTGCTGGCTATCGGGGAGGCAAACGCCCGCTACTGGCGGCACTATTTTGGCGAGGAGATGCCGATCTTCCGCATGCCCTATGCAGTGGACAATGACTTTTTCGGGCGGCGTGCTTTGGAGGCTGCAGTGGGGCGAGAAGCTCTGCGGGCGGAGCTAGGACTAGACGCGGGACGGCCCGTGATTCTTTTTGCCTCCAAGCTGCAGGAGCGGAAGCGGTGCGCGGACCTGGTGGCGGCGCATCAGCTGCTACGGGAGCCACGGCCGTATCTGGTCATCGTCGGCGACGGAGACGAGCGGCAAGTGTTGGAGGAGCAAGCGGCGAAAGAGGCGGGGTCGCGCCGCCACATCCCCAGCCTGATTCGCTTTACGGGGTTTCGTAACCAGACGGAGCTGCCGCGATATTTCGATCTGTGCGATGTCTTCGTGCTGCCGTCTCGCCATGAGCCTTGGGGATTAGTGGTGAACGAGGCCATGAATGCCGGGCGAGCGGTGGTGGTCTCGGATGATGTGGGATGCCAGCAGGACCTGGTCCGCGAGGGCGAGACAGGGATGGTCTTTCCAGTTGGCGACGCAGCGGCGCTCGCAGGGGCAATCGAGCACGTGCTGGCTACATGGGAGACGGCGGCAAGGATGGGCTCTGCGGCGAAGATCCATATTGGCCGGTTCAGCTTTGAGCAGGACGTGAGCGGTCTCCGGGAGGCGCTAGAGAGTTGTGTACCTGGTTTCGAGGCACGCAGGGCAGCGGTTGAGGAAGGCGTTGTGCCGCTATGATTAGGCTCGATGGCGCGTAAAGCAGAGTACGGCGCAGAGCGGTACAGGGCAGCAGAATTTATCACGTCGGGGAACGTGGACGCGTATCTGCGGCCCGCGTTCCCACTGAGTGTCCGTATGAAGCGGCTAGTCTGGAATGTGGTTTGGATGCTCCTGTACAGACTGTCGCCCCGGCCTTTCCATGGCTGGCGTGTGATGCTGCTGCGGTTCTTTGGCGCGCGGATGGGACCGAAGTGCCACTTTTATCCCGCTTCGAAGGTGTGGGCGCCATGGAACCTTATCTGCGAGGAGCAGGTGACGGCAGCCGATGGGGCAGAGATTTACAACCCGTCGCCGATGACCTTCGGCTCGCATGCGATTCTCTCGCAGGATAGTTATCTCTGCGGCGCGACGCATGAATACGACGATCCGGATTTTCCGCTGATTGCGTTTGCCATGCGCGTGGGTGCATACAGCTGGATCTGCGCCCGCGCATCGGTTGCACCGGGCGCGAATGTTGGCGAGGGCGCTGTACTGGGACTGGGATCGGTGGCAACGCGCGATCTGGAGCCATGGACGGTGTATGCAGGGGTGCCCGCAGTGAAGGTGAAGGAACGCGTGCGGCGCGAGGTCGCGCGGGTGTGATCTCGGTACTGGTGCTGACGAAGAACGAGGAACAGGACCTGCCGGGTTGCTTGGCGTCGGTGGCGTGGTCGGACGATGTGCACGTTTTAGATTCGAAGAGCACAGACCGAACCGTTGCAATTGCCCGGGAGCATGGCGCCCAGGTGACCGAACGCGCCTTCGACAACTGGGCCGCGCATCAGAATTGGGCACTCGCGAACGTGCCCTTTCGTCACCCATGGGTCTTCTATATCGATGCCGATGAGCGGGCGACGCCGGAGCTGCGGGAGGCAATGCGGGCGGCGGTCGGGGCGCCTGGCGAGGCGGTGGCATTTCAGGTGGAACGGCGGGATTTTCTGATGAGCACATGGCTGCAGCATGTGCAGGTATCGGCGTTCTACATGCGGCTATTTCGGCCGGAAAAGATGCACTATGAGCGGCTGGTGAACCCGGTATCCATACCCAGCGGGCCAGTGGGGCGGCTGAGTGGTTACCTTGATCACTTCCCGTTTTCCAAGGGTATTGCGCACTGGATTGAGAGGCACAACTCCTACAGCACGTTCGAGGCGTTGCAAATCATCACGGACGGTGACGCCGCCGACGCTTCTGTGAGGGCGGCATTGTTCGAAAAGGACTTCCATCGCCGGCGCTATCACCAGAAGGCACTGTTTTACCGGATGCCGGGAAGGCCGTTTGCGAAGTTCCTCCTACTTTATCTCGTAAAACGAGGCTTTCTGGATGGGAGAGCGGGGCTGACCTATTCGGTGCTGCAGTCGATCTACGAGTATTTGATCGTGCTAAAGACCAGAGAACTGCGGGCGCGGTCCTCCCAGGAGCGCGCCTTCGATAACAGTGCTTCGCAGGCTGAAACGCGTGGTTGAGCTTTACAAATCCAATTCGAGACCTGATGTTGCAGGGAAGTAGGAGCCGTAGTACATCTGCCTCTTTTGTGGTGCATTAAGTCTCTTGGGGACGCTGGCTCGGCTGAGGTACTATCGAGGCACCGGTAGAGCATTTCCTGACAAGTTGAACAGGAATCATGTCCTAAGCCCGCGCCGGGTCGGTGTCGCGCTTCACCCTGCTTGGCACGCCGGAACGATGCGGGTCGACGCAGTGGATGAACCCGGGCGTGCCCGGCGAGAGTGGAAGGGACGCCGGAGAGACGCCGCAGATGGTGGATGCCTCGCATCAAGTAGTAGCGCCGATTGCAGTGGAGGCAGAAGGTCCCCTGGGCACGAGCTCGGCCAGGGACGGCCTCTCGCTGTCGGATATCGGCCGCATCTTGTTGAAGTGGAAGTGGCTGATCCTAGCCTGTCTTTTGATCAGCCTGGTGCTGGGATACGTGTATTCGAAGACACGCGTCCCCCTGTTTCAAGGCACTGCGACCATCGATCTGAATCCGTCGCAGACCAACATGGGTCTAAGCGATCTGATTCAGGAAAGTCTCTCCTCCGAGGATGTACGCATACCGACAGAAGTCGCGCGCATGCAGAGCAATCTGGTGGTGTTTTACACCATCAAGGAGCTTGCGCTTCAGCACCGCGGTCCTTTTCCCAATGCATTCGATCACATGTCGCCCGATGCCGGGGTGGAGGCCTTCCCGCCGGCGGCTCTGCAAGGAATGATCGGTGCGGTCCGTGGATCACTACACGTGGTGCCGGTAACCGGCACGGACATCATCGCCATCAGCTATGTCGACCCTCGGCCGCAGGTGGCAAAAGATGTGCCGAACACGATCACTGAGATCTATCTGAAGCGCAACCTCGATGATCACATGGAAGGCACTGGCCGTGTGACGCGCTGGCTGGCGAGCGAGATGGAGGGACTGAAACAGCAAGCAACGGATGCGCAGGCCCGGCTGGCGCGGTATCAGAGAGAACACAACCTGATCGATTTAGGCAGCGGCCAGGCAGACAGTCTTGAACTCGATCGACTGCGCATTCACAACGGCCAGGTAGCTGGTGCGCAGGCCGACCGGATCGTGCGAGAGGCCAAGCTTCGGCTGGTCGAATCGAATGACCCGGACCTGGTAGCGACCGTGGCGCCGAGCAGTACGCTGATGACCCTGCGCGCCGAGCTGCTGAGCCTGAATGGGCAATACAGCCAGCTGACAACGCGATATGGCCCGAATTATCCGCGGGTGCGAGAACTACACAACCAGATTGCAAAGGTACAGAGCCAGATCGATACCGAGATGCGCAATGTGCAGCAGCGTATCCGCGAGGAGTACAACACCTCCACGCATACGCTGAACCTGATGCAGACGCAACTCGATGAGCAGATGCAGAATGCGTACAAGCTGAATGAGAGCGCAGCGCAGTATGCCCTGCTGAGGCAGGATGCCGATTCGAGCCGCCAGCTCTATGATCAACTGCAACTGAAGCTGAAGGAATCGAATCTTGCGGCAGGGTTGAACACGGCATCGGTCACTGTGATTGATGAGGCGCTGCTGCCATTGGGTCCATTTTCCCCCGATGTGCGATCGAATGTGACGATCGCGGCCGGACTGGGACTTCTTGTGGGCGTGCTCGGTGCCTTCCTTTTCGATTCGCTGGACGATACGCTGCGCACGAGCGACGACGTGGAGGCGTTCTCCGGGCTGCTTTCGATCGGAGCCATTCCCCATTTCCAGGCTGCATCGCGAGCGGGGCGGCCGGAAGATATGGGTGAAGAGCCGGGAGAACGGCGCCGGCTCATCTCGATTACCGCCCCCGCATCACCTACGGCGGAGGCCTATCGTGCGCTTCGCTCCTCGATCCTGTTGAGCGCGATCGACAATCCGCTGCGTACGCTGGTGATCACAAGTGCCTTCATGTCGGAGGGCAAGTCGACGCTCTCCGCAAACATCGCGGTGATGCTGGCGCAACGCGGGGAGCGCGTGTTGATTGTGGATGCGGATCTCCGACGCAGCACGCTGCATCTGCTTTTCGGACTGCGGCGGCCGGCGCAGGGACTTACAAATCTGCTGAGCCGGCAGACTGACGAATCAGTGATTCTGCATCCGGTATCGCAGGTGCCGAGCCTGGCCTATCTGCCCGCAGGCGCGGTGCCGCCGAATCCCGCGGAACTGCTGGCATCGCATCGGATGGCGGAGATGATGCGGCAATGGTCGGAGCAATATGACCGCGTCATCATCGACACGGCACCGATCCTTGCTGTTTCAGATTCACTGGCACCCGCAGCCCGCGCGGACTCCGTTTTGCTGGTGGTGCGCGCCGGAGTGACCCGCAAGAAGGCGCTGATGCGCACACGCGAACTGCTGCGGCGCGTGAACGCACACCTGCTTGGTGCAGTGGTGAACGATATTGATATGCGCAAGGACAGTTATTACGACTACTCCGGACCCTATACCTACGGCTATGGGTACACGAGCGAAACGGTGCATGAAGAGGTCAAGTAGATTGCGGTACCGGCGGCAGATTGCCTTGAGTTGTGTCTGGTTCGCTCTGGCGTGCATAGATTTTCCAGCAATGCACGGTCAGACTCTGGGCCAGCAGGTGGCGCCGCAGCCGCTGGGCAGCTCCGGCGGAGCGCAATCCCCAGGGACGAATGGCGCGGGGAGCATCTATGGCCAGTCCACTGGCCAACCTGGCGATGGCAATGCTCAGCAACAGGTACCGAGTATTCCATCCAACCCGCCCGGTACCGGGCCGATGAACGACAACCGGGTCGGTGTGTTTGGTACGGGGACGGATATTCCGCAGACCAGTCCGCTGACACAGGTCTCGGAAGGCGATCTGCTGGACATAGTGATCTTCGACACGCCGGAGCTTTCGGGGCGTTTCCGGGTGAACCTCAAAGGCGATATTCTGCTGCCTCTCGCGGGCAAGCTTCACGTTGCGGGTCTTACGCTCGCGGAAATTACCGACGCGGTAAGCCAACGTTATAAGGACGCGAAGATCCTGGTAGATCCGGAGGTGACGGTGTTCGTTGCCGAGTTCACACGGCGCACCATCACGATCAGCGGCGAGGTACGCGCACCGGGGGTTTATCCCATCGTGGCGCCACGAACCCTGGCGGACACGATGGCGATGGCCGGCGGGCTCAATGACGCTGCTTCCCGAACGGTGAGCGTTGTACATGCCGCGGACCCCAACAACATCATTCACGTGACGCTGAATGTTGGAGCGCAGACGCCAGAGTCCATCCAGGAAGGACGCATGGAAATTCTGCCTGGGGATCACATCTACGTTGCCCGCTCGGGCGTAATTTATCTCGTGGGAGAATTGCAGCGCCCCGGCGGCTACCAGGTGGAGCACAATAACCGGCTGACGCTGCTGGAGGCAGTTGCCCTGGCCGGGGGACTGACGCGAGTTGCGAAGGGCAGCGAGTCACGCCTGATCCGCCGGTCGCCCACAGGAAGAGAAGAATTAACCGTGAATCTCCAGAAGGTTCTCTATGGCGGCGGCCCGGATATGCTATTGACGGACGGTGACATCGTGTTTGTTCCAACCAGCAATGTCAAGTTGTACGGCCAGCAGGCGATCAATGCAGCGATCGGAACGGCGACGAGTTACGCCATTTATCGCTTTGCAACTTACTGAGATGCGGTCCGCGCATCCCGGCACTCACGATTCAGTCTTCCGATTACGAACTTTTGAAAGCAAACGGTGACATGCGGTTACTTCTCTTTGGCGGCAATGGCCAGGTGGGTCGTGCCTTGCAAAGCGGCGAGGCACTGGCGGACGAAGTTACAGTAGCGACGCGACGAGAGTGCGATCTGACCGATGCGGAAAGCGTACGCCGGCTGGTGAGACGCGTGCGACCCGACGTAATTGTGAACGCGGCCGCGTATACGGCGGTGGATAAGGCGGAAAGCGATCGGGATAGCTGCTTTGCCGTGAATGCCGCGGCACCCGCAGCAATGGCGTCCGAAGCAGCGGCGCTGGGGGCAAGACTGGTGCACTACTCGACGGATTATGTCTTCGACGGAATGAAGACGACGCCTTATGCAGAAGAGGATGCGACCGGCCCGCGAAATGTATACGGTGCATCGAAGCTCGAAGGGGAACAGGGGATCGCTGAAGCGGGCGGGGAGTTCGTCGTATTGCGGACGAGCTGGGTCTACAGCAATCACGGTACAAACTTTCTGAAGACCATGCTGCGTCTGCGCACCGAACGTCCCGAACTCCGTATTGTTGCGGACCAGCGTGGGGCACCGACCTCGGCAGATGCAATCGCTGAAGCGACGCGGGAGATTCTGAGGCAGGCCGGAAAGGGAGATTGGAGGAGCGGGGTGTATCACATGACCGCAGGGGGTGTGACGACATGGTACGGATTCGCGAAAGCGATTTTTGACCGCGCCGGAGAACCGACACCTTCCCTGATAGCGATTGACACCGCAGAGTACCCCACCCCTGCCGCCCGGCCGACGAACTCCGTGCTCTCGAACGAGAAGTTTGCCGCACACTTCGGTTTTCGTCTGCCGGAGTGGGAACAACAACTGGACGCAGTGATGGCTGTGAGTTGAATCGGAGATCGATACAGGACACATGCAGGTACAAGAGACAAATCTGGACGAAGTAAAGCTGCTGGTGCCGCGCGTCTTTGCCGACAGCCGCGGGTTTTTTCTGGAAAGCTACAACCAACGCACTTTCGGGGAACTTGGAATTCACGAGACATTCGTGCAGGACAATCACTCGCGGTCGGAGCGAGGTGTGCTGCGAGGGCTGCATTATCAACTAGTGCAGCCGCAGGGGAAGCTGGTGCGGGCGGTACGTGGGGAGATATTCGATGTTGCAGTGGATCTTCGGCGGAGCTCACCTACGTTCGGGCGATGGACGGGTCATTTGCTGAGCGAAGACAATAAGCTAATGCTGTGGATACCCGCGGGATTCGGGCACGGTTTTCTTGTGCTCTCCCCGATAGCCGAGGTGCTGTACAAGGCAACGGATTTTTACGCGCCTCAGGGCGAGCGTAGTGTGCTGTGGAATGACCCGGAGATTGGGATTGAATGGCCAGATGCCGGAACGCCGATCCTTTCGCCAAAAGATGCTGCCGGCAAGCGGCTGCTCGAAGCAGATGTGTTTGGATAATGAGACGAGCAGCTTCAGTCCTGTGTGCGAGCCACGATAACAAATAGATAGGAGCTTTCGATGAGTAGCCGTCTTCTGGTGACGGGCGGGGCCGGATTTATCGGCGCGAATTTTGTGCTGGGACGTGTTGCCGCCGGAGACCAGGTGGTGAACCTGGACAAACTGACGTATGCCGGCAACCTGCAGAGTCTGGCGCCCGTGGAAAAGGCATCCGGCTACACCTTTGCGCACGGTGGGATCGAAGACCGTGAGTTGGTAAGCCGGCTGTTAACCGAATATCGGCCCGAGGCAGTGGTGCACTTTGCAGCGGAGAGCCACGTCGATCGATCGATCCTCGGGCCGGAGTCATTTGTGATGACAAACGTCGTCGGCACTTTCCGCCTTCTAGATGCGACACTGGAACATTGGCGATCGCTCAGCGGCTCTGCACGCGATCGATTTCGTTTTCTTCATGTCTCAACCGACGAGGTCTACGGATCTCTGGCTCCAACCGAAGCGGCGTTCCACGAGAACACGCCTTACGGTCCAAATAGCCCGTATTCGGCGTCGAAAGCGGGTAGCGATCACCTGGTCCGCGCGTATCACCACACTTACGGCCTGCCAACGCTAACGACAAACTGCTCGAACAATTACGGACCTTTGCAGTTTCCGGAGAAGCTGATTCCACTGATGGTGCTGAACGCGCTCAACGGGAAGCCATTGCCGGTGTACGGGGACGGACTGAATGTACGCGACTGGCTTTACGTGGGCGACCACTGCGCGGCAATTGCGACGGTGCTGGCGAAGGGCCGCCCGGGTGAGACATACAACGTCGGCGGCTTAAATGAGATGACCAATATCGCCGTTGTCCAGACGATCTGCGACATCCTCGATGAGTTGAGGCCGGGACTCACTTCGCGACGTGAGCTGATCACGTATGTCAAGGACCGTCCCGGGCACGATCGCCGTTATGCCATCGACTGCCGCAAGCTCACTGCGGAACTCGGATGGAAACCACAGGAGACATTTTCGAGCGGCATCCGCAGGACGATTGCGTGGTATTTGGAAAATATGCCGTGGGTGGAGGCGATCACAAGCGGCGCCTATCGTGAATGGATTGATCGTAACTATACGGGCCGTGAAACGACTGCCGTGACGGGGAGCGCACAGTGAAGGGAATCATCCTGGCCGGTGGATCCGGCACGCGGCTCTATCCTGTAACGCTTGCGGTTTCCAAACAGCTTGTTCCCGTCTATGACAAGCCAATGATCTATTTTCCGCTCAGCACACTGATGCTTGCAGGCATCCGCGAGATCCTGGTGATCTCTACTCCGCATGATCTGCCTCGCTTTCGAGACTTGTTGGGCGATGGCGGCAGGTGGGGATTGTCCATCTCCTATGCGGAACAGCCGAGACCGGATGGGCTGGCGCAGGCCTTTCTCATCGGCGAGCAATTTGCGGCGGGAGAGCCCTGCGCGCTGGTGCTGGGCGACAACATTTTTCACGGCCATGACCTCGCAATCATGGTGCAGGAAGCTGCTAAGACGACGGACGGAGCGGTGGTCTTCGCGTATCCGGTGCAGAACCCGGAGGCCTATGGCGTGGTGGAGTTCGATGCCGAAGGAAATGCGATGAGCCTCGAAGAGAAGCCGATGCAACCCAAGTCGCGTTACGCAGTAACCGGGCTCTATTTCTACGATGGGCATGTCGTTGAGTACGCGAAGGGGTTGAAGCCGTCGGCGCGCGGCGAACTAGAGATCACGGACCTGAACCGCATTTATCTCAACAAAGGCAAGCTCAAGGTCCAGTGCTTTGGCCGGGGTATGGCGTGGCTGGACACGGGAACGCACGATTCGATGCTGGATGCATCGATGTTCATCGCGACGCTTGAGAAGCGGCAGGGGTTGAAGATTGCGTGTCCGGAGGAGGTTGCCTACCGGATGGGGTATATCTCGGCCGACCAGCTTGGAGAGCTTGCCGCGCCGCTGGTGAAGAGCGGCTACGGTACGTATCTACTGCAAATACTGAAAGAGACAGCCGCTTCGGCGCCGATGGATTGATAGCCATAAGCAACAAAGACTCTTGTATGTGGATCGTGTGCTATGAGATCCGCTGCCATGTGTTTGATCGCCATTTCGTCTGCCTGGTGAACGCGCAATGAAGGTATTGTTGGTTGGCAACTATCTGCCTGACCGCCAGGACAGCATGCAGATTTATGCCTCCATGCTGGAACACGGGTTGCGCGACCGCGGACATGAGGTCTGCCTACTGCAGCCGCCGGCAGTGCTTGGAACGCGCGTTGTGGAGACTTCGCCACTCTTCAAGTGGCTGGGCTACGCAGATAAATTTGTTCTCTTTCGGCGCGAACTGCAGCGTGTGTCCGCAACAGCCGACATCGTCCATCTGTGCGATCACTCGAATGCGATGTACGTGCCCGCACTGGCGCACTCGCCGCATGTCATTACCTGTCATGATGTGCTTGCGATACGCAGCGCGATGGGCCACTTTCCGGCGAACCCGGTCAGCGCGACAGGAAGGATGTTCCAGCGGCTTATTGCGCGCGGTTTACGCCAGGCAGACGTCATCTTGTGCGTCTCCGGCAAGACGCGGGATGATTTGAAACAGTACCTCCGGGTACCGGAGCAGCGGCTGCGTGTGGTTCCAAATGCGCTTGCATGGCCGTACAAACCCATGAGCGCCGAGACCAGTGCGCCGTTTTTGACGTCCGTGGGCTTGCGGCAGGATGAGCCCTACTTCTTTCATATCGGGGGAAATCACTGGTACAAGAATCGCGGCGCGGCCATCGAGATTTTCGCCGAGCTGCGCAAGCTGCCGCAATATGCACATGCCAGACTGGTGATGGCCGGTGGTCCGCTGCTCCCCGAATTGCGGGCGGTCGCGCAGAAGCGCCAGCTCCGCGAAGTGCTTTTGGAGGCCGTGGGGCTAAGTAATGAACAGCTAAACGCGTTATATAGTTGCGCGCTTGCAACGCTTTTCCCGTCGCTCGAAGAAGGATTCGGATGGCCGATTGTGGAGGCACAGGCCTGCGGATGTCCGGTGGTGATAACCGATCGGCCGCCGATGAACGAGGTGGCCGGGGGCGCTGCAATTCTGATCGATCCGGCAGAGCCGAAGACAGCGGCATGCACGATTGCCTGCGCGCTCGAGGACACGACGGGCATGCGTGCTGACGGTTTACGGAACGCTGCATCATACACGACGGAGCGCATGTTGGAGCAGTGCGAGGTGCTGTATCGCGACATAGTAAATGCGTACCGTGCGCAAAGGTGAGGGAGTCGCGATCCCAGAGGAAGAGCAAATTCAGCACGGTATACTTTGATCGAGCAGACCAGATGCAGGAGAAGAGAGTGAGCGTGACGACGAAGCCGGTGTCAATAGCTGTGGTCGGTTCGGGTTATGTGGGTCTAGTGGCGGCAGTGTGCTTTGCCGAGATCGGCCATTCGGTCGTCTGCGTGGACAATGACGAACAAAAAGTCGCCATGCTGCGGGACGGTGGGGTGCCTATCCACGAGGACTTCCTTCCCGAGCTTCTGGCCCGCCATCGCAATCAGCGCCTGCAGTTCACCACGGACCTTTCTGCCGCCGCGCAGAGAGCGGAAGCAATTTTTATCGCGGTCGGCACGCCGCAGTCAGATTCGGGCAATGCGGACCTGTCCTACGTTGACGCGGTTGCAACGCAAATCTCTCGGTCGATTGGAAGTTACAAGGTGATCGTGGAGAAGAGCACGGTGCCGGTCTACACCAACGAATGGATCCGGCGTGTGGTGGAGCGCAACGGTACCTCGAGCACGAATTTCGATGTGGCATCGAACCCCGAGTTTCTACGCGAAGGCACGGCGGTCACAGATTTCCTTCATCCGGACCGAATTGTGGTCGGCGCAGACAGCGAAGCGGCCGCCGATATTCTCCGGGACATCTATGCGCCGCTCACTTCGGGCGACTACTACCGTAGCGACAACGCGATCATCGGACATCGAACGATCTCCGATCCTCCTCCGCTCCTTCTCACGTCGACCAAGGCGGCAGAGCTTATCAAGCATGCGTCGAATGCCTTCCTTGCGATGAAGATCTCGTTCATCAACGCGGTGGCGAATGTGTGCGAAGCCGTGGATGCGAACGTGGAAGAGGTGGCGCGCGGCATGGGACTGGACAAGCGCATCGGCAGCCAGTTCCTGCGCGCGGGCATTGGGTATGGAGGGTCGTGCTTCCCTAAAGATGTGGCCGCCTTCCGATATGTGGCGGAACAATTGAGCGTCGATTTTGGCATCCTGACGGAAGTGGAGAAGATCAACGAGCAACAGAAGCGTCGATTCTTCAACAAGGTGCGGTCGGCATTGTGGACTTTCCGCGGCAAGCGGCTGGCGGTACTGGGGCTGGCGTTCAAAGGCGGCACAGATGATGTGCGTGAGTCTCCCGCATTCGATGTGATTCGCATGTTGCTGTCAGAAGGATGCACCATTGTGGCCTTTGATCCCGCGGCAACGGAGCGCGCGAAACTGGAGCTCCCGCCTGGTCCTGCAATGCAATACGTGGATGATCTTTACGGCGCAGCGACGGGGGCGGATGCGCTGCTTATCCTCAGCGATTGGCCGCAGTTCGGTGAGATTGATCTGGAGAAGCTGCAGGCGGTATTGCGTTATCCGATCGTGATTGACGGCAGAAACCTCTACGATCCTCAGCAGATGCTGGAGCACGGCTTCACGTATTTGAGCGTCGGCCGGCCCGCGATGTATCCGGCGAGAGAGCGGGCCGGAGCCCGCGTACGCTAATGGCTGGCGAAAATCTGCAGCGACTTTCGCTGTGAGGAGTGATGGCGCTTTGAAGAAGATGCGAATCCTGGTGACCGGTGCGGCAGGCTTTCTTGGTTCGCATTTGGCTGATTTGCTGCTGGATGAAGGGCACATCGTGATCGGCGTCGATAACTTATCGACGGGGCGGCTGGAGAAC
>Ga0207647_10001020_pt1 | contig 21763 bp, 19 predicted proteins | sample KBSCornC2_FD_184295 | JGI IMG/M metagenome (GOLD analysis project Ga0207647, IMG submission 184295) | Corn rhizosphere microbial communities from Kellogg Biological Station, Michigan, USA - C2 (SPAdes) (version 2) | ecosystem: Host-associated > Plants > Roots > Rhizosphere ... | reverse complement strand
CTGGGCGCGATTGAAGCGGTGAATCTCGTCCACGAACAGGAGCGTCTGCTTGCCGAGCCGGGCATATTCGCGTGCCTCGGCGAACACCTTCTTAAGATCCGCGACGCCTGAAAATACGGCCGAGATGGCGACGAAGCGGAGGCCCACCGCATCCGCGAGCAAACGCGCGATCGTCGTCTTGCCGGTGCCGGGCGGTCCCCAAAGGATGATCGAGGCGAGCTTGCCCGCCGCCACCATCCGCCCGATCGCGCCTTCCGCGCCGGTCAGATGCTCTTGGCCGACGACATCCTCCAGGCGCCGCGGACGCAGCCGGTCCGCGAGCGGGCCGGTGGGCGGCTCGTCCGTCAGCGCATCAGGCGCAGCGGGTTCGGCGAAGAGGTCTGCCATGGCGGCAATATAGGCGCGCCGAGTGCCGACTGACAGGGCGCAATTCAACCCAACGGAGGCGCCGGGGCGGTGAACAACGCCAAATTGTCGAGCCCCAGGCGCGATTCGATCGAGCTGAGCTTCGCCAGCGCAATCTCGAAGCCGTCGCCGCCAAATTGCTTATGCTCGATATCCTCGAACTGTTCGCCCAGTTCGCGATAGGCCTTTGGGCCGACGGTGGCTTTGAAGGCCGGAAAGATCATCGTATCCTCGCGTGCGGCGTGCGCCTCGTACATGCGCGCGAAAGAAAGCAGCGCGTCGTGGAGCTTTGGTGCGTCCGCCGCGGCGATCTTTCCTGCCTTGGTGCGATCGAGCACGAAGCTGGTGATGACGCGCCCGCGCTGGTGCTGGGACAGCAAGATGTCGACCAGATGCGCGCCGTCGGCGCCTGCCTTGCGGAGAATCGGAAAGATGTGCTGCTCCTCCAGCAATTGCTCATGATATCGCTCACCGAAATCCTGGAACAGGCGGGTCGCGTCGTTGATCGCGCCGGCGTCGACCTCGTCCGCAGCACCCGAAAGCCTGGCAGCGACTTCACGATACAGGATCAGGATCCTGCGCAAAACGCCATGCTCGCGCATCAGATCTTCGTTGGCAGTGACTTCGGCATCGTCATCGCGCGCGTCCGATGGGTGCCGCTTGCAACCGGAAAGCAAGGCAGTCGCGCCAAGCGCGGTCACGCCGGCGAAGCCGAGAAGATCGCGCCGCTGGGGGCATTCAGGCGCTTTGGTACCTTCCAACATCAATCGCTCCCTCAGCGGCGGCGCGGGCCTTTCGTTGCGCGAACCAAACTCATATCGATCCGTTTCCATGACCAACGCAAGACGCTGGACCACAATGGCCCGAGCTAGCGGCTGCGTTCGCGTTCCAGTCTCATCCCCGCATGACGCGCTTTCAGCAAATCGTGACGCGACAGAATGCCAACCACATGCATCGTTGCGGGATCGACGATCGGAATGCGGCCGACCCCGCTCTCGATCATCAGATCGGCCACCTCTCCGATCGGTGAGTCCGGCGCGCCGCATGGTTGCGAACTGTCCGAAAGCACCTCGGCCAGGCTGGCATCTGCCGGTGGGCCGTCAACGCGCCATTTGAGTGCATCCGAACGTGAGATCATGCCGATCAGACGCTCGTTCTTGTCGACCACGGGATAGCTGCGATGCATGGCGCCGTCGGCGAAGAAGGCGAGCGCCTGCTCGACCGACACATTGCCGCCCAGGCAGACGGGATTGCGGGTCATCACCTCGTCCGCTTGAAGGAATTCGAAAGGGTCGATCGTATATTCCTGCAAGATGTGCCGGCCGCGTCGCGCGATCTTTTCGGTCAGGATCGATCTACGCATCACCAGCACGCTGATCGCATAGGCCGCGGCCGAAGCGCCGAGCGTGGCGGGCAGGGCAGCGAAGTTGCCGGTGAGCTCGACCGCGAACAACGCACCGGTCAGAGGCGCGCGCATCGCGCCGCTCATGATCCCCGCCATGCCGATCATCGCCCAGAAGCCGACGGACCCGGGCAGGAACAGGCCGAGCAGCGTCCCCAATGCGCCGCCCAGGATGAGCAGCGGCGCGAGGACACCGCCGGACGTGCCCGATCCAAGCGCGACCAGCCAGACGATGGACTTGATTATGAGCAGCGCCAAGATGACGCGCATTGCCAGACCGCCGTCGAGCAGGCCCTGAATGTTCTCGTAGCCGGCCCCAAGCACATGCGCGTCGATCACGCCGCCCGCTCCCACGACGAACGCGCCAATCGCCGGCCACCACATCCAGGAGACGGGCAGGCGATGAAACAAGTCCTCGATGCGATAGAGCAGGGCGGACAGCAGCGCGGCTTCCAGTCCGGCCGCCACGCCCACGCAGATCGACCAGGCGATAAGTGGGGCAGTCGCCGCGATGTGCGCGCCGAACGGGAAGAGCGGCCCGCTGCCCACCAGCAAGGGACGCCATGCCAGGGAAACGAGGACGGCAAGAACGACGGGCACGAAGCTGCGCGGCTTCCATTCGAACAACAGCACTTCGACCGCAAGCATGATCGCAGCGACGGGCGTGCCGAATATGCCGGTCATGCCCGCAGCCGCGCCCGATACCAGCAAGGTCTTGCGTTCCGCCGCGCTCAGCTGAAAACATTGGGCGAAGAGCGAGCCGACTGCGCCGCCGGTCATGATGATCGGCCCCTCCGCTCCGAACGGGCCGCCGCTGCCGATGGAAATCGCGGACGACAAAGGCTTGAGGATCGCCACCTTCAAGGAAAGGCGGCTTTCGCCATAGAGGATCGCCTCGATGGCTTCAGGAATGCCGTGCCCTCTGATCTTTTCGGAACCGAAACGCGCCATCAGCCCAACCAGCAGGCTGCCCACCACCGGAATGATCGCGCCGGCCAGCCCCAGCCGGCTGTCGGTGATCTGGACAGGCGCCCAGGAGAAGCGGCCGAACCAGAAAATGTTGGTCGCCAAGGCGATCAGCTTCAACAGCAGCCAGGCGCCGAACGCTCCGCCGGTACCGACGACGGCGGCGGCGGCGGTGAGCACCAGCATGCGCCGGTCGGCGCTGTGATCGGCGAGCTTTCGGGATTTGGCGGATATTGTGCGAACGGTCATCAGCGTGCCAGATGATAGAGGTATGGCGCAAATATATCGCATCACGATATTTATCAACGGACGGACGACGATATGGCGGTAAGGCAGCTGACCGATGCGGATTATGCGGCACTGGCCAATTTTCGCCATTCGCTCCGTCAATTCCTCGCCTTCAGCGGGAGCAAGGCCGCTGAAGGCGGTCTGACCCCGCAACAGCATCAAGCGCTGCTGGCCATTCGTGCGGCTACTCCGGAGATAGCCACGATCGGCTATGTGGCTGACCGCCTGATCCTGAAGCCCCATAGCGCCAGCGGGCTGGTGGACCGCTTGGAGGCGCTCGGCCTGCTTGCGCGCCGCCCGTCGCCACAGGATCGCCGCCAGGCGCGGCTGGAACTCACCGACAAGGCGCACGATCTTCTCGCTGCGCTCAGCATCGCCCATCGTGAGGAAATCCAACGTTTGCGGCCGATGCTGCTGGAGCTGCTCGACCAGTTGCAAGGCTAGCCGAGGAACAAACAAGGTCTTCGAGATTTATATCGTAAAACGATATAATAACGAGGAGGCTATGACTGACGGGGCGTCATCCCGCCGCGTGGCGCGGCGATGAACATATTGTCGATCGTTGGTGAAGCTGCCGGCACCATCATCGGCAGCGTGGCCGCGGCGGCCGTCCTGTGCTGGCTGTGCTGGGCTCTGTTTAAGCTCGTGCATCATCCCGAATGGGGCGCGCCGACTCTGCTGATAATGATTACGCTAACTTGCGGCAGGACCGTGCTGCACAGCGAGTTCCTGAGCATGACCTTTATCTTTTCTGCCCTCGCAGCGGCTCTGGCTTGGCCGGAAGGGCGAGCGTGGCGGGCGGATCATGCGCGCCGCAAAAGCAACTCTTGTCCAGGAGCAGCGACGCGGAAATGAGCGATCGCTATCTTTATCCGGCGCTGCTGGCCTGCATTGCCGAAGCGCGGCGACCGAGAGCCGCCGAAATCAAGAAGGTCGTGCGGCGTATGCGGGCGGAGATGCGCCCTGGATCTTTCACCAGCCGATCCGCGCGCCGGCGCATTACGATGCTTGCGCTGGCCGCGCTGGGCATCGCCATATCGAAGCGGGACCAGCGCGTTTCCCGACGTGGCGGCTGATCGACCTCGAACATCAATAACCATCCGCCGATGCGGTGCGGCAGCAAGGGTCGAAAAGGGTCTTGCGTTTGCGGGCATAAGATATATCTTAAACACATCGTGATATTAAAAGAAGGATCGAAGATGATTTTCAATCATCACCGCGGCCGCTATTTTGGACCTCGTCATGGCGGTCGTTATCGGGGTGCTTTTCCCGGCGCGTGGGCGGCGGACGACGAGGCGCCGCGCGGCCGGCGACGTGTGTTCGACGGCGGCGAGCTGCGGCTCGTGCTGCTCAAGCTGATCGAGGAATCACCCCGCCACGGCTATGACTTGATCCGTGAGATCGAGGAGCGCACCGGCGGCGCTTATGCGCCGAGCCCCGGCGTGGTCTACCCCACTTTGACGATGCTGGCCGACATGGAGCAGGTCGATGAACAGGCCGGCGGCACCCGCAAGGTCTTTGCGATCACCGAGGCCGGCAGGGCGCATCTGGCTGAAAACGTCAAGCTGGTCGAGGCGCTGATGGCGCGGCTCGCCGAGCTGGGATCGATGCGGGAGCGCACGCGGGGTGGCCCGATCCGCCGGGCCATGATGAACCTGAAGACGGTGCTCCATCACCGGCTGGCCGAGGAGGGCGAAGCAGAAACGCTGCATGCCGTCGCCGCGATCATCGACGAGGCGGCGCAGAAGATCGAGCGGCTGTCATGACGATGGCCAGCACCGCAATCATACCGACCGCCCATGGCAGCCGATATCTTCAGCAGCTTTGCAAGCATTGGAGCCACAATCTGGCGGTCGAATTCACGCCGGAGCAGGGCAGGGTGTTGTTTCCCCGCGACGCGCGGGGCGCGAATTGGCAGGACGATGGCGTGCTGACGCTGGTCGCCAGCCCCGAGCAGTTGGAATGCCGGATCGAGGCAAGCGAGGCTGCGCAACTCGAGGCGTTGCAAGGGGCGGTTGCACGCCATCTCGATCGTTTCGCCTTCCGGGAGGCGCCGTTGCCATTCGCCTGGAAGGGCGCTTGACGGGGAAATGGAGTAATTCGCGAGTGTTCCCTCGTGGCAGTCGAGGCGGTCCTCTCCTGCTTCCTGATACCATGAACCGAGCCGCCTGAGACTGCGCCCGGCAACCTCGGCCCGCCTACGCCGCGATATTTCCCACCAGACTTATCCACAAGCTTGTGCTTGCCGCCCATCGGCTTTCGATGGGCGGTTTTCTGCGTGTTTCGGGCTGCTGGGCGATCACTTAGGGGGACCGTGCGGCACCGCTTCACCTAGATTTTCCACAAAATGGCAGCAAAAACCCATGTTAAGGCATGATTAGGCATTGCTGAGGCATGAGGTCACTGGTATTTCAATGCTTGGCGCAAAGCAGCCGGAGGATGTCTGTCGGGGGCTAGCAGGAGACAGGCGGGGGACGGTGGCCGAGCGCCCCAAAGGGGCGGACAGTGGAATTATTCGAATTCTTCACTGGCAAATGGCTGAACACCGTGGATGCGAAGGGTCGCGTTTCGGTGCCCGCTCCGATTCGCAAGATCATCACCGCCCGGACCCCTGATGCCAAGACGCTGATGCTCGCCCGCCACGAGCGCGATCAGTGCATGCGTGGATTCGAGAAGAGCTATCTCGCGCTCGCCTATCGAGACATGCGCGCCAAGCAGGAAGCGGATATCGCCGCCAACCGCCCGACCGATTCGCGTTTCGCCCATGCCGGCACGCTGTTCGGCAGCACCGAGGAAATCGCCGTCGACGGTAGCGGGCGAATCATTCTCCCCCCCGGCCTGCGCCGCCGCGCTGCAATCGTCGATGCGGCGATGTTCCTCGGCACCGGCGAGACGTTCGAGATCTGGAGCCCCGAGATCGCCCTTAACTGCGCGGATCGCCCCGATGTCCGCGAGTTCGCTGAGGAGCTGATCGCCGAACGGGAGGGCCGCCTGTGAGCCCCCTAGCCCAGGCCGAACCGCGCCATGTCCCGGTGCTGCTCGACGAGGTGATCGCCTCGCTCGCCATTCGCCCAGGCGAGACGCATGTCGACGGTACCTTCGGTGCGGGCGGCTATAGCCGTGCGATCCTCGCCTCCGGCGCCGAGCGCGTGATCGCCTTCGATCGCGATCCGGATGCGATCGCGGAAGGCGCGGCGCTGGTCGCCGAAAGCGGTGGCAGGCTGATGCTGGTGCAGCGCTGCTTTTCGGAAATGGACGAGGCGCTGGCGGAGCGCGGGATCGCCGCGGTCGATGGCGTTGTGCTCGATATCGGCGTCTCTTCGATGCAGCTCGATCGCGCCGATCGTGGCTTCTCGTTCCAGGCCGACGGTCCGCTCGACATGCGCATGGCGCAATCCGGCATGACCGCGGCCGAGTTCGTCAACCAGGCCGATGAGGAAGAGATCGCCGACGTGCTCTATACGCTGGGCGAGGAGCCGCGCGCTCGAAGGGTTGCGAAGGCGATCGTCGCTGCTCGCCCGATCATGCGTACCGGCCAGTTGGCGGCCGTGGTACGCAAGGCGCTTGGCCATCGCCCTGGCGACAAGAAGGATCCCGCCACCCGCACTTTCCAGGCCATTCGTATCCACCTCAATCGCGAGCTCGACGAACTCAACGAAGGACTCGATGCGGCGGAGCGTGTGCTTGGCGCGAGCGGCCGGCTTTCCGTCGTCACTTTCCATTCGTTAGAGGATCGGATCGTCAAGAATTTCCTGCGTGCGCGGAGCGGAGCGGTTCCTTCGGGATCGCGCCATCGCCCCGACGCGCGCGCCTCCGCGTCGCAGCCGACATTTGAGGCGGTCGCCAAGCCAGTCAAGGCGGGCGAGGGTGAGGTTGCGCGCAATCCGCGCGCGCGGTCCGCGACGTTGAGATCGGCACGGCGCACCGCCGCCGCGCCAGTTGCTTCTGCTGTGAAGGGCACAAGGCCATGATGAGTACGCGTTTTCGTTCGGTAAGCCTGGTCGGCTACGTCGCGGTGGCGGCGCTGGGCTGCTATATGGTGTCGCAGCGGGTGGCGAGCGAGCGCACCGCCGCCGAAAAGATCGACCGACAGATCGTCATGGCCAAGATCGATATTCGCAAGCTGCAGACCGAGCTTGGCACGCGCAGCCGCATGCCAGTGCTCGAGCAGTGGAACAGCCAGGTGCTCGCGCTCTCCGCGCCCGCCGCCGGCCAATATCTGCATGGCGAGGTTCAGCTCGCCCGGTTCGAGGCGCCCGCCACGCCTGCCCCGAAGATCGAGGAGGTGTCAGCCCCGGTCGAAGTCGCCGCGCCGGCGAGGCCACAGATCATTCCGGTCTCGGCGCCTGCGCCCATGGCGCAGCCGATGCTGCGTCATGCCAATTATGTCGCGCCCGCCGGGGAGACGCCGGCGAACGGCCTGCGCCAGGCCGCGCTGCTTGACGACAATCTCCTGAGCGACCTGCAAACCACAGCCCAGCGCGAAAAGCGCGGGAGCGCGGGAGACCAGTGACCGCAGCCGTTGCCCGTCCTTCCCGTCAGCGTGTCGGCAACCAGCGCGAGCAAAGTGTAGCGCAGGTTCATTTTCGCCTCATGGTGGTGATGCTGATGTTCGTTGGCGTCACGTCCGCGATCGGGCTGCGGCTTACCTATCTGACGATTTTCGCCGATCGTTCCGGCGCAGCCAATAGCGCCGAAGGGCTGATTCCGCCGCGCGCTGATATTCAGGACCGCAACGGCGTGGTGCTGGCGGGCACGATCGATGCCTGGAAGATCGGGGTTCATCCGAACAAGATTATCGGCGATCGCAATCTGATCGCCGCCCAGCTCGCCACGCTGATGCCCGAGCGGAGCGAGGCGGAATATAGCGCGATCCTGCATTCGAACCGAACATTCTTCTACCTTCGCCACAACGCGATGCCGGAATTGATCCAGCGGGTGAACGCGATCGGCGAGCCGGGCATCGTATTCGAGCGCGAGCCGCGCCGCTATTATCCGCAGGGCAGCCTTGCCGCGCACATCATCGGCTGGACCGATCAGGACGGCAAAGCGGTTTCGGGCATGGAGCTTGCGCTCAACGACAAGCTCGCCGATCCGGCGCGGCGCAGCCTGCCCGCCCGTCTTTCGATCGACAGCCGCGTCCAGGCGGCGATGGAAAGCGAACTCGCCGCGGCCATGACCGAATTCAGCGCAATCGGCGCGACCGGGATCGTGCTCGACGTGCATACCGGCGAGGTCATCGCCATGGCCTCACTGCCCGAATTCGATCCCAATGCGCCGGCGCATGTTCCGCTTCAGGATCTCGTCAACAAAGCCACGCTCAACGTTTACGAGCTGGGCTCGACCTTCAAGATCATCACCATGGCGAACGGAATCGAAAGTGGCGTGATCACCTCGATGAACAAACGCTACGATGCAACCGAGCCGCTTCACATCGGCCGCTTCACCATTCATGACGATCATCCGCAGCGCCGCTTCCTCGATGTGCCGGAAACCCTGATCTATTCCAGCAACATCGCCACCGCCCGCATCGCGGACGAAATCGGCGCTGATCGGCAACAGGCGATGTTTCACAAGCTGGGTTTCGACAGGCCGGTCGATATCGAGCTGGGCGCGCGCGGCACGCCGCTCTGGCCCAAATATTGGGCGCGCGTCACCACCATGACGACGGCTTACGGCCACGGCATCGCCGTCACGCCGCTGCATCTGGCAAGCGCCTATGCGGCGATCGCCAATGGCGGCATCTGGCGGCCGGCGACCTTGCTGATGCGCGATCCCAACCATCTTCCGGCCGGCCGCCGCGTCATCTCGCCAGCCACCAGCGCGCGCATGCGGCAGCTGATGCGGATGGTCGTGATCCAGGGCACCGGCAAGAAGGCCAACGTCCCCGGTTTCCGCATCGGCGGCAAAACCGGTACCGCCGAGAAGCCGGAAGGTGGCGGCTATAAGCGCAATGCCCTGGTTTCGACGTTCGCGGGGGTGTTCCCGATGGATGCGCCGCGCTATGTGGTGCTCGCAATGCTGGACGAGCCTCATGGAACCCGGGAGACCGGGGGCTATGCCACCGCCGGCATGGTCTCGGCCCCGATCGTGGGCAAGATCGTGTCGCGGATCGGGCCGTTGCTCGGGATCATCCCGGACGAAACGCGCGATGTCGATCTGGCAGACCTTCAGGGAACCGTCTGGAACCCCAAGGGGGACCATGATTGATGCGGTTGGGCCAATTGACGAACACCGATTTAGCAGCGGAAGTGACCGGATTCGCGATCGATCATCGCAAGGTGGCGCGCGGCACCGTGTTCGGTGCATTCAAGGGTAGCCGCTTCAACGGCGAGAATTTCATCGCTGATGCGATCGGCGCGGGCGCGGTCGCAGTGGTGGCGCGGCCCGAAGCGACGGTGCAGGGCGCAGTCCATATCGCCGATGCCGAGCCCCGCCGCGCCTTCGCGCGAATGGCGGCCAAGTTCTTCGCGCCGTTCCCGGAAACGGTCGTCGCCGTCACCGGCACCAACGGCAAGACCTCCACGGTCGAACTGACCCGCCAGCTCTGGCGGATGGCGGGGCATCATGCCGCCTCGATCGGCACGCTCGGCGTCACCACCGCTGACGATCAGGTCTCCACCGGCCTCACGACGCCGGACATCGTCACCTTCCTTTCGAACATGGCCGGGCTTGCGCGCGAGGGTGTCACCCACGCCGCCTTCGAGGCCTCCAGTCACGGCCTTTCGCAATATCGCACCGAGGGCCTGCCGGTTCGCGCGGGAGCGTTCACCAATCTCAGCCGCGACCATCTCGATTATCATGGCACGATGGAGGCCTATCTCGAAGCAAAGCTCCGGCTGTTCACCGAAGTGATTGACGAGGATGGCGCGGCGGTGGTCTGGATGGACGACGCCGCTTCGGCGCGCGTGGCGGAACTTGCCAGCGAACGCGGGCTCAGGCTGCTCACCGTCGGCACGAAGGGCGAGACGCTGAAGCTCGTGAAACGCGAGCCCACCCAACTAGGCCAGACGCTGACCATCGAAGCCGAAGGCAAAAGCTTACAGGTCAAGCTCCCGCTGATCGGTGCCTATCAGGCCGCCAATGCACTCACGGCCGCCGCGCTGGTCTTCGCGACCGGCGGCGCGCTCGCGCAGACGCTGGAAAATCTGTCACGCGTCCAGCCAGTGCGCGGCCGGCTCGAACGCGCCGCGATCAGCAAGGCGGGCGCGCCAATCTATGTCGATTACGCGCATACCCCCGACGGGCTGCGCGCCGCGATCGAGGCGTTGCGCCCGCACGCGACGGGCCGCCTGATCACCGTCTTCGGCGCCGGCGGCGATCGCGATCGCGGCAAACGTCCGGAAATGGGCGCGGTCGCCGCCGAGCTTTCGGATCGCGTGATCGTGACCGACGATAATCCCCGCAGCGAGAACGCTTCCGCGATCCGCAAGGATGTGCTCGCAGGCGCGCCCTCCGCAACCGAGATCGGCGGCCGCCGCGAAGCCATTGCGGCAGCGATCGGCGAGGCGGGGGCGGGCGATATCGTGTTGCTCGCCGGCAAGGGGCATGAACAGGGCCAGATCGTCGGCGACAAGGTGTTGCCGTTCGATGACGTCAGCGTCGCGCGGGAGTGCGCGGCATGAGCCTCTGGACCGCCTTCGAAATCGCTGAGGCCGTGGACGGCGAGGTGCAGGGCGCATTCTGCGCCAATGGCGTCACCTTCGATTCGCGCGAGGTTGGCCCGGGTGACCTGTTCATCGCGCTTAAGGGCGAGGCGACCGATGGGCATCGCTTCATCGCAAGCGCGTTCGACAATGGTGCGGCGGGCGCGATCGTCAGCGAGCCCGTAGAGCAACCCCATGTCCGCGTCGCCGATACGATGGAGGCCTTGAACGCGCTCGGCCGCGCCGCCCGCGCCCGCACGGCGGCGAAGATCGTCGGCGTTACCGGCTCGGTCGGCAAGACCGGCACCAAGGAAGCGCTCTGGGCCGCGCTCGATCGGGCCGCGCCGGGCGAAGCGCATCGCTCCGTCAAAAGCTATAATAATCATACCGGTGTGCCGCTCAGCCTTGCGCGCATGCCCGCTGCCACCCGCTACGGCATTTTCGAAATGGGCATGAACCATGCAGGCGAGCTGACGCAGCTCACGGGGCTGGTCCGTCCGCATGTCGCGATCGTCACCGCGATTGCCCCGGCGCATGCCGCCTATTTTGCCGACGAAGCGGCTATTGCCGATGCCAAGGGCGAGATCTTCAAGGGCCTCGAACCCGGCGGAGTCGCCATCATCCCGGAAGACAGCCCCCATCGCGACCGTCTGATCGCCGCCGCCAAACCTTATGCCGAGCGCATTATGACCTTTGGCCGTAACGAGCGCGCCGATGTGCGCGTGCATGAGGAGATTCCGCTCGAAATCGGCACGCTGGTCAGCATTCATCTTCCCAAGGCCGAACTCACCTTCACGATCGGCCAATCGGGCGCGCATTGGGTTTCGAACGGCCTGGCGGTGCTCGCGGCGGTACAGGCCGTCGGGGGCGATCTCGCCGCTGCCGCAGTCGCGCTTTCGGATATGAAGGAGCTTGCCGGACGCGGTGCCCGCGTAAAGGCGGAGGTCGAGGGCGGCGAAATCCTGCTGATCGACGAAAGCTACAATGCCAATCCGGCGTCGATGACCGCCACGCTCAAGCAGCTTGGCCGCGAGAAATGCGATCGCCGCATCGCCGTGCTCGGCGAAATGCGTGAGCTTGGCAATCAGTCGGCGCGCTATCATGCCGATCTCGCCGAGCCCGTGATCGAAGCGCATGTCGATGCCGCGATCCTGGTGGGTCGGGAGATGGGTGCGCTGGCGCACCGGCTCTATGGGGAAGTGGAGCTACGTCACGTGCCCGATAGCGCGGGGGCGCTGAAGGCGCTGGAGGAAATCGCCGCGCCCGGCGATGTGGTGCTCGTCAAGGGCTCCAACGCGATCGGGCTCGCCGGCCTGGTACGCGAAGTCGCAGGCGGCCGCCTGGCTCACGGGAAATCCGCATGCTCTATGTGATCGCCGAGCAGCTTGGCTTTCCGGGCCTCCTCAACCTCATCCGCTATATCAGCTTCCGGGCCGGCGGCGCGGTCGCGACCGCTCTGTTCATTGGCCTGCTGATCGGGCCGAAGTTCATCGGCTGGCTGCGCGTGCGCCAGGGCAAGGGCCAGCCGATCCGCGACGACGGCCCGCAAAGCCATCTCAAGAAGGTGGGCACCCCCACCATGGGCGGGCTGATGATCCTGACTTCGGTCACGATCGCGATGCTGCTATGGATGGATCTCAGCAACCGTTTCACCTGGGCCTGCCTGATGGTGACGCTCGGCTTCGGCGCGATCGGCTTTCTCGACGATTATGACAAGGTCACGAGGCGCAGCCACAAGGGGATTTCGGGCAGGGTCCGCCTCCTGCTCGAATTCATCATCGCCGGGTGCGCCGCCTGGATCATTCTTGATGGCGGCCCGCACAATCTTTACCTGCCCTTCTACAATGGCCCGGTGATCAATCTCGGTCCGGCCTATATCCTGTTCGCGGCCTTCGTGATCACCGGCTTCGGCAACGCCGTGAACCTGACCGATGGCCTGGACGGACTTGCGACCATGCCGGTCGTGATCGCCTCGGTGGCGTTCCTGATCATCACCTATCTGGTCGGCAACGCCAAGTTCGCAACCTATCTGGGCATTCCGCACGTCCCGGGCGCGGGCGACGTCACCATCCTCTGCTCGGCAATCATTGGCGGCGGGCTTGCCTTCCTCTGGTTCAACGCGCCGCCTGCCGCCGTCTTCATGGGCGATACCGGCAGCCTCGCGCTGGGCGGCGCGCTCGGCGCGATCGCCGTGGTCGCGCATCACGAGATCGTGCTGGTGATCATCGGCGGGCTGTTCGTGCTCGAAACCGTGTCGGTGATCCTGCAGGTCTTCTTCTACAAGCGCACCGGCAAGCGCATCTTCAAGATGGCGCCGATCCATCACCATTTCGAGCAGCTTGGCTGGTCCGAGCCGACAGTGGTGATCCGCTTCTGGATCATCGCCTTCGTGCTGGCGCTGGCCGGCCTTTCGACGCTGAAGCTGCGGTGACCGGGATGACGCAATCATCACGGGCACCGCACCCCGGCGCAGGCAGGGGCCCAGGCAAAGGGCTATGCCTGGGCTCCCGCCTTCGCGGGAGCACGGGCGCGTCATGATCACCAGCCCCGCCTTCGCCGGAAAACGCTATGCCGTGCTGGGGCTCGCCCGTTCGGGCCTCGCGACGGTCGATGCGCTGCTTGCGAGCGGCGCGGAGGTAGTGGCCTGGGATGACCGGGAGGAGGCGCGGGCCAAAATCCTCCCCCAAAGGGGGAGGGGAACCGCGCAAAGCGCGGTGGAGGGGTATTTCCCTTCCGATAGCGCAACACCCGTCCACCATCCTGCGGATGGTCCCCCTCCCCCCTTGGGGGAGGATCAACTATCGCTCGCTGATCCGCTCGAAATCGATCTGGCCGGTTTCGACGCGATCATCGTCACGCCGGGGCTGCCGCTCAACAGGCATCCGATCGCCGCGAGGGCTGGGGCTGCCAATGTTCCCGTCATCGGCGATATCGAGCTTTTCGCACAGGCGCGCGCCTCGCTGCCGGCGCACAAGGTGGTCGGCATCACTGGCACCAACGGCAAGTCAACGACGACCGCGCTCATTCATCACATCGTCAAGAGCGCAGGCATTCCAACCACGCTCGGCGGCAATATCGGCCTGCCGATCCTGGGGCAGGAGCCGCTGCCCGAAGGCGGCGTCTATGTGCTCGAGCTTTCGAGCTATCAGATCGATCTGACCTATTCGCTCGATTGCGACGTGGCGGTACTGCTCAACATCACGCCCGACCATCTCGATCGCTATGATGGCTTCGCGGGCTACGCTGCCTCCAAGGCAAGGCTGTTCGCGATGCAATCGGGCGACCATATGGCGGTTATTGCGAGCGAGGACGAGGAGACGCGAAAGATCGCAGCCTCAATCGGTCAGCGGCTTGTCGAAGTGGCTTCGTCGCACATCACCGATCAGTCGCGCTGGCCCACACTGCAAGGCCCTCACAATGCGCAGAATGCTGCCGTTGCGATAGCCGCCGCCCATGCGCTTGGGATCGGCGCGGACGTGATCGAACAAGGTCTGCGCACCTATCCCGGCCTCCCTCATCGCACGGAGCGCATCCGCGAGCGCAACGGCGTGCTCTTCGTCAACGACAGCAAGGCGACCAATCCCGCCTCCTCCTATTTCGCGCTGGCCTCCTATCCAGCGATCCACTGGATCCTCGGGGGGCTTCCCAAAGGCGACAATCTGGACGAATGCGCGCCAATGTTCGATCATGTCCGCGCCGCCTATACGATTGGGGAAGCAGGCCCGATGTTCGCGCGCCTGCTACGGGCGGCGGGCAAGCCGGTGACCGAAAGCGAGACGCTGCCGCGCGCGGTCAACGATGCCGCCGCCGCCGCGCGGGCCGGCGAGGTGGTGTTGCTATCGCCCGCTTGCGCCTCGTTCGATCAGTTCAAGGATTATGAGGCGCGGGGCGATGCATTTCGCGCGGCGGTGGAGGCGCTGGCATGAGCGAGGTGATGGCGACGGCGCTACCGCAGCCACAGCGCAAGAAGCGCAAGCCCGGCCACCCGCGCCTCGGCCGCGCCGACCGCTCGGCGCTGGGCACATGGTTCTGGGAGATCGATCGCGTCCTGCTGCTGCTGGTCGTGATGCTGATCTCGATCGGGCTGGTCGCGGTCGCCGCTGCCTCGCCCGCCGCTGCCGTACGTTATTCGCAGGGTGCGCATCAGCTCAGTCCGCTCTATTATTTCTATCGTCAGGCGGCGTGGATCGCGATCGGGCTGCCGATCATGCTGTTCGTCTCGATGCTGCCCAAAGAGGTTGCGCGCAGGCTGGCGCTCAGCGGCGCGTCCTTCTTCTTCGTGATGCTGGTCGCGGTGCCGCTGATCGGCAGCGAGGTCAACGGCGCCAAGCGCTGGATCGGCGTCGGCTTTCTCGAATTCCAGCCTTCCGAATTCCTCAAACCCCTGTTCGTCGTGCTGATCGCCTGGCTGCTCTCGCTGCGCGCGCGGGACAGTTCGCTGCCGGTGATGCCGCTTACTGGGTTGATCCTTGCGGTGATCGCCTTCCTGCTCATGCGCCAGCCCGATTTCGGGCAAACGGTGATGTTCGCTGCGATCTGGATCGCGCTGCTGACGCTGGGCGGCCTCTCGATGCGCTTGCTCGCAGGGCTCGGTGCGGCGGGCATGGGCTTGGTGGTGACCGCTTATTTCTTCTATTCGGTGGCGAACGAGCGCATCAACAATTTCCTTTTCGCCGAGGGCGATACCTATCAGACCGACAAGGCGTTCGCGACGCTCACCAATGGCGGCCTGCTCGGCACTGGTCCAGGCGGCGGTACCATGAAGTTCCGCCTGCCCGAGCCGCATACCGACTATATCTTCTCGGTGATCGGCGAGGAGTTCGGCCTGATTTCGTGCATCGCCATCGCCGCCATCTATCTGGCGATCGTAATCCGCGTATTCGTCCGCCTGCTGCATGAGGAGGACGAATTCCTCCTGCTCGCCTCGGCCGGGCTAGCCACCCAATTCGGGTTGCAGGCGCTGATCAACATGGCGGTCAACGTCCAGCTCGCGCCGTCCAAGGGCATGACCCTGCCGTTCATCAGCTATGGCGGCTCGTCGATGCTCGCGCTGGCGATGGGGATGGGGCTGCTGCTCGCCTTCACCCGCTCGAACCCCTATCTCACCCAATCGCCCTATGTCGTGAAATGGGGCGCAAAGTGATCAAGCGCCACTTCGTCCTCGCCGCCGGCGGCACGGGCGGGCACATGATCCCGGCGCATGCGCTGGGGGCGGAGCTGCTGCGCCGGGGCCATCATGTCGCGCTGATCACCGATGATCGCGGCGCACGCTTCCCCGGACTGTTCGAAGGGGTGCAGACCCATATCCTCCCCGCCGGCCGGCTCGATGGAGGCGTCACCCGCTGGATCAGCGCTGGCCGCGAGATCATGCAGGGGCGCGAACGCGCCAAGCGCCTCTACGATAGCTTCCTGCCGACGGCGGTTGTCGGTTTCGGCGGCTATCCGGCGCTGCCTGCGCTGCTGGCGGCGCTCTCGGTCAAGATTCCCACCGTAATCCACGAGCAGAACGCCGTGCTCGGCCGCACCAACCGCTTTCTCGCGCGGCGCGTGACGGCCATCGCCACAGCCTATGCCGAGGTCGAACGCCTCAAATCGCGCTTCGAGGAGAAGATCACGCTGGTCGGCAATCCGGTGCGCGAGGAGATCCGGCTGCTGCGCGACATGCCTTATCCGACGTTGCTGCCGGACGGCATCTTCCGCATCCTGGTGACGGGTGGTAGCCAGGGCGCCTCGGTTCTGTCCGAAGTCGTACCGGAAGCGCTCGGCCTGCTCCCGCTGACTTTCCGCCGCCGCCTGCAGGTGACGCAGCAATGCCGTCCCGAGGATATCGAAAATGTCCGCGGCCGCTATGCCGCGCTCGGCATCCCCGCCGATCTGTCGACCTATATTGCCGATATGCCCGCGCGGCTGGGCTGGGCGCATCTGGTGATCGCGCGCTCGGGCGCGTCGACCGTGGCCGAGCTCACTACGGTGGGCCGCCCCGCCATCCTCATCCCCTATCCGTCGGCAACCGACGATCACCAGACCGCCAATGCCCGCGAGATGGTGAGGGCCGGCGGCGCACGTTCGATCCAGCAACCCCATTTTACCCCGATCGAACTCGCCAAACAGATGCAGAAGCTTGCCCTTGATCCCGTCGCCCTCACCAATGCCGCCCGCTGCGCCCGCAATGTCGGCCGCCCAGACGCTGCCGAACGTCTTGCCGATCTGGTGGAATCGCTCGGCCGCACGCCGGTGATGGATGCGATCGGTGACAATGAGCCGCAGGTCGCCGGGCTGAAGGGAGCATTCGCGTGAGCGGTATTTTCTTTAATTCTCCCTCCCCTTCAGGGGAGGGATGTAAGGGTGGGGTAGAGTTGAAGGGGCTCAATGCCCCTGAAGCTCTTTTGCGCATGAGTCATTTGGCGCGCGGACGCGCGCACCCACCCCTTCGCCCAGTTGGCGCTGCGGCCCTGTCTGGGAGACAGGGCCGGTCGCCAGCTCTTGAAAGGGAGGGGGAGCAAAGCGCATGAAGGGCGTCGCCACCGACATCGGCACGATCCACTTCATCGGTATCGGCGGCATCGGCATGTCCGGCATTGCCGAGGTGATGCACAATCTCGGCTACAAAGTGCAGGGCAGCGACGTCTCGGAAGGCTATGTGATCGATGGCCTACGCAAGCGCGGCATCACCGTGATGATCGGCCACAAGGCCGAAAATCTCGGCGATGCGGCAGTGGTGGTGGTCTCGACCGCGATCAAGCGCGGCAATCCCGAGGTGGAGCTAGCGCTGGAAAAGCGCGTGCCCGTCGTTCGCCGCGCCGAAATGCTCGCCGAGCTGATGCGGCTCAAGAGCACCGTCGCCGTGGCCGGCACCCATGGCAAGACGACGACGACCTCGCTGGTCGCGGCGCTGCTCGATGCGGGCGGGGTCGATCCCACCGTCATCAACGGCGGCATCATCAACAGCTATGGCTCCAATGCCCGCCTCGGCGCGTCGGACTGGATGGTGGTCGAAGCCGACGAAAGCGACGGCAGCTTTCTCCGCCTGGACGGCACCTATGCGATCGTCACCAATATCGATCCCGAGCATCTCGATCATTATGGCAGCTTCGAAAAGATCAAGGACGCGTTCGTCGAGTTCGTTGAGAACGTCCCGTTCTACGGCGCCGCCTTCCTCTGCATCGATCATCCCGAGGTGCAGGCGATCATCCCGCGCGTGCGCGATCGCCGGATCGTCACCTACGGGTTCTCGGCGCAGGCCGATCTGCGCGGCGACAATGTGACGCCAATCCCCGGCGGCAATCGCTTCGACGTCACCATCCGTGATCGCGACGGTAACAGCCGGAAGCTCGCGAACATCACATTGCCGATGCCGGGCCGCCACAATGTCTCCAATGCGATCGCTGCGATCGGCGTTGCGCTTGAGCTCGGCGTGCCCGATGACGTGATCTGCGCAGGGTTCGAGAAGTTCGGCGGGGTCAAGCGCCGTTTCACGAAAGTGGGCGAGGTCGATGGCGCGACGATCATCGACGATTATGGCCATCACCCGGTCGAGATCCGCGCCGTGCTGGCGGCGGCGCGCGAAGGGGTGCAGGGTCGGGTGATCGCCGTGGTGCAGCCGCATCGCTTCACCCGGCTGCGCGATCTGATGGCGGAGTTCCAGACTGCTTTCAATGATGCCGACATGGTCTATGTCGCTCCCGTCTATCCGGCGGGCGAGGCGCCGATCGAAGGCGTGGACGCCGGCGCGCTCGTATCCGGCCTCAAGCAGCGTGGGCATCGCGCCGCGCTGGAAATTGGCGGCCCCGATGCTCTGGCCGACGCACTGGCCGGTGTAATCCAGCCGGGCGACATGATAATCTGCCTCGGGGCGGGGGACATCACCAAATGGGCCGGTGGTCTCGCCGCCGCGCTCGAACAAAGGAAGGTGCCGTCATGAACGATGCATTCTCGGGCTGGAAGGTTTTTCAGGACAGCATGGCCGCGATGCAGAAGGCGCAGATCGAAGCGGCGCAAAGGCTGCTTCCGCGCATCGAGCATTTCGACAATGCGCTCAAGGCCGCACAGCAGGTTGCCGATGCCAATGCCCGCGCATGGGAGACTTGGTTCAGCATGTGGGGCCTCAAGAAATGAATCTTGCCTCCGCCAGGATCGCCGACGTTTCGGGGCCGCCGTTGCGCGGTCAGGCCGAGGCGAATGGCGCACTGGCGGAGTTCATCTGGTTCCGTACCGGCGGGTCGGCCGAATGGCTGGTCCGCCCGGTGGACGTGCGCGACCTCGCTGACTTTCTGGCGGCCTTGCCCGCCGAAACGCCGGTATTTCCGATCGGCGTCGGCTCGAACCTGATCGTGCGCGACGGCGGCGTGCCGGGCGTCACCGTCCGCCTGCCGAAGAGCTTCGCCAAGGTCGGCGTCGAAATGGGCAACCACATCCGCGCGGGCGCGGCCGCGATGGGCATCACCATCGCCACGGCCGCGCGCGATGCCGGGATCGCCGGACTTGAATTTCTGCGCGGCATTCCCGGTACGGCAGGCGGCGCGGTTCGCATGAACGCCGGCGCTTATGGCCGTGACGTCAGTGACATTCTCATCGAGGCGACCATTGTGTTGCGCGATGGAGCGATCGAAACCTGGCCCGCCGCGAAGCTAGGCTACAGCTATCGCCATTCGGCGCTGCCCGAAGGCGCGGTCGTGGTAGAGGCGTTGTTCCAGGGCACGCCCGGTGATCCCGCGATGATCGGCGCCGAGATGGACCGGATTGCGGCCGAACGCGAAGCCTCGCAGCCGCTGCGGTCGCGCACCGGCGGATCGACCTTCAAGAATCCCGAAGGCGACAAGGCGTGGCGGCTGGTCGATGCGGCCGGCTGCCGGGGGTTGCGTATCGGTGATGCACAGGTTTCTGAGAAACATACCAATTTCTTGTTGAATCTGGGCGGCGCTTCGTCAGCAGATATCGAGGCGCTCGGCGAGGAGGTGCGCCGCCGCGTGAAGGAACAATCCGGCGTGACGCTCGAATGGGAAATCCAGCGCGTGGGGAAGGCGGGGTGAATGCCAAGCCCCTTCACATCGTCGTTCTGATGGGCGGCTGGTCATCCGAGCGGGAGGTTTCATTGGTCTCCGGCGCGGGCGTGGCGGATGCACTCGAAAGCCTCGGCCACCGCGTCACGCGCATCGATATGGGCCGCGACGTCGCCCAACGCATCGCCGAAGCAGCTCCAGACGTGGTGTTTAACGCACTGCACGGCACACCGGGAGAGGATGGTTCAGTGCAAGGTATGCTTGATCTTATGGGCGTAAAATACACGCATTCGGGAATGGCCACCTCGGTCATCGCGATCGACAAGCAGCTCACCAAAAATGAGCTGGTGCCGCACGGCATTCCGATGCCGGAGGGGCAGGTAATCGACTGCGAGAGCCTCTATGCGGGTGATCCGATGCCGCGGCCCTATGTGCTCAAGCCGGTCAATGAAGGCTCGTCGGTCGGCGTCGCGATCGTCACCGAGGAGGGCAATTACGGCATGCCGATCGCGCGCGCATCCGAAGGGCCGTGGAAGCATTTCGAGCATCTGCTCGCCGAGCCCTTCATCCCTGGCCGCGAACTGACCGTTGCGGTCATCGGCAATGAAGCGCTCGCCGTCACCGAGCTGAAGCCCAAGAGCGGTTTCTACGATTATGACGCCAAATATACCGACGGCCTCACCGTCCATATCTGCCCCGCCGAAATTCCAGAAGATGTGGCGGAGGAAGCCAAGGTGATCGCGCTCAGGGCGCACCAGCTGCTCGGCTGCAAGGGCACGTCGCGCTCCGATTTCCGCTGGGACGAGGACAAGGGATTGAAGGGATTGTTCCTGCTGGAGGTCAACACCCAGCCGGGCATGACTCCGCTCAGCCTGGTTCCAGAACAGGCGCGCCACAAGGGGATGAGCTACGCCGAACTGGTCCAGCGCATCGTCGACGAAGCGTTGCAAGAGGAGGCGGCGTGAGCGGTACGGCCCGCATCCGGCGCGGCGGCGCGGTTCGTAGCCGCAAGCGGCTGCCCGACACACGGCCGCGCAAGCGCGGTGCCCGCCCGCCATCGACCGCGGCGCAAGCGCTCGCGACGATTCCCGTTAAGCAGGAGACGCTCAAGCGCGCGGGCAATTATCTCCTCGGCGGCATCGTCGCTGCCGCGATCGCGGCCGGCGTGATCGCCATGCAGTTGCCGCAGATGATCGGCACCGAAATTGGCGAGGCGATCGGCGGCCTCGGCTTCACCGTCCGCAACGTCGAGGTGCACGGCCGCGCCAATATGGATCGGCAGGCGGTGATGGATATCGCGATGGACCAGCAATCGCGCGCGATGCCGCTGGTCGATCTCGAAGCCATTCGCCAGCGCCTGAAGCAGCTCGGCTGGATCAGCGATGCGCGCGTCTCGCGTCGCCTGCCGGATACGCTCGTGGTCGATATCGTCGAGCGTCGGCCCACCGCGATATGGCAATTTCAGCAGAAGCTTTCGCTGATCGATCAGAACGGCGTCGTCATCGCGCCGGTCGATGTTGCGGCCATGCCCGATCTACCGATCGTGATCGGCCCCGGTGCCAATCAGCAGGTAACTGCGCTCGACGCTTTGATCGCGAAAGCGCCGTCGCTGAAGCCGATGCTGGCCGGCGCGACCTGGGTGGGCGGACGCCGCTGGGATTTGCGCTTCCAATCGGGGGAAACGCTGGCCTTGCCCGAGGGCGAGGAAGCAGCCGGGCAGGCGCTCGCTGATTTCGCCCATCGCGACGCAAGCTTCCGTTTGCTCGGCCAGGGCTTCGTCCGGTTCGATATGCGCGTGCCGGGCCGCATCGTCGTCCGCGTCTCGAAAGAGCCGGGCAAAAGCATCACCGACCAAGCGCCGCCCGGCGCCGGCGTGAAGAACATATGATGGTGTTCGTCCGGGCCCTCCCCTGCAAGGGGAGGAACTGAGTGTATCGCGTAATGGGGGATTTGGGGGAATGGCGCAACATCATCGTAACGAGGGGCTGATCACAGCGCTGGACATCGGTTCGTCCAAGGTCTGCGCGCTGATCGGGCGGCCGGGCGATAACGAGATC
>Ga0207647_10001019_pt1 | contig 21763 bp, 14 predicted proteins | sample KBSCornC2_FD_184295 | JGI IMG/M metagenome (GOLD analysis project Ga0207647, IMG submission 184295) | Corn rhizosphere microbial communities from Kellogg Biological Station, Michigan, USA - C2 (SPAdes) (version 2) | ecosystem: Host-associated > Plants > Roots > Rhizosphere ... | reverse complement strand
CAATGCCCAATCAATTTTAAACACACCCATTCCATACCGGTAACGTTTCAACTGCCATTGATAAAAGGCAGAAAAACTTTGTCCTGCTATTTGCAATAATTGTTTTGGCGTAACATCAAATAAAACCACATGTGAAGAAGGCAATTGATTGAGTGAACGAACGTAAAAATTGGTTTCAATTTTTCCACCCAGCGAAACAAAATAAGAAGCCAGCGCATTGGCAATTGATTTAGACCCTCCCTTTGCAATTGGCCACCCACGCAAATGCCCCGTTGCCATCAGCACCAATGCAACTGCCGATGTTGCGGCATTTGACAACGGCTGCATGGAATGCGCAGCCATCCCTGCCAACAAACCTTTCGCTTTTTTTGTTGTGAAACGCCTTGATAAATGTTCAGCCGGTTGCAAAGCCTTTACGCCAAAGGTCATCAACGCTAAAACATTCTCCGGAAAATGCAATGGACCTAACACATCATTTTCAATCAAAGGCCAATTTTTTACAACAGGCTTTATCAACTGCAAATACGAATCTTTATCATTACCCAATGCTTCTGCCGTTTGTTCAATTGAATTGTACAGTGCTGCAGCAGTTCCGTCTTCAAAAGGATGCGCGGCAGAAATAGTTGGATTGATAAATTCCAATCCATATTTACCCAAAGAAAGCGTGTTGAAAAACGGGGAAGCAGCTCCTAAAGGGTGTACAGCGGAACAAATATCATGAACAAAACCTGGCAAGGTCAACTCAGCCGATCGCATGCCACCCCCTACTTCGTTCTTTGCTTCAAGCAATAAAACAGAAAGTCCTGCTTGTTGCATACTGATAGCAGCCGATAAACCATTTGGTCCCGAGCCAACTACAATAGCATCATGGTCTCTCTTTGTTCCTTGCATCAATTAAAAACTATACAGTGAATGTAAAAGTATTTTTTAAGCAAGCGATTTGCCGTCAATATTTTTTAGCCGGATTATAAAATCAAACCAGTAACAAGGTTCTACTTTTGCAACTATGAATGCGAAGAAAATCTCTGCAGAGCATGCAGTAAGTTTTGTTCAAAACGGAATGACGGTTGGACTGGGCACAGGTTCAACATCGGCATTTGCAATTGAGGCACTCGGCAATAAACTAAAAGAGGGTTTAATAATAAAAGCTGTTGCCAGCTCTGTACGTTCAGAAGAATTGGCACAGCAGGCCGGCATTACCTTGATTCCATTTTCAAAAGTTGAAACCATTGATATTTACATTGATGGCGCTGATGAAGTTGATAAGGAATTGAATTTGATCAAAGGTGGCGGGGGTGCATTACTAAGAGAAAAAGTTCTGGCCTATAATTCAAAACAATTTATAGTCATTGTTGACGAATCAAAATCTGTTGAGCATTTAGGAAAATATCATTTGCCGGTTGAAATTATTCCCTTTGCAATGGAACTCACGTTAAAACAAATTCAAAAGCTTGACTGCATTACCAAACAGCGATTTGAAAATGATAAACCTTATATCACCGATAATGGAAACTATATCATTGATTGTGATTTTACGAAAATAGATCAGGTTGACCGGTTGCATCAATCCTTAAATGCAATCCCTGGTGTTGTTGAAAACGGGTTGTTCCCCGAGCAAATGGTAAATAAAGTGGTTATCGGGTATCAAAACGGCGAAATAAAAACGATCACTAACGATTGAAAGAACAAAGATATGACATCACAAAAGCTCCCTGAATTTTGGTTAAGAGGTGCCGTTGAAAATATTCCTTCATTATTGCAACCGGTAGCACATGCATTGTTGCAAGCCAGAGATGAAGTAAAGGAATTGATGAAAGATTTCCCGGACAAATTGTTATGGATCAAACCCGGGGGGGCAGCATCAGTTGGATTTCATTTGCAGCATTTGAGCGGAGTGCTCGATAGATTATTTACTTATGCCGATGCAAAACCGTTAAGCGAAGAACAAATGGTTGCATTGAAAGCAGAAGGTGATCCGCAAACAAGCGCAACTTCAGTTGAATTGGTAAACAAGTTCAACGCACAAGTTGACAAAGCACTTGAAGAATTAAAAAATAAAAACGAAAAGCAATTATTGGAATTTAGAGCAGTTGGCAGAGCACAGTTGCCATCCAATGTAACGGGTTTATTATTTCATGCAGCAGAACATACGATGCGGCATTTAGGCCAGTTAATTGTGACAGTGAAAGTGGTGAAGAGTGAAAACAGTTAATAGCTCATAGCTATAGATTTTTACAAAAGACGTTTACTACCCGGTTTTGTTCTTCTTTGCTTTTTTCAATTGCAGATAGTCTAAAAAATAAATCACTTTGATAGAGAATGTATTGTTTTCGGGCGAAGACAATGTCTGATCAACGTTCCTGAAATAATTATCACCATTAAACCCATAAGGCGTGATGGTAGAATACTGAGTATTGTTTTTCCAGACAAGATTCATAAAACTGCCGGGCGCAAACTCCCATGTAAAAACTGCATCAACAGTAAAATCATTGTAATTAGGGTTTAGATTATCGCTGTACGTAGCTCCTTTTTGCAAGCCACCGTCCTGCGTCAGGTAAAAAAGTTCTTTGTAATTAACCTTGCTCCAATAATGTCGTAATCTCCCGGTGAAAACCATTTTATTATTAAAACTATATTTCACGTTCAGATCGTTTTCGATTGTTTGAACATCACGTCTTCCGAAGATAATTTGCCCGGTTGAATCAATCTTTGTGGCAAATCCGACATTATTTGTTTGTGGCTCCAGGTCGAGCGTATGCCCAATTGATAATTTTTGGCTGAAGCGATACTGGTGTTGAAAGTTAATTATATATCGCTTTGAGTTGAAAAAGCTTCTGGAAACATAGAGAAGCTGTGCTGACACCCAATATTTCTTTGCTGTATTGGTTTGTATCCATGGATTTAAAAACCAGTCGCTCCATCCCTTAAAAACTCTTCCTGCAACACGGGGCTCGTAAAAATTATTTGTTGGCGGTTCGTATCCAATAGCAAAGCCGGGATGCCATAAATTTTTTAATTGCCCGTTTACATTTACATTAATGTTTGCATTTTGATAAGTATTCGGTGTAAATCTTCTCGAGTAATTCAAATTGAAATTGAGATAGATATTGTTATACCAGTCTTTAGGTTTGGTCCAATGATAACCCGCGTACAGATAATGATTCACATAATTGTTGTTAGTAAAATAGCCCAAATCATTGCTGCTGAATTTATCGTTGGTAAGTTCTTGCTGAAGCTGAAAATTAAAGTTGCCGCTTGCTTTTCCAAAGTTGATTTGATGCCCGTAACCGGTAAGTGTTTTTCCTGCCGCGGTATAATTCATCAAATTGCTGACAGCGATCTTACCACTAAAATTCCATGTATTCGTTTTGTCATACAAATCAAACAGGCCCGCAGATAAATTGGCATCATAATCCTTACCACTTCGAATGACACTCGTATTTACAAAGCTTACGCTTGAATTGTGTTTCAACGATTGATCCAGTACAATGATATTATAGTTGGTCAATGAACTCGTTTCTAATTTTCTTTCATGGCCCTGGTCATCGCCAACAGTTACATATTGCGGTTCTGCAATTGCATTCAAAAAACCAATTCCCAATCCACTTTTTAATCTTCCTGAAATTTTAGTGGCATTGATCAATTTTGTTTCGGTTGGATTTTTAATGATGTGTTCATTGCTGTTGAGCCATGATTGAACATCATCATGGTGCAAAGGTTGGCCGCCAATTCTCCTTGAATAAAAAAAACCTCCTTTATTAAACAATTCTGTTCCTTCGGTAAAGAAAGGACGATACTCATTATATTTTACTTCAAATGGTGTTAGGTTCAAAACCTGGTTATCACTTTGTACTTGTCCAAAATCAGGAACTAAAGTCATGTCTAATGTGATAGCCTGACTGATTCCGTACTTCAGATCCATTCCACCATTGACAGAAGAAGTCCAGTTTTTTACACCGGCCTGGTTGTATGGATAATGATTGACGTAATAAGAAAGATAAGGATAGAGTTGAAGACGAATTGGCGGCTTTATATTTTCTAAACCGGTCCAAAAGCCTTCCTGTGTCAGAAATCCGTTGATGTTTACATCGATCGGATTCCATGTGACCTGCTGCCCGGTTTTTTGTCTTCTTCTTGTAATGTTCATTCCCCAATCCTGGATATTTTTTTTACTGAAACGTATTGCAGAAAAAGGAATAAACATTTCAAAAGACCAACCATCATCATGAATTTTGGCAGCACTTTTCCAAACGGCATTCCATGAAAAGTCTTCACTGTTCCCGTTTGGGTTCGGAGCCATCTTCGCATCCATTTGTTCGCCGTTGGGCGTAACAAAATATTCAAAGCCATTGATCTTATCGTTGTAAGTATCGAAGATAAAACCTACATAATCATTGTTGCCAAAGCCATCGCGACCATTGATTTCCGCCGAAATGCTGTCTTTTGTTCTTTCGTGACAATAGCCTCCCATGTAAATACCTTCATCATTGTAAAGCATGTACACTTCCGTTCTGTTTGCCGAGTCTTCTTTTTTAAATGGTGTCGGACGAAATTCCGTATAACCCAATGCAGCAGGTGCATCCTTCCATGCAGCATCATCTAGTATTCCATCAATTTTTATAGGTAAGGTTGTACGCTTTGCAGGTAAAGTTTTAGGAACGGTTTGCGCTGATAATTCATAAAAGCTAATGAGAATTAGCAAACTAAAAAATAGGCGCATCATTATTGTCGGTTTTGCAACACGAACTTAGAATATTGAATTTGCGAACAACTAACCGTTTATCAAAAAGAGCAATAAATTAACGTTAATTGTTTGGGGTATGCCGAAGGAAAGCAAAAGGGAAACCTAGATAAGTCTCCCTTTTTTTATTTAACACACACATGAGAAAATCGTTGTTATAAATTTTTCATCGCTTCAATTCTTTCCCAGCGATGTTTGATCTGGTCAATTTCCAATTGCAAAAACTCGTTTGCCTTTTCAGGATAGTTGTTTTTAATGGTAGCAAACCTGTTTTCATGATAAAGAAATTCACTCACGTCAACATTGGGTTCCTTACTATCTACTACAAAGCGTTGCCCTTTTTCTTTTAAAGGATTGAAGCGGAACAAAGGCCAGTAACCTGTTTTCACAGCAAGGCCTTGCTGCGCCACGCCATTCTTCATGTCATAACCATGTGCAATGCAATGGCTGTAAGCAATGATGAGTGAAGGACCTGGATAAGCTTCAGCTTCAAGAATTGTTTTTAAAGCATGAACATCGTTAGCACCCATAGCAATTTCGGCAACGAAAGCACTGCCATGCGCAATGGCCTGCATTGCCAAATCTTTCTTACCTGTTGTTTTTCCTTTGATGGAGAATTTGGCACTCGCCCCGAGCGGTGTTGATTTTGATTTTTGTCCGCCGGTGTTTGAATACACTTCTGTATCCAAAACTAAAATGTTGATATTTTCCCCGGTTGAAAGAACATGATCCAATCCAGAGAAGCCAATATCATAAGCCCAACCATCACCACCAACAATCCACATCGATTTCTTTTCTAAAAAGTCAGCAACGGCCAAAAGTTGTTTCGCTTGTGGGGAGTTTAATAAACGCAAACGGTTCTTTAATTCATTTACATTTTTACGCTGTGTGATGATTGCAGCCTCTTCTATTTCCTCATTAGTTAAAATGGAGTCAGCCAATTCTTCACCAACTTCTTGTTTCAATAATTGAAGCAATGATTTTGCAAACTCCCGTTTTTGATCCGAAGCCAATTTAATTCCCAGTCCAAATTCTGCATTGTCTTCAAAAAGTGAATTTGCCCAGGCAGGCCCGCACCCTTCTGCATTTTTCGACCATGGTGTCGTTGGTAAATTCCCACCAAAGATGGAAGAACATCCTGTTGCATTGGCAACAATCATTCTATCACCAAACAATTGGGTTAGTAATTTCAGATAAGGAGTTTCACCACAACCACTGCATGCACCAGAAAATTCAAATAATGGTTCCAGCAACTGGGAACCTTTTACAGTTGTCCTGGTAACTCTTGTTCTGTCAATATCAGGAAGTGATAAGAAGAAATCCCAGTTGTGTCTTTCTGTTTCTTTCAACGGCAATACATCCTGCATGTTGATTGCTTTGTGCCCGGGTTGTGTTTTACTTTCTATAGGACAAACCTCGTAACACAAATTGCAACCTGTGCAATCTTCTACTGAGACCTGCAGTGTGTAGGATTCCTGGTCTTTGAAAAATTCTTTACCTATTGGCGCAACATGTTTAAAATCTGAAGGGGCATCTTTCAGCATTTCGTTGCTATAAACTTTCGGACGAATAGCTGCGTGGGGACAAACAAAATAGCATTTGCCACATTGCGAGCAAATTGATGCATCCCAAACAGGAACCTGTTCTGCAATATTTCTTTTTTCATATTTAGTCGTTGCTGAGGGATAAGTTCCATCGGTAGGAAATGCGCTTACAGGAAGTTCATCGCCCTCGCCTGCAATAATTTTTGATAAAACAGTTTGTACAAAACCCGGGGCCTTATCAAGATCAAGCGATTCGGTTTCCCTATTCCCGATTGCGAATTTCGAGTAATCGATCTCGAAAAGATTATCGAGTGTTTTATCAACAGCATCAAAATTTTTCTGAACAACGGCCTCTCCTTTCCTTCCATAGGATTTACGGATTCCTTTTTTGATGTAATCAATTGCTTCATCCTTGGCAATTACATTTGAAATAGCAAAAAAGCAGGTTTGTAAAATAGAATTGATGCGTGAGCCCATACCTGTTTCTCTTGCAACCCTGCTTGCATTCACCACATACAACTTCAATTCCTTTTCAACGATTTCCTTCTGAATTTTTTTCGGCAATTCCTTCCATACCTCATCGGTTGGGTATGGTGCATTCAGTAATAATGTTGCTCCATGTTCTGCATCTTTCAAAATATCGTACTTCTGTAAATAATTGAAGTGATGACAGGCAATGAAATTGGCTGAATTAATTAAATAAGTTGATTCAATTGGCTCTTCGCTAAAGCGTAAATGCGAAGTCGTTAACGAACCAGATTTTTTTGAATCGTAAACAAAATAACCCTGGACATGATAATCGGTTACTTCACCAATGATCTTGATCGTGTTCTTATTTGCACTCACTGTTCCGTCTGCACCTAATCCAAAAAATAATCCACGGAACAAATGCTGATGTTCCAGGGAAAAATCTTTTTCGTAAGGAATGCTTGTGAATGTTACATCGTCGTCAATACCAATTGTAAAATGCTTTTTCGGATATTTCCTTTCAAGCTCTTCAAAAATTGCTTTCACCATCGAAGGATTAAATTCTTTCGAAGCCAATCCATAACGTCCCCCAATCACATTCGGCATTTCATAATTCCAGGAGGCATGCAATGCGCTCACCACGTCCATAAACAATGGCTCACCAATTGCTCCTGTTTCCTTGCAACGATCCAGCACTGCGATCTGCTTAACGGTTTTGGGCAGTGCATTAATAAAATGGCGAACAGAAAACGGGCGGAAAAGATGCACATGCAGATAACCAACCTTACCACCCAGGTTGTTTAGGTAGTCGACGGTTTCTTTTACTGCGCCTGCACCAGAACCCATGATAATAATAATTTTTTCAGCTTGAGGATGACCGTAGTACTCAAATAATCTGTAAGAACGCCCTGTAAGCGATTTGAACTTATTCATCATTTCTTCAACAATATCCGGAACAGCCCAATGATATTGATTTGCCGCTTCCCGACTCTGGAAAAACACATCTGGATTTTGTGCTGTGCCCCGAATGAAAGGATTGGAGGGGTTGAGCGAACGGTTACGGTGTTTAATGACATCTTCTTCATTGATCATCTTCCTGATGATATCATCAGAAATAATTTCAACTTCATTCAACTCGTGCGACGTGCGGAAACCATCGAAAATATTTAAGAAAGGAATGCTGGACTTTAAAGTTGCTGCTGTTGAAATCATGGCCATATCGTGTGCCTGTTGCGGGTTGGCTCCAAACAACATCGCAAAACCTGTTTGACGAACTGCCATCACATCGCTGTGGTCACCAAAAATAGAAAGTGCATGTGTTGCCAATGATCTTGCGGCAATATGAAAAACAGTTGGCGTTAGTTCACCTGCAATTTTGTACATGTTCGGTATCATCAACAGCAAACCTTGCGAGCAGGTAAATGTTGATGCTAATGCACCGCCTTGCAATGCACCGTGAATAGCTCCGGCTGCACCGGCTTCACTTTGCATTTCAATGACTTTCGGAATTTCTCCGTAAATATTTTTTATGCCATCACTGCTCCATTCGTCCGCAAATTCTCCCATTGCCGATGAAGGAGTAATAGGATAGATGGCACATACTTCACTTGTTTTATACGCAATATGAACAGCAGCTTGGTTGCCATCCATCACTTCAAGTAATTTCTTTTCTTCTTTGAGTTGTTCTTTCGAAGGTGTAGTTATGACTTCCATTTTGAGCAGTTTTTTAGATTAAAAACTGGTTCAAAGTAGTTCGATGAAAATTCTGTTGAGATGATGAAAGTCAGGAACAAAGATGATATTGATGTAAGCGGAGGTTTACAATTCAAGCCTTTGAAAATGTGACAACATGTTTTAATGGACTTTTCTTCATTGCTACTATTGAGCCCCTGTTGCGTCGCACTTCATTTATCGCTTTTATCGTTCATCGTCACTTCCCAGTTATCAAAACCTGAGAAGAATCATTTGCTTCAATGACAAAAGATAAACAAGTCTTTTTTCTAAACTATAAATTTGCTTTTCTTATGAATACGCTCTATCACATATCCGTCTGGCTCCACATTATTGGTGTAAGTTTTTGGATCGGTGGAATGCTGTTTCTTCCACTGGTGTTGTTGCCCGCAATTAAAAGCCATCCTGATCGTAGTAATCTTTTAATGGTGACGGGCTTAAAGTTTCGCTTTTACGGGTACATTGTTATGGCCTTATTACTTGTTACCGGCATTTCAAATGCCTATTTAAGAGGCATCGATCTTTCGTGGAAGTTTTTAATCATCAGCCGTTATGGAAAATTAATGATCACTAAGTTGATTTTGTTTTCAACTATACTTGCAGTCAGTCTTATTCACGATGTGCAGGCGAGAAAAAGGTTGTTAAGCGAAAAAGAAAACCGAAAGTTTAAAATCATTGCAAGGTGGAGCGGCAGAATTTTGCTCATTGTTTCATTGGTGATGGCATATATCGGAGTTGTGTTGTCGAGAGGGGCATAATATTAAGAGGTTTTGCCTGCAGGAAATTGGTGGAACAAAAAACTTCCGTTAGTTGCTCGCTTTCACAGCAGTTTATTTATTGCTGCGACACGATAAAACTTTAGAAATTACATAAGCTCCCAAGAAAATCAGAAAGTAAATAGTATCTCGGTAGTAAGATAAAAAAGTGAAGCTGATTTTTGTGCCCCCGACCCGCTAACCACATTAACGGGAACTTCAAGGGTTGGCGTAGTAACCCATTTAATTTTTGAACTGCTTACTGTTAGTGGCAATTCAACCGCATAGGAAAGCAATGAAAAATTTTTACTTTGCGTTTCTACAGTTTGTGTTACAGTTGTTGTTCCGGTTCCCCCGCTGCTTCCCCGCCCACGTCCCCTACCTGCGCTTCTTGATGCGCCGTTTCCATTTGAAGAAAAAGATTTTAGAAACGAATAATAAAAATTTTGCGATCCTGCCGTCAGTGAGATTGCCGGTTCTTCCTGTACTGAAACTTTCTTATCTTCTTTTGTAAATGAAATTAATCTGGAAACGCCTCCGTATGCAATAAAGTCATTTCCTTCCGATGAAAACACATATTCCCATCCAATATACGGCGTAATAAATTTTGTTTCCTTGTTTAAATAAAATTCAATTGAAGCATTCACGGGTGCAATTATGAGGTTACTACTATCGCTGATAAAATTTTTAATTACAGACAAACTTCCATTCCAGTTGTTTTTTGAAAGAGCATAACCCGGTTCAATGCTCACACCGTCAAATGTTGTTTTACCGCCTGATAAATTGACGTAAGCTTTTGTGTTGACAAAAAATCCTTTAGGAAAATTCAAATTAAATTCAGGAATTAAAACAGGAAGTTTTAAAGAGTCGGTTCTTCCGGCATAAGTTTGATTCGAAATAAATTGAACACCAGCCTGCGCTTGTGTTTTCTGTTTTTCTTCTTCGTTTGACTGAGAATAAACTTTGAAACAAAAACACAACAGGGCAGTTAGTAAAATTGGAGTTCTCATAGGCATCCAAATTAAATATAGTTTACCAGCACTGCAATCAATCCGATTTACGTTAACAACTAAAAAACAAATTCCAAAAAGATTGCAAACCGAAAACGGTTACAACGCCTTTAGTACTGTATCCTTTATTTCGCTGATAGGAATTCTTTCCTGCAACATCGTATCTCTGTAGCGAATCGTAACGGTATTATCATCCTTTGTTTGATGATCAACTGTTACGCAGAAAGGGGTCCCGATGGCATCCTGTCTCCTGTAGCGTTTGCCAATCGTGTCTTTCTCTTCATAAAAACATTTAAAATGTTCCTTGCATTCATTCATAACCGCTCTTGCAATTTCCGGAAGACCGTCTTTCTTCACTAAGGGAAGTATTGCTAACTTGATGGGAGCAAACTTTGGAGGAAATTTCAACACCACGCGGCTGTCTTTCTTTTCGTCGGTACTCAGATCCTCCTCTTCATAAGCTTCGCTTAAAACCATCAACACGGTTCTGTCGACACCGATAGAAGTTTCAATTACATAAGGAACATAATTTCCGTAAGGTTTGCCTGTTGCAGGATCGATATCGTTATCGAAATACTGCATTTTCTTTTTACTATATGTTTGATGGCTACCTAAGTCATGATCGGTCCTTGAATGTATGCCTTCTACTTCCTTAAAACCAATTGGAAAATTGTATTCAATATCACAAGCGGCATCGGCATAAAACGCAAGTTTTACATGATCGTGAAAGCGATATTTCTCTGCAGAAATTCCCAGGCTCAAATGCCATTTCATTCTTTCAGCCTTCCAGTATTCATACCACTCTTTTTGCGAACCCGGGCGAATGAAAAATTGCATTTCCATCTGCTCAAATTCACGCATGCGAAAGATGAATTGTCTTGCAACAATTTCATTACGGAATGCTTTTCCAATTTGTGCAATACCAAAAGGAATTTTCATTCTTCCTGTTTTTTGCACGTTCAAAAAGTTTACAAAAATTCCCTGTGCAGTTTCGGGGCGCAGGTAAATAATATTGTCTTCCTCCTCTGAGGCCACGGCACCGAATTCTGTTGAGAACATCAAATTAAACTGACGAACATCTGTCCAGTTAGAGGTCTTGCTTATTGAACAAACGATTTTATTGTTCTCGATTAGCTTTTTTAATCCTTCGAAATCATCTTTGCCTAACAAGTCATCCATTTCCTTCAGTAAAATTTCCGCCTGCTCCGCATGACCAGCTTTTTCCAATTCATCTGCTTTGGCTTCAATTAAATGATCAACACGATAACGCTTTTTGCTGTCTTTATTATCAATCATCGGGTCGCTGAAATTGTCAACATGCCCGCTTGCTTTCCAGGTTGTGGGATGCATGAAAATGGCAGCATCGATGCCCACAATGTTTTCATACATCTGGGTCATGCTTTTCCACCAATAATCTTTGATATTTTTTTTCAGTTCACTTCCCCACTGGCCATAATCATACACGGCACCTAACCCGTCATAAATTTCTGATGAAGGAAAAATAAATCCATACTCTTTGCAATGCGAAATGATTGCCTGAAAGCGGTTGCTATCTGTTGCCATAGTGGCGCAAAAGTAAGGCAGTTTATACTTTGAAGTTTCTGATTTGCCATTGAACTTTCAAAAATGAATATTAGATATAGAAACTATAATTTCTCTTCAAATTTTATTTTCAGTTATAAAACAATCAGATCTTTTAAGGACTGCAGATTTATTTGCTGCATCAGATTTTTTACGACATCATTTTTGCCTTCAATATCCAGTGCAAGACTTTGCAAATGATCTGTGGTAATTGCTTTTTTTGTTTTGTATCCTGAGCTGGCCGCGCTTTTTGCATATTGCGCATGATAAAAACCGAAACTATTATCGGTTTGCAAATTCCAGCCATTAACCAAAAGCAAGCCGACGTCGGTGGGATGTTCAAAATCAAAATCCGAAATGCCCTTGCTTTCTTCTGTAGTGATGTGTTCGGCAGGTAAATAATTGTGAGTGATGGCGCTGAATTGAACACCGGAAATATTTAAATGCTGTTGTGGTTGAACACTTTTGTAATTGCTTGGATCAACAATCCCCGAACCGGTCTGGGATTCATTAAATGAAAATTTGACCAGGGCGGTTGAAGCATCACGATAAAAAATATTTTTGCTCGTCTCTTCCGCCTGCAACTGCTTTAACCGTTCCTCGGGACCGGCATTCGCTTCCTTCTGAAGTTCGTTATACTTGTTTATGAATGCCTCTGACTTTTTATTATAGGCATCTGACCGGGCTTCATACTGCTTCAAATATTTTTCATCGTTTGCTTTCAGTGCCTTTGTGTATTCGTCCTGGTGGTCCTGCATGTACTTGACACGAACATTTGTATAATACATTGCGGAATCGAAATACATTTTTTGCTTTTCATCAGGTTCTGAAGGCTTTGTCATCTCTGTAAACGCTTTTGTTGACCGGTCACGAAAATCTTCCAGCCAATTGATCCATTGCTTCATCATTGATTGATCAGTTATAAAAATATAACTGATGACATATAAATGCGGCGGGCGTTTTTCAAAAGGCACAGTGTCAACAATTCCTTTTTCGTTAGCGGCTAAAGGTGTGTTGAATGAAGACTCATTAAACTCATAAACCTGCCAATGATTTTTTTGAGCAAATTCATTTACAATTTTGTCAGCTTTGGATTTAAGCATTTCTTCAAACAACATTTCCTGGGGTAACCGCCCGTTAGTCTTTGCAACTGTCCAATCTCTTGCATTGCTTATTTCTGTTTGATGCGGACAAGGCGCCGGCCAATACTCGCATTGGTCGGATTGCGCAGAGACAAACGTTGATAAAAAAAAGAAAGAGGCAAGAAGTAGTTGGGCGTAATATTTCATAAATCGTTTTGAAACTAATGTGAGTCTTCCAGGTTACTGGCAAGGCGTAGGCAAATGGCCGTTGTTTATATTGACAACTCCAGTGTACTCGGAACCGGAATCTTTTATAGCGTTACTAACAATTCCTAAAAATGGAAGCAATGCTCCGAGTGCCTGTTGCTGTACTCCGACAACCTGGCGCTTAAATGCAGGAATACTTATCGCATCCCCATAATCCAAATCGTTCTCAACTTTGTCTATAATACTAATTTGGTCTTTGAATTTTGGAAGATAAGCCTGTAATAATCCGTTCAGCTTTTGAAGGTATTCGTCTTCTATGGCAACTCTTTTTTGATAATAAGCCAGGTAAAGTGCCTTTACACAATCACACTTGGGGAGAGCAATATCGCCTCCCTGCACTTTGTAATCCTGGCAAGTGACCTTAACCGCTGGTACTTCTTGCTTTTTTCGCTGGTATTCACCTCCCAACTGGGATACTTTGGTTGCCAATTCTCCCTGTAAGATACTGAGTTGTGCTGCGGCGTTTTGGGCCTGGCCAAATTCCTTCATCAAGTCTGCATTATTGTTTGATGGAGGTGCGGTGTGATTTTGTTTGTTTTGAGCCATCTGCATCAATTGATCGCGATTCATGCTCTGCATTTGACTAGCGTTTTGCATAGCCTGGTTCATTTGATCCTGTGAAGGAACAGAAGCGTTTGTGTAGGAACTGTTCATTGACGTACTTGCGAGATCCGTCATATTCTTCGTCAACTGGTCCTGAATTCCATTGATCAAAGGACCGGCATCCTTGACAGAAACAAGACCTTCACTGTTGGAATCAATTGTACACATTTTAAAGCTGGCAGCACAGTTTTCAGGTTCCGGGATCTTTGCCAGCAAAGTATTGACCTGTATGGGCAATGCTTTTTGCGAGTAAGATGCGGATGTTATTGATAAAAAAATAACGACCGCAAAAAGAATTTTTATTTTCATACACCTAGTTTTTGGATTGAGTTGGGTTATTACCCTGGTTTTCGTAAACAACCTTTATTGTATAATATCCGTAAATAATTGCAGGAGCCTCTTCCGGATTAATTTCCTTAGCATCATACCTTTTGTCCTGCAATGTGGCCGTATTGTTTTTTATCTCTAAGGGAAAATCAATACTTAATATGGGAGCAACGTTCTCATTATTTCTCAAGTTCATTGCTTTGGCTGCCAGGTCCTGTATTTTATGAAGATCTTCCAGGCTCGGCGTACCTTTTTTATTGCCCATTTGTGCCTGTATGGATTTCATCTGCTCGGCTATTTTCATGCCTTGTTCCTTCATAATGTCGGCTTGTTGTTTGGCCTTCCCCGATTGCGCCAATTCTTTCATTGTTGACACGTCCTGGAACATATGTTCGATTTGCCAGGTGCCCAGGGGCTGCGGCGGTGACATGGGTATGTTCCACATTCCGGCATTCACGTTGGGTTCAGCAATGAAGCTGCTCAATAAAATGGTATCCTTCCCCGGGTGACAATAGTCCATTTTTAGCCCATATAGAAGCGCATAGTATTTTTTAGTCCCAACATACACGGGTCGGGGACCAGGAGCAATCATTTCGTTAGTCACAATATCACATTCAACTTTTTGACTTGCTTTTTTATTTGGCTCCGGAAACCCAAATGTCATGCTGGGTTGATCTTCAATTGCTACCCAGCGGTAACAGGTATCGTTGGCATAATCAAATTCGGGAGCAATTTTGGTTTTACCCGTTAAATGTGTGAGTTGGTATCCCTTACCTTCTTTTCCCACTTTGATGTCCATTTCAATATTGAGATGAAAGCTATTGACCAGTTTTCCGATTTTCTCAAAAACGTCCGATTCATGCCCGCCCAGCAACAGTCTTTCTCTTTCCAAACCATAAATAAACGGGATATTTGCGAGTTGCGACCAGTCGCGATCCTGGAGCAATTTCTTATCTAAATAATATTCCAAAACTTTTGAAACTAAACTTGCACATTCGGCAAGATTACCGTCTTCGTCAACTTTAAATCCCATTAACTCCGCATCTCTTGTAGCAGCAAGAAGCGTTTTAATAACCGGCCTTGCTGTTTCTACGTTCTTGCTATAATCATGAAATAGTTTTACTGCTTTATGATACATGCGAAGGGCTAAAAATTCAACAACCTTATTCAAGTCGTAAGAATCAATGTAGGCACAAGGGCCTGCTTTTGAAGGATCCTTACTAAAATGAAAAGCATTTTCCACTTTATCTTCCATACCTGGTTCTGCCCAGGCAACGTTTTCTTCTCCCCTTCCGATCAGTGCCAAATTTCTTAATGTAGCCAGGCAGGTCCTGATCATATCACTTTCCGGTTTGAAAAACTTTTCAGCATACATGCTGTCCTGTATATGATATAATTTTTCAAGAGAAGTATCGCAGGCAATACATTGGTTGCTGTATGCAGGCGGAGGCGGGTAAGATAGCGCATCATCTTTATCATGCCTGTGGGCTTTGTAAAAAGCGATTATGTTATCATACTCGGGCTTAAGATTTTGACACCATGTAGTAAGGTTTGAAATAAATTTATTTTCCGCTTGTTGTTGGTTAAAGCTGTTTTGATCCTGTTTCTGGTTTTCATCCAGGAGTTCCTTGCTATCAATTTTATAATCCTTCCATTCTTCTTTTATGTCGTTAAGCATAGGCATTGTCACTTCATTGAAATGATGTCCCCACTCTTTTGCATCACTTGAAGGCGCAGTTAATTCGTCTTCGGCTTTTTTAAGCAAAGTCAAACCATCCTCAATCCTTTTATTCCAGGAGTCAACATTTCTTGAATCAATACCAACTGTTCCTTTGGGTGAAACCGTTAAACTTGTTCCGCCCCCGCCAATTGTAATTATGCTGTCTAAATCCGTGTCAGTAAACGATGTAGTTGTAAAAACATTTTTTTTATCGTTCCAGTGGCCGGTAAACCATAAAAAATGTGTTTGATAGTAATCCTCATTTAAATGGTGTATGCTATCAACCAAAATACTATCCTTTCCTGCGACAAGGGTTTGGGCACTGGCGGCGGCAAATAAGCAAGAGCTTGCAATTAGAACGATTACTTTCATAACTAAGTTTGATTGTCGGTTGAAGGAGCCTTCGTCTCCGTCACTTTATTTGTTTGCAGTTACTGCAGCCTTTTTATTTTAAACTCTCCCGATACTTTATAGGAAACGCTCCGCGATATATTATAAAGAGTCCCACTAAAACTGCCAATCAAATAGCCGCCTCCGCCAGGATAATTTGTGATCTGCACGTCTCCCGCATAGGCATTGAGTACGGTTTTATTATCTATATTCAACGAAAGCTGAGCTTCCTTTGGTGGGTCCTTCGATGTGGCAGGATCTTTAAATAAATAGGTTCCGCTTCCGGCTGGCAGTATCCTGAAAATACATTGAAGCCAATGGGTTTCACCCTTTTTATTATCAAAATCACTCTCAAAAGAAAAATCTGCATGATCGCGGTCTGCATCCTCGGTGAAACTGAGCGGGGCCCCGTTTTCCATTGAATAGAAATATTCACCTTTCAGATCACCACTTTCGATTACGAGTTTAGCATTTCCGAAATCTGCGAGCGATTGGGCCCGGGCTGAAAATGATAAGACAATCGATAACAGAAAAAAAATAGTTGGAGCAACAATCCTTTTCATGATTTCCATTTAGCAGCTGAGAAGTGTTTATCACATTTTTACAAACTCTACTCTCCTGTTATTTGCTTTTCCCTCCATGGTCGAATTATCGCTGATCGGTTTTGTATCACCAAAACCCTTTGTAGTAAGTCGCGATGCATCAATGCCCATATTTACCAGCTGCATTTTTACAGCATCGGCCCGTTGTTGCGATAAGTCCAGATTGTGTTGTGCAGCACCTGAATTATCTGTATGTCCGTCAATCTCAAATTTTACTTCAGGATTATTTTTTAGAATGTTTACAATCATATTCAGTGTGCCCATGCTTTCGGGCTTTATGGTTGCTTTATCAATATCGAAGTTGATACCATGCGTTACAATTTTTGATTCAGTGAATTTTTGTCCGATCATGTTCATGTTCCCGCCTGATGCAACCCGAAGATTGGTAAATACGATTGGTTTTTCCTGGTCGCCAATGCCACCAATTTGAATTGAGATAGGAACAAAATCAACATTGGGCATTACCAGGACACGATATTGATCGAGGTAACATTTTATCTGGTGGTTTTTGTAAATGATTGCTATATGATGCCATTTATTGTAAAACTCATCGTCCTTTGCAGCATGGTCCGGATAGTCTGCACTAAAATCTTTTTGAAAATAAGCGCTGCTTACATTACCATGCTCGTTATAATTGATGTGACCTTCCTTATCGCCCGGACCTTTTAAAAAAATATTGATTCCATAAGCGCCGCCATTATTGACCATATAATCGCATTCAATTGTAAAGGGGTCCGTGAGGTAAGATTTTGTTTTCATAAGTGGTGATATTCTCGCATAGTTTCCTTCGGTGAGTGTCATAGCAGGAATTCCCAGGACTTTATTTACGGCTCCCTGTCCTTTGTCCAAGTCCCAATGCGAAGGAAATTCTCCATCCTGGTCGGTAGTAAAATCATCTGCGAACAAAATGGTATCGCCGGGAACAAAATCATAATTCTGATAAGTGTGCAGTGTGGGAACAGCCGGCTGGTTTTTGCCGGCTGTGTTGTTGTCAACCACTCCCGAATTGTCAGCGTTAGTATTGGATGCGTTATCCTTGTTTGATGAGTTATTTGTTTTGGACGGATCTACTTTGTCCAGTCCCTTATCAATGGCCTTATCCTCGTTTTGTTCAACTCTTTGTTGGGTTTTTTGTTTGACTTTATCTTTCAACTTGCCCAGCATTCCCTGGGCTGAACACTCTGTAAAAAAGGTAATAAATGCAAGGATTGACACAAGGCAGAGCAGCTTTTTCATAACAAAGTTTTTACTGCCCAAAAAAAAGCATCCTAACCACTCAAAACAATCGGATAAAAATCTGAATTTTTACAATATCAATTTTTTAAGACCCTGGCAACCGCTTGTGCTTTTGTGTGCACGTGAAGCTTTTGATAAATACTGCAAATATGTGTTCGCACTGTGCTGATGCTGACACAATATTTATCTGCAATTTTTTTATAGCTTAACCCATCTACAAGAGCATATAATATTTCTTTTTCTCTAACAGTGAGTTCATATTCCTGCACTGAATTCTGATGGGTTTGAAAACTGGTTACTACTTTTCGTGCAATGATCGGACTCATTGGCGCGCCGCCCTGGTGCAATTCACGGATTGCTTCGAGAATTTCATCCGGTGCCGATTTTTTTAGAAGATAACCGGAAGCTCCTGCCTTGATGGCATCAAAAATCGAATCATCATCCTCAAAAACAGTAAACATCATGATTTGTATTTCAGGAAAATTTGCCTTTACAGTACGAACGCCTTCAATTCCTGAAATATTGGGAAGGCCAATGTCCATCAACACAATATTGGGATCAGCTTTTGAAAGTTCGCTGACAACGTTCATCAAATTGCCTAAAGAAGCCACACATTTCATTCCCTCTGTACGGTTGAATAAATTTTCAAGACTGTTGCGAAGTGTATTGTTATCTTCTACTATGGCAACTTTCAGCATAAGGCAAAATTGTTGGAAGCTTAAAAATTAAACTATCGGATATTTATTTGATTTTTACTTCGAGCCGTATGGTGGTGCCTTCATTGATGCTGCTCTCTATTTTTAAATTGGCGGCCATCATTTCGGCACGGGTTTTCATACTAATGATTCCATTTCCTGAATTGTTTGCCCCCGGTCCAAAACCTTTACCATTATCACTCACTCGTATTTTTAAAACTGAATTGCTATAATTTACTTCGATAGCTGCTTTGGTTGCCTGCGAATATTTCACAAGATTATTAATGGCTTCCTTCAAAATAAGATAAATATGTTGCCGGAACTCCATCGGGAGTTTAGCATGTGCCACTGCTTTGTCAATATCGATTGCATAATCAATATCCTTTGCTTCGAAAAGTTTTGATGAAAAGCGCTTGATGCGCAACAGTAAACTTTCGAGCGAATCGTTTTTAGGGTTAATGCTCCAGACAATGTCATCCATCTTCTCCAGGAGGCTTAAAGAATTTTCTTTGATTTCTGCAACCATAGCTTCATTCTGTATTGGATTGTGCTCAGTCAGTGCCATTTCGCTCAGAATAGAAATAGAACTTAGGGTCGAACCAATATCATCGTGCAAATCGGTTGAAATTTTGTAACGCAAACGTTCAAACTTCATGGCCTGGCGAAGACGGTATTGATAGATCAGATAAACAATTGCGAGCGCAAGAAAAATATTCAGTGCTAAAAACCACCAGGTTGACCAGAAAGGTTGCGCAATGATGAATGAATACGATGCAGGATGATCGCTCCATTTGCCGGACGCGTTTTGCGCCTGCACGACGAAACGGTATTTGCCCGGGGGAAGATTATAACTAACGAAATTTCTTTCCGCAGCAGAACTCCAATCCTTGTCCTGGCCTTCAAGTTTATAACGATAGTGCAGCGCGTCTTCGTCTTTTAAATGAATTCCTGCAAAATCGAAAGCAATTACATTTTTATTATGCGGCAAATGCAATGTGCTTTTTTGACTGCTGTAGGGCATCCAGCTGCTATCGGCTTTTCCTTCAACACTTACCTGCGTAATAAAAACAGGAGCAGGTGAACTATCTCTGTGAAATCTTTCAGGCAGAAACCGTGTCATCCCGTTGGAGCCAATCCAAACCTGGGTGCCGTCAACCAACACACAATTCATTTGTTTTGAAATTTCTTCATTGGGAAAATTGACAGCAGCAATTTGAGGATGGCCATAAGATGATTCTTTCCTCAAAACAAACAATCCGCCATTGGTTGTCAAATAAACTGCAGTATCAGAAGCTGCCATAGAAGTGACCCATGTTGCGTTCAGGCCATTGCTGTTATTGATATGCCAGTATTGATTGTTGTTAACAGAAAAAATAAACAGCCCATTGGTGCGTGTGCCAAAAAAAATGGTTTCGCCATCATTGTAACAACTCCGAATTCTTAAGTCCGGAAAGCCGGTTTTGACCGAAAACTCTTTTACCCTTGTCAAACCAAAGTTTTCCATTTTGCATTTAATTACGCCGCCTGTTCTAAAACCAAGCCATACAAAACCATTGCGATCTTTTAAAATTGTCGAGACGAAATCATTTTGAAAACAATTGAAGCTTACCGGTTGCAGCCGGTCATTTTTAAGAATAAAAAGTTTTCCTTCATCAGTTGCGATCCATGTAGTAGTGTCATCATCTTCATACAAATACGAGCAGTGGAAGGAAAATTTCTTTTGAACCTGGTGGTCGTTCAAAACAAAAACGCCGTTTTCATTTGCGATCCATAACTGCTTCGACCTGGGGGCATAATACAAACAAGTAAAGGCTGCATTATCCGCAAACTGATAATGATATTTGCCGCCAAGATCAGAAATGCCGGTTGGATAGCTCATCCAAACATTGTCAGTTGTTTTAGCAAGAGAAACGGGCCCGTCTTTCATTGGCGTAAAGCTGAAATATTCTTCGCCCAGTTTGTACAAGCCCTGATCGGTTGAAAGCCATCCATTGCTTTGGTAATCGAAATAAATGTGATTGACTTTAGCTTTAAGTCCTTCTGCGGCACCATATTCAACCAGTTTATTTCCGCTTAACTTATAACTGGCTCCATCGGCAGCAAACCAGATTTCATTGTTCGCATTCACACCAACATCTGAAATCTCAACATTTTTTAAATAAACAGTTTTCGGCTGGTTAATTTTTTGCGGGTCAAAATAATCAAAGCAATACAATCCTTTTGCTGTTGCAACAAATACGTGGTGATTCGCTTCCAGAATTTTATTTACAGGGATTCCTTCAAGATTTTTTGAAAGCAATCGCCATTTGCCGTTATAACTATAAGAGTACAACCCTTTACCGAAACCAACAAACAAACAGTTATCAAAAAAATTTACCGCCTCCATTTGCCCCTCGAGATTATCGCTGTCAAGGCGATGGAATTTTTTTCCATCAAATAAAAAAACACCACGGTCGGCAGCAATGGCATACTGCCCATGCGGCATTTCAACCATATCAATAATATTGTTTTGATTGATGTCCGCGTAAGTGGTATCAATCAGATATTGGGTGAATTGGTCGTTTTGAAATTTGTAAAAGCCGTTGTAAAAAGTGAGCGTCCAGATAATTCCTTCCCTGTCTTTATAAAATTTTTGGACATACACCTGGTCAACTTTTTTAGGCACAGGAGGTTGATAAAAATGGGTGCCGTCAAACCAGTTAATTCCAAACGGTGTCCCTACCCAAAGCAAGCCACGATCATCTCTTACCGTACTATAAACCGCTTTATTATTCAGGCCATCCTTTTCAGTATAAGTTCTGAATGGCAGCAATTGCGCAAATGAAGAAATGGAACAAAGTAAGATGAGGACCAAAAAAAAATTCCGCATACACCTGCTTGTCTGCAGGTAAGTTAATAAATCGTACTCAACTTCTACGTGGTTTTCTCCTCCCTGGCCGATTTCAAAAAATAGAGCAACAATCCTGCAGCAACCATTCCAAAGCCGGGCTTATCTTTCTTTTTGGGCTTCA
>Ga0207647_10001018_pt1 | contig 21785 bp, 9 predicted proteins | sample KBSCornC2_FD_184295 | JGI IMG/M metagenome (GOLD analysis project Ga0207647, IMG submission 184295) | Corn rhizosphere microbial communities from Kellogg Biological Station, Michigan, USA - C2 (SPAdes) (version 2) | ecosystem: Host-associated > Plants > Roots > Rhizosphere ... | reverse complement strand
TCGCGCCTGTCAGGTTCGACGCCGGCTGCCACCGGATACCGTTGAGCATGCGTTGCCAGGCGGCCGCATACTCAGCGAAGTAGCGTGCGGTCAAGCGCTCCTTCAGCGCCTCGACCGCGCGTCTCTCTTCGACGGCCGCCTCAGTGCGGTTCGCACCTTGGGCCGCGAAGGGGATCCCCTCAACAGTCCGGTTCGGCTGCCCGCCGGACAGCACCCAGTCGCTGCTCACCTTCCGCGCGGTGGAAACCTTGTCGATTGCCTCGGCAATCATCCCGTCCCATGCTGCACGGGTGTAAGCGCCCGGCACGGTCTCCGATGCCGTGAAGAGTCCACGCGAATCCGTGCCGCCAAGCAGCGTTTCGAGCGACGCGTCCGCGTACTTGCCTTTCACTTCGTCGAGGATATTTTGATAAACCGTGTCATCGGCCGATGCGAGGCCAATCTGCGTGATCAGCATATTGCGGGTCGATGTCACGAGGTCGCTATCCGGCGCGATCCGCCATTCGGGATGGGCCTTCAGGTGATCTGCATAGAAGCCGGCGAGCTGCTGGCCGGTATCGTCGCGTTCGCCCTCCGGCATCTCGACGGGCCTGGGCCACGTTGCAACGAGCAGCCGCGTCAGGAATTCGGGTTCCGTGCGCGCCGGCTCGGCCAGCATCAGATATGACTTCAGCGCGTTGTACGTGCTGCCGCGCGCTTGCGCGGACTGCAGGCTATCGGCTCGAGCAGTGTCCGCATACTTGAGAAGCGCCTCGATTGACTTGACGACAGGCGCCTGAAGGTTACGCGTCGCGGTGGTCCGGTACGGCTCCCAGAGCGACGCGAGTACTTCATCGTTGTGCGAAAGACCGCCGCGCAGATACCAGGGCACACCATGCGTTTGGCGGTATTCGAGCTTCTCCATCAGTCGCTGCAGCGCGAGTTGCGCGCGCCAGGCCTGCCCCGTTTGCGGTCGTGCGCCCGAGGCGGCGTCTGCCATCGTTCGCGCGTCGCGCATCAGTTGCTGATTGCCGATGAACGAGACCGTCAACCATACGCACCACGCGATCGCGCCGGCAATGACGAGCGTCGCCAGCGCATTCGGCCAGTAGAAGCCGATGCGCCGGCCCACGTCGTGCCGATCGGCGATCGCCTGCCAGACGGGCAGCAGCGGCGCGGGCTGCGATGGAAACGTGAACGGTGCGCTTGCCGGCGCAGCGACAACCTGTTCCGATGCGGGCTCGCCGTCCGAAGTCACCGGAATGGGCGTCGGGACAGCCGCCGGTGCGGCGAACACGGGTGCGAACATCACCCCGGCGAGCGGCGCGCGCAGCCACGGCGCGGCCAGCAGTGCGTTCCAGCCCGTGACGATGTGTTCGTGTTGCTTGCCGATGTATTGGGATATCTGTGCAAGGTAGGTAATACGAGCGGGTGTCGTGCATAGCCGAGCACCCGCATCCGCCGTATCCCGCTCGAGCGCAACCAGTTGCTCGTTCAGCATCGCCGGCCACCCTGCATCCTTGCCCGTCGTACCTGAAAACGCGCCGATCACCTCGAATGCATCGGGGCGACCGCCCTCCGCGGACACTGCGTGCAGGAATGTCACGGGCGCGGCCCAGCAGAGATCCGTCGACATCGCGGCAAGCGTGCGCGACAATTCGCTATCGGGTAGAGAATCGTCCGCCAGTCTCACGACCTGGATCACCTTGTCGATCGGCCGGCGGCGGCGCAGTTGCCGGAGCTGACGCCGCCACATTCCTCCGTCGATACCGTCCGGCGAGGCATGTACGAGAATCGCGTTGCCGACCGGCATCGCTCCTCCACGCTTCAGGCCCGGCGCAACATTCTCGATCAGCGTGTCCGCGCCGTTCAGTAGCAGCCACTGCGTCCGGTAACGCCAGCGCCAGCCGTGCGAGGCGCGCAATTCGTCGCACAACGATTGCAGTCGGGCGTCGTATTTGAGGGTCTTCGCTTGTTTTATCACTTCGCCGCGCTGCCCGGCGTCCGCACGAAACACGCGCCCGACGAGGCGATAAGCTCCGCCGTAAAGCAACCCCACATGCACCAGAAGCGCCACCACCAGTGCCACTAAAATCCACATCGAGACACCCAGCTTCGTCTCGCGCGTGAACGTGCCGAGCAGGTCGCCCTTCACCCAGACCGCCGCGAACGAGACCGCCGCCAAGAGCAGCGCCAGAAAAATCGGCCCCCAGGCGAGCAACCGGCCAGTATCGGTTGACTCCACCTCTCCCGATCCAAGGATTTGCATGTTATTGCGTGCGTTCGTCATCGGATTCTTCGTGCTTGATTGAGTCGGTGACGTGCAGGATCGCGGCCTGCACAGTCGACGTGGTAGAGGGCCCATGGAGGATCAACTGCGTCCCGGCGTCGGCTTCGATTGCCGCGGCGATCGACAGCCACCCGCCTGCCGCACCGGCATGACCGAGCATGCGGTCAGGCCGGCGTTGGGCCTCCTGTTTCGCGACGCTCGCAAGGCCAGTACTGCGCATCGCCGGGAGCAGCTTTCCGTCGTGCGCGTTGTCCAGGCCGCTGATCCAGGCCAACGCAACGGTGGCGGCGTTGGCTTCGCCCCACAACATGCTGTTTGAGAGCACTGCCTCAACGCCTTCAAGCTCGTCCATAACCGGTCGGTGCAGCGTGCCGATTACCTTCACCGGTTCTGGCAGTTGAAACATCCCGGGACCAAGCAGCACGGCGACCGCACCTTCGGTGCTGCCCGGCGGAGGCTCATCGTGCCATTCGGCCGCGACGACCAACAGTGGCCTCTGTTCGCCAGCGTCCAGCCATGCGTCGGCAACCATCAAGCCATCCGCGGCCGCCACCGCCTGACACTCCAACGTGTCCAAGCCTGTCCGCAGCAGCGCTTGCCTGATCTGTTCCACGCGCTGGCCGGCGGTTTCCGGCGTCGACAGCACGCGCACGGCGGGCGCGTAATTCGGGCCGTATTGCGAAAGCGTGGACAGGCTCTCAACGAGCGGCGCCAGCGCGTGCTCGATCACGCGTACGACGGGCGGCACGGGTGCAGGCGGTGTCGTGGCTTCAGCCGTTTCAGTAACGTCGGTATGCTCCGCGTCGGCCGTCTCCTCTTCGGCCGATTCGTCGTCGACCTCCATGTGTTCGTTCTCGTCCTTCTGCAGTAGCGGATCGTCGTCGGCAAAGCGGGTGTGCAGGACGCGTCCCGTGCCGCCACGCGGCGAACGAGCTTCCAGCAGAGATGTCTTGCCGGCCAGCAATTCGCCGAGTGACATGACGCCAAGCGGCAGGCAATATCCGACGCCGAGCACCTGCAGGGGGCGCTGAGCCGTGCGAATACGGTTCTTCAGCCAAGCCGTGCGATGACGGTTTCTGAACCGCGCATAGAGATAGTCCGCCTCATATACGGCGCGAGCGATCGCGAGTGCCGTGAAATACACCGCGTTCGGGATGCCCAGGAGGCAAAGCCAGAACTTTGCGCCACTAGCAGGCGCGCCGGTCGGCCACATCAGCAGCACCGTTGCGGCGCCGAACCCGCAGCACAAAACCCAGCCGACCAGCCAAGGCCAAAAGCGTAAGCCGCTTGCCGGATACGCCGATGGCAGACCCGCAGGCGACAGATCGATGGGCATGGTCAGCCGATGAATACGTTTCGCAACGACGAAATCAATCCGCAACCGCACGCGCAGCGATGCATATGCATTGCGACAGGTTTGCCGTCCTGATCGGGGAATGATTCGTCGCCGTCGTCGATCACGGTTACGCCGTGTAGATCGCAGAGCGCCTCGTCACCTTTGCGCGCCAGCGGACGGCCCATGAATTCCATGGTCGACGAGCCGCCTGTGACTTGGCCGCCATGTTCGAGGGAGTCGTCTTTTCTGATAGGAGATTTCATTTTCCCTCTGGAATATCTGTGTTTTCGATTCGGAGAGGCGTTGCAATGCCAAGGCGACCCTATATGAAAGCGATATTTTTAAAATATTCCAAAAAACATCACAATCATTCCATTAATTTTACTAAAATTAAAAATTCAGACCAACGAACCAAATTACTCACACCCATTTTCTATTGCACGCAGATTTTCAAGTCGCTGCCGCGCAAAATTAAGGTAGAGATCAGAAGCAATCCAGCCGGGAATAATTTCAGCTCTTTTATAGACATCACCCTCCATTACTTTTGCCACCTTGACGTATTCACTTGCAAGCGTCGAGCATGCCTTATTGCTTTTTGAGGAAATTTTGGATTGGAGTGCATCAGATTTTTCCGTGACATCAGAGATTTCCTCATCATAGCAACTCCGAAGCACCAAGCCACAACCAGATTCACAACTTAGCCTGTCCTTCATGGTTCTGGCCAAACATCCTTCCAAGTCATCCCCCAAATTATTTTCCGCAAATACACAGCAACCATAAAGAGTGAAAATAACAACAATACAAAATCTTAAATATCCCATAATTCATGCCACCCGATTATCACTCTATTTTATCGAATAATTCGATACAAATATTCCATGAATTAAATTCGAAATTTCATCAACTTCTTCACTCGTCAGATCATCCCGCTCAAACTCCAAAGAAAAACAGGTCAAACCAACATCCTTCGGACAGGTCAGAATGTAGGCCGGAATCCTTAGCCTTGACCCATCCCCGAAAATTGAATCCACGTATGCAATAGTTCCGCTCCAATTGGAGCCGCTGTATCTTCTTTCCCAAACGACATGGCGAGAATATCGCCCTCCAGTATCTTCGTTCGCAATTTCGCCTCTCGCCGTTAATGGCACCCGTTCGCTCGAACCATTCATATCCTTTTTTTTCACAACACATGCGAAAGAAAGCGAGGCCATCAAACGCCGCCCCGCTGGCGTCAATTCGAGATAAAAATCCGCGTGAAAGACATCACTTTCAAAACGAGACTTTGAGGACTTCACTTTGTTAAGCATAGAATTGTCAAGCGAGTATCCACACAGCTCGCGAAGCAAACTTATAGCTTTTGCAAAATCCAGATCGGCGTCAGGTTGCGGCCGCGCGCATACTCCATCAATAAAAATCCACACAACAACGAGGCCAAAGCAAAAAAATTTCGCGATTCGCAAAATCCCCCCCTAAAACTCACCCGACCCGAAATCTCCATCGACACATTGACAAAGAAACTAATTCCAAATTATCCGCTAGCTCGCTCACATTTTTATGTTTTCCGCAAATTTCCAACTCGTGGTCAAGTTGAATTTCAGCGCACACTCACCGAATATGGGTTCACGGCATCATCGATCATCTTTATTTTCTTTACTTGCTCCCTCCTCAATGGACTTGACACGCGAAGATATTTTCCTTCCACCCTTAAATACATCGACATAACTATAAGCCCTTCCATCTTGATCGCAATAAGTCCCCCTTCGCTCAACGAGGGAGATTTTTCCACTCAATGCCACAGAATAACGCTCCTCCCAATTTTCACATGCATTCTCATGAAAACAGGCACCAACCAATTGACCTCTCCTTGAGTCCGCGATCAAACATGGAATATGACTGAGCTCGTCATTAAAAATAAATTCATCCTTCTCTATCGAATAGAGATACACATCGTAATACTCTTGATTTGCCCCTCTCTCCCTAAGAATCATCAAATCAAGCTTCTTTCCACTGAACGTTAAATCGGAGAATTTCGCATCATCACTGGAAATGGCATCTGCAACCTTAACTACCTGCTCTTTCCCGGTTGGCGTCGTGATATCGGCATATCCACCCGATATCCTGACATTTGGCAGAGAAGCAGCAAAAGAGATCGACCCAATAATAAAGAAAATAGCACAAAGAATTGCCGTGGAATTTTTCATGAATTTAAAGTATTTAATTAAACTCATTTTTCACGCTGAAGACGAGCCGATTCATAATCAACCAAAATATCTGTCAATACGGAAATCGATGATAGAAATACATTCATTCTCGGGGCAAGCCCATGCAACACACCCTTCGAATTCGGATTGCCCGTATTCACCGCACGAGCACATCTCTCGAACTCGACGCTCTCGCGAAACTCCATACTCGACAATGGAACCCTGCATGACTTGGTGCGATAATTGTAGTCGGAACATACATTTTGCAGGCGTATCGCGACAAATTCAGGCAGCTTGTCAGCTTCAATATTTATATTGTGATTTTTAGGGATCGGCTTGGCGCAACTTACCCAATAAAAACCGGCTGAGTCGCAAGCTCGAGACAAGTCTGTCTCAAGTGAATTTCGGTAGGTAGACGGCGCATCACTCCACGCCCTAAAATCCCCATACCTCTTGTAATTTTCTTCATGCGTCAATTGAATTACACCACGGCCATACCATGGAGCATATCTTGCGTTTTCGCCACCAACCTCAGTGGTTCTTGACAAATATGTTGTTTCCTGGATTGCATTTCCAAAAAAATATGCTGCTCTCAAACCACTTGAGCAAATGCCGTACGCCCTCATGGCGGGGTTGAGAAAATCTGCGAATCGCGAGGCTCGAGATACGACTTTATCCCACCTCATAATCGATGTTGGATAGATAGTTTGACTAACTCCGTTCTTTGTTTGATCAATTATTTTCCGTGGTACACACTGTGCAATTTCATTAACACTTAACCAGCCACACTTCCTGAAATGCCGAATGAATGAAAGCGGATGGAAGAACCAGAGCTTCTTCCCGCCCCCAAGCGACGTCTGGTCCAAAAACTGGAGCTTGCTCAGAAATCCAAGGAATTTCCCGTATCCATCTGGATCCGTGTCGGCCCGCCTTCCGAAGAAACCATCGGAGGCACTCAGGCCGCTGTAGCGCAAGCCATTATTGGCCGGATCCCATTCGCTCACCGCATGACATATGAATCCCTTGAGCGCCGCCCGCGCCTCGTCGCTGCCCCGCATGTAGGCCGCCAGTTCGTCGTCCGGGCCGAATTCCGGTGAGCGCTCGCTGAGATACAGCTTCGTGGTGTCCCCAATCATTTCCCGAAACTTATCGATATCCCACAGCCCCGCCGCATCGAGCGGTGCATTCGAGTTATCGACTTTTCGCCAACCCATGAAAGAAGGAAAATCCGCGTCCGACAGCTTCCGGACAGCGCGCTGATTGACATCGACGTAGCCCAGTGTGCCGGCCATGTCGAAAGGCACCGTGACGTATGTCGCGCGCGAAGCCTCAGGCAAGGTCGGACTATCCGTGGAAAGAATCCGGCCAAAGCGCAACAACTCATAGCCATCACTCGGGCAAGCCTTGTAAAGATCCGTCGCCCGCTGATACAGGTTGTATTCGTAGTCTTCGCAGGGATCGCGAACCGGCTCGGGCGTCAACAGCGTTCGCTTGCCGTTGCCATCCGGATCAATCCATGCGCGAACATAGCGCTGCCCTTTATGAAACCAAGCCTCGACGTAAAGCGTGCTTTTTGCGCCAAGGGTACCGGCAGACTGGAGCGGGAAGTAAGGACTGTCCGCCTGTCCTGGCGGCGTCGCCGCAAACGTCGTTCCACCGGGAATCACAAAATACGCGTGCCCCCAATAGTCCGTCGACGCCGGCTGAACCGGATGTCGCTCGCCGAGTTGGACCGCGTGTCCCTGCTGCTCGAACCACGCGCTGAAATCCTCCTCGGTCATGAAAATTTCGAGATGCAGGTGGGAGTGCCCATGGTTACGCCCCATATAGCCGAGGATGTCCTTGCGATAGACCTTCTTGCCCTGCCCGGCCTGTACACCACCTGTATCAATCTCCAACCATTTTGCGAGTTCCATTGGCGAGCTATCGGGCGGCGCCTTGCCCATCCGTGGCCGATCTTGCGCGAGCGTCGCAATGTCCAGCAAATGCATGTATAGCGAATAGAACGTGATCGTCCGACCGTCGCCGGTATCGGTCGAGTGTTTAAGCAGGACAAAGCCGTTGTTGCAATTCGCTACTTGTTTTCCCTGCGCATCGAGCTGCCCGTCCGATATCGCTTTCTGACTTACCCGATAGGCAACGACTTCCCCGTCCGCAATCGCGCGCACGGGTTCGTATAGATCGTTCGGCACCAGATGGACACCACAGTGCCAGCGCCGGTCGAACCCGATCGGATAGAGGCCATGATGGGAAAGCTCGAACTTGTCCACCGCGTCCATCATTGGATCGGTCACGGTCGCGTCGCTGGAGGTCAAACCTGCCGTCGGCAGGAACGGAGGGCTGATGATCATGATTTATCGCGATGCAACGTATTGGTCGGAAGTCTTCAGCGTGCTTTTGGGGAGGGCTGGCAGCTGGAAATTCGCGTTGCCCGGCCCCTGAAACACAAACGTCCCCGCCTTGATCTTGAATGCCCCCGGACCGATGAATTCGAACGTGCCGTTTTCGATCTTCAGCGCCGCGCCACCGCTGGCCAGCACGATCTTCTTGCGCGCCACCACCAGCACATCCTCGTCCGCGCTCGCCAGCCGCAGTTGCTTGGACGCCGCCAGATCCATCTCGTCGGTATGAGCCGCAATTTCGACCTTCCCCTTCGCCGCGAAGATTTTCACTCCAAGCTTGTGCGCACACAGCGAGATCAATTCACCGGCAGCCACCGTGAAGCGCTTGAGCGCGCTCACGTCCGCGTGCTTCCCCGCGGTCACGATTACATTCTCGCCGGCGGCATGCTGAATCGACTTCGGCGTCGCCAGCGCGATGCCGGCCGGTGCACTCGCAAGCAGCCCCGCGCCCTTGAGCTGATCGAGCACGTCCATCAGGCTCGCCTGCGTCGCCTTGTCAGCCGGCTGCGCCTTCGCTTGCACGGTCGCATCGACGAGCGCTGTGACCCGTTGCAAAGCGGTCCGCAGTTCCGTGATCGCCGCCTGCATCTCAAGATGCGGCGCGTTCGGCACGCACGGGTCGGCCGACCAGAACAGTCCCTTCGGCGCGCGCAACGTGCCCCACGCCTGCGTGGTCAATTCGAAGCCGTCGCCGCGCTTCTTCTTGTCGCTGTTGACCAGGTACCCCATGTTGAGGGCAGTCTTCCCGAAGACCGTCGCCAGCCGGATGCCCTCGTGCTCCTTCAGGTCTTCGAAGCGCAGCTTGTTGCCAAGCAGCGGTGAGCGAAACACGGCACGGCTGTACCAGCCTTCCTTGCCGTGCACGAGATCCGGGCGCGCATAGTCATGAACGGCTCCCGCGATCAGCAACCGATCGCAATTTCCTTGGGTCGCGATGACGCGCACCTCGGTTTGAGGCAGCAAGGGTATGTGCAGCCCACCCTGATGCGACGCGGATGGCCGCAGCAGACGAAGCGGCATGCTGTTCGTGCCGCGCTTGCCGCTGTGCCGCGTGAACAGGAGCCTCACCCGGTAGCGGCCATACTCGTCCATCCACGCATACGGCTCGTCGTCGCCGGATTCGACGATGCCGATCAGCGCTCCAGTGACCCAGCGCCAATGCTGCTGGGGATCGTACTCGGGCCGGTACGTCAGATGAGCGGGGATCGCCTCGAACGTGTTGGTGACCGACTGACCGCGCCCGCCCGTCGTGACAACCTTCGTGATCACCATCCCGTGCGGCGCTTCGGGTATCGTGTCGTTCGTCACGCGCACGACCATGCCGGGCGTCATGCCGATGACATTGCTCTTGCCCGAGATCCGTGTCTGGCGTGCGATCAACTCGTCGTGCCGCGCATTGGCCAGCGCCTGCCCCTCTTCGGCCGTATGAAAATGTTCGACGCTGCGGTTAATGCTGCCGAACACTGAACGGTCGTCGCGCGCCACGATCGATTCGACTTGCAGCGGATGGTCCGGCTGGCGGTAGTTGTGGTCCCACTCGCGCACGGTCTGCGGCACCAGTGCGCGAGTGACGTGCAGTTCCAGGATCGCCTCGTGCCAGCTGGTGAGCCCCGAATGCGGCAGCAGCGGCACCTCGAGCGCCCGCATGTAGCCGCGCGGCGTGTTGCCGAACACGAGCGTGTCGCGCTGCGGCGCGTCCTTTTTCTTCGCCTGCCTGAAGTAGTAGTAAACGCCCGCGCGCCGGGCGTGCCTGTCAATGAAGCGGGCCGCGCTCTCTTCGTACATCACGGTTTGCTCGAATTTACCGTCGAGACCTTCCAGCTCGAACTCGACGTCGTACGATTCGAACATGTCGCGATCGACGATCACGTCGGTCAGCAACTCACGAATCGAGCGGTCCATGAACACAGCCGAGTCGTGTACTTCATCGAGCAGCGCCAGGCGTGGTTTCAGATGTAACCGGTAAGTCGCCTCATCGCGCGTGGTCTTCATCCGAGTCCACTGCGTCACGACTCCGTGTACGGTACGCGCCTCGTGCACGACAGGCTCGATCACCCGCGGCATTGACGGCACCGACGCGTGCTCCTCGACCGTGAACACCGCCGGCCGGCCGACCACTGCGGCGCCGTCGATGTGCTTGTCCGTCGACGTCACGACGACGTCGGCCAGGAACGGGGCGTTCATTTCCTCGCTAAGGGAAAGCGAAAGGACTGAAACCGGCGACTGCAGCGTCGCGATCTCGAGATGGAAGGGCTGGGTGACGATCGCGCTCGGGTGTTCGAGCACATCCTGGATGGTTCGCATGGCCGCCGTTGTGTGAAGAGATTGCACACCGGCACGATCACCCGCGCTGATTCTGGGGACACGATGCCGTCAGACCGCACGAGTAGAACAAATCACCCGCCCGATATCCATCAGACGAATATGAAAATTGGGGATAAATTCAATGGAGCACTGCGAGACGTGGGACGTCAGGGGACCGAAGACGGTTGACCCCATCCGGTGATCATCGACTTGGAAGGATCAGGAATTCGTACCTTGAGCAGATGCGCGATGGTCTGTTCGCGGCGTCGACAACGGCCGCTGAGTGAAACGAAGCGAGAGGCATGTGTTACCACGCCGAGTACTGCGAACGAAAAAGCGGCACGGACATCAACTGTCCGTGCCATTCATCCCGCCACTCAGAACGTATGCATCATCCCCACATACGCCCCCGTCTGCGACTCACCGGTCATCGGACTCGTCCCCGACGTCGCATCGCGCGGCGACGCAATCAGCGAGAAGTTCGAATTCCCGCCATTACGCACATAAGCAACCGTCCCATACAGGAACGTCCGCTTCGACAAGTTATACGTGGTGCCGAGCACATACATGATCGCGTGGCCTGACGGATCGTGCGACGCATCGCCGCCGCCATCGCCCACCTTCACGTAATACCCGCCGCCCGTCACGGCCCACTGCGGAGTGGCCGTATAAGTCGCCCCGAGCCAGTAATGATCGGCGCGATCGGCGACACCAGCCGGGCTGTCCGGCGCCTGGTAATGCGTATACGCGCCCTGGATCTTGAACTTCGACACCTTCACGTTCGCGCCGACGAAATACTCGCGCGACGCGGTGAAGATGTTGCTGAACTTGCCGTTGTTGTCGCGCAGCTCGTCGTAGATGCCGCGCACGTCGAGCACCGGCGAGTGGTACGAGATCATGATCCCGTCCGAGCGGCCGAAATCGTCGGCCGCGCCGTAGTTGAAGCCGCGCGACTGGTTGCCGAACGCATACTGCGCCTGCACGTCGAAGCCGCCGATCACCGGGCTGTGATATTCGATGTTGTTGCTGCTCTGCTGCCAGTTGCGGCCGCGCACGAGCGACGCCGACGAAAACGCCTGCTGCACGAACGGATCGAATTCCCACACGCCGTCGCTGTCGATGAACAGGTTGCGGCCGGCCTGCAGCTGGCCCCACGTGTCGCTCTTCAGCCCGACATACGCGCGGCGCGACCACAGGCGTCCACCGCCCGTCGTGCCGTTCATCACCTGGAACGCGGTTTCCAGGTTGAAGACGGTCGACATCCCGCCGCCGAGATCCTCGAAACCCTTCAGGCCGAACATGCTGGTGCCCCAGTCGCCGCCTTCCGCGCTCCAGCGCGTCGAGCTGCCGTTCGGCGTCGCGATGTGGTTCAGGTATTCGACGCCGCCGTCGATACGGCCATACAGCGTCACGCTGGTTTGTGCGAATGCGGCCACCGGTGCGGCGGCCGCGATCAGCCATCCTAGATGTTTGAGTCGCAAAGTCATGCCCCCTCGCAGTCTGGACCGTCCGACACGCGCCCCATGCGCGCGCCGGCGATCCGTTCACCCGCGATCGATCGAAAAACGTCCGGGGCCCGCCGCGCACAGCGCAAGCAAGCCGCCGGAGATCGCGATGTTCTTGTAGAAATGAATCATGTTGTTCATCTGCTCGCCGCCCGTCATCGTCCAGTAGTGGTGGCCGATGAGCGCGGTGCCGATGGTATACAGCGCAAGCAGCAGCGCAAGCGGCCGCGTCTGGAAGCCGATGAGGAGCGCGATGCCGACGAACAGCTCCATCACGACGGCGATCGCCGCCGAGATGATTGGCGCGGGCGCGCCCTCGCTTCCCATGAACGCGATCGTACCGGAGAAGTCGACGATCTTCTTCCAGCCGAACATCACGAACAGGATCACGAGCAGGATTCGGGACAGCAGCAGCAGCACATCGCGCTGGGACGCGAGAAACGGTTGATTCGGTGTCATGGTGTGATCAACGAAAACGATGCGCGAACCGCGCGCACCGGATTGCCAACGAACCAGGACAGGCGGCCGCCAGTGCCGCCCGCCCCGCTCTGCAACAACCGGCATCGGGGCCCGCCCGATGTGCTGTGCTCCTCCTTTTTCAGAGTTGCGCTGCCTGGTACGACTTCCTGCCGCTTCGTGCCCGGCCTCAACGCGCCTTCGCGACGTCCTGCTCGGTCACCTTCGCGGCCGGATTGCCGAACTGCCCTGTCAGGTAGTTCGCCAGCGCGGCGATCTGCGCATCCGACAGCTCGTGGCGGAACGCGGGCATCCCGACGTCCTCGCTGCCGGCCTTGCGCTGCACGCCGTTCAGGATCACCTGCACGAGGTTCGTCGGATTCGACGCGCCCACCGTCGAGTTGTGGAACAGCGACGGGTAATAGCCGTCCGGCGTGCCCTTGCCCTGCATCTGGTGACAGCTCGCGCAGTTGCCGAGATACAGCCGCGCCGGATCGATGCCCGACGACGCGAGCGGCACGCCACGCAACTTCAGGCCGTCTTCCGCCGGCTTGCCCCACGACGAACGCGACTGCTTCGCGTCGCCGCTGGCCACCGCCGGCACCGTACGGATGTAGGTTGCGATCGCACCGATGTCGGCGTCGGTCATCTTCGAGAAGCTGTGCTCGACCGCCTCGGCCATCGGACCGGCCGCCTGCGCGACGCCCGGCACGCTGCCGGTACGCAGATACTGGACGAGCTGCTGCTGCGTCCAGCCGCCGATCCCCGCGTGCGGGTCCGACGTGATGTTGTAGCCGTCCCAACCCGCCAGCACCGAGCCCGACAGGAAGCTTCCGCCGGTCTCGTCGAGCGACTTCTCCTGCATCGCGATGCCGCGTGGCGTGTGGCACGTGCTGCAGTGCGCGAGGCCCTGCACCAGGTACGCACCGCGGTTCCACTCGGCACTCTGCGACGGCTTCGGCTGGTACGCGCCGTCCTTCAGGAACAGCCAGTTCCAGATCTTCAGCGGCCAGCGCATGCTCAGCAGCGGCGGAATCTCGTTCTTCGGCGGTGCCTGCTTGACCGGCTCGACGCCGTGCATGAAGTACGCGTACAACGCCTGCACGTCGTCATCGTTGATCTTCGCGTACGACACGTACGGCATCGCCGGATACAGGTTGGCGCCGTTCTTCGACACGCCGTGACGCACCGCGCGCTCGAAGTCGTCGAACGTCCAGTTGCCGATGCCCGTGTCGGGGTCCGGCGTGATGTTGCTCGTATAGATCTTGCCGAGCATCGGCACCGGCATCGGGAGGCCGCCGGCGAACGGCTTGCCGCCCTTCGCGGTGTGACAGGCCATGCAGTCGCCCGCGACCGCGAGATATTCGCCGCGCTTGATCTGCGCGGGATCGGCCGAATCGGCCGCGCGCACGAGCCCCGGCAACGCGAGGCTGCCGGCGAGGAGGAAGGTGAGAGTAGATTTCCGCACGGTCAGACTTCCTTCTTCAGCGTGTCCGACATCCGCAGCGCCAGCGCCGCGATCGTCAGCGTCACGTTCACCGTACCGACGGTCGGCATCGTCGAGCTGCTCGAGATGAACAGGTTCGGATGGTCGAACGTGCGGCAGTCCTTGTCGACGACCGAGTCGCGCGCATCCGCGCCCATGATCGTCGAGCCCGTGATGTGGTTGTTCGGCGCGAACTCGTCGTTGAACACGACATCGGTACCGCCCAGCACCTTCGCGGCGGTCGCGTAGACCTCGCGCGTATGCACGGCGCCGCGCTTCACGTAGTCGTCGATCGCATACGTGATTTCCGGGCGCGGAATGCCGATCGCGTCGGTGGCCGTCTTGCTCGGCACGATGCGGTTCTCGGGCTGCGGCAGGATTTCGTGGAAGCAGTCGAACTGCACGTAGCGCGCGGAACGATCGCGGATCTGCGCGTCGAGCTCGTCGGACTTCATCAGCTTGCCGGCCTTGAAGATCTTCTGCGTCTCCTGGTTGATGCGCGACATGTTCGACAGGTGGATCTTCTTCGCGGCTTCGGTCGCGCGGAACGGGCCGTCGCGGAAACCGATCAGCGACGTCATCTCCTGCGGGCCGCGGCCCGGCCACAGCTTGTCGCTCGCGTAGAACGACACGCCCGTGCCCGGGTGGTCCATCAGGTTGCGCCCGACCATGTCGGAGCTGTTCGCGACGCCGTTCGGGAAATCGCGGTTCGCCGACATCAGGAGGATCTTCGGCGTCTCGATGCCGTTCGCGGCCACCACGAAGTACTTGCCTTCGACGCGATGGTCGGCGCCCGTCTTGTCCTTGTAGATCGCGGCGACGATGCGCTTGTCCGGACCGGTCTCGAGCTTGTAGACGACGGCGCTGTCGATCAGCTTCGCGCCCGCCTGCTCGGCCTTCTCGACGTGCACGATGCCGTTGTACATCGCGCCGATCGGGCAAATCGGCATGCAATTGTTGTTCCCGCAACAAGTCGGCCGGCCGTCGTACGGGCGGCTGTTGCGCGCGACCGGCTCGGTCACGACGTGGAACTTCGGGTCATAGCCGTTGAGCGCGCTCTTGATCGTCTGTTCGTTGAACGACAACGGCAGCGGCGGCATCGGGTACGCCTGCTTGCGCGGCGAGTACAGGTCTTCCTCGGGGCCGGGGCCCCACACGCCGAGCTCTTCCTCGGCGCGCTGATAGTAATGCTCGAGATCGTCGTACTGGATCGGCCAGTCGCGGCCGACGCCGTACACCGTCTTCATCTTGAAGTCGTTGGGGATGAAGCGCCACGCCGACGCGGCCCAGTGCCACGTCGTGCCGCCCACCGCACGGATGTACTGCGAGTTGAACTTGTGCTCGCCCTTCAGGACCAGGTAGTCGTTCGGCGGGCCGTATTCCGGATGCGGCGCCCACGGGCTCGACGGGTACGGCGCCATGAAGTCCGTCTTGTCGGGCTGGTTGCGGAAGCGCTCGACGATCTCGCCGCGCGGCATGCGCGGGCCTGCTTCGAGCAGGATCACCGACTTGCCCGCCATCGCGAGCTGGTGCGCGACGATCGCGCCCGCGACACCGGACCCGACGACCACGACGTCGGCCTTTTGCGTATCGGTATCCGCCATCAGGCTTGCCTCTCGATCGGTTTTTCGGCCCAGAAGCCGGGTTTGTTGGGGCAATACGAAGGAATCACGAGCGTATCGGACACGACGCTGAACATTAATGCTTCTTCGTAAGTAATCACGACGTTGTCGACGATGCCGAGATACCACGCGCCGAGAATCGACAGCGCGGCGTTTTCCTGATCGGCATCCAATGAGCCGGACGCGAGCGCGCCGGCGAGTTGCGACAGACCGTCGGCCGTCTTGAACGAACCCTTCTGCAGCGCGTGCAGGAAGCGTTCGCCGAGCACGCGGCTCAGCCCTTTCTTGCCTGTCAGTGCTTCGGAGAGCGTCATGAACGTATCGAGCGGCGCGGTGCCGGGATTATCGGCCAGGGCCCGCAACGCCAGCGAGCCGGTGAGGCCGGCCGCCGTCAGCGCCAGTGCGCCCTGCAGCCATTGACGCCGCGTGATGCCGGATACGGATGCGTCGCTTGCGCGACGCGAGTGGGGGGTGTTGTCGTTGTGCATGTTTCCTTCTCTCGAACACCGGATTCGGGAAAACCACGCTTGATATTTCTCAAACTTTCGCGCGGCCCTGAAATGTACGCGCACAATTCGAATCGGACAATGCTTTTATAGTCGATTAAATGTTCCGCAAGCCGAGACAATCGACATTTCGCGGCATCTTTGTGTCGTCGGCGCGACAATTCTGCATCGTGGCGAAGTGTGTCGCAAGCCGACGACACGCGCCGTCCCATCCCGTCATCCGCTCACATGCGCGTCGGTTAGAATCCCGTGCAATCAAACAGAAAGCTTCCCTCCAAGGGCATCGAGCGATGAAGCAGCACAATAAACACAACAACACGCATCAATCCAATCACACCACACGGCTACTCTGGCGCATCGGCGCGATCGCGGCGCTCGGCGCCGCCGCGGCACTGTCGCTGCATGCGCTCGCGGCGCGCACGGTGAGCGTGTCGCCGCAAGGCACGGTCACCGAAGTCCGGCAAAGCGTCGTCAAGTTCGACGAACCGATGGTCGCGTTCGGTTCGGCGTCCGCGCCGAACCCCGCGCGCATGACCTGCAACGATTCCACCGCCGCGCGCGGCCAGGGTCACTGGCTCGACGACAAAACATGGGTCTACGATTTCGAGAACGACCTGCCGCCGGGCGTACGCTGCTCGGTCGCGCTCAACGACACGCTGCGCTCGGTCGCCGGCAATGCGGTGAGCGGCCCGCGCCGCTTCACGTTCCAGACCGGCGGCCCGTTCCCGGTGACGGTACGCCCCGGCTCGCGCGAGATCGAGGAGCGCCAGGTCTTCGTGCTGAAGCTGAACGGCCCGGCCGAGCCGCGTTCCGCGCTCGCGAACATCTGGTGCGAGGCGGCCGGCATCGGCAACCGCATCCCCGTCACGGCCGCCGACGACGCTACCCGCAACGCGCTGCTCGACCACTTCGGGCTGAAGAAGGACGCCGCGCGCGTGCTGACGCTGTCGTGTGCGCAGGCGCTGCCCGCGAGCGCGAAGATGCAGCTCGTCTACGGCAAGGGCGTCGCGAGCCCGAGCGGCATCGCGAACGACACCGAGCGCCGCTTCGACTTCACGGTGCGCGCCCCGTTCACGGCGAGCTTCTCGTGCGAACGCGAGAACGCGAAGGCGCCCTGCACGCCGCTGCGCCCGCTGACGCTGTCGTTCAATGCGCCGATCTCGCGCAAGAACGCCGAGGCGATCAAGCTGCGCGGTCCTGACGGTTCGCTTTCACCGACCTTCGGAGCCGACGACCACAGCGACGAAGTGACGACCGTCACGTTCAACCCGCCGCTGCCCGCGCAGGCGAACCTGACGATCGAGCTGCCGTCCGGCCTGCGCGACGTCACCGACCGCTCGCTCGCGAACGCCGACCTGTTCCCGCTCGCGACGCGCACCGCGCCGATGCCGCCGCTCGCGAAATTCTCGTCGGGCACCTTCGGGATCGTCGAGCGTTTCGCCGAACCCGATACGCCGGCGCTCGTGCCGGTCACGCTGCGCAACGTGGAGGCCGACCTGCATATCGCGGGCCTCAACACGCGCGGCGCACAATTCGCGAACCTGAAGGTGGACGACGACACCACGATCCGCCAATGGATGCGCACCGTCGAGCGCTTCGACAACTGGGCGATGACGGCCGGCACGATCGACGAGCGCGTGCCGGGCCTGCTCCGGCGCACCGGCCAGCACCCCGTCTACGTGCCACTCGAGGCCGGTGAAAAGATGCCCGCGCCGCAGAATCGCCGCATCGACGTGCGCTCGCTGTCGCTGCTCACCGGCGAGCCGGGCGCCCAGGCGATGACGCTGCCGAAGGCCGATCCGAAGGCGCTGCGTCCGTTCGAGGTCGTCGGCGTGCCGATCGACAAGCCCGGTTTCTACGTGCTCGAACTCGCGTCGCCCGCGCTCGGCCGCTCGCTGCTCGCGAAGCCGTCGAGCATGTACGTGCGCACCACCGTGCTCGTCACGAACCTCGGCGTGCATCTGAAACAGGGCCGCGAGAACAACCTCGTGTGGGTCACGACGCTCGACAAGGGCAAGCCCGTGCCGAACGCGCAAATCCGCGTGTCGGACTGCAACGGCGACGAGATCGCGACCGGCAAGACCGATGCGCAAGGCCTGCTGAAGATCGACGGTCAATTCGAGCCGAAGCACGAATGCAGCCAGTCGGAACGCTTCGACGACTACTTCGTGTCGGCGCGCGTCGACGATCCGAAGACGGGCCCCGACATGGCGTTCGTCAGCTCGAACTGGAACCGCGGGATCGAATCGTGGCGCTTCAACGTGCCGACCGACACCGGCAGCGAACCGACCGTACGTGCGCATACCGTGTTCGACCGCACGCTGCTGCGTGCCGGCGAAACCGTGTCGATGAAGCACTTCCTGCGCACCGAGACGCTGCAGACCCTCGCGTTCCCGGCGCAATATCCGACGCGCGTGAAGATCCGCCATCTCGGCTCCGACCAGACCTACAAGCTGCCGCTCACGTGGTCCGCCGACCACAGCGCGGACACGCAATTCCCGCTGCCGCCGGCGGCCAAGCTCGGCGAATACAGCGTCACGCTCGAAGGCGGCCCGGACGATGCGCCGACCACCAGCTACTACAGCGGCAGCTTCCGCGTCGAGGCGTTCCGCCTGCCGGTGCTCAAGGGGTCGATCGGCGCGCGCGACGCGCAGAAGAGCCCGCTCGTCGCGGTCAAGGAAGCGCCGCTCGCGGTGCAGATCGACTACGTGTCGGGCGGCGGCGCATCGAACCTGCCCGTGCAGGTGTCGGCGCTGATGAAGTGGGCATCGCCACCGTTCGCGGATCGTTTCGAGGACTTCAGCTTCACGCCGTATCGTCCGGAGCGCAGCGACGGCAACGCCGACGACGATGCGCAGGACGGCGACAACGCGTCGGCCGCGAACAACGACCCCGACGCGACCAAGCTGATCGCGGACAAGCTCCCGCTGACGCTCGACCGCAACGGTGCGGGCTCGGTCACGCTGAAGGGCCTGCCCGACGTCGACGCGCCGAAGCGCATCGCGCTCGAGGCGACGTTCGCGGACCCGAACGGCGAAGTGCAGACGATCCGCGGCGACACGATCCTGTGGCCGGCCGCGGTGGTGGCCGGCATCAAGGCCGGCCGCTGGGTGTCGGTCGGCCAGCGCGTGCCGGTGCAGGCGCTCGCGGTGGATCTGCAAGGCAAGCCGCGTGCGTCGGTGTCGATCGAGATCAAGGGCGTCGCCCACGTCACGACGTCGTCGCGCAAGCGAATGGTCGGCGGCTTCTATGCGTACGACAACAAGAGCGACACACGCGACCTCGGCGTGCTGTGCTCGGGCAAGACCGACGACAAGGGCCGCATGGCCTGCGACGCGACGCTCGAACAGGCCGGCAACGTCCAGTTGATCGCCGTCGCGAAGGACGGCGACGGCCGCACGTCGAACGCGTCGACGTCCGTGTGGGTCACGCGCGAGGACGAACTGTGGTTCGGCGGCGACAACACCGACCGGATCGACGTGATTCCGGAGAAGACGTCCTACGAGCCGGGCGAAATGGCCCGCTTCCAGGTGCGCATGCCGTTCCGCTACGCCACGGCTCTGGTCGCGGTCGAACGCGGCGGCGTGATGGAAACGCACATCGTCGAACTGACCGGCAAGAATCCGACCGTCGACCTGAAGGTCGGCGAATCGTGGGGGCCGAACGTCTACGTGTCGGTGCTCGCGTTGCGCGGCCGGATTCGCGAGGTGCCGTGGTACTCGTTCTTCACGTGGGGCTGGAAGGCGCCGGTCGAATGGGCGCGCGCGTTCTGGCGCGAGGGCCGCCACCATGAAGCGCCGACCGCGTTCGTCGACCTGTCGAAGCCCGCGTTCCGCTACGGCCTCGGCGAGATCAAGGTCGGCACCGGCGTGCATCGTCTCGGCGTGACCGTGACGACCGACGCGACGCGCTACACGGTGCGCGGCAAGGCGCAGGCGCACGTAAAGGTCACGCTGCCGAACGGCCAGCCCGCGCCGGCCGGCACGCAGATCGCGGTCGCGGCCGTCGACGAGGCGCTGCTCGAACTGATGCCGAACAACAGCTGGGACCTGCTCGACGCGATGCTGCAGCGACGCGCGTACGGCGTCGAGACGGCCACCGCGCAGATGGAAATCGTCGGCCGCCGCCACTTCGGCCGCAAGGCCGTGCCGGCGGGCGGCGGCGGCGGCAGCGCGCCGACGCGCGAGCTGTTCGACACGCTGTTGCTGTGGAATCCGCGCGTGACGCTCGACGCGAACGGCAGCGCAAACGTCGAGGTGCCGCTGAACGACGCGCTCACGCGCTTCCGGATCGTCGCCGTCGCGGCGGTCGGCCCGGACCGCTTCGGCACCGGCAGCACGTCGATCCGCAGCACGCAGGATCTGCAACTGATCTCCGGCCTGCCGCCGCTCGTGCGCGAAGGCGATGCGTTCCGCGCGCAGGTCACGCTGCGCAACACCACTGACCGCGCGATGCAGGTGGTCGTGACGCCGCGCGTGACGGGGCTCGACGTCGCGCCGCAAACCGTGTCGCTCGCGGCCAACGCGGCGACCGAGGTCGCGTGGACGATCACCGTGCCCGAGCAGGCGCTCGACGCGGCCGGCGCGCTGAACTGGCGCATCGAGGCGGCCGAGCAAGGCGGCAAGCGCGCGTCCGATGCGCTGGCCGTCGCGCAGAAGGTCGTGCCCGCGCTGCCGGTGACCGTGCAGCAGGCCACGCTCACGCAGGTCGACGGCACCTTGACGGTGCCCGTGTCGGCCCCGGCCGGCGCCGTCAACAACGCGCAGGGCGCGCCGCGCGGCGGCATCGCCGTGTCGCTGCAGTCGAAGCTCGCGGACGGCCTGCCCGGCGTGCGGCGCTGGTTCGAGCGCTATCCGTACCGCTGCCTCGAACAGCAGACGTCGCGCGCGATCGGCCTGCACGACGCCGCGCAATGGCAGGCGCTGGTCGCGCGGATGCCCGTCTACCTCGACAGCGACGGGCTCGCGAGCTATTTCCCGCCGTCGTCCGACGATGCGCACTACGGCAGCCCGACGCTGTCGTCGTACCTGCTCGTGGTCGCCGACGAAGCCGGCCGCCTCGACCCGCGCTTCGCGCTGCCGGAAGACCTGCGCACCCAGCTCGAAGCCGGGCTCGCGCGCTTCATCGATGGCCGCATCGAGCGCAACGCATGGGCGCCGCGCCAGGATCGCGACCTGCGCAAGCTGGCCGCGATCGAGGCGCTGTCGCGTTACGGTGCCGCGCAAGGCCGCATGCTCGGCTCGATCGAGATCGCGCCGAACCAGTGGCCGACGTCGGCGGTGATCGACTATCACGCGATCCTCACGCGCGTGAAGGACATCCCGCAGCGCGACGAGAAACGCGCGCAGGTCGAGCAGATCCTGCGCGGGCGCCTCACGTACCAGGGCACGCAGCTCGTGTTCTCGACCGCGCGCGACGACGACCTGTGGTGGCTGATGACGAGCAACGAGACCAACGCCGCGCGCCTCGCGCTGGAATTCGCGGGCGACCCGGCGTGGAAGGACGAGATGCCGCGCGTGACGGCCGGCCTGCTCGCGCTGCAACGCCAGGGCGCATGGCAGACGACGACGTCGAACGCACTCGGCCAGCTCGCGGTCGAGCGCTTCTCGCGCACGTACGAGAGCGTGCCGGTGGCCGGCACGACGAAGGTTGCGCTCGGCGGCAACGAGCGTGCGATCGCGTGGTCGCAGGCAGGCTC
>Ga0207647_10001017_pt1 | contig 21793 bp, 20 predicted proteins | sample KBSCornC2_FD_184295 | JGI IMG/M metagenome (GOLD analysis project Ga0207647, IMG submission 184295) | Corn rhizosphere microbial communities from Kellogg Biological Station, Michigan, USA - C2 (SPAdes) (version 2) | ecosystem: Host-associated > Plants > Roots > Rhizosphere ... | reverse complement strand
CGATGCCGACGAAATCGAGGCACTGATCACGCCACGCACGCGCGCCTTGGTGCTGATCAATCCGAACAACCCGACCGGCGCCGTGTATCCGCGCGAACTGCTCGAAAAGCTCGCAGGAGTGGCGCAGCGGCACGGGCTCATCGTGCTCAGCGATGAAATCTATGACGGCATTCTCTACGACGGCGCGCAATTCGTACCGTTCGCGAGCCTCGCTGCGGAACTGACCGTACTCACGTTCGGCGGCTTGTCGAAAGTGCAGCGCGCCTGCGGTTACCGCGTCGGCTGGGTTTCGCTGACCGGCGCGGCTGGCGCCTTGAGCGAGCTTGAGCATGCCTTCGACCTGCTCGCCGCGCTGCGACTGTGCGCGAACGTGCCGGCGCAGTGGGCGATCGAGCCGTCGTTGACCGGCCCCGACACGGTTTCCGCGTTGACGGCGACGGGCGGCCGGTTGCACGAGGCACGCCGCGCGGTGATCGAAGCTTGCGCACAGAGCCGTTTTCTCGAACTCGTCGCGCCGCTGGGCGCGTTGTACGCATTTCCGTCGATACGTGCCGACGTGCTGCCGGATTTCGACGATGCCCGGTTCGCCCTCGAATTGCTCGAACGCGAAAGCGTGCTGGTCGTGCCGGGCAGCGGTTTTAATTTCGCGGCGCGCAATCATTTCCGCATCACCTTGCTGCCCCAGGCGGCGCAGTTGCGCGAGGTGTTTGCGCGCATCGAGCGCGTGCTCGAGCGACAGGCGCCGCACGCCGAGCAACGCGCTGCGGCTTTGAACGTTGCATAGTTGGTTTTGTCACTCCCGCGAACGCGGGAGTCCAGCGCCTATGCTTCTCAGGCGCCACTCAAGAGCAAAGGCACTGGATTCCCGCTTGCGCGGGAATGACAAGATAATGCGATGATCATGGCGCCTGTCCAATCGACGCGTTTTCTTGCGCTCGGCGACTCCTACACGATAGGGGAAGGCGTCGAAGCCACCGGTCGTTGGCCGAACCAGCTCGCGGCCAGACTCGGGCTCGATGCGCCGGAAATCGTCGCGCAAACCGGCTGGACCACGGACGAGCTCGGCGCGGCGATGGACGCGCATGCGTTCCATCCGCCGTACGCGCTCGTCACGCTGCTGATCGGCGTCAACAACCAGTATCGCGGACGCGACCTGGCCAGCTATCGCGGAGAATTCACGCAGCTGCTGCAACGCGCGATCGAACTGGCCGGTGACAATCCGCGGCACGTAGTCGTCGTTTCGATTCCGGATTGGGGTATCACACCGTTCGCGCGCGGACGCGACACGGACGCGATCGCGCGCGAGATCGACGCCTACAACGCCGCGAACCGGGAAATCGCCGCGAATTCACACGCGCATTACGCCGACGTGACGGGAATTTCTCGTGATCGCGGCGGACGCGAAGACATGCTGGTCAGCGATGGCCTGCATCCGTCGGCGGCGATGTACACGCGCTGGCTCGACGCGATCCTGCCGGCGACGCAGGCGGCGCTGTCATCGCGCTGAAAAAGCCGCATCTGCAATGGCGACGCGCTAAAATATGCGCAGCCCAGTCTACGGATTTGCCATGTCGCTTGATCCCGTTTTGCGCTCGCGCATCGACGCGCTGCTGCAGCAGCATCCCGTCGTGCTGTTCATGAAAGGTTCGCCTCAGGCGCCGCGTTGCGGTTTTTCCGCGGCTACCGCCGGCGTGCTCAACGAGCTGCTCGGCGATTACGCCAGCGTCGATGTGCTCGCCGATGCGGAAATCCGCGAAGGCATCAAGGCTTACGGCAACTGGCCGACGATTCCCCAGTTGTATGTGAAAGGCGAACTGATCGGCGGCGCCGACATCGTGCAGTCGATGTACAGCAGTGGCGAATTGCAGAAGTTGTTCGGGCTGCCAGAACCGGACCGCACGCCGCCGACGTTGACGATCAGCGACGCCGCCGCGCAGGCGATTCGAGAGGCGCTCGCCGACGCCGGCCCCGAAACAGCACTGCAGCTTTCGATCGACGCACGTTTCCAGGCGCAATTCCAGCTCGCCGAGCCGGATGACCGGCTGATTGCTGCGAACGCCAGTGGCATCATGATCCAAATGGATGTCGCGACAGCGGCGCGCGCGCGCGGCATCCGCATCGATTGGGTCGACACCCCGCAAGGCTCGGGCTTGGCGATCGACAACCCGAATGCGCCGGCGCCGGTCAAATCGATGTCGGTGGGCGAACTCAAAAGGCGACTCGACGCCGGCGATATCACGCTCGTCGACGTGCGCCCGCCCGAGGAACGCACGCTGGCGGCGCTCAAGCATGCATTTCAGACGTTCGACGCTGGCGCCGACGCGCTCGCGCGGTTGCCGAAAGAAACACCTCTCGCATTCCTGTGCCACACCGGCGGGCGCAGTGCGCGCGCCGCAGAACATTTCCGCAGCCTCGGGTTCCGCACCGTTTTCAACGTCGAGGGCGGCATCGACGCGTGGTCGCGCGAAGTCGACACCAGCGTGCCGCAATATTGAAGGCCTGATCGCAAGTGCCGCATTGCAGCGCGCAATCGACGGCTTTCTGGTATATATGTTGCAACGTGCAAACGTTGCGACCGCGAGCGAATCTTCGGGGGACGGCCGCAAATTGGAGGCGTTTATGCGCGCATGCTGGGTGCTGATAGTTGCGAACTGCCTCGCGCTGAGCGCGTGCGGCGGAGGTCCGAATGACGCTGCCGCCAAAGCGTGTGCTGCCGAAGCAGCCACGCGCATGGCCGGCAAGACCTTCGAGATCGACACCAAGGCCTTCGCGGCGAGCGCCAAGGCCGAATCGCCCGATACCTACCTGCTGAAAGCGCCGGTGACATTCGACAAAGGCCTTTCGACCGAATACAAACAGGTGTGCCAATGCCGCGCACGCGTGGACAAATCCGGCGCCAGCGTGCTGTTCATGCAGTTCGATTGGGAAAACGCCGATCAGGTAAAGCAGACTTCGCAGTAAGCGCTTTGCTTTTGCGCACTCCCGGCGGATCATAGACGCCTCGCATCCGCGCCGGGGCAATCCATGTTGATCACTCTCGTCCTCGCACTGATCGTGCTGAGTGCGCTGCTGTTCCTCGGTTACGGATTCTTCGCCTGGACCGGCGCCGCCGCCGTGTGGCTGATCGGCTGGCGCGTCAGCGGCGTGGCTTCGCCGCTATTGTTCGAAGCCAGCACGCTCGTGCTCATCGCACTCGCGTTGATCTTCGGACTGCCGCCATTGCGGCGCCTGCTGGTTTCGCGCTTCGCAATGAAAGCGATGGCGCCGGTGCTGCCGCGCCTGGGCGATACCGAACGCATCGCGCTCGAAGCGGGCACGGTATGGTGGGATGCGGAGCTGTTTTCGGGTCGCCCGGACTGGCGCAAGCTGCTCGATTTCGCACCGCAACCGCTCTCGCGGGACGAACAGGCATTCATCGACGGGCCGGTTACCGAATTGTGCGCGCGCCTCGATGACTGGCAGATCCAGCAGCAGCGCGATCTGCCCGACAGCATCTGGGCTTTCCTGAAAACCAACGGGTTCTTCGGCATGATCATCCCGAAGGAATACGGTGGCCATGGATTTTCGGCGATCGCCCATTCGCGCGTAGTGGCGAAGATTTCCACGCGTTCGGTCGCCGCGGCCGTTACCGTGATGGTGCCGAACTCGCTCGGCCCCGGTGAACTGCTGTTGCATTACGGCACCGATGAACAGAAGAAATATTATCTGCCGCGCCTGGCCCGCGGCGATGAAATCCCCTGCTTTGGCCTCACCGGTCCGGAAGCCGGTTCCGATGCCGCCGCAACGCAGTCCGAAGGCGTCGTCGAGAAGCGCGTCATCGACGGCAAGGAAGTGCTCGGTCTGCGCTTGAACTGGAAGAAGCGCTACATCACGCTCGCGCCGGTGGCGACGCTGATCGGCCTTGCCTTCCGCATCAAGGATCCGGATCACCTGATCGGCGACGCCGAAGACCGCGGCATTTCCTGCGCGCTGATTTCACGCGATCTGCCCGGCATCGAAATCGGCTTGCGCCACGATCCGATGGGCGTGCCGTTCATGAACGGTCCGATCGTCGGCAACGACGTGTTCGCACCGATGGATTGCATCATCGGCGGCAACAAGGGCATCGGCCAGGGTTGGCGCATGCTGATGGAATGCCTCGCCGCCGGCCGCTCGATCTCGCTGCCGGCACTCTCCGTGGGCGCGGCGCAGATGGCCACGCGCATCAGCGGCGCCTACGCCACCGTGCGCGAACAGTTCGACACTCCGATCGGCCGCTTCGAAGGCATCGAAGAACCGCTTGCTCGCATCGCCGGCAAAACCTACATGATGACGGCGACGCGCACGTTGACCTGTGGCGCGCTCGATGCCGGCGAAAAACCCGCGGTGCTGTCGGCGATCGCGAAAGCGTATCTGACCGAAGGCATGCGTGAAGTCGTCACCGATGCGATGGACATCCGCGCCGGCGCCGCGATCCAGCGCGGTCCGCGCAACTCGCTCGCGCGCGCGTGGGACGCGGTGCCGATCGGCATCACCGTGGAAGGCGCGAACATCCTCACGCGTTCGATGATCATCTACGGTCAGGGCGCGATCCGCTGCCACCCGTTCGTGCAACACGAGATCGCAGCGATCGCCGACAACGATCTGAAAAAATTCGATGCGGCGCTGTTCGGCCACATCAATCTTTTGTTCCGCAACATCACGCGCGCCAAGCTGCTCGCCTGGACCGGCAGCCGTCTCGCTGCCGCGCCGCGCACTGAAGACACGGCACGCTATTACCAACACCTGTCGCGCTTCTCGGCCGCGTTCGAACTGCTGTCGGATGTGGCGATGGGCACGCTCGGCGGTTCGCTCAAGCGCCGCGAGAAGATTTCCGGTCGCCTTGCCGATGCGCTCGCCTACATGTACCTCGCGTCGTGTGCGCTCAAGCGTTATCACGACGAAGCCAAGACCACCGCGAACTTCAATCTGGCTTGCTGGAGCGCCGAGCATTGTCTGTATCGCGTGCAGGAAGCGCTGCGCGGCGTGCTCGAAAACCTGCCGATGCGCGCGGCGGCTTGGTGGATGTCGTGGGTGATCTTTCCGCTCGGTGCGCGCTTCCGCCCGCCTTCGGACAAGCTCGGTGCGCGCGTCGCGCGCGACATTCTCGAAGACCGCGAAGCGCGCTTGAATCTGACCGGCGATATTTTCGTGCCGCCGCCGGACGAACCCGGTCTCGGCGCGCTCGAAGCCGCGCTCGACAAGGCGGTGCGCGCGATTCCGGTGGAAACGAAACTGCGCGATGCCGTTCGCGCCGGGCAGCTGGATCGCGCGCCGGGTTACATGCTCGACGAGATGGGGCTGAAAGCCGGCGTGATCACGCAAGCGGAATATCAGACGCTGCAGGAGGCCGAAGCCGCGCGCAATGAAGTGATCGCGGTGGATGCGTTCGATGCGGAAACTTTCAAGCAACTGCACTGAGGGTGCCGACGATCGGCAGGTACTGTGCCATGCTCAGGTTTGTAAATTCCATTGACCCCGATGGAAACGCATCGTATAGATGACTTTCAGGAGCACACCGGCGCGTGTGCAGCGCAGGGGCCTGGGGACGCCAACTCGTGATCTCGCTTTGTGCTTGCGAACCGCGCAGCCGCATGTGCTCTCGTTCGTCTTTGAGGAGCATTCCATGCATCGCCGAATCCTGTCTGCGTCAGCCTTCCTGTTAGCCGCTTCGAGCGCCAATGCGGCGCCGCTTGCACTCGATCTGCCGGGCATCAGCGTTCCTCTGGAATCGCGCGCATCGTATGTCGGGGCAATGCTGACGGTCAGCGGCCCCGACGGCATCGTCGTGCAGCGTGCGCTCGGTGCCGCCGACGGCGGCCACTTCAAGCTGCCAGAAGCCAGCGCGCTCGGCGACGGCCAATACCGATATCGGGTCGATTTCAGCGTGCCGTCGCAGGCCACGCACGCCGGCAGCGGTGCAAACGGACGCGCCGCGGGCGCGGCGCCAAGCGTAGCAGCGGCGACGCCGGTGGAAGGTTCATTTCGCGTCGAAAGCGGCCATTTGTTCGTGCGCGGAGCGACGCCGGGCGAGACGGAACCGGAAGCGATCGCCGCGCGGCGTGGTGCGACGGTGCCGGCGGCCGCGACGCCGAACGATGTCGTCACGCCCGACGACCAGATCATCCAGGGCTCTCTCTGCGTCGGCTTCGATTGCGTCAACAACGAGAGCTTCGGCTTCGATACGATCATGCTGAAGGAAAACAACACGCGCATTCATTTCAACGACACGTCAACATCGCCGGGGATTCCGAACACGAGCTGGCAATTGACGGCCAATGACACCACGACCGGCGGTCTGAACAAATTCTCGATCGAAGACCTGACCGCCGCCACGGTGCCGTTCACCGTTCTCGGGCAGGCGCCTTCCAACTCCATCTACGTCGGCAGCAACGGCAAAATCGGATTCCGCACCTCGACTCCGGGGCTTGACCTGCACGTCGCTACGAGCGACACGCCGGCAATCCGTCTCGAACAGAACTCGGGCGGGGGATTCACGGCGCAAACCTGGGACATCGGCGGCAACGAGGCGAATTTCTTCGTGCGCGATCTGACCTTCGGGTCGCGCCTGCCATTCCGGATCCGTCCCGGCGCGCCGACTTCGAGCATTGATATCGCCGCCAGCGGTAACGTCGGCATCGGTACGTCGGGCCCTGCGGCGAAGCTCGATGTCTCCGCGGATGTCGATCCCGCCACGCCGATATCGCTGTTGCGCGTGACGAACACGAACACTGGCATCCCCGCTGCGCAGCAGGACCGTTTCGTGGTGGATTCGAGCGGCAACGTGCTTGCGCGCGGCACGATTTCGCAACTTTCGAGCCGCTACTCCAAGGAAAATTTTGAGTCGACCGATGGCGGTGCGCTGCTCGCCAAGCTGGAACAACTGCCGATCAGCACATGGAACTACCGCGGTGCCAACTCGCAAGAGCGTCATCTCGGTCCTGTCGCCGAGGATTTCCGCGCGGCGTTCGGTCTGGGCGCCAGCGAACGCTACGTGTCCGTCACTGACGAAGCAGGAGTCGCGCTTGCGTCCGTGAAAGCGCTGCAGCAGGAAATCAAGCAACGCGATACGCGTATCGAGCAGCTCGAGCAGCGATTGCAGGCGCTCGAAACGCGGCTTGATGCACCGAACCGGTGAAGCTGCGGATGAACGTCCAACGCTACGCTCGCATCGTCGTATTCTCGATGGCGGCGGCACTCTGCGCGCCCGCTGCCGCGGCCGTGCTCGCACTTTCCCCACATGGCGACAATGTGCGCGTCGTCGACGTCGCCACCGGCAATGCCACCGTGCTCGAAGCGGCCCTGTGTTGCGCGGTACAGACCGGCTCGGTTGCTGCCGATGTCGCCAATGATCGCGTGTTCTTCGTCGCCAACGCGACGAGCGGCGGACAATTGTATACTTTTCCTTACGGCGTCAGCGGCAGCCTCGCGACGGTCGCGATCACGCCGAACGCCAGGATCAGTCACCTCGATTACGACGCCGTGCACGCGCGTCTTGTCGGCTTCGCCGCGAGCGACGACGGCGGCGTTGAAATCGTCAGGATCGATCCGGCCAATGGCGGCCTCACGGTCACCGGCGCACTCGGCCCCGACTGCTGCACGCTGCACAGCGGCATTTCGGCTTACCTGGCCGGATCGGATGTGCTCTACGCGGTCGGCAGGCGCAGCACCGACGTCGGCGATCAGCTTCTCGCGTTTTCCGCGAGCGGCGGCACGCTGCAGAACGCGTACGATCTCGGCAGCAGCCGGGTCGTGCAAATCGTCGCCGACAGCGGTTCGCTCTATGCGCTTGTCTACGACGATGCCAACGTGATGCTGCATGCTGCCGCGATCACGTTCGCGCCCACGTTCACGCTTACGTCGATCGGCAGCGGCGCGAGCGACTGTTGCTTTGTGCTCGCCGGACCGGCCGCGATCGATCATGCGAACGGCGCGATCGTCACATTGTCGCGTTCGGCCACCGTTTTCGTTCCGTTTGCGGTGGAATCGTTTTCGTTGACGTCGGGCAATGCGACTGCGGGCAACGCACTCAGCGCGTTCGGCTTGTTCGAGGATACGGCTGCACTGTTCGACCGGATTTTTGCGGACGATTTCGAATGAGCCAGCCTGCGGACGCCGCCCACTGGTACTTCGATTTCATCTCGCCGTTCTCGTACCTGCAGCTGCGCAAGGTGCGCGAGTGGCACACGCGGCTTGCGATCACGCCGGTGCCGATCGCGTTCGGCGCCGTGCTCAAGGCACACGGCCAGCTCGGACCCGCGGAGGTTCCGGGCAAGCGCGAGTTCACTTATCGCTTCGTGCAGTGGCAGGCCGAGCAGGTGGGCGTGCCCATGCGTTTTCCGCCGACGCATCCGTTCAATCCGCTGACGGCACTGCGCCTCTGCATCGCCGCCGGCACGACGTGGGAATCGATCCAGGCGATTTTCGATCACATCTGGCGCGATGGTGGCGACGGCGCTGGCGCGAGCGGACTTGCGCCAGTTGCTGCGGCACTCGGCATCGCTGATGTCGATGCCGCAACGGCCGCCATCGAAGTGAAAAATCAATTGCGCGCGAATACGGACAGCGCGCTCGCCGCCGGCGTGTTCGGCGTACCGACGCTGCGCATCGGCGACGAACTGTTCTGGGGCAACGATGCCACGCCGATGGTCGAACAATGGCTCGCCGATCCGCAGCGTTTTGACAGCGCCGAATACCGGCGCATCGCTGGCCTGCCCGTTGGCGTGGAGCGCACGCGCTAACGCAATACCTCGCGCAACGCCGACAACGCCCGGTCGATGCCAGTCGCGTCCACATCCAGATGTGTCACGGCGCGCAAGGTGTGCGAGCCCATGGCGCCGATGCGCACGTCGTGCGCGCGCACGGCGTCGCAAAGTTTTTCCGCATCCCATCCCGGCGCCGTGACGCTGAAGTAGACGAGGTTCGTTTCCACGTTCGCCGCATCGATGCGCAAGCCGGCGATATGCGCTAGCCCCGCGGCGAGCCGTTTCGCATTCGCGTGATCTTCGGCCAGGCGCGCGACGTGGTGATCCAATGCGTATTCGCATGCGGCTGCGATGATGCCGCTCTGGCGCATCGCGCCGCCAATGCGCAACTGCCAGCGTTGCGCGTCCTTGATGAACTCGCGTGTGCCGGCAAGCACCGCGCCACCAGGCGCTCCGAGGCCCTTGGAGAAATCGACCCAAACCGAATCGAATTCGCGGGCATGATCGGCGAGGGAAATGCCGCTGGCCACGCTGGCGTTGAACAGGCGCGCGCCGTCCATGTGCGTCGCCAAGCCAGCCGCGTGAGCGGAATGCGCAATTTCGCGCAATGTCGCCAGCGGCCAGACCGCGCCGCCACCAAGATTGGAAGTCTGCTCGACTTCGACCAGGCGTTGGCGCGGCGCGTACGGCCGGTCCGGATGCAGTTTTTCGCGCAGCTGGTCGGCGGAAAAGATGCCGCGCGCGCCGGCGATCGGATTGAGCATTACGCCGGCGAGCGCGGCCGGACCTCCGCCTTCGAAACCGATGATGTGCGACGTCGCATCACACAGTACTTCGTCGCCGGCCTTGCAATGCACCGCGAGCGCGATCTCGTTGCACATCGTGCCGGACGGCAGGTACAACGCCGCCTCCTTGCCGAGCAATGCGGCGCAACGTTCGACCAGGCGATTCACGGTCGGGTCTTCGCCGGCGCGTTCGTCGCCGACTTCGGCGTTCGCCATTGCCGTGCGCATCGCTGCCGTGGGTTTGGTCTTGGTGTCGCTGAACAGTTCGATCATGGTTTGTCCCGTGTCCGAATGCGAAGCATTGCAATGGCCGGCGCCTGCGCGCAAGTGCGGGCGTACAATTGCACTCATGACGCTGCGCTTCATTTTCGCCGCCTTCGCCATCGCCAGCACCGCTGTTGCCGCGGAAGACGTATACAAGTGCACCAATGCCAAAGGCGACATCGCTTATCAGGATCGTCCATGTCCTGCGACGACGCGCGAGTCGCAACTGCATTTGGCGGATGCGCCAGGGACACCGGCCGGCGCCGCGCCGGCCGCAACAACTGAAATCGCCGCGCCGGCGAAGCCTGCCGTGGAGCCGGCATCGCCACGCGCGCCGCTGCCACCGTTATTCGTTTGTCAGAACGCGGAAGACGGCTCGACGTATTTCAGCGAAAGCGGCTCGCCGCTGGTGCGCTATGTGCCACTCGGCGCTCTCGGGGTTCCCGGCAAGAGTCTGGGCCAGGCTTACGGCCCGGGTGGCGGCAGCGGCATCTCCGCACCGGGAGTGAACCCGATTCCGGTCGGCAAGTCGCCGCGTGATGCGATCGCGTCGCAACTCACCGCGGTGCAGGACACCTGCGCGCCGGCATCGCCAGGACAGACCTGCGGTTATCTGCGCGAGCAATACGAAGACGTCGAGCGCAAACTCAAACGCGCTTTCAGGGCCGAGCGCGCCGTGCTGGAACCCAAACAACGCGAGCTGGAAGAGCAACTGGACAATTGCTGAGCGGCGCGGCCGCAGCCAGCCGCTCTCGAATTGCATCGGCTAGACTTCCTGAAAGCGCGGGGCCTGGGTCATGAAAACATTGGCGCGTCATCTGTATTTCTGGGTGCTGATCGGCATTTTGCTCGGCGGCATCGCCGGCTGGCGGTGGCCGGATGAAGGCGCCGCAGCCGATGCATTCAAGGCCTCGTCGCTGAAGCCGCTCGGCGACGGCTTCATCGCGCTCGTGAAGATGCTGATCTCGCCGGTGATCTTCCTCACCGTCGTGCTCGGCATTGCCGGCATGAGCGACATGAGGAAGACCGGACGCGTCGGCGCCAAAGCGCTGATCTATTTTGAAGTCGTCTCGACGTTCGCGCTCATGATCGGCCTGCTCGTGATGAACGTCGTGCAACCCGGCAAAGGTTTCAACATCGATCCTGCGACGCTAGACGCGAAAGCGGTCGCGAACTACGCCAAGCAGGCCGGCGAACAATCGACCGTCGATTTAATCATGCACATCATCCCGAAGACATTCGGTGATGCATTCACCGCCAACGGCGATCTGCTGCAAGTCCTGCTCGTCGCAATCCTGTTCGGCTTCGCACTTGCGCGCCTCGGCGAGAAAGGCGAAGTCGTGCTCGGCTGGATGGAGGAAGCTTCGAAAGTGTTGTTCGGCATGGTCAATATCGTCATGAAAGCGGCACCGGTCGGCGCGTTCGGCGCGATGGCATTCACGATCGGCAAGTACGGCGTCGCCAGCATCGCCAAGCTTGCGTCGCTGGTCGGCACGTTCTACATCACGGCCGCGCTGTTTGTCGTCGTCGTGCTCGGCGCGGTCGCGTACCTGGCCGGTTTTTCGATTTTCCGCTTCCTCAATTACATCAAGGCGGAATTGCTGATCGTGCTCGGCACGAGTTCGTCGGAATCCGCACTCGTGCCGCTGATGGAAAAACTCGAACGCCTGGGCTGCTCCAAGCAAGTCGTCGGCCTCGTCGTACCATCCGGCTATTCGTTCAATCTGGACGGCACGAATATCTACATGACGATGGCGTCGCTGTTCATCGCGCAGGCGCTGAATATCGAATTGACGCTTGGCCAGCAATTGTCGCTGCTCGCGGTCGCGATGCTGACGAGCAAAGGCGCTTCCGGCGTGACCGGCGCCGGTTTCATCACGCTCGCCGCAACGCTCGCTGTCGTGCCGAGCGTGCCGGTCGCCGGCATGGCATTGATTCTCGGCGTCGACCGCTTCATGAGCGAATGCCGCGCGCTGACGAACTTCATCGGCAATGGCGTGGCGACGATCATCGTGTCGAAATGGGAAAAAGAACTCGATCACGCACAGCTGCAACGCGAACTGTCCGATCCGGCATTCGTCGAGCAGGCGGAAGTCGCGTGATCCGTTCGCGTTGAGTGTAGCTCGCGCAGCGAGCGGAGTCGAAACGCAAAGCGCCCTTCGACTCCGCGCCTTCGGCGCTACGCTCAGGGAGAACGGATCGAGATATCAAGGCGACAGCGCAAACGCCGAGTTCTGCTGCTCCAGATCAAGCAGGTAGCGCTTGATCGGCAAACCACCGCCGTAGCCGGTCAAGCTGCCATCCGCGCCAATGACGCGATGACACGGCACGATGATCGCGAGCGGGTTCTGTCCGTTTGCGGCGCCGACCGCGCGCGACGCTGTCGCGTCGCCGATGCGGCGCGCTATGTCGCCGTACGACGTCGTCGCGCCATACGGAATGCGCAACAATTCAAGCCAGACTTGTTGCTGGAATGCCGAACCTTCCGGCGCCAGCGGCAAGTCGAATGTTTTCAGCTTGCCGGCAAAATACGCCTTGAGCTGCGCGCGCGCTTCGTGCAGCGCGCCGGGGCCGCGTTCCCATTCATCGCGTAGCCGAAACGGATGGCGGCTGTTCTCGAAATGCACGCGGCGCAAACCTTGCCCGTCCAACACGAGCAACAAGCGGCCGACCGCTGAATCGAGATAATCGTAATACACGTCCGCCATGTTACGACTCAACCCATGCTGCGCCAAAGATGCATGACCGCATACGCACGCCACGGCCGCCAGTTTTCCGCCATCGCGCGCAGATCTTTCAGCGGCGCGAGCGTACCGTCCGGTGTCACCGCCTTGCGCAACACCAGATCCGCGGCAGGAAATGCGTCCGGGTGGCTCAACGCGCGCATCGCGATGTAATGCGCGGTCCAATCGCCAATGCCGGGCAATTCGACCCACCCGGCCACGAACTGCGCCAAAGATTGTTCCGGACTGAAGCTGACGACGCCGTCGCACAACGCGCGCGCAATCGCGTTCAAAGCGTTCGCGCGTGCGCGTGGCAAGCCGATTGTCGTCAGGTCCGCATCAGCGATCACCGGGGCGGTCGGGAACAGGTGTGCTGTTTCGCCATTTTTTTTCGAATTTACCGCTGTGCCGAAACGCTCGACCATGCGCATCGCAAACGTACGCGCAGCGGCGACGCTGATCTGTTGTCCGAGCACGGCACGCACTGCGATCTCGAAACCATCCCAACCGCCCGGCAAACGCTGGCCCGGGTTTCTGCGCACGCATGCGCGCAAGCGTGCGTCGCTTCGCAGTTGCGTGTTGATTGCGGCGATATCGGCATCCAGATCGAACATGCGCCGCACGCGCGTACAGATCGCTTGCAACTGCGCGGTATCCTCGAACTGCACGCTCAGTGCCAACGCCGGTTCGTTCGGCATTTGCGTTACCCGCAACATTCCGACAGTTTTTCCCATCGCAAAACGACGCGCATAACTTTGCGCGTCGACAATTTCGATGCCGGGAATCGCGCGACGCGAGAAGAAATTCAATAAAGCCGCGAAATCATACGGCTCGCGGTATGGCAAACGCAGCATCAACGCATTGTCCGGCGCCGGCTTTTGTTCGCGCCGCAACGCACGCGGCGCGCGATGATAACCGGCAATGAACGCGGCGTTGAACCTGCGCAAGCTGCCGTAACCGGACGCATGTGCAATGTGCGTAATCGGCAATGTCGTTTCAGTCAGCAATTTTTTCGCAAACAACAGGCGCCGCGTTGCGGCGATTTCCAGCGGTCCGGTGCCGAGTTCAGCGACGAACAACCGGCGCAAGTGGCGCTCGCCGACGCCGATGCGTCGCGCCATTGCCGCGATTGTGCTGTCATCCAGCGCGCCGGCTTCAATCATGCGCAATGCGGCAGCGACGAGATCGCTGCGCGCACGCGTCAACGGCGTGCCCGGTGCCGCTTCCGGCCGGCAACGCAAACATGGCCGGTACCCGGCCGTCGCGGCAGCCGCCGCATTCGCAAAATATTCCACATTGCGCGCCAACGCGGTCGGTGCGGGACAGATCGGGCGACAATAGATGCCGGTGGAACGCACGGCAGTGAAAAACAAGCCGTCGAAACGCGCATCGCGGGTCAAGCGTGCTTGTTCGCAGACGCGCGCTTCAATGGCGGTCGATGCACTCATGGCGCGAATCCTAGCAGCGCCGCGCATCCCAAACTAGCCGTTTTCGGCCATGGATGTTTCTAGAACCCGTAGCGCAGGAAGCCGCCGTCGACGGCAACGATTTCACCGGTGATGTATGAAGCGGCCGGCATGCACAGGAATGCAATTGCGGACGCGACTTCTTCCGGTTCACCGATGCGATCCATCGGCGTGCGTTCCAGCACTTCTTCCAGGTAGTCCGGATCGGCAAGCGCCGGTTCAGTGCGTTGCGTGCGGATGTACCACGGCGCGACGGCGTTAACGCGGATGCCGTCAGCCGCCCATTCGCAAGCGAGATTTTTCGTCAACTGCGCAAGCGCAGCTTTACTCATGCCATATGGTGCGCCGGTGCGCACATGCGTGAGCCCGGAAACGGAACTCACGTTCACAATTGCCGCGTTCGCGTGTTCAGTCAGATGCGGATACGCAAGTCGCGACATCTCGAACGCGGACAACACGTTCACTTCGATCAACGTACGCACATCTTCTTCCGTGTATTCCAACGTCTTCTTGCGTAGATTCGTGCCGGCGTTGTTGACGAGCAACGATAACGCGCAATCCAGGTCCGCGATCCAGTCGAACACTTCCAGGCGCTGTTCGCGTTCAGCTACGTCCGCAGCAAACGCGAGAATCTCGCGTTCGGGAAATTCCTCGGCAACTTCCGCGCGCGCCGTTTCCAGGTGCGCTTCATCGCGTGCGACCATCAGCACGTCCGCGCCGAGCGCGGCGAACTCGCGCGCGCACGCCAGACCAATGCCTTTGCTTGCGCCGGTGATCAGGCAAGTTTGACCATCCAGGCGCCAGCGTGCGAGATTCGCGTTCATGGCCTTGTCGCTCGTAATGAATCAGGCGCAAACTGTACCGCAATCTCCGGAGACCGCCATGAAAACCGCACCCGTGCTGCTCCTCGCAATCGCCGCTAGCGTCGCCGCGTGCAGCAAGAGCGAGCCGCCGCCTGCGCCGACCGCTGCCGCGCAGCCTGCCACGCCGCTGCCGAATTCGAACATCTTCAGTGCCGACGTCAAGGCTTTGCAGAAAGCGAAAGACGTGCAGAAAACCATGGATCAGCGCAAAGCCGATCTCGACAAGCAGTTGAACGATGCGGATGGGCACTGAAGCGCGGCAGTTTCTGTGCCGCGCGGCACGTCGACGTCCGTCTACCTCAAGTCGCAAAAACAATACGCAAACACCCCAGGCTTGCCGCTGCCGAGCGATTGCAGCAGACGCAGCTGGCTGCGTATGTCCGGTTGATTGATCAGACCGATCGGCATTTGTGGCAGCAACGCGTGCGCGACATGCGCGACGCCATCGCTGCTCAAGTTCAACGCGAAACGCTCCCACGCCGACAATGGTTTCTCGACATAATGCACGCGGAAATTCGTGCCGAGGTTTGCGGCTTGCGCCGCTGCCGTCAGCGCGTCGCCAAGGCCGCCGAGTTCATCGACGAGTCCGCGTTGCAGTGCTTGCTCGCCGCTCCACACACGTCCGCGCGCGATCGCATCGATTTCGTTTTCCGGCTTGTGCCGCGCCGCGGAAACCTTGCCGATGAAATCCTGATAACCCTTGTTGATCAAGCTCTGCAACACATCGCCGACTTTCGGATCCAATGGCCGGCGCGGATCCAGCGCGTCGGCAAGCGGCGTGGTGCCGACGCCATCCGTGTGCACGCCGATTTTCGCCAGCGTATTCGGGATGTTCATGAACAAGCCGAAAATGCCGATGGAGCCGGTGATCGTGGTCGGTTGCGCGAAGATGCGGTCGCCGTTCATCGAGATCCAGTAACCGCCGGACGCGGCGACGTCGCCCATCGACACGACGATCGGCTTGTGCGCCGCCTTCGTCAGCTCCACTTCGCGGCGAATCAACTCGGACGCAAATGCATCGCCGCCCGGCGAATTCACCCGCAGCACGATCGCCTTGTTCTTGTCGTCCTCGCGCGCCTGGCGCAACAGCGTCGCCGTGGATTCGCCGCCGACCGTGCCGGGCGGCTGGTCGCCGGACAGAATTTCACCTTCGGCAACGACGACCGCGATGCGCGGACGCACGTCGAGCGCGGATTCGCGTTCAGTCAATGTCGAATAATCCTGAAAATCGACGTGGCGGTAACTGTGGCCCTGCTTCACACCTTGCGCGATCAGCAGATCGCGAGCTTCATCGGGCGTGGCGAGCTGATCGATCAGTTTGTTCTGCAACGCGAGCTTGGCCATGTCGCCGCCGGCTGCTTTTACTGCGTCGTCGTAATGATCGATGAGTTCGGCGAGCTTGCCCGCGTCCAGATGCCGCGCTTCCGCGACGTCTTTGAGATAACCCGACCACAAGCCGTTCATCCAGTACAGATCTGCTTCACGCGATTCCGGCGATTGATCGTTACGGATGAACGGTTCGGCGTAGGACTTGTATTCGCCGACGCGGAACAGGTGCACGTCGACGCCGAGCCAGTCGAGCGCATCCTTGTAATAGCTGCGATACGCGCCGAAGCCGCTGAGCAAGACGCCTGCCATCGAATTCGGGTGCAACAGGATCTGGTTGGCATGGGCCGCGAGATAATATTGGCGCTGGTCCATGCCGTCGGATACGGCGATCACCTGCTTGCCGGCGGCCTTGAAACGTTCCAACGCAGCGCCGATCTCGCGTAATGTGGACAGGCCTGCGCTTTCGATATCGTCCGGCTTGAGCACGATGCGTTCGATGCGTTTGTCCGCGGCGGCAGTGTCGATCGCGCGCAGGATGTCGCGCAACTGCACCTGCTTCGCCTTGTCGCCGATCAGGCTCGAAAACGCGCGCTGCACCGGCTCGGTTGTATACTGTTCCACAATGGCGCCTTTGGGATCGAGCACGAGCGCGCTGCGCTCACCGAGCTTCGGCGCGCCGCTGCGCAACGCAATGAAGAACGCTATCAGGACGATCAGGAAGATCAGGTTGAAAATGAGGCGCCTGGTGAAATTCAACAGATCCCACAAGCCGATGAAAAAGCCGGCGATGATGCCGCGTTTCTTGTCCGCCATTTGCTCTCTCCATGCTCCAATCGGCACCCTACACGAAAGCTGGGGCCGCCGGCACGCGTCTCAAGTCATGCCGCAAGGTTCGCGGTCGCGCGTTGCCGCCGCGTGAGACGTGCAAAACGCATCGACAACAGCAGCGCCGCGACCGTCAATCCTGCAATCAAACCGATCCACATACCTCGCGCGCCGAGGCCCACCCTGAACGCGAGCCACCAGCCCACCGGCATGCCGATGCCCCAATAAGCGAGCGTCGTGATCGCCATCGGCGCGGTAGTGTCCTTCAAGCCGCGCAGCGCGCCATTCGCGGTGACCTGGATGCCGTCGGAAAACTGGAATACCGCGGCGAGCAGCAGCAATTGCGCCGCGAACGCAGCGACCTGCGCATCGGCGGTGTAGGCCGAAGCGATCGCATGCGGGAACAGAGCCATGATCGAGCACGACAGCAGCTGCGTCGCCAGTGACGTGGCGATGCCGACGAAGCCGGCGTCGCGCACCTGCTCATGATCGCCGGCGCCGACTGCGCGGCCGACGCGCACCGTCGTCGCCATCGCGATGCCGAGCGGCAGCATGAACGCGACGGACGCAACGTTGATTGCGATCTGGTGACCAGCGACGGCTTGCGCGCCGAGAGAACCGATCAGCAGCGCGGCGACGATGAACAGACTCGCTTCCATCAACACCGAGATACCCATCGGAACACCCAAGCGCAGCAGGTCGAATATCGTTTGCGGTTGCGGCCACTGGAAATGCGCGAACGGCGCGAACTGCAGGTAATGACGGCGGCGCGCAATGTACGTCGCGAACGCGAGCAGCTGCAGCCACAACACGAGCGCCGTGGCCATGCCGGAACCTTGCGCGCCGCGCGCGGGCAAGCCGAATCCGCCATACATCAATACGTACCCGATCGGTGCCAGCAAGACGAGGCCGAGAAATCCGAAATACATCGTCGGCCGCGTCAAACCCAGACCCTCGGAAAACCCGCGCAGCGCGAAATAGCCGGTCAGCGCCGGCGCACCCCAGGAAATCGCGAGCAGAAATTTCTGCGTGTCGTCGATGATGCGCGCGTCGATGCCGAACGCTTGCAACAACAAGCCGGCATGACGCGCACCGGCCAACAGCACGAGGCCGAGCGCAAGTGCGAGCCACAACGCCTGGCGGAACAGCGCGCCGATACGCTCGCGTTCACCGGCTCCGGCAAGCTGCGCGACGGATGGCGGCAGCGCGAGCATGACGCCGATGGCGCTGACGATCGCCAGTGACCACACGCTGGTGCCGACCGCGACGGCCGCCAGCGTCTGTCCGTTGTAGTGGCCAGCCAGCAAGGTGTCGATGACATTCATGCCGATCGCCGACAGTTGCCCCAGCACGAGCGGCGCGGCCAGGCGCGCGGTTTCGCGAAATTCGCGGCGCAAGCGCGGCGAAATGGGCAACAGGTTTCGGATCATGTCGCAGTGTAGCCGATGCAGCGGCCCTGCCGGATCGGCTAAAGTGACGCGATGAATACCGTCACTGAACCTGTGCCGGCGAGCGTTCCGGTCGAACCGACGACGCCGCAGCCGCGCGCATGCCAGAACTGCGGCACGCCGATGCGCGGCGAGTATTGCCACGCCTGCGGGCAGCCGATCAAGGGCATGATCCGGCCACTGTCGAGCATGCTGCACGATGTTGCCGACACGATCCTCAACATCGACTCGCGCATCTTCCGCACGCTCGGGCCGCTGTATCTGCGGCCTGGTTATTTGTCCAACGAATATTTCGCCGGCCGGCGCGTGCGTTACGTCACGCCGTTCCGGCTTTATTTTTTCCTGAGCGTCATCGCTTTTTTCGCCGCGCAGTTTGCGTTGAGCGACATCAACATGAACAACGCCGTCATCAGCGATGGCGCGCAGGAGATCGGTGCGGCGCAGACGCCCGAAGAAGTCGAAAAGGCGCGCGACGACGTGATCGCCAAGTTCAAAAAACTGACAGGTCCGGCCGCCGGCGGCGCCGAGCAGGCGATCAAGAACGTGAACAGGAAAGCCGAGAACCGCCTTGCGCATCTGCACCGCGTTGCGGAAGCCAAGGCGAAAGGCGAACCCGCGCCGATCGACAAATCCGAAGACAGCAATGACTTGAGCTTCAACGACATCCCGTGGGACGCGCAGAAGAATCCGCTGCGCGTGGCCTGGCTGCCGATGTTCGCGAATGATCGTCTCAATGGCGCGATCGGCCATATCAAAGACAACCTGCCACGCATCCGCAAAGACCCGAAACCATTCCTGCTCGGCGCGTTCGGCATGCTTGCGCAGGTGTTGTTCGTGCTGATGCCGCTTTTCGCGCTGCTGCTCAAGGTTTTCTACATCTTCAAGCGTCGTCTGTACATGGAACACCTGATCGTGGCGCTGCACAGCCACGCGTTCGTGTTTCTGTCGATGCTGCTGCTCACGCTGACCGGCCTCGCGCGCGGGTGGGCCGTGGAGGCCGCGCCGGCGTTGGCGCCATTGCTGCGTCTGCTCATGATCGGCATGTTTGTTTGGTTGCCGGTCTATCTGTTTCTGATGCAGAAGAAGGTTTATCGACAGGGCTGGTTTTTCACCACGCTCAAGTTCGGCGCGATCGGCATCTGCTATACGGTGATGATCTCGCTTGGCATTGCAGCCGCCTTCATCGTCAGCTTGGCCACAACAACATGATCGCTTACGAAGTCAATCTGGACGTGGACGCGGACGTTTTTTCGTCATTCCGCGCCTGGCTCGACGAACACGTGCAGCACATGCTCGCGCTGCCCGGTTTCGTTTCCGCGGAAATCCTCGAGTGCACCGATCCCGCGCCGCCCGCGGGACGACGCAGCCTGTGCACGATCTATCTGCTGGCGTCCGACGACGATTTGCAGCGCTACCTGCGCGAGGATGCGCCGCACATGCGCGAGGATGGGCTGCGACGCTTCCCCGGAAAATTCAGCGCGACGCGGCGCATTCTCGTCGCGTCATAGTCCGCCGTCTTCGTCGACGCCGGCGAAGAATGCGAGTTCGGCGACCGGATCATCTTCGTCCGCGCCCGCATCCTCGACGAGGAAATCCGCGCCTTCGTCGAGCGCGGCGATGTCGCGCACCGCTGCAGGCTCGCGACGCGAATGGTGCATTCCGAGTGCGAGCAGCAACAGGCACGCGCTGGCGAGCCCCGCGAATGCGATCGTCCCCCGCGCCTGGGAACGCGGCGCGAGCGCGGCGTGGCGCGCGCTATTCAGTCGCGACAGTGTCGCGGCATCGAAGCTCTCGGTCGATTCGTCGAGCAGACGTTTTGCCGCTTGCGTCCATTGCGGATGTTCGTTCATGCGTGATCCTCCAGCGCGCGGCGCAATGCAGCGAGCGCGCGAAACAGATGTGTCTTCACGCTGCCTTCGCTGCAGCGCATCGCAGTCGCGGTCGCCGCGACGTCGAGGCCTTCCCAGACGCGCAGCAGAAACGCCTGGCGCTGGCGTTGCGGCAGTTTTCCGAGCGCCGCATCGAGCGTACGTGCCGCATCGGAGCCGGCCAGGCGCAACAGCGGACCCGGCTCGTTCGCGTCCGGCGCCTGAGCGATCGCATCAGATTCGTCCTCATCATCACGATGCAGCCACGCCGCGAGCCAGCGCCCGCGCACCTGGCGGCGGCGATGCCAGTCGTTGAGGCGGCTGTCGAGCACACGGTAAAACAACGGCGCCCAATCGGCGGCCGGTTTGCTCCCATAGTGGCGCACAAAGCCGAACATGGCGTCCTGCACCAGATCCAGCGCTTCGTCGCGGCTGCCACTGGCCAGTTCTGCCATGCGCAGTGCACGCCGCTCGACGCTTTTGAGGAATTCGTCGAGCGTGCGGTTGGCAACGGATTCCACGCGAACACTGTTCCGCAAGGCCGGGGCAATAGGAATTGTAGGCATTGTCGCTGCCATGACGTAAGCTCGGGGCGATGCGGCCTTGATCGTACGGTTCAACGCGGTCGCGCGCGCGGCGTTGACAGGACAGATTCGGCGTTCGGACGCAAGCGCTTTTTTCGGCAGTTGTGCACAGCCGCAAGAAGCCTCGACATGGCATCTTGCAACGATGCGCCATGTAACAAAATATACCTTTTCAACGTTTGCAAGCTACTGATCATGAAAGAATATTTCAGCTTGGTTAAAGTTTCGCCAAGCCGAAGCAAGGCGCGTAATCATGCGCTTTGCGCGGGGTCACGCACACTCTCATGCACAGACTTATCCACACCACTTGTGGATAAGCAACAAAACGCTTGCTGTACATGAGCTTGCCAGTCAATCCTGAGCAAATACTTACGATATTTCTGCAACTTGTGATTCCGGTGAGTTTCCCCCTCGATTTCACACTGAAAAGGCCATGTCGGTAGTCCTGCGCGTCGCGGTGCCAGTGCCGCTGCCGCAGCTGTTCGACTACCTGCCTCCGGCCGGTGTCGATGCGCACGCGATCGCGCTCGGCGCGCGCGTGCTCGTGCCGTTCGGGCGCAGCGAACGCGTCGGCGTCGTGATCGCGCGCGTCGCCGAATCCGAATTGCCGCCGGAGCGGCTCAAACCCGCCAGCGCCTTGCTCGATGTCGAAGCGCTGCTCACGCGTGAACTGCTGGGCACTCTGGATTGGATTGCGCGCTACTACCAGCATCCGCTCGGAGAAGTGCTCGACGCGGCCTTGCCTGCGGGCCTGCGACGCGCGCGTGCGTTGCCAGCCGAGGGCGAACCGGCATTGATGTTGGCGTCTGGCGCCGACGCGGCAGCGAGCAAAGCCGGCAGTGCGAGCGCGCACTTGCGCGCATTGCTGGCGAACGGACCGTTGAGTTACCCGGCACTCGATGCGCAGTTGCCAAA
>Ga0207647_10001015_pt1 | contig 21827 bp, 14 predicted proteins | sample KBSCornC2_FD_184295 | JGI IMG/M metagenome (GOLD analysis project Ga0207647, IMG submission 184295) | Corn rhizosphere microbial communities from Kellogg Biological Station, Michigan, USA - C2 (SPAdes) (version 2) | ecosystem: Host-associated > Plants > Roots > Rhizosphere ... | reverse complement strand
TCACAGCAGCAGTTGACGAGGGCGCTCAATCGCCTCGGCATTCCCGTTCCTGATTCCACCCGCAACTGGAAACTACAGCCACTCGCCGCGCAATACCCGATCATCGGAACCCTGCTCGAATATCGCACCGTGCAGAAGGCGCTGACGAGCTACGGCGAAAACATGATCGAGCTGATCAATCCGGTGACGAAACGCCTGCACGCGGATTTCCGGCAGATAGGCGCGCCGACGGGCAGATTTGCATGCACCAATCCGAATATTCAACAAGTGCCGCACGCGATCGAGTACCGGCGTTGTTTTAGTGGTCATCCTGAGGGAAGGAAGTTGATCATTGCCGACTATTCGCAGATCGAGTTGCGCATTCTCGCGGAGTTTTCGGGCGACCGCGGCTTCATGGAGGCTTTCAATTCGGGAGCGGATCTGCATCGAGTGACGGCGGCACAGGTCTTCAACGCTTCTTTGGACCAGGTGACGAAAGAGCAACGCGACTTTGCGAAGCGACTGAACTTCGGCGTGGTTTATGGAATCGGTGCGCAGCGGTTTGCGATGATGACTGGATTGAGTGTTTCGGACGCTGAGAATGTTTTGCGACGCTACTTTGGAACGTATCGACAGCTCGATTCCTATTTGCGTGAGGCGGCGAATCGCGCGGTGACCGAGCGACAGGCGCGCACGGCTTCGGGACGCCTCGTGCGTTTTCGTTATGACGAGAACGACCGGCAACAGATCTCGATGACTCAGCGCAACGGCAAGAACACGCCGATACAAGGCACGAGTGCCGACATTTTGAAACGCGCGCTCAAATTGTTGAAGGAAGAATTGAGCGACACGAACGCGAAAGTAGTGAACATCATTCACGATGAGATCGTTGTCGAGGCTGATACTGACGAGGCAGACGCCATCGCCGCAAAGGTCGAGCGCGTGATGTGCGCCGCGGGTGAAGAATACTTGAAGACTGTACCGGTTAAAGTCGAAACCGAGATCGCGGATGAGTGGGTGAAGTAGAGCCACAAGAGGCACAAAAGGCACAAAAGGCACAAAAAGACAGTTAACTAATTTTGTGCCTTGTGTGCATTTTGTGCCTTTTGTGGCTCCAAACAAAGTAGATCGGTATTCCAGTAAACACGAGTAAATACCCTATGCCCGATGTAGACGGCGCGAGAATCGCGAGATCGATGATGAACAATCCCGCCAGCACGATGTAAATCAGCGGCACGATCGGATAACCGATCGTTCGATATGGACGTTCGATCTCCGGAGCCTTCCGCCGCATCACAATCACCGCCCCAACCATCAACACGTAAAAAATCAAATCCGCTGAGACAATGTATTCGAGCAGTTGCGTGTAAACGTTTCCAAACGAATTCGCTCCAGTCTGTTGATTGACCGTGACGGTGCGTGGCAGCACGAGGAACGATGCCCACAGCCCCTGTGTAATCAATGCAACAGCCGGCACATGATGCGAGTTGACGCTATCCACTCGTTTGAAGAACAGCCCATCGCGCGCCATCGCGTAATAAACGCGCGCGCCGGCGAGTATCAGTCCATTGTTGCAGCCAAACGTCGAGATCATGATGGCCACAGCCATGATGATGCCGCCGTTACCACCCCACACCGCCTGCATCACCGCCGTTGCGACGCGATTTTGTGGCGCATTTTGAATCCCGGATAGCGGCAAGGTCACTACATAAGCAAGATTCGCAAGCAGGTAGAACGTGACGACGATACCGCAACCAAGCAAGAGCGCGCGCGGCAGATTCTTACCCGGATCGCGCACTTCACCCGCGGTGAACGTGACATTGTTCCACGCGGATTGCGCGAAGAGTGGTCCAACCATCGCTTTGCCGACCAGCATCACTAACGCAAGCACCAGCAGTCCCTCACCGGCAGGCTCAAACCAAACCTGCGATGACGTGGGTTTCCAGCCGTTTTGCCATGGCTGCCACCAGGACGAAGTGTAAGCGGCGCTGTTGTGGTTCCATCCGATAAGTAGTCCGATGAGGATCAATCCAAGTAGGGCAGCTGTCTTAGTGAACGTGAAAGTGTTTTGAATGACCTTTCCGGTTTGGAGCCCGCGCGTGTTGATGAACGTGAGGAACAGGATCATCACCACCGCCAGGAGCTGTTGGCTCGACAGGCTCAACGCGTAGCCATTGAACGAGAGCCCATTGATCGTGAACGGCTTCAACAAGACGATCGGCGCGATGAGATAATTGTCACCTGATATGCGGCTCGTGAGCACACCCGTGAAGTTTGCGAAGGCAACGGCCACTGCCGCGATCGTTCCCGTTTGAATGATCAGAAACAAACCCCATCCGAATAGAAATCCGATCGACGGTCCATACGCTTCGCGCAGAAACACGTATTGCCCGCCCGCGCGCGGCCACATTGCTGCGAGTTCCGCACAGCAGAGCGCTCCGGTGATGGTGAGCACGCCCGCGAGCGCCCACGCCGCGAGTAACCAACCCGGCGAGCCGACCAGGCGTGACGATTCCGCTGATGTAATGAAGATTCCGGAGCCGATCATTGAGCCCACTACGATCGTCGTGGCATCGAGCAGGCTTAGACCACGCAGGAGATTTGGGGGAGCTTCTTTGCTCATTCGCGCGAGCGGGTATAGTGCCATAGATCCATCCACAGATTACACAGATTGTTTTTTGTGAAGCTGCGTAATCTGTGGATAAAACTCGTGCTTGACACTGATCGACGGACTCACCTAGTCTCCCATAGGATGAAAAACGACCTAATCAATTCAATCACAAACAAAAAAGCGCACGTGGGGGTTATCGGTCTCGGGTATGTCGGTCTCCCGTTGCTGGTGGAATTTGCTTCCAAGGGCTTTCAAGGCACTGGCTTCGAGGTTGACGAGTCGAAGGCGGAGCAAATTAACGCCGGCAGTTCGTACATCGGCGACGTGCCTTCACGACGACTGAAGGACGTGGTCGACGCAAAGCGGCTGCGAGCGACTACAGACTTCAGCCATCTGCGTGAGTGCGACGCGATTATCATCTGTGTTCCGACGCCATTGCGGAAAACGAAGGAACCTGATGTCTCCTACATCCTCGCCGCCGCCGAACAGATTGCGAAGAACCTGCGCCGCGGTCATCTGATCATTCTCGAGTCGACGACTTATCCGGGCACGACTGACGAAGTTTTGCTGCCGATGTTTGAAGAAAAGGGACTGAAGCTCGACGAAGACTTCCTGCTGGCGTTCTCGCCTGAACGAGTCGATCCGGGCAATCCGCAGTTTCTGACGCATAACATTCCGAAGGTTGTTGGCGGTGTGACTGACGATTCAACCGTGGTTGCCGCGCATCTTTATTCGCAGATCGTGAACGACGTGCACGCCGTGAGCTCGGCGCGAGTTGCTGAAGCGGCAAAACTGCTGGAGAACACATTTCGCGCCGTGAACATCGGCATGGCAAACGAGATGGCCCGTCTCTGTTACGCGCTCAACATCGACACGTGGGAAGTGATTCGCGCGGCGGCAACCAAGCCGTTCGGGTTCATGCCGTTTTATCCGGGACCGGGAATTGGCGGGCATTGTATTCCGCTCGACCCGCACTACCTGTCGTGGAAAGCGCGACAGCACGGGTTCGATTCCCGTTTCATCAGTCTTGCGGAAGAAGTGAATTCACGCATGCCCGAACACGTGGTCCAGCTTGTGGCAGACGGACTAAACGACGACCGTAAGGCGATGAAAGGGTCAAACGTTCTGCTGCTGGGCGTTGCCTACAAGAAGGATGTCAACGACGTTCGCGAGAGTCCGGCGTTGTCGATTATCGATCGACTTCGTGCGAAGGGCGCTAACGTCAAGTATCACGATCCATTCGTCGCGGAAGTTCATTTCGACGATGCACACACTGATGCTGTTGGCGAGCCGCTGGCGTCTGTTTCACTTACCAACGACGAACTGGAATCCGCCGACTGCGTGATTGTCGTCACCGACCACAGTGAGATCGACTACAAGCGCGTCTGCTCTCTGAGCCCGCTGATCGTCGACACGCGCAACGCGCTCAACGGAGACGTGAGGCGCGAAAGCAAGGCGCGGATCATTCGGCTCTAAGGAATATAGGTCCTATACGTCCTATAGGACCTATTTGCGCGATACATGCTCAAGGTCATCAACGTCGTTGGGGCACGGCCCAACTTCATGAAGGTCGCGCCGATTGTGGCCGCCATGAAGAGGCGCCCACAGGTCTTCCAGCCGCTGGTTGTTCACACCGGACAACACTACGACGCGGCAATGTCCGATTCGTTCTTTCGCGATCTCGATCTTCCGGACCCCGACACACATCTCGGCGTTGGTTCAGGTTCGCACGCCGCGCAAACCGCTGCCGTGATGGAACGCTTCGAGCCAGTTGTGCTTCAGGAAAAACCGGATTGGGTGTTGGTCGTCGGCGATGTGAATTCGACCATCGCATGTGCCCTCGTTTGTGTGAAACTTGGCGTGAAAGTGGCGCACGTCGAGGCTGGTCTGCGAAGTCGCGATCGCACCATGCCCGAAGAGATCAACAGATTATTGACCGATCAAATCGCGGACCTGTTGTTCACTCCTTCGCACGATGCCGACGAGAACCTGCTGGCCGAGGGCATTCCCAGAGAGCGAATTCGTTTTGTGGGAAACGTCATGATCGATTCGCTGCAAAAGAACCTGAGCGTTGCGCGTGCTCTGCCCACGAGAGAGCAGTTAGGACTGAGAGGAATCGACTACGCGCTGTTGACTCTTCACCGTCCTTCAAACGTGGACATGCGCGACTCGTTTGCACGAATTCTTGACGCGCTTGAATCGATCTCAACGCGGTTGCCGATTGTTTTCCCGGTTCATCCGCGCACGAAGAAGACGATTGCCGAGCTCGGATTGAGTGAGCGTGTTGAGTCGATGAAGGGGCTACGGATTGTCGAGCCACTCGGTTATCTCGATTTTCTCAATCTCTCGAGCAGTGCGCGTCTGGTTCTCACTGATTCCGGTGGCATTCAGGAAGAGACCACCGCTCTCGGAATCCCGTGCATCACGCTGCGCGAGAATACCGAGCGTCCGATCACGGTCGAGATGGGAACGAACGTTATTGTTGGTACAGATACTTCCAGGATTATCTCCGCCGCAACGGCAGCATTGACCCGCTCCGCAAAAACCACTCTCCGCCAGCCTCCGCTTTGGGATGGACACACCTCTGAGCGTATTCTCGATGCGCTCGAGCAGTTCGCGTGATGGCTGTTCTCAAAAAAATCAAACGTGCAGTCCGTGGAGAAGTGAAGCTGACGACTGTAGCGCGTGAAGCGCTGCGGCGCACGGTAGCTTCAGTTAATGAGCGCAAGGAACGGGCTGGGGCCTTTGACAATGAGCCGCTGGCGCTAAAGCCTGACTTTGCGCGCATGAGTGACGATGAATTGTTGGCTCACTTCCATGGCCCGCGCCAGGCAAAGTTTCTCGACGGTTTTCCCGCTGCGAGCGATGAAACAATCGCTTTAGCAAACCGCATAGTTGACGATCACTCCTGGCCTTTACTTGGTTTCGGCGAGTGCTCTTTCGGAAAAGAGATTCAGTGGACGCGAGATCCGGTTTCAAACTACGTCTGGCCGCTCGATTACCATCGCGACATTAAGCTGGTGCGCTCAGATGGCTCGGACGTGCGGGTACTCTGGGAACTAAATCGCCTCGGCCACTTCCTCACTCTTGCGGGTGCTTATTCATTAACGAAAGACGAGCGCTACGCAGCAGAGTTCCGGGCACAGCTGGGTAGCTGGATCGACCAGAATTCTTACGGGCGTGGCCCAAATTGGACTTGCGCGATGGAAGTTGCGCTCCGCGCGATAAACCTGCTGGCCGCGTTTGAAGTATTTCGTCAATCGCCTAATCTGGACGCAGCATCGTTGCGTTCGTTTCTCCAACTGCTGCAACAACACGCTAATTACATTCAACGCAATCTCGAGTTCTCGTACATTGCCACAAGCAATCACTATCTCTCCGACGTAGTTGGGCTGACCTGGCTCGGGTTGATGCTTCCGGAACTTTTCGGCGCGGAAGCGTGGTTTGAGTTTGGTCGCTCGGAAATGCTACGCGAGATGGACAAGCAGGTGTTGGCTGACGGCGTAGACTTCGAAGCTTCAACCGGCTATCACCGGTTCGTTACCGAACTCTTCCTTTACACCTTTTGGTTATGTCGCTCGAATGGCGGGGATGTAGAAGAGAAGTACTGGACGAAGCTCAAGCAGATGCTCCTCTACGTACGCGCCTATCTGCGTCCGGACGGATTCGCGCCGTTAATTGGTGATACAGACGGCGGGCAGGTCTTACCGTTCGAACGCCATCGCGCTGATGACCATGCATATCTACTGAAAATCGGTGCGCTCGTTTTTGACGATCCAAGACTCGCGGAAACTCAGCACGTAACTTCGCAGGCGTTTCCACATGCCGGCACTTACATCATGCGCGACAAAGATCTCTATCTCTGCTTCAACGCGAGCGGCGCCGGAATCAATGGCCGCGGTTCTCACGGGCACAACGATGCGTTGAGTATTGAAGTCTCAGCAGGCGGTCGTGCTTTTATTGTCGATCCCGGCACATATGTTTACTCAGCCGATCTCGAGAAGCGCCACCTGTTTCGTTCAACCGCATATCATTCGACTGTCCAGATCGACAAGCTCGAACAGAATACAATTGACGTTCAAACGCCGTTCGTTATCGGCAATGAGGCCCAGCCTCGTGTGCTGGAGTGGAAAACCGATCCCGATTCTGACAAGGCAGTCGCGGAACAGTATGGATACCCAGTTGTTCACCGCCGCACGGTTATCTTCAATAAGCGGGAACGGTTTTGGTTGATTGATGACGAGTTCTTTGGCGAGGGAGAACATCTTTACGAGGCGAGATTTCACTTTGCCCCAGGGGCGGCAGGACTAGTGATCTCGTTGTTGAATCACGATGTCGAGCCTGTGCTGGAGAGTCAGCCGGTTTCACGTGACTATGGTCAAATGCAAGACGCAGTTTCGATGTGCTGGCGTATTTCAGGCCGACCGGGCAAGCTTAGTTGGCAAATAAAATCCGTGTAATCCGTGGCAAAAAACGATGTGTGGCATTTGCGGAGTTTGGGAATACGGCGCTAGTGAGGGATCGGTTGATTCCTCGCTGCTCACACGCATGCGCGATGAGATGACTCACCGCGGTCCGGACGATGCGGGCGAGCTCGTCTTTGACGAACGGCGCGGTGGTTTCGGCTTTCGACGGCTGTCGATCATCGACCTCTCTGCTGCCGGTCATCAGCCGATGCACGGCTGCGACGAGCGGACGTGGCTTGTCTTCAACGGTGAGATCTACAACCACGCGCTTATTCGTGCGAACCTCGAACATCGCGGGCACAAATACAAATCTCGCACCGACTCCGAAACCATCCTACATCTCTACGAAGAACGCGGCCTCGATTTCATTCACGAGATCGAAGGCGACTATGCGATCGCGCTGTGGGACGCGAACAAAGAACGACTCGTCCTCGTCCGCGATCGCATCGGTGTCAAACCGCTTTACTTCTATCACAAAGACGGGCGCTTCATCTTCGCGTCGGAGATCAAGTCGATCCTGCAACACCCAGCGGTGACGCCTGACATCGATGAACAAGCGCTCTATCACTATCTGACGTTTCTTACGACGCCTGCGCCCACGACGCTCTTTCGCGACGTACACAAGCTACCAGCAGGTCACATCCTGACTCTGACGCGCGACGGCACAATCAACATCCAGCGTTATTGGGACGCGCTTCCGCCTCAGCAAAGAAAAGCCGCGCCGGAAGACGAGCAGCGCGCCGAGATCCTGCGTCTGCTGCGCGACTCTATTCGCAAACGAATGATGTCAGACGTACCGTTCGGAGTATTTCTCTCCGGCGGCGTCGACTCGTCGGCGAATGTGGCGCTAATGTCGGAACTGATGACGCGCCCGGTCGAGACGTTTACGGTTGGCTTCAGCGACGCTGAGTATCTCAACGAGCTCGAACCAGCCCGCCGCATCTCAAAACAGTTTGGGACCAACCATCACGAAGTGATCATCTCTGAGAAAGAGATGCACGAGTTTCTTCCGAGCATGGTTTTTCATCAGGACGAACCGATAGCCGATCCGGTTTGTGTGCCGCTTTACTATGTTTCAAAACTCGCGCGTGACTCGGGCACGATCGTGGTCCAGGTCGGGGAAGGCTCGGATGAGATCTTCAGCGGTTACGAAAACTACGTGCGCCACCTACGGATTTACGAAAACTTCTGGCGACACGCTGAATCGCTCCCGCTCTCGTTGCGACGTGCCATCTCGAATCTTTCGCGTCCGGCGCTCGAAGCCACTGGGAGAAAGCGTGCGGCGATCGAGTTGATCCGGCGGCTTGGCGCCAACGAACCGTTGTTCTGGGGCGGTGTCGTCGTGTATGACGAGACGTTCAAACCGCGTGTGCTTTCGAAATCCGTGCGCGATCGGTTGAATGGTCTTTCGTCGTTACGAGTCGTGGAGTCGTACCTGAAGCACATCGAGCAGGAGCGGCCCGACGCGGATTTTCTTGCGCGGATGACGTATCTCGAGTTGAAGCTGCGATTGCCGGAGCTGTTGTTGATGCGTGTGGATAAGATCACGATGGCGACGAGTGTCGAAGCGCGCGTGCCGTTTCTCGATCATCATCTGGTTGAGTATGCGCTTTCGTTGCCACGCTCGGCGAAGGTCGAGGGTGTGAGTGGCAAGTACATTCTCAAACGTTCGTTGGAGGAGATCCTGCCGCGCGATTTGCTTTACGAACGCAAACGAGGATTCGGCGCGCCGGTGCGTGAATGGTTCAGAGAAGGTCTTGGTGGGTGGTTCGATGATCACTTGATGAACTCGACGATGCGGCGGCGCGATCTTTTGGACTACACATTTGTGAGCCGCATGTTGGAAGAGCACCGGCGGAAAACGAAAGACTGGGGCTTTCATCTCTGGGCGTTGTTGAATTTGAGCTTGTGGTATGAGCGATGGATCGATAAGGGGTGACAGGATTGCAGGATTAACAAGATGAACAAGATAATCTTGTAAATCCTGACAATCTTGTAATCATGTCTAAATTTACCACTCAAGTAGCCTGGACGTTCGCGACGCGCGTGGTGATGATCTTTAATAGCCTCGCCGCGGGGATCATCGTTGCGCATTGGTTGGGAGCAGAGGGTGTCGGGCAGCTCGCGGTGATCAATGTCGCTGTCGCGACACTCGTTCAACTCGGCAGCTTCGGTCTTCCCTCGTCCAATACGTACTTCATCGCCCAGGACCAGGCGCACTTGCGCGCCGCTGCGCTCAACTCGCTGATGTTTGCGCTCGGCGTTGGTCTAGTTCTGGCTCTCGCGCTTAGCGCAACCGCATCATTCCGGCCCGAGTGGTTCGGTCTCGACTCTGCCAACCTGATGCGCATCGCCGCGATCTCGATCCCGTTTCAAATGATCACGCTGATTGGTCTCAACATTCTGTTGGCGCTGGGAAGGGTACGTCATTTCAATATCCTCGATCTTGTCAGCCAGTCGTTTGTGTTTATCAACGCAGTTTGCGTCTTGCTCCTGGTCCAAGGAAATCTCGAGACGCTCGTATGGTGGAACACGACGACGAATGTTTTGGTGAGTATAGCGATCGCGCTGCTGCTGGTGGTGTCCGCGAAGAATCTCGCGCAATCGAAGTGGCGTGCAGACATCGCCCTCCTGCGGCGCATGATTACTTACGGCCTCAAATTTCATATTTCAATTCTTGCCGGGGCCATTATCATTCGCGCCGATTTACTTGTCGTAAATCACTTTCGTGGCGCGGCGGAAGCGGGCGTTTACAGCGTTGCATCACAGTTTGCGCTCATGCTGATGTTGCTGCCGGGCGTGGTTGCAACCTTGCTCTTTCCGCGTGTTACAAGCGAACAGGACGCGCGCGGCGAAACCACTTGCCGCGTCACTCGCTACACGGCCTTGATCATGTTCATCTGTTGTCTCGCGGCTGTTCCGCTTAGTTTGCTGTTGCCGTTTATATACGGGCAGGCGTTCTACGACGCGACCGCATTGCTTTGGATACTGCTGCCAGGTGTTTATCTGATTGGTCTTGAATCGGTGCTGGTCCAACACTTCAACGCGCTTGGCTTGCCGCGAGCTATCCCGATCTACTGGGTCGTGACGCTGGTATTCAACCTCGTGCTGGTATTTGCGCTCGTGCCACGTCTTGGCGCCCAAGGCGCCGCTATCGCTTCAACAATTAGCTACGCTGCGATCTTCTTCCTCGTCGCGCTTCACTTTCACAGCAGCACCGGACGCTCTTTTGCCGAGGTGTTCGTGCCCGGGAGTCTGCGCGGATGAAGGTTGTTCTGCTGGCACTTAGCGGCGACTTGTCTCGCTGGCAAAATAAAATCGACGAGCTTTACCCTGGCTGTTCGATTGAATTTATTTCGCGCGGCGAATTTGAGACCGGCAGCCATCTCAAACGTCTCAAGGCGTTGCGTGCACTACGACCAGACGTTCTCGCGATTGCGACTGAACGATTACCGTGGCAACGCGGTCAAAATCTCTTCATGCTGTTCGGTGCGCTGGCCGGCGCGCGCGAGGTGTTGATGATCGACGCGCACGGCGGACTGATCAAGAAGTCTCGCTCGAATGTTTTGCTCGGCGCGCCTGTGCGACTGAGTCGTGAGACGATGACCGGCGCGAACGACATCGCGCAATCGAAGCGTGAGCTGCAACGACTCGAAGAAGAGACACTAAGATTCTCGGACCTTCCGCTCAAAACGGCGAGTCCATTATTGGCGAGACCGCGTCTGCGTGTTGTCTTTCTTCGCTCGACACCTGGACCCGGCACTCAGGCAGGCGGCGCTGCAAGTCACATCAAGGGTGTTGTTGAAGGACTCGAATCGCTCGGCCTCGAAGTGCGAATCATCAGCAACGACCAGATCGCCGGCCTGGACCATTCCGAAGATCGTTTCGAGATTATTCCGCCACAGCCGGGCGGCGGCTCGCGTGCGCTTTTCGATATCCACAACAATCTCGTCTTTACGCGCGGTGCGGTGCCGCTGATTGAACGAATTCGTCCGGATTTTATTTATCAGCGATATGCGCGATTTAGTTGGGCGGGAGTCGTCGCGGCAAATCGCATCAAGCGTCCACTGTTGCTCGAGTACAACGGCTCGGAGGTCTGGGTTGGCAAGCATTGGGACCACGTGGGAAATCTCGACTTGCTGGAGCGTTATGAACGTTTGAACCTTGACGCTGCCGCGCGTATTTTTGTCGTCTCGGAAGTTGAGCGACGCAACCTCGAAGCTCGCGGCGTGGCTAGCGGCAAGATCGTCGTTAACCCGAATGGTGTTGATGTAGAGCGTTTTCGGCCAGGTGTCAGAGGCGTTGAAGCGCGGCGAGAGCTGCAGATTGCAGACGATGAAGTTGTTGCCGGGTTTGTCGGGACGTTTGGTCCATGGCACGGTGTTGAGAAACTCGCCGAAGCGATCAGGAAGATTCCGGCAGACGTGAAGGTCCGGTTTCTTTTGGTCGGTAGTGGCAGCTTGCATGCGGCGGTCGAGAAGCAGCTCGAGGGTGACAAGCGGGTGATCTTTACAGGAGCTGTGGCCCACGATCGAGTGGCGAAATTACTTGATGCCTGCGACGTACTGGTTGCGCCTCATGTTCCGCTTGCGGATGGCAGCGAGTTCTTTGGATCGCCCACAAAGATTTTTGAGTACATGGCAATGGGCAAGGGAATTGTTGCAAGTCGACTCGGTCAAATCGGTGAGGTACTTGTGGATGGTGAGACGGCGTTGCTGGTTGAGCCGGGAGATGTTGAAGAGTTGAGAGCGTCGATACTGAGGCTGGTTGAGTCGGAGGAGTTGCGGAAGCGATTAGGTGCAAGGGCGCGCGAAGTTGCTGAGCGGGAGCACACGTGGAAGAGGAATGCTCAGCGTGTTCTTGATGCGTATAAATCGTTGACAGGATTACAGGATTAACAAGATTGGCAGGATTAGCGGAAGAGAAGCTCAGGGCACGAGAGCAGTGGGGACAGGATCCTTGCGGCGCGGAGTACGACCGGGAACACGAGCTCGGCACGCGCGAGTTTTTTGATTCCGTAGAGCGACATCGGTATCAGGAGTATGCCGCGTGGATGCCGCAGCTGATGGAGTTTGAAAAGTTTCGCGGCGCGCGGTTACTCGAGATTGGCTGCGGCATGGGTTCTGACCTCTTGCAGTTTGCTCGTGGCGGAGCGCGATGCACCGGCATCGATCTCACGCCGCGATCGATCGAGATCACGCGCCATCGCTTCCGGCTCTATGGAGAGGATGGAAACTTTATGATCTCTGACGGCGAGCGCTTGCCGTTTCGCACGGAGAGCTTCGATGTGGTCTATTCCAATGGCGTTTTGCATCACACGCCTGATACCACGGGAGCAATTCGTGAAGTGCATCGCGTGCTGCGCCCCGGCGGAGTAGCGAAGGTGATGCTTTACCATCGCAATTCGTTGAACTACTGGATCGAGATCGTCTTGCGGCGCGGCGTGTTGGGTCTGGAGTTTCTGCGCGGGCGATCGCCGGAGGAAATAATGAGTCGTGTGATTGAGTTTAGCGATCACGACGCGCGACCGTTGGTGAAGGTCTACAGTCGCAAGCAGGCGTTTGAGTTGTTCAGCATGTTCAAGGACGTGAGAGTTGATGTCGAGCAGTTAATGCGTTCTGAGTTGAGATTTTTTTCGCCGCTGGTGTCGGAAGAGAGGATGGAGCGGTTGCGGAAGAAAATCGGCTGGAACGTGATTATCACGGCAGTTAAGTAGACAGGATTGACAAGATTCGAAGACAACTGCTCATACTGTTTACGTTGCTGCTAATAGTAATTGGCGTGCGCGTTCTCACACTCCAGTTCATGCGCGCGCATCTGAACGATCCGGCGTGGTTTCAAGTCGGATCGTACGCGAAATTTGATCGACAAGCGCGCGACATTCTCGACGGACGTCAGCGACTTTTTTGGATTGACGACCCAGCGCGTACAGACCTGGCTCAGTATCCTCCGGCTTTTCCTGCACTCGTCGCATTAATTTACAAAGGTACCGGAACCGCTTCGGCTTATCCGGTTCAGATCGTGTTGTGGTTCCTCGATCTGATTCTCTCGCCACTGTTGATTTGCGGCATTGCTTTCACGGCATTCGGCGTGCGCGCTGCAATCGCGAGTTGTTTTCTCGTCGCGTTGTCATCACTGTTTGCACTGTACGCCGCGTATCCTTCCGCAGACGTTCCGGCGACGTGGTTTGTGCTGGGCGGTTGCTGGCTGTTGTTATTGGCACTGCAGCGTAAGAGCGTTTGGCTCGCGCTGGCAGCAGGAATTGTGCTGGGAATTGCTTGTTGGCTCCGAGTGAATCCGTTGTACTTGTGCGTCTTTTGGGCCATCGCTCTTTTAGTGGTATTGAAAGATGGATTGTCTCTGAGACTAAGACTCGGCGCTGCAGTGTTGGCCGGAACTCTCGTAGTGATTTCACCCATCGTGGTCCGCAATTACGTTGTTTTCCCTGACTTCACTCCGACCGGCGGCACGATCGGCGTAAATCTCTGGGAAGGCCTCGGGGAAACTGAACTCGGCCGGCAGCACGGATTTATTTTGGGCGACGACAAGATGCTTGCAGTTGAACGTGCGCGGATGGGCCGGCCCGGAGACACGAGCATCGAGATTCAATTCCCCGACGGCATTCGACGCGATAAAGAACGAACACGCGAGTCGCTGGCCTTTATCCGGCAGCATCCAATCTGGTATCTCGGCGTGATGTTTGACCGCATGTGGGGCATGCTGAAAGTCGCAGGCGATCCAGTGCCGTACACAGGCGTGAGCGGTATCAACGTCACGAGCGCGAAGTGTTTGCCGGAGCGTTGGCAGCACGGTGCGCTGGCGTTGGCTGTGAACGTGCTGGGAATGGTTCAAAGCGTCGTGCGATATCTTTTTCTGCCACTCGTTGCGCTCGGACTTTACGTCGCGGTTCGAATCGATTGGCGTGTTACTTTTCTAATGTTGGCGACCATACTTTACTATCTGGGACCCGGCACTTCCGCGCATACGGAGATCCGTTATGTCCTGCCTATGCACGGCCTGTTAATTGTCTTTGCATCCGTGGGAATCGATTTTGTAATCCGTCTTATCCGTGGCCAGAGAGGATGAAGGAACACACATATCCAATCATGTTCCGCGTCGAGCAGTCGCACTGGTGGTACACCGGGCGTCGCAAAATCCTCGCGGACTTCGTCGAAGCGATTTGTCGAGAAGTCACTGATCGGCGTCCGAGAATACTCGACGTTGGTTGCGGTACGGGCGCAAACCTGCTGATGCTTTCGCAATACGGCGATGCTGAGGGCGTTGACGTTTCAGAGGATGCGCTTGCTTTCTGTCGTGAGCGTGGGCTCGACAAGGTCAGGCTTGGCGCGGCTGAAGAGCTTCCGTATGAGGACGGCACATTTGATCTGGTGACGGCGTTGGATGTGGTTGAGCATTTAGATGACGATCTCGCCGGACTGCGAGAGATGCGACGCGTGTTACGGCCGGGTGGGCGAGTGCTGTTGTTTGTGCCAACGTTTATGTTTCTCTGGGGCTTGCAGGACGACGTGAGTAATCACCGGCGACGATACCGTCTGCCGGAACTGCAACGCGTGCTCGAGCAGGCCGGTTTCGAGATTGAACGCACGACTTACGCGAACATCACTTTCTTCCTGCCGATTCTCGCGATGCGACAACTGATGCGGCTGACGGGCATCAAGGCAGACTCCGAGAACAATATTAATGTGTCAGCGTTGAATGGAGTTTTGGGAGGTGTGTTTGGCGCGGAGGGTTGGTTTCTTAAGCGTATGAACTTGCCGTTTGGTGTTTCGGGGTTGTGTGTTGCGCGAGTGAAGAGTGGACAGGATTAACAAGATTTCAGGATGAACAGGATTCATCTTGTAAATCCTGCTAATCTTGAAATCCTGTAAAGCATGTTGCAGAACCGTTCGATTATCTGTTTTGGCGGCGAAGACTGGTGGTATCACCATCCGCACTCCAAAGCTCACCTGATGCGCAAGTTTGCGAGCGCCGGAAACAAGGTCATCTTCGTCAACTCGATCTCGATGGGCCTGCCCAGTATTGGTCATAAAGATCTGTTGCCGCGTATCAAACGCAAACTCGGAAGTTACTCGAAGCTGGCACGTCAAACCGCCGAAGGCATCACGGTGATCTCGCCCGCGAGTCTGCCTTTTTTCGGGACGGCAGCGGCACGCTCGATCAATCGTCGTTTGATTGGAGCTCAGATCAAACGACTGGCCCGCAGTCGCGGTCTCACGAAACCGATCCTCTGGATTGCAATTCCCACTGCTGCCGACATGATTGGTACGCTTGACGAATCGGCGGTGGTCTATCAGGTGTCAGACAAGTATGATGCGAACACGATGGATCACGCCACCGATCCTGCCTTGATTCGCGGGCTTCATGAACGCGCGATTGACGCCGCCGATCTGATTTTCTATTCGGGCCGAAAACTCTTTATCGAGGCGTCGCGTGGATGGGAGCGTTCGCACTTGCTGGAGCAGGGAGTCGATTACGATCACTGGCGGCGTGTTGGCGATGGCTCGATCGAAGTTGCTCCGGAGATCGCAAAGATTCCGCGGCCGCGTTTGGGATACTTTGGCGCGATCGAGCCGTGGCTCGTCGATCAGGAATTGATCAAGCGTGCTGCTCGCGAACGACCTGAATGGCAATGGGTGTTTATTGGAAACAAGTCGCGCGGGTTGGAGATTGAAGACTTGGCGAACACGCATTTTCTGCCGCCGGTTGCGTACGCGGAGCTGCCGTCGTACGCCGCGGGATTCGACGTTTGTGTCTTGCCGTGGGAAACTGAGCAGTCTTTTACGAGTTACGGTTCTGCGATCAAGGTGCGCGAATATCTCGCGACGGGCAAGCCGGTGGTCATCTCACCGTTGCCTGAATACGAGCCGATGCGCGACGTGTTGAGGATCGCTCGCACGCGGGATGATTTCTTCCGTCTCGTCGAGGAAGCATTGCACGACAACGACCCCGCGGCCGCCGCCGCACGCCAGGCAGCGGTCGCCTCCGGCACATGGGACGCGCGAGCCGAGTGGGTTAGCGGATTAATCGAAAGAGTTTTAGCCGCGGATGAACGCGGATTGATTCATGAAGCAGGTTTTGCAGAATAGAAAGACTGGCCGGCCTTTTGTCGGAGAGGTTCCGGTGCCGGCGTTGCAACGAGGGCGTGTGCTCGTGCGCACGGTGGCTTCGTTGATTAGTGCGGGGACTGAACGTGCGGCGGTTGAATTGGTTAGCAAGGGATTGGTGCAGGAGGCGCGGCAACGACCGGATCTCGTTAAAGCAGTTGTCGCGAAGGTTAAGAACGAAGGTTTGCTGAATACGTTTGCGTCGGTGCGCGACAAGATGGCGGCGTCGCAGGCGCTGGGGTACAGCGCGGCGGGCGTTGTTGCGGCAGTTGCCGAAGACGTGACCGAGTTTCAGATTGGCGATCGAGTGTCCTGTGCGGGTGTTGGCTTTGCTTCGCACGCGGAAGTGTTGTCGGTCCCGAAGAATCTTTGTGTTCATCTGCCGGAGAATGTGAGTTTTGAGTCGGGCGCTTACGGGACGCTCGGAGCGATTGCTTTGCAGGGAGTTCGGCTGGCTGAACCAACACTCGGCGAGTCAGTCGTGGTGATTGGGCTAGGCTTAGTCGGACAGCTTACCGTGCAACTTCTGAAAGCGAATGGTTGCCGCGTGTTTGGACTCGATCTGGACCAGTCGCGCGTTTCGTTAGCGCTCGAGCTCGGTGCGGACAAGGCGATCGTTTCATCCGACGAAGCCGCCAAAGAGATCGACGCCTGGACGCGTGGATACGGCGCTGATGCTGTGCTGATCACCGCGGCCACTGATTCCAATCAGCCGATCGAGTTGGCTGCGCGTGTCTCGCGTTTGAAAGGACGCGTGATCGTGGTCGGCATGACCGGCATGGATATTCCACGAGCACCGTTTTTCAGTCGCGAGCTCAAACTGATCATTTCCATGTCGTATGGACCGGGCAGGTACGATCCTGACTACGAAGAAAGAGGGCAGGACTATCCGCTTCCATACGTGCGTTGGACCGAGAACCGAAACATCGAGAGCTTTCTCGAGTTGATAGGTGACGGGCGGGTCAACGTGGAGCGCTTGACTACGCACCGCTTTCCGATCGCTGAAGCGGATCGCGCGTACCAGTTGATTTCGGGAGATCTGCAGGAGCCGAATATCGGCGTCGTACTCAATTACGATCCCGAAGCTACCGTTCTGCGCAAGATTTCGCTGGGTGCGGCGGCGCCGGTTCGGAAGTCGGAGAAGTCGATAGTCGTCGGAGTAATCGGCGCGGGTGGATATGTGCCGGCGATGTTGTTGCCGCATTTCAAGAGCGAAGGAGTCGAGTTTCGCTCGATCGCTACGGCGACAGGAATCTCGGCGCACGATGTCGGGAAGCGGTTTGGATTTGCGTATGCAGTTTCCAGCGCCGACGAAGTTCTAGACGATGCGAACATCAACCTGGTCGTGATCGGAACGCGGCATGACACACACGCTGAGCTTGCACGTGCGGCGCTCGAGCGAAACAAGCACGTGTTTGTTGAGAAGCCGTTGGCGCTCGACGATCAGCAACTCGAGTCAGTGTTGGAAGTGGCCGCGGGCTCATCCGCGAAATTGATGGTGGGGTTTAATCGTCGTTTCTCGCCGCTCGCTCAGCGTGCGAAAGAGTTCTTCAGCGGAGGTGAAACTCCGCTTTCGATACTCTACCGTGTGAACGCTGGTCGGATTCCGAAGGAGCATTGGACGCAGAATGCTGACGAAGGCGGCGGCCGAATTGTCGGCGAAGTTTGTCACTTCGTTGACCTGATGCAGTATCTGACCGGGGCGTTACCTGTGTCTGTGTTTGCAGAGTCGATCAGTGCGAAGTCCGGCAAGATCGTTGATGCCGATTCTGTATTTATAACTTTGCGATTCGCGGATGGGTCGAACGGAAGCATTGCCTATCTGAGCGAAGGCGACAAAGGACTCGCAAAGGAACGCGTTGAGATCTTTGGAGCAGGGCGGGTTTTCGTGCTCGACGATTATCGACGCGCGAGGATTTACAAAGACGGACGCGAAGAGCAGGTAACGTTGAAGGCACAGGACAAAGGCCAGCAGGCGCAGGTCCGACAAGTTTGCACGAGCGTGATGGAAGGTGGTCCAGCTGCGATAAGTCTTGAAGAGTTGGCGGCAACTAGTCGCACTACATTTCGCGTGCTCGACTCTCTCCGCGAGCGCCACCCTTTTGAAATTTAGCCACATAAGGCACATAAGGCACAAAAAGCACAAAATAGATGTGTGGGATTGCGGGAATTGTTGGGTTGAATCCGGAGCGCCTGATTGGGCCGATGCTTGCGAGTGTTGAGCATCGCGGGAGAGACGATTCAGGGACGTGGGTGTCGGAGACGATTGATTCGTTTGGGCGACGCACATGCCTGGGCCATCGGCGACTGGCGATCATCGACACGTCTCCGGGTGGCCACGAGCCGATGTTCTCGCACGACCGCCGCTACGTCCTCACTTTCAACGGCGAGATATACAACTACCGCGAACTCCGCGAACAACTGCGATCGATTGGACATGAATTCGAAACAGACAGCGATGCGGAAGTGTTGTTGGCTGCGATCGTTGAGTGGGGTTGGGATGCCGTAGCTCATCTCAACGGTATGTTTGCGTTCGGCGTCTGGGATAACAAAGAACGCACGTTGACCCTGGTTCGCGATCACGTCGGGATTAAGCCGCTCTATTACGCCATCATTCCAGCCGGAAAAGATGCGCCGGCGACGTTTCTCTTCGGCTCCGAGATCAAAGCCATACTTGCTTCGGGATTAATCAAGCCGGAACTCGATCCGGAAGCGCTGCATCAGTTCCTGACGTTTCTCTGGTCGCCCGATCCGAATACTCTTTTTGCAAACATCAAGACTGTTCCGCCAGGTCACTTGCTCCAGTTTCACGAGGACGAAGTAAAGCTTACGCAGTGGTGGGATATCGCGTTCGACAAAATCGAGGAAGGCAAGAACGAGGCATGGTGGCGTGAACGGGTGCTCGACACACTCGATCGCGTCGTGAAGATGGAAATGGTCGCCGACGTGCCGCTCGGATCTTTTCTTTCGGGCGGCATCGATTCGTCTGGAATCGTCGCGATGATGGAACGACACAGCAACGGGCGCCGGATTTGCACTTACACGGTCGGCATCGAGAGCGAGGATCTTCGTTACGACATCATTCCCGACGACGTGCGTTGGGCACGCCGCGTCAACGAGCAGTTGCAGACTGACTATCACGAGATCATGTTGAAGCCTTCCGTCGCGGATCTGCTGCCGAAGCTCGTCTATCACATGGAGGAGCCGCCCATCGACATGGCGATTCCGAGTTACCTGATTTCGAGTGCGGCGCGTGAGACGCTGACCGTGATGCTATCAGGCATGGGTGGCGATGAAGTGTTTGCGGGTTATCCGCGACAGATGGCGATGAAGATCGCGTCCGCGTTCGATCCGGTGCCGAATCTTCTGCGACGCCCGTTGATGAAAACCGTCGCCGGCGCGCTACCAGGTGGTTTGCCTGGGCGGCTAACTGCGCCGTTGCGAAATGCGAAGAAGTTTGCACGCAGTGCGGCACTCGACTTCGAAGATCGTTACCTGGGCTACGGCACTTACTTTACGAATGAGATGAAGCAGCGCCTCTATTCCGATGAGTGGCGCGCAATCACACGTGAATACGATCCCTATTCCACACATCGCAAATACTTCGCGCGTGCGGATGGAGCCGCGCCGCTGAATAAACTTCTGTATGTCGATCTGAAAACATTCCTGCCGTGTCTCAACCTTATGACGACGGACAAGACGTCGATGGCCGCGAATCTTGAAGTACGCGTGCCGTTTCTGAATCGCGAGATGATCGAGATGGCTGCGCGCATGCCGCCGCGTCTGAAACTGCGTGGACTGACGCGGAAGTACGTGCTGAAGCGAGCCCTCGAAGGGGTGTTGGCGAAAGATGTGGTTTGGCGGAAGAAGGCGGGGTTTGGAGCGCCCATCCGGTCATGGCTCCGTGGGCCGCTGCGGCCGCTAATCGGCGACCTTCTGGCCGAGGAGACGGTGCGTCGCCGCGGCATCTTCAGGCCAAATCAGGTCAAACGAGTGCTCGACGCTAACTTTTCAGGCCGCGAGGACTACAACCTCCAAGTCTTTCAATTACTCGGTTTAGAACTCTGGCACCGAGCATTTATTGACTGATTCAACAATAGAAAACATTGACAATCACGACCGCGCCAGTCTAATCTGCATCTGGCGAGTCAACCCCTGGCTCAGCGACTTCAGAGCCCTCACGGCCTCGAATGTCTTAGCCCACAACGATGATCAGAGTGGACGACCTCGAAATGCCAACAGGCAATGGACTGCACTCGGCGCCTCCGCACGAGCAGCGCCCTTGTGTCTTGCTGGTCGAGGACGATCCGGCCCTCCGGCGATACCTCGAAGTCGTGCTCGACAGGAATGGGTATGAGGTTCTATCGGCGGGTGATGGTTTAGAGGCGATGAAGTTTTTGCTGGCAGCGCAAGTGGATGTGATAGTCACCGATGCGCTGATGCCCAACCTCGATGGTTACGAGTTGTGCCGCTTTGTGAGGAACAGCGAGCACCTCGCGCACCTGCCCATAATCTTACTCAGCGCCCTCGACCCCCGAAATACGACCGACGAATCCGAGCAGGTCAACGCCTTCCTCGCCAAACCCGTCTCGCCAGAAGATCTCCTGGCCGCCTTGGCGACAAAAAAGAGTTAGGCCACGGATAAACACGGAAATAAATCCGGATTTTTTCCGCGTTTATCTGTGGCTAATTGATCAGACTGTCGAGTGGCGTGTAGGGGATGCTTTGCGCGGTGGCGACGGCCTCGTAGGTGCAGTGGCCGGCGTAGGTGTTGACGCCTTCTTTGAGGCCCGCATCGCTCTTGATTGCCTGGAGGAAGCCTTTGTTTGCGAGCTTCAGGGCGTACGGAAGCGTGGCGTTGGTTAGGGCGAATGTCGACGTGCGTGGCACTGCGCCGGGCATGTTGGCAACACAGTAGTGGAGCACGCCTTCGACGTAGAATGTTGGATTCGAGTGAGTGGTCGGATGGCTGGTCTCGATGCAGCCACCCTGATCTACTGCGACGTCGACGATCACAGCGCCGTTTGGAACGTCCTTCAGCATGGCTCGCGTGACGAGTTTCGGAGCAGCCGCGCCCGGTACGAGGACTGCGCCGACGATTAAGTCTGCCTGCGAGATGGCGTCGTGAATCATGTAAGCACTGGACGCGAGAGTTGAAATCTTTGAAAGAAAAATATCGTCCAGCTCGCGAAGTCGATCGAGATTGTTATCGATGATCGTGACGACGGCATTCATGCCGACAGCCATCTTCGCTGCGTTTGTGCCAACGACGCCGCCACCAATGATCACTACCCGCGCCGCGGGAACACCGGGAACGCCACCCAGCAGGATTCCTCGACCGCCTTGCATCTTCTCGAGATAGTGTGCGCCCACCTGGATGGACATGCGTCCCGCAACTTCCGACATCGGCGTCAGCAACGGCAACGTGCCGCGATGCGTGATTGTCTCGTAAGCGATGCCGGTGACTTTGCGTTTGATTAACTCATCTGTGAGCGCGTGATCCGGCGCGAGGTGCAGGTAAGTGAAAAGCAACTGGCCTTCACGCATGCGTGGATACTCGGGCGCGATCGGTTCTTTCACTTTCACGATCATCTCGGACGTGGCCCAAACCTCATCGGCCGATTCGACAATCGTCGCTCCTGCGCG
>Ga0207647_10001014_pt1 | contig 21833 bp, 19 predicted proteins | sample KBSCornC2_FD_184295 | JGI IMG/M metagenome (GOLD analysis project Ga0207647, IMG submission 184295) | Corn rhizosphere microbial communities from Kellogg Biological Station, Michigan, USA - C2 (SPAdes) (version 2) | ecosystem: Host-associated > Plants > Roots > Rhizosphere ... | reverse complement strand
CATTCGCGAAGCCTACGGATTAAAGATCGTGACCGAAGCACTCGACGAAGCAGGCGTAGATCTCGTCGAACGTTACGGCGACATGATCCAGATCGGCGCGCGCAACATGCAAAACTTCTCGTTGCTGCGTCGCGCAGGAAAGGCGAAGTTGCCGGTGCTACTCAAACGCGGTCTCTCTGCCACGCTCGATGAGTGGTTGCTCGCGGCTGAGTATGTGATGGCGGAAGGTAACTATCAGATCGTTCTCTGCGAGCGCGGCATCCGCACGTTTGCTCAACACACGCGAAACACGATGGACCTTGCTGCGATCCCGGCAGTCAGACGCATTTCACACCTGCCGGTGATCGTCGATCCTTCTCATGGAACAGGGAAGAACTTCATGGTGACGCCACTCGCGCGCGCCGGTGTTGCCGTTGGTGCTGATGGATTGATCATCGAGGTACACGATCAGCCTGAGCATGCGCTTTCAGATGGCGCGCAGGCGTTGACGTTGGATCAGTATGAGCAGATGGTGAGTGAGGTCAGATCGATTTACGAGGTAATCGCGCCCGCTGCTGTGGGTTAGTTTTAGCCGCGGATTATGCGGATAGTATTTTCTGCAAGTCTCGGGCGAAAACGGATCTCGGAATAACTTGATCGAAGCCCGCAGCCATCGCGTTACTTTGCAGCTCGGTTTGGACGTGTGAAAAGAAACCGAGCAGCTGGATTGAGCGCAACTCTTCGTCAGACTTTAACTCGGTGGCCAACGTCGCCGAGTCGATTTTCTGGTTGTGCAAGTCGACGATTATCAATCGTGGTTTTGCTTCGCGCGCTTTCTGAATTAATGCGTCCTTGTTGCGCGGAAAACTGATCTCAGTCCCCACCGCCTCCGCGACCGCCTGGATCTTCGACCGAAAAAACATATCGTCTACAACTGCTATAATCACGCCGCTCATGATAATCGCATCATACAACATTCGATATGCACGCGGGCCTTTTCTCATCTCGGGCGGCCTGCGACGCAAGATCGGATTGATGAGTCTGAACGGGCGTCCGGAACATGTCGCGAATTTGATCTCGGGCGCGGCGCGCGCATTCAGTGAAAATAAATTGCTCCCACGTGTCGATGTGCTTGCTCTGCAGGAAGCCGACATGTGTACGTTGCGCACCGGCGGTCATCACGTTGCGAAAGAACTGGCGGAACAGCTCGGGATGCACTGGTCTCACGCGCCGGCGGGAATTCCGCGTGGCATTCCACCCGTCAAGCGGCAATGGTGGCTCGATTTCGAAGAGCCGATTGATTTGCACGACGAAGGCGACACTGGCGTCGCACTGTTGAGCCGTTTTCCTTTAACCGATGTGACGCGAATCGACCTGCCGTGGGACGAATGCCCGTGGCGTCCAAGACTCGCAATGGCAGCCACGATTTCGGTTGGATCACATCAGATCAGAATCTTCAACGCGCACGTCGACCCACATGCCGCGATCGGTGGTCAGCTAAAACAGCTTGAAGTGATTGCCGCGCAGGCTGAGGCTGCGACTGTGCCGACAATCGTTCTCGGTGACTTCAACACGCTCTCGAAACAGAAATGCATCGACACGCGGGCATTCCTCGAATCACACGGGTTTTCAACGCCGATTCCGACTGGTACTGCGACGTGGCGTGGCGGTGGTTTACGAATGCACGCCGATTGGATCTTCAGCCGCGGTGTCAGGATTGAACGCTGGGGTGTTGCGAGACCTTTGAACGTCTCCGACCATTGGCCCGTGTGGGCTGAAGTAGAACCTTGAAACGTACTGTAGGGGCGGCCCTCCGTGGCCGCCCTCGGTTGGTATACGGGTTCAAGATTCGACGACCTCGGCTTTGGCGAACACGATTCCAACCAAGGGCGGCCACGGAGGGCCGCCCCTACAGTACGTTCGATAACGACCAGCATGCTCCAAATCACCAGCCGCGATAATTCCCTCCTCCGCGAAGCACGCGCCGTTCGCGATGGAAAGATCGATGAGCTGATCTTTGTCGAAGGTTTGCGGCTGTGCGAAGAGGCGCAGCGCTCAAAGCTGGAAATCGAGGCGGTCATTGCGTCCGACGAGCTCATGCGTAAGGACCGTGCAGCGATCGCGATCGCCGAATTGTCGCACGTCGCAAAACGCAGTGCCTCGGTTACTGAAAAGCTGCTCGCCTCAATCTCTTACACGAAAACGCCGCAAGGCATCGTCGTTCTCGCGCGCAGACCTGTTTCCTCGGAGAAGCGGCTCACTGAAAGTCTCCACCCGAATTCCCTTCTCGTCGTGCTCCATCAAATCAACAATCCGGTGAACGTGGGCGCGATTCTACGCACTGCTGAAGCTGCCGGAGCGAGCGGAGTCATTACGACGGAGAACACAAGCGATCCGTTCTCGCCAAAGTCTCTGCGTGGAGCGATGGGATCGGCATTCAGATTGCCGATCTGGCGTGGACCCACCTATACGAAAACGATCGAATGGTGCAAGGCTCGTGGAATCGTGACGGTTTGTGCGGATGTGGGCGGGACGATGGCCTATACCGCGTTCGACTGGACGGGAGCCCGAGCATTGTTGCTTGGACCAGAGTCAACCGGCTTCACGCTCGAGGAGTTAATGCAAGCCGATCACGCAGTCACAATCCCGATGCACGGCCACGCCGAGAGTCTGAATGTGTCGGTAGCCGCCGGTATCTTCCTGTTCGAAGCAGCGCGTCAAAGACAATAGTAGCCTCTAGGTCTTCACAGCCTTTACGCATACTGCTGTTACCGGAATAGCCGGTTCTTTAAAGGATCTTCTAACCCATGTCACGATCGTGTAGATTCCGGGAGTGCTTTTGTACAACTTTATAGGCGCTGAAAAATTCGGACCGTTAACGTCAACCTCGCCAAACGTGCCGTCAGGATAAATGAACGGTTGTGGCAATTTGGGAAGGAGCTTCCGCGCTTCCTTCGGTAATGAGTATGGTCGCGGTGATTTGAGCCATTCGGGATCCGGTCGTTCCGGCATCGGTTCGTAATGTACCTCGAGATTATTGAAGCGGTAGCCGCCGCCCCGAATCTTTCCGGCAAATAGCACCTTAGCGCCAGGTTTCGCTTCTTGGACCACGGGCTTGATGTCCACATACCGGGAAATGAAAAGCTCCACTATCCGCAAGCGGAGTTCATACACGACAATGCCGATCCCGACGTGCGTGTGTTCCGGGTTTAGAATCGTGTGCCGGTGTCCGTCGTTGGGTGGCTTTTCCTGGTATAGCCTTAAGTGCAGGTAAGATGTGTCTTGCTTCAAATCCTGTTCCTTCATGGACCAGGTGTTATCTGCGGCTGAAACGTTCTCCGCAGTTGCCTCGGTTCCGCCCGCAAACGAGTAGCGGTGATAAGGTTTTAGACCATCGCTTCCCCAGTGACCCGTAAACTTGCCTTTGACCAGATCCCAGGCGTGCTTCGTCGCGACTTCGGTTGCAAGGTCATCCAGAGCCACCGGAGAAACCTTTTCAACTTCGCGCTCCTCGTTAATCATCGCGAGGAGATTGGCGCGAATATCCTTGATTATCCTTTCGAGATCGTCTGCCGAGGCTGAGCGGGCGAGTAACGAAATAGCAAGAGCGGTCGTTGCGGATTGCAGAAAGTCGCGTCGTGAAACTTTCATACGTTAACTTTAGTCGTGTTGCTGATCGCTTGCTGATAAGTCGCTGCCAGTCCCTCGGCGTTGTCGATAGAGATACCAAGGTCGCGCAGGAGTCCGTCTTCCAGACCATAAATCCAACCGTGTATGGCGAGTTCCTGGCCACGTTGCCAGGCAGTCTGAACGATGGTTGTGCGACCGACATTCAACACCTGTTCGATGACGTTCAACTCACACAGACGATCGAGACGAACGTCTTCATCGCTAATCTTCGAGAGCACCTCTTCGTGTTCATGCAGCACGTCCTGAACGTGTCGCAGCCAGTTGTCGATCAGGCCGAGTTGCAGATTCTCCATCGCGGCCTTAACACCGCCACAACTGTGATGACCGCAGACGATGATGTGGTCCACCTTGAGGACATCAACCGCGTATTGCATCACCGACAGACAATTGAAGTCGGTGTGGTCCACCACATTCGCGACGTTCCGGTGTACAAACATCTCGCCCGGCACCACGCCGACGAGTTGAGTCGAGGGCACGCGGCTATCCGAGCATCCGATCCACATAAACCGCGGCGTCTGTTGTTTGGCTAAGTTTGGGAAAAACTCAGGATCGCTTGCCTTGATACTTTCAGCCCAGGCTCTGTTCTGCTCGAGAAGACGTTTTAAATCCTTCATACTCTGTGATTACTCGATTCGACTTGTCCATGATGGTTTCGGATAGACCTTGAGCTTGCGCCAGATCAGGGTCAAGCTGCCGTTCTCTTCGACGCGCACGACACGAAAGCCGACTAATATGTCCGCGCGCTTGTTGCTCGTCGCGCGCAGTGCGTAGGTCATGTGTTCCACGACTGGAAGCGATCTTCCGTATCGAAATCTTTCCAGGTCAAAACCGGCGCGATTGCGTCGGCTCAAACTTGCTGCTTCGAAGTAGTCTGCGGGCGGCGTGATGTTCGTTAGACCAGTCACGCCGAAGGATTCGGGAGTTACTGTGTCCAAAGGCACGTCGCCGAGCGTGACCAGCACGCCGAGCGCTTCGCCGGTGAAGCCGGTGATGAAGCGGCCGTTGATGAGTTTGAGCTCAGCCCAGCCTAGTCGCGGATCGACGTATCCGTTGAGGCCGTTGCCGTGCTTTTCTTTTGAGAATGAGTAGAGGCTGGCATACATGCCGAAGCCGGGCCGGCGTCCCGTGGCAAGATCCGTAACTGAGATCACTCGGCGTCTGAGTGGCGGATACATGCGAATGAGACCCGTATCGGGAAGCTGGAGAAACTCTGCGAATTGCTGTTGTAGTTCAGGAGACGGGACTAGCAGTAACTTCTCTGCAGTATTTGGCTCATACTCACTAACCCAGATCTGCGCGGGCGATTTAGCCACAAAGAGGCACAAAAAGCACAAAAGACTTACTACCCTTTTTATGTGCTTTTTGTGCCTCTTTGTGGCCATTTTAGGAAGCGGCCATCGCAGCCTGTGCGGCGACTGGCGGCGCATATTCCACCGGCAGGTCGCCGTTGTCTGCGCGGAGATACCGCCAATCCTTTGGCTTGAGCGAGGCGATCAGTTCCCTCCGCGTTTTTATCTTCAGAGGTTTGCCACGATAGATCTTGCCCATGCGCTGAAGGTTTTTCTCGGAGACCGCGCCGGAGAACATCAGCAATGGCCAGGTGAAGTTGGGACCGTTGAGTTTCCGCAACTTGTAAACCCACATCCCGAGCGAACCAACGCGCCACGCCATCGGTCCCCACCAACTGTACTGCCCCGGTCGCAAATTCATCTTCCAGCACTTCATCATCAATTGCCACTGGAGCTTGGTGAGCTGCTTGGTCTGCGTAACGCCTTTTTCCTTCTCCATGCGCGTGTCGTGCAATGGGGTAAAAATCGAAGGAACAAGGAAAGCAAACAAACCTCGTCGTTCCATCTCGTAGACGAGATCTATCGTATCCATAACGTCCTGATCGGTTTCACCGGGATTGCCGACGATCAACGTCATCGCCGGAAACCAGTTGTTCTCGTTCAGCACGCGCAGTCCTTCGAGCACGACGCTCGGCCAGTCTTCGATGGAGAACGGCACGCCTTTGCTCGACATGATCTGCTTAGCCATGCGCACGGATCCGGTCTCGAGTCCAATCAATGGTGCAAGCGCCTTCTTCTGCGGGTGACTACTCAGCACCGGAAAATGGATTGGGCTCTTGGGAAGCAAAAGATCTGATAGCTGCTTGATGAGCAAAGGATCGACAACTGCCGGCGCGATCGTGCAGTGACTCAGCACGTGTTGCTCGACGCCCGGCGTATTCACGATGTCAGAATAAAGATCGACGAGGGCTTCACGGTTTGGAAAGTAGAACGGCGTGTCAGTGTGCACCTGTCCCCAGATGAACATGTCTTCGGTTGCAAGTGAGATCTGCTTGTTTCCATTTCTCACGTTGGCCCGGACAGCGTCCATGATCTTGTCTTTGGGAAGATCGATTTGCGGATTCAGATCGGGCACGCAGAACTTGCAACGGCGCCCGCAGCCTGTCGTCATCTCGACGACGCCGAACGTCGTTCGCGTATCGGGAAACAGGATAGCGTCGCGTTCCACCGGATGCTGGACTTCAACGCGACGCGGCAGTTCTTCTCCCTGAATCGCTTTCCTAAACAGCTCGAGCGTTTCGACGGACTCACTGCGTCCCTCGACGACGCAGTCGATACTCAACTCCTCGTAAGTATCGGTTTGAATGATTTGCCAACCACCGGAGCCGCCGACGATTACTTTGAAGTTCTCGCGGTACGGACTGTTTTTGATTTTGGCAAACAGATCTCGCGCGTAGTGCGAATTGATCGGCATTCTCGACGAACCAAAGATGGACGTGTAAACGCCGGCCGCGAACGTAACACCGAGCGGGTTGTGTGTTGAGACAGCAACGACGCGAGTTCGTGGTCCGATAAACTTGTGAAGATCGTCAGGATAACAAGCCACTACATCATCGTCGCGGTATTCGCGCGACAGCGACTTCTCCACTAGTCTCACACCGGCCGGCATATAACGGGCCGACCCATCAGGATTGTGTTCGACCTCGCGCCACTTCGGATACTTGCGATTGATAACACCCTCCATCCAGATCGGCAGTGATGCCAGCGCCATCTGAATAAAGTACCCGGCATGATCGATCGCTTCGGTGAGCGGAGCGCTCAGCACGATCATGCGACCGCCGTCGGCCGGTGGTTCGGGTGCGATTTGTGGTTGGGGCGATTTGCGTTTGGATTCTTTACTGGGAGTATTCATCAATTACTATTCCGGGGTTGATATCTATTGATCCGTTGCGGCAATGGCTTCGATCTCGATCAGAAACTCGTAGTGAAGCTTTCCGCACGGAATAACTGCGCGAGCGGGGCGACTCTCGCCAAGCACTCTTGAATAAACTTTATTTACTGCTTCCCAAAGGTTGATGTCTGCGATGGAGATATTCATCTTAAGAACGCGATCCCAATCACTGCCCGCAGCTTTAAGAATTGCGTGCACGTTGCTGAGCGCTAACTCGGTCTGTTCCTCAATCGAACCAAACTTCTTCTCACCGGTGGCAGGATCGATCGAAAGCTGACCGGCGACGAAGACGAGGCCGTTGTAAACCGTCGCTTGCGAATAGTGGCCACCCGGTTGCGGAGCGTTCGGGGTGTTAATTCTCTTAATCTCCATGCGCGGCAAGATAACATGCCACAAAGATGCACAAAAAGCACAAAAAGCACAAATGAGGTCCAAACAGCGTTTTCGCTGGCTACTTATGTGCCTTTTGTGCTTTTTGTGCCTTTTGTGGCGTTACTTAGGGAAGGCGGTCTCTTCGGTGACGCGTTTTGCCTGCTGAAAATGCCGGTGTTCGTGGACGACGATTACACGATAGGCGTCCATCAGGCTGTAAGTAACAGCGGAAATGGCGGGTGAGGTAATAATGATTCGTTCGAGGTCGAGATGTTCAGTCGCCTTCATCTTTTCGACGATGAGTGTTTGTTGGTCGACGAAGTTGTTGATTACTTCAGGCGTGATATCGCTCTGGGCCGGCTCAAATCGTTTCGGTGCTTTGATCTTGCGCCTCGTTGCCGGATCGAGAGACTTGATCAGCAACTTGCCGGCGAGCCCGGGCAGTAAAGGCATGCTCTCCCAAAAAGACTGCTTCCTTCCCTTCAGCACCTCGTCAATGATTGGAAGATAGCCGCGGTTGCTGGTGAGTAGATGATCGAAGCATTGGCCGATGCTCCAGCGTTCTGCCGATGGTTTCCAGTTGAGTTGTGAAGGGGATAAATCGCCGAATGCAGACTTTGCATCCGCCGCAACCTGATTGGCCGCTGCAATGAGAGAAGGCAAATCGGCGATTCTATAATTCATCCTGGACAGGGTCAGCGCTCTTAATTAATAAACTCCGCCAAGTCTTTAGCGAAACGTTCCGGACGTTCCCAGTGTGGTGCATGACCAACGTTCGGATAAACTTTCAACTCTGAATTCCGCAACGCCGAAACCAACAAATCCTGTTCGGAACGCGGGAAGATAGTCTCTTTGTCGCCCCACACAATCAACGTCGGCGTCTTGATCTTCTTCAGCTCAGCGTTGGCTTCAGGCGCCAGCATCTCTGCCATCACCTCACGCCAAACATGTGCCGGAACTCTACAGCTCTCCTTCAACAGACCTGCGAGAAACTCTTCCGCGAGCGGTTGAAACGCCGTACTAGTCTGAAAGTCACGTACAAAACTCTCGGGCACCGGCGCTGTGTCCTTCAGCAACCCGATTTCGCGCTGCAAGTCGATCACAGTGTTATTACGAATAGTTGTCGCGGAACCTTCGAGCACCAGCTTGGTAACTCGCTCCGGTGCTGCGACAGCGACGTGCTGAGCCACAAAGCTTCCCATCGAATGGCCAACAATCGTGGCCTTCGGAAGGTTCATCGCGTCCATGAACGCGAGCACGTCGGCGGCAAACTGCTGCATGGCATAACCACCCATTGGTTGAGTGGTTTTGCCATGACCGCGCTGATCGAGAATGTAAACACGATACTTACTATCGAGCAGTGGCAGCACGGGACTGAACGAGAACCACGAGTCAGTGTAGCCGTGCAGCATGATCACCGGTGTTCCCGATGGATCGCCCTGGTAAGCGTAGTGCATGCGAATTCCGGTCTTCAGCATGACGTCTGAAAACTTGACGTCTGAAAACTGCATTTGCGCTGTGGAACCCGTCGGCGCGGGAGTATCGCTCATACCAACCAACGACGCTACTGTCAGCTTGGCATCCGCATACTGCCACGCTTTTTCAAATTCAACCTGCACGCTCTTCGCAGCCGATTCTTTGCCCTGTCTTCTTAATGCTTCGGCAAGACCAAACAACGCACGTCCGTTGCGATGATGCCGTTGCAGCTCAGCACGAAATACTTTTTCTGCTGCTGCATTATCGTTATTTATGAGTAACGCGCCGCCGAGCACTTCACGTACGGGCAAGTCCCAGTCTGATGGCTCCGCGTACGCGGTTGCATCTTCGGCAGCGACGGCTTTGTTCAGGAAGTCGAACGCCGTCTTCTTATCTCCTTTGGCCAGCGCGATCTTGCCTTGAAGCGTTAATTCACCAACCCTCGTAATATCCGAAGCTGCATTGCTGAACATGCGCTCTTCCGTCAAAGTTTTATTGACAGCTTGCAGTGCGGCCAGCTCCGCTTCAGCATTCGGAATCTGTTTTGTACCGACATACGCACTGCCACGCGCGAAGTGCCAGAACGCGGTCGTGATCTTCAGTGACGGATCGGGTTTTGGCTCTTTCAAGATCTCCTCCCACTTGCCAAAACGAGTAAGCGACATACTCGTGTACGGCAGAAACATCTCGAGCATCGGCATCGCCTTCACAACCGGCTTTACGTTCCCTTCGAGATCGCGGCACGACTTGATCGAATCCGCATAACGTCCCTTCATCGCGCTTGCAGCCGCCAGGAAGTGGATGTTGTGGTTGTAGTACATCGCCGGGTAGAGACCGTTGTTACCGCTCTTCTGGATGTACTCTTTGTCGACTGCGATTGCGTCGACGTTTGCCTGAGCAGCCTGGTAGTAATCACCGGTGCGAATGTAAATATGCGACGGCATGTGGACCAGGTGACCAGCTTTCGGTGCAACCGTACCCAATCGTGCCGCGCTGGGTAATCCTCGCTCAGGATTGGTTGAAGCCTCAACGGCGTGGATGTAGTAGTGATTAGCGCCCGAGTGGTTTGGATTACGACGCAACACCTCTTCAAGCGTGGAGACGATCTCGAGTGTGCCTTCGTTGGGCTTGCCATCGAGTGACCAGAGTTTCCACGGGTGCAAATTCATCATGCTCTCGGCGTAGAGGGTGGCGGCGTCGAGATCGTCCGGATAATTCTTTGCAAGCTCGCCCATCGCGTTTTTGTAGTCGACTCCGAGCTTGGTTTGGTCTGCCTGAACATTGGCAGAGTAACGCTTCGAGAGAGCGCTTATATAAGCTTGATCGTGTTCCGAGGCCTTCGGAGCAAGAGCAACGGCTTTCTGGAGATTTGAATAAGCCTCCAGCAGCGCATTGTTGTCTGCCGGCACGTTGTAATTCGAGCCGAGAGCGAGCGCTACGCCCCAGTAGGCCATGGCCAACTGTGGATCAAGTTGGGCAGCTTGCTTGAACGATCGGACCGCCTCTTCATGATTAAAGGCGTAGATATATTCAAGCCCCTGGTTAAAAAACTTCTGGGCTTCGGGGTTTTTAGTTGAAACCGGGTGGTCGATATTGCCGAGCCCTGCTTCAATGGTTACGGGTTTTGAATCTTTAGCTGGAGCGTGGCCATTATGCTGTCCAAATGCCACGACGGGAATGAGCAGCAGAATCACAAAGAACAATTGCTTCATTTGAAACTCCTGCAACGGCATACCATGCCGGAATGGCTGTCACGAATTAGAATCTACAATCCCTAACGCGCAAAAGTTACGGCGAAAAGGCCATCCACAGATTACGCAGATTGTTTTAAGTAATCTGTGTAATCTGTGGATGGGCTAACTTTTCCATCCTGGTGGCGCTTCAGGCCACTCCTTGTCCGGACTGACTGGTTTCGCCTGGTCCGGTCCGAGTCGATCGGGCGCGATTTCGGCGACGATGAAATTCTCCGGTGGCACAGGCGCACCGGCCAGACGCCGCAAGAGCGCAAGCTGTCCTGCGTGTGTCATTGCGTCTGAGAATGGTCCCTGCAGCAAGCGCTCTTCTGTCATGCCTTCGAGAAGCTCATCACCGTTGCGAAGATGCTGGGCCAGCAGTCCGAGCATCTCGTGAAAGCGCCCGATCTCTTCGTTCAACGACTCGAGTGGCTCAGGCCAGTAGCTACCGCCGACGAAGTTTGTGCGTGCGTAACCAAGTACGCTCGTCATGTGACGAACCAGCTCCGCGGGAGTCCGCACACCTTCACGGGCGCGAAACGAGCCGAAATCTTGCGGCGCATCTCGCAGAGCCTTCTGAGTGCGATATGCGAGTGCTGCCAGGAAATGATTCAGCAGTTTTCTCCTCGCTTCCATTTTTGAGCCACAGATTACACCGATGGGTGTGGATAGGCTACAAATCTTTGCGCATCGGGACCAGTTCGAGTTTCACCGCTTCGGTTAATTGCAGGTCGAAGTTTCCGGTCTCGATGAACCCGCACGACTTGTAAAACTCGATTCCGGGTAGCGTCGCCATCAGTTCGAGAGCACGAAAGCCCTCGGCGCGCGCTTCCGTCTCACAATGATTGAGTAGCGCTCGTGCGATTCCCTTCCGCGCGTGATCCGGGTGAATAAAAAACGCCCGAATCTTGGCCGGCTCTGATGCCGGGTCGAGATAACTGGCATCTCTTGACGTGAACTGATCGCCACCATAAAGAGTCTTTCGCTTACTCCAACCGCCGCAGCCAACGAGCTCGCCGTCGATCTCGACAATAAAATAAGTGCCATCCTCAATCAGATCGGTGTCGACACCGAAGACAGTCTCAATTGCAGTCTCGATCTGCTGGTCGTTGTAGTGTGCCCGGCTTAGATGCCGTGCCGACTCTGCGATCAGTTGCTGCATCGGATCGCGCTCTTCCATTGTTGCTTTGCGGATGATCACGTCAGTCCAAAGCCGTACTTGAAAAGCGGATCGTAATCCTTATCGCCCACGTTGATTGGAATCTGGTCCATAGACCGCGGCCAGGAGAATGACAGTTTCCCGACAAATCTGAAGTCGCCAAACAGCACGTCGGTCACTCCGTGTCCTTCAGTTCCAGGGAGCCATGCCGCTACGAGGGCGTCTGCTTTATCGACGATCTTATCGATGATAATCGGACGCCCTGATATCAACACCACCACCAGCGGCATCCCGGCCTGTTTCATCTTTTCTACTGCCGACACGTCTTCTTCAGAGAGGTCGAGGCTCTGGCGATCGCCCATCCACTCCGCGTATGGAGTTTCACCGATAACGACGATTCCGAGATCCGCTCCGGACGCGTTGGATCCGTCTTTGGAGTAAGTAATCTTAGTCGACGAAGAGACGCTTTCCTGAACGGCTTTCAGAATTGTTGTGCCCCCAGTGGTTTGTGCGCCGCTCTTGCCTTGCCAGCTGATGGTCCAACCACCACATTGGTTTCCGATGTCGTCCGCACTCTTGCCTGCAACATGAATGCGGCTGAGTTTCTTCGAAGCCGGCAACACGCGTTTCTCATTCTTGAGCAACACGAGGGACGCGCGTACACATTCGCGCGCCACGTTGCGATGTGCCGGCGAACCGAATCGCGCATGCAGCTTTCGATCGGCGAGATGTGATTGACTACTATCCATCAGCCCGGTGGCAAACTTGACCCGCAGGATCCTCTTGACCGCATCGTCAATACGCGACATCGGAACTCGATTTTCACGAACCAGCTCGAGCAACAGTCCATAGAGCTCGCGATATTTCGTCGAGACCATGAACATGTCCATGCCGGCGTTCACAGAAGTTTCGATCTGTGTCTTGTAGTCGCCCGGCATCTCGTCGATGGCGTCGTAATCAGAGATCAGAAACCCATCAAATTTCAACTCGTCCTTGAGAATTTCAGTCAGCAGCCGTTTGCTGCCCGAGCATTTCACTCCATTCCAACTGCTGTACGACGGCATGATCGTGCCGACGCCCGCTTTGATGGCGCTGATGTAACCTGCCAGATGAATGCGACGCAGTTCGGCCTCGCTCAGTATGACGTTGCCGCGATCAAGTATCTGCAAATTGTCTCTTAGCTTCCGCCCGGTACCGTACTTCGTGCCTCCATCGCCGATGAAATGCTTCGCACATGCCAGCAGGCTTAGCGGGTCGCCGAGATCGTTGCCCTGGTATCCACGCACAGCGGCTTCGCCGAGGGTTCGTGCAAGCTCCGGATCTTCTCCAAAGCCCTCGTAGGTTCGGCCCCAACGTTCGTCGCGCGGGACGGTGACGCAGGGCGCGAAAGTCCAGTTGATACCGGTTGCTCTTGTTTCCACCGCGGTAATGCGTGCGGCGCGTTCGACCAGTTGTGGGTTACGTGTACAACCCAAACCGATGTTGTGTGGGAACAGAGTTGCACCTAGGACGTTGCTGTGTCCGTGAACAGCGTCGATACCGTAGAGAATCGGAATGCGTAGCCGCGTGTGCTGCGTGCGCGATTGCAAGCTGTCGTAATGATCGGTCCAGTCGACGACGCCGTTTCCGGTTTTTGGATCGGAACTGCCGCCACTCAGTAATGAACCCAGAAATAACTTCTCGACGTCACTTGGATCTTTAAGACTCGCCTGGTTGGCTTGGATCATCTGGCCCACTTTTTCTTCGAGCGTCATTTGGGACAGCAGACTGTGGGCCTTCGCGTCATTTGCTTTGAGACTACTGGCGCCTCGGCGCTTTTGCGGCTCACGCATTCGCGCTGACGCGACCATTGATCCGGCAAGAGTAAGCGCCGAAACTTCAAGAAACTTGCGTCTGTTAATTGTCATCCTGCAAATCCTGTTTTATCCAGTTAATCCTGTCTAAAGGCTCATTTCATCAACTGATCGACAATTTCTCGCGCAGCGTTCGGGTGCCCCATCCGCAGTGCATTCGTCTTCATCGACTGAACTCGCCGCGGATCGCTCAGCAGTTTATCGAGCTTGTAAGCCAGCGTCGGCAGGTTGTTGCAGCGGATCGCGACGCCACCTTCGAGCAGGTGATCCGAATTTCTTTCTTCCTGACCCGGAATCGGATTGACGATTACGAACACGAGTCCCTTTGCGAGCGCCTCGGACGTTGTTAGACCACCCGGTTTGCCAAGCACGATGTCCGACGCAGTCATCAGCTCATCCATTTCCTTCGTGTACCCGAACGGCTTCAGAAGCACAGTCGCATCCGGTTTCGTTCGCGCGGCGACTTTCGTCAAACGTTTCTTCAACTCTTCGTTGCGACCACAGATCGCGACTACCTGCGCACGATGCTGCAACGGAAGCAATGAGCTCACCAGCGCATCAACTGAGCCAACGCCGAAACCGCCGGCCGAGAGCAAAATCGTAGTCCGATCAGGAGCGAGTCCGTGCTTCGCCCGCATTTCCTGTTTGTCTTTCTTGGTGCCGAAAACGGGATCGATCGGAATTCCACTGACCGTGATCTTTTCCGCCGGTATCCCCAACACTTCGAGGTAGACGCGCGCCTCATCGATGGCGACGAAATAATGTTCGTAATGATGGACCAGCCACATCGCATGGACGTCGAAGTCGGTAACGATGATGACTTGCCTGCTGGCGAGACGCTCCTTCGCCTTCAGCCACGACACGATTTCAGCGGGAAGGAAGTGAGTGCAAACGATGAGATCGGGTTTGTAGTCGCGCAATAACTTTACGAAAGGCCGCGTGTTGAGTTTGTCCAGGGCGAGTCGCCGGCGTTCGTTTTTCCACGGCTTGTCGAGCTTGTCGTAAAACCAGCCCGGCACCTCGGGCATTTTGTTGACCAGATCGATGTAGGCTTTGGAATAGAGATGCCGGAAGAGTTTATTCGTGTAGTTTAGAACGTCGACGTGCAGCACTTCCCTGCTGCCGGCATCTTTCGCCTGGCTGAAAGCTTTTTCGATCGCTTCAGCTGCGCGCACGTGCCCCGCGCCTGCTGAGGCTGAAAGGAGGAGAACTTTGTTCAGCATTTTCTGTTTACGGGCGCGTGGGTCGTGCGGGCGCGGCAGCAGGAGCAGCAGCTCCGGCCGGATGCGTCCGATTGTAATCGGCGATGAAATCTTTAGTGATATCGAGTTGTGATGCTGCGTACACAATCGGCACGCGGTTGGCATCGATTAGCAAAGTGATCCCTTTGGACTGTGCATACGCAGTCAATGCCGTGCCGATGTCTTTCTGCAACGGATCGAGAACGGCAAGTGACTCTTTTTGGTAACTCGCCTGTGCGTCTTCAGCTTTTCGTTTGATGTCCAGCTCGAGACGATCTGCATCTTCAGTTTGCTTTGCCGTCATGCTGGCGTCCTGGACCTGCCGTTTCTTCTGAATATCAGATCTCATCGTGGTGAGTCGATCTCGCATACCGCGAAGCTCATTGCGCAAAGGCGTAAACTTGATTTCGATCTGCTGCATCGCAGCCATCACGCGCGCGATCCCGGCTTTCTCATCACTGAACGCCGACGAATCGATAATCGCCACGGTGGTTGGCGTCGCCGCCGGTCGGGTCTGTGTCTGGGCCAGGATCGTAAACGCCGCGAAAGCTGCTACGGCGACAACTATGCGAAATACTTTCATCTCTTCTGCTCCTTAAAATTTATTGCGACCGTCGGGGATGAATGCGAAGTTCAACTTCTTCGTTACTACTGCAACGTGAATTTACCACCCTTTTCAATCCGTAGCATGTATACGGGAACCTGGGCGTTTCGATTTGTGTCGAGCGTGATCTTTCCAGTCACACCGGGAAAATCCTTTGTCTGTGTGAGTGCATTTCGCACTGCCGCACTGTCGGTCGACTTCGCCCGCCTGAACGCGTCGAAGAGCATTCGTGCCGCGTCGTATGCGGTTGCAGCCCCGGCGTCAGGATCGACTCCATATTTCGCGTGATAGTCTGCGACAAACTTTCGGGTCAGTGGATCATCGCTTCCCGCCCAGAAGTGGTTTGCAAAATAAACGCCGTCGAAAGGTTCGCTTCCACCGCTCATCAGATTCGGCGAGTCCCAACCGTCGCTGCCGATCAATACAGCCTTGATGGCTGACTTCTTCACCTCGCGCGCTACGAGCGGTGCTGTCGTATAGAAGCCGGGCGCGAATATTACATCAGGCGCTGCGGTCTTGATGGCTTCCATCTGCGCAGTCAAGTCCGTAGCGTTTGCTTCGTACTTCTGTTGGCTGACGATCTCGCCGCCGAGTTTCTTAAAAGACTCGGCAAAGAATCCGGCTAAAACTACGGCGTAATCGTTTTTGTCGTCGAGAATGATCGCGACTTTCTTCGCTTTGAGCTTATCGCCGGCAAATTTCGCGATTGCTTCGCCTTCAGTCGAGCTGATAAAGCAGGCGCGAAAGATGTAGTCGCCCTGCATCGTCAGTTCGGGCTTAACTGAGGCAGACGAGATCATTACCGTTCGATTTTGCTGAGCAACCGGTGCAGCCATCATGGCTCTCGTGCTCACTGGCTCAGCGATGAGCGCGTCTACTTTGTGTTCTTTGATGAGGTGCTCGACGATGCCGGGTACGTCCTGTGTGTTTGACTGATCGTCTTCTATTTCAAGTTCGACTTGTTTGCCGTCGATACCGCCGTTGCGATTCGTTTCTTCAGTCGCGAGCTTGATCGCGTTGGCCGCCGAGATGCCGTAGGCCGACGTCGTTCCCGTTAAGGAAAGAAAGGCGCCGACTTTGATGGTGTTCGATGCCTGTGAACAGGCAGATACAAGTAGGAGCAAACACAGGAGAGTTGCGCAAACTTTTATCATGGGTCGTATTAAAAACAATTTCCCGCAACTACACAAAATACGGGACGCCTCCTTATCCACAGATTACACAGATTGCCATACAGAATCTGTGTAATCTGTGGATAGAATGGGCCGATTTTCTTGGAATTTTCTCCAGAATTATGGTAGGTTGCACCTGCTTCACACCTCAGTCTTTGGAACGTTTAGACCCTTTTTTGGACCTGGAGGAACACAGATGCGAGTCAGAATTATTGTTCTGGTAACAGCTGTTCTGCTTTTCAGTGCGATCATCACCGTCCCCCGCATTATTGAGGCTTCGAAGTCGTCACCCGGCGACTCGGCCCAATCAAACTCTGTTGTAGCTAACCCGCTTCAGGGAAAGAAGCAGGACGTGACCGTGGGCGAGTCGATTCGAAACGACACGTCGCAGCCGGTCCGCGAGATGAAACAGCAACCAGTGTTCAAGGCGAAGAAAGAGGCGAACGCGAACCCGAAGATTGCACACTTTCACAAAGATGCTCCGGACCGGGTAGTTCAGCAATCAATCGCCGAGACTGCCCTGTCTCTCAACATGCCTGCCACGGACTTGAATTTTAACGGTATGGCGTTTCCGGGTGTCGCATGTAACTGCGCTCCGCCTGACACAAACGGCGAAGTCGGAGCCACGCAGTACGTCCAGATGGTCAACGAAGGTTTTCAGGTCTTTGATAAGACAACCGGCGCCTCGCTGCTAGGGCCATCCGGCATTTCAACAATCTGGAGCGGCTTTGGCGGTGTTTGCGAATCCAATGGCAACGGCGATCCAGTGGTCCTATACGATCAGTTGGCAGACCGCTGGGTGATCTCGCAGTTTGCCGGTGTCTCAGTGCCAACCGATGAATGCGTGGCCATCTCGACCACCAGTGACGCAACTGGGTCTTATCATCGCTACGACTTCCATCTCGGCTCCAACTTCTTCGACTATCCGCACCTGGCCGTCTGGCCCGACGCCTATTACATGAGCATGAACGTGTTTAATTCGTCGGGCACGTCGTTCCTTGGGCCGCAACCTTTTGCTTTCGATCGTTCGAAGATGCTCAACGGCCTGCCCGCAACTTTTGTTACGACCGGCATCACGGGTGGATCGCTCGAAGAAGTTTATCTGCCTGCCGATCTTGATGGCTCAACATTGCCACCGGCAGGCGCGCCCGCAACGTTTGTAGAGTGGCCTGGTCCAGGTGGTTACAAGACATTTCACTTCCACGTCGACTTTGCTACGCCGGGAAACTCCACGTTTACCCAGGTTGCGAACCCAGCCGCCGCAGGCTTTACCCAACTCTGCGGTCTTACTCGATCGTGCGTGCCGCAAAGCGGGACCACATCGCGTTTGGATGGCATCGGAGACCGGCTGATGTTCAGGCTTGCGTACCGCAACTTTGGCACACACGAATCGGTGGTGGGTAATTACACCGTCAGTTCGGGGAGCGTCGCCGGAATTCGCTGGTTTGAGTTACGCAATGTCACGAACGGTCCTGTGACTGTCTTCCAGGAAAGCACCTACCAGCCTGACAGCACGTGGCGCTGGATGGGTAGCGCCGCAATGGACGGCGATGGAAATCTTGCGCTTGGTTACAGCGCTTCAAGCGCCACGATCTTCCCGCAGTTACGTTATGCGGGCCGGCTCGCGAGCGATCCTTTGAATGTACTCGGCCAGGGCGAGGCGACGCTTTTCTCTGGAACGGGTAGTCAAACCGGAACCGGTAGTCGTTGGGGTGACTATGCGGCGCTTACTATCGATCCGGTAGATGATTGTACGTTCTGGTTTACTTCGGAGTATTACGTTACGACGAGTCAGTTCAACTGGCGCACGCGAATCGGTTCGTTCAAGTTCCCCACCTGCGGTGGTGGTAACCCGACGCCGACTCCTACGCCAACTCCAACGCCGACACCGACTCCTACGCCAACACCAACACCGACGCCAACTCCTACTCCGACACCGACACCTACTCCCACGCCAACGCCGACTCCTACGCCTAATCCGGTTCCAAATCCTCCGTCGAATCTGAGTGGGACTGCCGTGTCTACGTCTCAAATCAATTTGTCGTGGAGCGACAATTCCAACAATGAGGATGGCTTCAGTATCGAGCGTTGCACGGGGAACAACTGCACGAACTTCGCGCAGATTGCAACGACTAGCGTCACGAGCTTCCCGAACACCGGGCTTAACAATAATACCTGGTACCGGTATCGTGTGCGGGCGTTCAACGTTTCGGGCAATTCGGCGTATTCAAACATCATTGCGGTGAAGACGCCGAACAAGTAGGTTCAATCAAAAAGATATAGGTCCTATAGGACATATAGGACCTATATCGATCAGTTCACAGTGAATCTTATGTCGTCGGGAGTCTCAGAGAGCTTCCTGTCATCGCTGTTGTAGGCCTCAACCGAATAGCGATAAGTTCCCTTCTCCAGTTGCTTGTTTACCTTGAACGACGCAGCTTCTACGCGCTCGTTCATATATGGTGGCGCGACCTGGTGGTTGTCAGGGTACAGAGTGAACTTGTAATACGCCGCAGCCGGGTAAGGCTCCCACTTCAACTCGAGATCCTGTCCGCTCACAGTTGATCCAGCCTTCGGATTCAGAACTTTCAAGTCGCCCTTGAACAGATGCGTCGGACGTACAAAAAGCGTCTTGTCGGCCTCGACGTTGTACTTCGTCGCGGCAATCCCGGCGATGCCCGTCGTCGCAAATACGTATGAGTCTGTGTCGAAGACGCGAATCGTCAGTCCCTCATATTCTTTCGGCGGCACGTTCGTGATCACAAAGTCGCCATCTTTGTCAGTCTTCGCAGTATAAATCTTTCCGCCACAACCACTGAGAAACCGGCTGAACGTTTCGCACAGCTTCACTTCGATATTCTCGACAGGAGCATTGTTGTAGAGCACTTTCCCCTGCACGTTACCGGTGCCCGGTGCAGGCTTCACCTTTTCGACGGCTTCAACCGGAGCATTCGCATCCGCCGTGCGTGTGGGGCTACTTTTCTTAGTACAGGAACTGAGAGCGAAGAATGCCGTCAAACAGATCAGAGCAGTTACGAACCTCTTGAGCATCGCAAAAATGCACCTTTCGTTTTAGTATTGGCCGCGGATTGTAACACTATGAAAACAATAATGACCCTATCGCTGCTCCTGTTTATGACCGGCGCTGATTCCACTGACACTTTCTGGCAAAGTTTCAGGACCGCAGTCAGCAAAGCGGACGTGGAAACGATCGCGCGATTGTCGAAGTTTCCTCTGGCGATGTCGTACGGAATTCCCGTGATAAAGACGAAGGCCCAACTCACGCGCCGATATAAACAGGTCTTCAAAGAACAGACTGACGCCGCAGCCTGTTTTGTAAAAGCCAAGCCCGAGATCGACGCAGATAATCCAAAACGATTCACGGTCGCTTGTCCGGACGCCGCCGGGAACGAGGTCGTGATTTATCACTTCGAACAGACTCGAACTGGCTGGAAGTTCACCGGCCTCGACAATCTAAACGAGTAGACTTACGAAGCGTTTTCCGCAGACTGCTCAGCGAGGGCGGGCGTCTGTGTTGTCAGAGTGAGCTGTGGGCTCAGGAAGATCGTGGCGATGATAAAGGCCGAGGCGAAGAAGTAAGGCGACGAGACGCCCAGGTGATCGAAACATAGACCAAAGAAAAACGGCGCAATCGCTCGCGAGATCCCGCCGTAAGTTTGCTGCATTCCCATGTACAGTCCACGCTCTTTTGGTCTGATCACGCGTGACAATAGCGCCGTCACGCAAGGGAACGTGAACGCTGTGCCGAGCGGGATGAGGGCAACGGTGAGCCCGAGCATCCAAAGGTTGTGCGACAGCGGCATTCCCAACACTCCTGCCGCTAATAACACCAGTCCCAAACGCGAAAGTTTCGACTCACCAAGCCAATCAACCATTCGCCCCAGCAGCAGTACGCGCGTAAACACCGAGATCGAACCGACGTACATGAAGAAGTAACCGATAGTTTGTTCGGTCACCTGAAACCGTGCATTGAGAAAGAGCGCAAGTAAAGCGAAGCTTCCCTGGTACGCTCCCATCGCTATCGCATAGATCCAGATCAAACGTGACGAAGGCTCGCTCGAGTGAGTGATCACCTGCAACAGCGCCTCACGAGAGGTCAATTTCTTTTCGCCCTCAACAGTTACATGTTCACTCGCATCTCTCGACTCCGTGAGATACCGGGCGGCGAACGCGATGTTGAGAAGGCAGAGTCCCGCGGCGATGATTCCGGGCGCAGCATGACCCATGTGCAGCGTCGCCGATCCCGGCATCAGATCGTATTTTCCAAGCGTGATGGCGAAGGAACCGAGCACTGGCCCGAGTGCGACACCGAGATTCGTGGTGGCTGAAAGCCAACCGAGCGCACGCGCGCGATCCTGTGGCGCAGTTGAATCGGCCACGTATGCCTGAATGACACCGACCGTTCCGCCTCCGGCACCCTGTACGATGCGCGACAGCAACAGCAACCAAAGCGAATCTGCGAAACCAAAGATCAGGTAGGCAAAAGCTGCTGCGGTTAGCGCAATGAGCAGAGTTGGTCTGCGCCCCACCCGATCGGAGAATTTTCCCCACAGTGGTGCGCTCAACAACTGCGCGACGGTAAACGACGAGATGATGAGCGCCGTGATCGTGCCGATGCCGATGTGAAAACCAAGAAAGTCCACGCCGGATCCGCCGAGTGTCTTCACGTAGAAAGGCAGGAGGGGAAAGATCATCAACACGCCTACCATGTCGACGAACGCTGTCGCCATTAGCGTGAGTAACTTCGCCGGAATCTTTCGAACTTCGCGACCGAGCACGTAGAGCAGTGCAATCGCGATAACGACGAGAAAAATACGGACCACTGGCGATTGAAGGGATTGCGCGAAGTTCGATTGCAGGAGCATTCGAGAAGTCATAATACACTAATGCGATCCGGCTTTCGCCATAGCGGTGTGACAGGTGGGCTGTATCGTGTGTCGACACGTTAAATTTTTTGGAGGGAGTGTGTTTTGCGATGAAGCTAACGGAGTTTTTTCGGGAACAGTTGGACCGGGAGGTGGAACGTTCGCGCAAAGCGCTCGAGCAGGTCCCCGACGGGAAATTTGATTGGAAACCGCATGACAGATCGATGGGCTTCGGCTATCTAGCGAATATGGTGGCGACGATACCGACGTGGATCACGATGGAGATTAAGCGCGACGATTTGGATGTGGCGCCGCCGGAAGGTCAGAGCACCAGACAACCGCCGAAGGAGACGAGTACGGATCTGGTTAAAGCACTTGATGAAGCGGCTGCCGAAGCACGCAGTGCACTTGAGGGCACCACAGATGAG
>Ga0207647_10001013_pt1 | contig 21834 bp, 16 predicted proteins | sample KBSCornC2_FD_184295 | JGI IMG/M metagenome (GOLD analysis project Ga0207647, IMG submission 184295) | Corn rhizosphere microbial communities from Kellogg Biological Station, Michigan, USA - C2 (SPAdes) (version 2) | ecosystem: Host-associated > Plants > Roots > Rhizosphere ... | reverse complement strand
GAACTCGGCCGTGAAACCAGACAGCGCCGATGGTACTATCGCTTAAGCGATGGAAGAGTAGGTCGTCGCCAGGCATTGAAGCCAGCGCAGCACGGATTTTGAACCCATTCACATGTCTTGCCCCGCGAGGGCGAAAGCGCCTCCGCTCGGCGTTCCCATCAAAATTCTATTTTGATGGGACCCGGTTGTCGGAGGCGTTTGCGTCTCTGTTGGGGTGGTTTTTGGGGCATCGAGCCCCATATTGGTGGCGCGGGGTGGAGCAGCCCGGTAGCTCGTCAGGCTCATAACCTGAAGGTCACAGGTTCAAATCCTGTCCCCGCAACCAATCTCTCAACCAGCCCCGCAGAGCGACGCTCCGCCGGGGCTTTTTTATTGCCAGCAATCTGCCCAATCATTGCCCCGGGAGGACAAGATGGTCGATGCTCTCACCGTTCGCATTGCCGTACGCGCCGATTTGCCGCGCCTGCATCCAGTCATCGAGCGCGCCTACCGCGGCGACAGCGCGCGCCAAGGCTGGACACACGAGGCTGATCTCCTGTCAGGCGAGCGGATCGATCGGGCGGCGCTCGAGGCAATGATGGAGGACCGCGACCACCGGTTGCTAATAGCCGAACGGTACGGCGTGCCCGTCGGATCGGTGTCGCTGACCTCCCACGGTGATGGGCTGGCTTATCTGGGCCTGCTGTGCGTTGACCCCGCCTGCCAAGCAGCCGGAATCGGCAAGGCAATCATCGCGGCTGCAGAGCGCATCGCGCATGACGATCTGCGCGCGGACAGAATCGAAATGACCGTGATCGATAGCCGCGTCGAGCTGATCGCTTATTATGAACGACGCGGCTTCGCCCGCACGGGCGAACGGCGCCCATTTCCCATTCCCCTCGATCCCCCACTGGAGATGGTGGTGCTGGAGAAGGCGATCGCTTGAATTAGCGGCGCCGTACCGAACACGGTGCCCCAGCCGCCAAGAGCCGATCGGGATCGTTTCCGACCGAGCTTGTTTAGGGCAGATGGTTGGCATAGCCTAACTTCCGTCGCTTGGCGGTGCTGTTCTATGCAGACTTCGGAAAATCCACAGAACAGCTACGATTGGGAAGCCGCGCAACATTTCCAGAAGATCTTCACGCGCCAGGCTGTCGGCAGCTACATATTCCTGAGCTTCGGAATGGGGGCGATCGCGCTCCTTCTGCCTATCCTGCTCGTTCTAGCTGGCGGCTATGGCGGCCACTATTCAATCAGCTATTTCTATCATGTCAGCGAGCTTTGCCGGAACATTCTGGTGGGGTGCCTCTGGGCGACAGGCGCGTTCCTTATCCTGTTTCATGGACTGTCAGATCTGGAGAATTGGATCCTGAGGGTGGCGGGGATTGCCGGGATCTCGATGGCCATGAATCCTATGGCGCCGGACCAATGCCCGGTCGCGAAGGCGGTCACGCCCGGCCTGCATGCTGCGAGCGCCATTGTCTTCTTCCTGTGCATAGCGTTTGTCGCGGTCGCGCTAGCCAAGAAGCGTCTGAGATTCATCGTCTGGACGCCGAAGCGGCGTCGCTTCAAGCTGGCATACGACGTGGCGGGCGCAGCGATGGTCGCGATGCCGACAGCGGTCGCCGCTATCCATTTTCTCAGCCGTCGAGGATGCGAGAGTCACTGGATCTTCTGGGTTGAGTGCTGCGGCATCTGGGCTTTTTCCTTCTTCTGGTTTGTGAAGACCTACGAGTACCGGCTCCTGCTGCGGATCCATTGAGGCCGCCACGAAGGGTCATGCCGGCGTCCCTCGCGGTGTACACCGGCGTCTGACCGGCCGCTCGCCTTTCCCTCGCAGTCCGAATAGAAGGGCGTATGTCCGCCAATGCACTGGCTTTCGACCGCTGGATTCGCAATGCCTTCGTGGAGATGAATACCGAGCTCGAGGAGCTCTACTTCGCTCAAGAGAATCGCGCCAACGTGGAAGGCATAGGTGATCCGATCAAGATCACGCTGCGGGATGAAGGGCATGCCCATGTCGTGAGGCTGCTCGCCGAGGGTAATACAGGCGATGGCTTTTCCAGCGCATTCGGCGTTCTCGGCAATGTCGGCATGTATTTGGGCGCGCTTCGCCGCCATGAGCTGACCAATCCCGCATGCGAGGAAAAGTCGCCTTTTCCGGAAGCCTCCTCGCTAGCGATGCACGTCGGCGCATCGATCGACATGGCGCCGCGTTTCGCCACCGCGCATCTTGCCACGCACAACCTAGCATTGCGCGGCGTTCGCAAGAGCTTCACCTCGCTGCCGGACGAATTCCTGTTCATCGACGAGAATACGCGCGGCATCCTGGCACTGCAGCGTGCGGCGGATGCACTCAGCCGGATCGTGCACCTCGGCGTCTCCAGCCCGATCGCAGAACAATTATTCAACGATGCACGTGCGGCGCTGATGGATGTCGCGCGCTTCAATCAGCGCTTGGCCGACGAGCTCGATGTGGATCGCTTCTTCTTCTGCGTGCGGCCTTACTACAAACCCTATCGGGTCGGCCGAACCGAATATCGCGGCGCCAATGCGGGGGACTTTTCGGGGATCAACGAGATCGACCTGCTGCTCGGCCTCACGCGCGCCAACGATGCTTATTATGCGCAGCTTCTCGTCGACAAAATGCCCTTCATGCTGCCATCGGAACAGGCGCGATTGCGCGAATGCATGACCTATCGCAGCCTGCTCGACGAGCTTTTGCTGATCGCTGGGGACTGCGCGCACGAACCCTGGTTCCAAGCGAATACGCGCGCCTTTCTCGCGGTGTGCGACATGTTTGCGGAGACTGCGCGCCAACATCACGATCTGCTGGTGGACCGATTCATCACCCGGCCGGCCGGAACGCTGGATGACGCGCATTTGAAGGGTGTCACGGCGAGCGGGCCGCCGCTGCCTGTGCTGCTTCGTTCGCTTAAGATACTGCGCGATTATCGTTGCGCCGTGCCCGATGGCGAGAGCGTGACGCGACATGCGGATCTCGAGCGGCTGCGGCGGATTGTCGCATGACGATCGATGCGCAGCGCTTGTTCGAGGTGCCGGGCCCGGGCCCCTATTTACTGAGCCATTCGGTCGGCTGCCTCCCGCGTGTGTCGCGCGATCGTCTTAAAGCTGATCTGCTGGACCCTTGGGCATCCCAAGGATCCGATGGCTGGTCGACTTGGCTGAGCGCGATTGATCGCTTCCGCGCGGCGATGGCAACCTTGATTGGCGGTGATGTCGCCGAAATCTGTCCGCAGCCCTCGGTCTCGGCCGCGCTGACCGCCTTTCTTTCGGGGCTCAAGCGCCAGCCGGGCCGCGACGTGCTTCTCGCGTCCGCGCACGCATTTCCCTCGATCGGTTTCGCGATGCGCCAGCTCGCGCCGCTCGGCTATCGTCTGGAACTCATTCCCGAACATCGTCCCCCCAACGATCCCGAGAGCTGGGCGGATGCGATCGGGGCCCATGTGGCTGCGGTCGTGCCGATGCATGTCCATTCCAATAGCGGCCTGGTCTCGCCCGTCGGAGAGATCGCCCGGCTGGCCCGCGCGGCTGGCGCGATCTCGGTGGTCGATGCCTGCCAGGCAGTAGGAATTCTGCCGGTCGAACCCAGATCATGGGGCGTTGACGCGCTCATCGGATCGAGCGTGAAATGGTTGTGCGGCGGTCCGGGTGCGGCCTTCTTGTGGGTGCGACGGGAGCTGATACCTGCTGTCGAGCCGCTCAACGTCGGCTGGTTCTCACACGCGGACCCCTTTGCTTTCGACATAAGCGACTTCCGCTACGCCGACGATGCGCGCCGGTTCTGGGGCGGGACGCCAGCAGTTGCCCCTTGCGTGCTCGCGGCCTGCGGGATCGAAACAATCCTGGAGATTGGCGTCTCCGAAATATTGAAGACCAATCGCGCGCTGATCGCCACTGCTGCAACGGCCGCGGACGCGATATTCGACGTATCCAATCGCGGCGGTACGCTTTGCCTGACCGGGGAGGACGTCGACGGAGCCGAAGTGACCTTGCGGGCGCTGGGCTGCCGCTTCGATCGGCGCGGCCCTATCCTACGCCTCTCCTTCCACGTCTGGTGTGATGCCCTTCAGGCGCAGGCAATTGGTGCTGCGCTCCGACCTTTCCGGCTGAAACTGGCCTAAAATCATATTTATTCCGGTCGCGCACCAGCCTATCGTCGGTACAAAGTGAAAAGGGAGAGCAGAATGGGGCGCTGGGGCTGGGCTATTGGTGGAGGCGTGGCGGCGGCGGCACTGGCGGCGACGCCGGTGTCGGCCGCCTCCGATCTGCCGCATATCGTCGCGCAGAACGGTCGCCATGCGCTGATCGTCGACGGGAAGCCGTTCCTGATGTTGGGCGCGCAGGTCAACAATGCCGCCAATTATCCCTCGGCCCTGCCCAAAGTGTGGCCGACGATTGAGAAGCTCGGCGCCAACACCGTCGAGGTGCCCGTCTCCTGGGAGCAGATCGAGCCCACCGAGGGAAAGTTCGATTTCTCCTTCCTCGATACGTTGCTCAAGGAAGCGCGTGCGCACGACAAAAGGCTCGTAATTCTATGGTTCGGCACCTGGAAGAACACTAACGCCAATTACACGCCGGCCTGGGTCAAGCTCGATCCGAAGCGCTTCCCGCGCATGATTAACACCAAGGGCCAGCTCCACTATGTGCTGAGCCCGCACGGCGCGAACACGCTGGCCGCAGACCGAAGCGCCTTCGTCCGGCTGATGCAGCATCTGAAGGAGGCAGACTCCCAGAATACCGTTATCATGGTGCAAGTCGAAAATGAGAGTGGCAGCTATGGTCTGGCGCGCGACCATTCGCCTCTGGCCGACAAACTTTTCGCGGAGCCGGTACCGGGCCCGCTCGCCGCTAAGATGGGCAAGAAGGGCACGTGGAGCCAAGTCTTTGGCCGTGATGCCGAGCCCGCGTTCAACGCCTGGTATGTCGCGAGCTTCATCGATCAGGTCGCGGCAGCGGGCAAGGTGGTCAAACCCTTGCCGATGTATGTGAATGCCTCGCTTCCGGGCCTGCACCAGTGGCAGGATCCGAACACCTATTCCTCCGGTGGGCCGCTGCCCCAGGTGCTGGACGTTTGGAAGGTGGCGGCGCCGCATATCGACGTGCTGGCGCCCGACATCTACAATCCCGAACACCGCGATTATCTGGAATATCTCGATGTCTATGATCGTGCCGACAATGCCTTGTTCGTGCCTGAGACGGGCAACAAGAAAGAATTTGCGCGCTTTTTCTTTCCCTCGGTCGGGCGCGGCACGATCGGCTTTTCGCCCTTCGGAATGGACGAGACGGGCTATTGGAACTTCCCGCTTGGCGCGGCGCGGCTGGATGACGGCACGCTGGACGCCTTTGCGCTCAATTACCGCATCTTCAGCCAGCTCGTGCATGTCTGGCCCACGCTAGCGCTGACGGGCAAGACGTGGGGCGTGGCCGAGCCGACCGATCCCGCGGCCAAGCACCAACAGGTGATCGACCTCGGCAAATATAAGGCCACCGTCACGTTCGGCCGCCCCCAATTCGGCTTTCCCGAACCGACGGGCAACGACTATCCGTCGGGCGGAGTCGCCGTCGCCGAGCTCGCGCCGGACCAATATCTGATCACCGGTACCCGCGCACGTGTGCAGATCGATCTGAGCCGTCCCGCCTCCGGCGAGTTGCTACAGCTCGTCCGCGTCGAGGAGGGCCATTATGAGGCCGACGGGAAATGGGTGTTCGATCGCATGTGGAACGGCGATCAGACCGATTACGGCCTGAACCTCACCACCTTGCCGGTGCTGCTGCGGGTGACCTTGGGCAGCATTCGCTAAGCGCGCTCAGCGCGTGTCGTCGAGATAGGCGGCGACCCAGACCAGCGGCGCGTTCCAATTGATTGCCACCTCGTTGAGCGAATAAGCCGACACCTGGTCGCGCCAGCAGCGCATCGGCGCGCAAGCGCCCATCGTGCGGGCGACCTCGTCGGCGGGGCGGCCGCTATTGGGCCCGCCTGAAACTACGCCGGGCGGCGGCGGGGGCAGGTTTGCGTCGAGTGAGTGGGCCCAGAAGCGATGGTGCGGGTTGCGCATAGGCCGCGCGCCGAAGCCGGAAATGTAGCTTTGATCGAGCGGATTGCGCCCGAGCAGATAATCCATCACGTCGACCACGCCGTTCCGATAGCGGGCATCGCCGCTGAAATGCGCAGCGAGACTCAGGATCATGGCGCGATTGAGCAAGACCGCATTCGACCCCCAGCTATAGTTCGCCGCGGCATAGGGGATGCGGTAGCCGGAGCGCGCTTCCTCGCTGAGATAAGCGTCAGCCGCACCGATGATCAGCGCGCGCTGCTTGGCTTGCTCCGCTGCCGGCAGAACGCCGTCAGTGAGTGCGAGCGTAATCGTGCCCAAGGCGGCGGTGCTACCCCAGCCGGGTTCGTGCAGCGGTTCGCCGTAAAAGCGCACGCGCGCGAGCGCGTCGCCATATTGCGGATCGCGCGTGGTCGCGAACAGCTCGCCGGCCGCCCAATAGAATTCATCGGCAAGATTGGCGTCGCCATAGCCTCCGCTGCCGGTGAAGTTACCGGTATAGACCGTGGGGTTGCGCAAGGCCGCAGCGAAAGCGCGCTTCGCGGCATCGAGGCAGCGAGCCGCATAAGCGGGATCGATCGACCGCCAGATCCGCGCGCATTGCGCGGCGGTCGCTGCCAAGTTGAGTGTCGCTGCCGTCGAGGGCGGATAAAGCAGCCGTGGCTGAGGATCCTTGTGCGGAGGGGTCGGCAGCGGGGTCCAATTGCGGTCCCCGACCTTGTGGTGCGCCATGCCGGAGGCGTCGACATCGCTCAGCACCAGCTTGGCGCCCGGTGGCTGATGCCCGACCGGCAACTGCATATGCGTGCCGTCCGGGACCTGCATCGCCAGCAGGAAATCCATCTCCCAGCGCGCTTCGGCTAGCAGCGGATCAAAGCTGCCCTGATCCGGCACGAGCTGTGCGCCGTGCGTGAAGCGTTTCGCTTCGGGTATTGTTTGCTCGATCTCATAGAGATTCTGCAGCGTCCACAGCGCAACTCCGCCGTTGACGACATATTTCCCCTGGTCGCCTGCGTCGTACCAGCCGCCGGTTACGTCGCGTCGATAGGCGCCGCAGCCCGGCCAAGCTGTGCCGCTCTCATCGATACCCGAGAAGCAGGAGACGATCTCGCGGGGATGGCCGGCTGGTCGCGACCAAATCTCGCCGCCGGCAAACCGCGCCTCGATCGGTGTTCCTGCACGCGTTTGGTAGAAATAGTTGAGCGCTGCGCGCGCCACCGGGCGGTAGATGTCGTCGGCAACTGCGAACGGCCGGCCGGTGTTGGCGCCGACGTTCAGCCGATAGATGCCATGGCTACGAACTGCGCCCAGATCGATCTGGTGGACGTGATCGCCAGAGACCGGATCGTCTCCGAACAAGCGGGTTTCGCCTTTCGCGACGACCACCCCTAGCGCATTGGTCGCCGTCCAAGGCAGCGCTGTCATCGAGGGATCAGCCGCGATCGCATACTTGGCCGAGCCGGCTTGGAAGCCAAGCTGGTTCATGCGGATCACCGGCTGCGGCGCTTCCTCGGCGGCGACCAGCAGGATCGCCGCCATGCTGAGCGCGGCGGTTCGGAAAGATGGCGTCATTTCGGGCAGATTGAGCCGGCAGGATCAGCCGCGAGTCGCAAATCGGCAATCGAAACGGTGAAGGGGCCGGTGGTGCCGAGCGCGAACGGCGTCGCTACATTGGCCATATCGCCACCGTGGTCGCGGAAACAGGTCAGCGGAACCTTGACCGTGTGCCAATCCGGTCCGGCCTTGGCGAAAAGCGGTGTTGCATTCACAGTTGCTGTTCCGAGCGTCAGCTTGACGGGCATCGCCGGCGCGCGATCGACCCGATACGTTATCTGCAATTGCACGTCGGCATTGGTCTCGCGCGAGAGATCCATTTTGCTGCTGCCGATGCTGACCGTGCCAGCCTGGCTGGCTGCCCAGCTAAGTTGCGTCGCGCCTTCCTGCAGCGTCGCGCTATCGACCGGCTTGCTCGTTACCTGCGGATCGCTCCGATAGGTGAAAGGTGCAGGTACCCGGCCCTTGGCAAAAAAGACGCTTGTGTTGGCGAGGCTGGGATCCACGCCCGAAACTTCGCTCAGCGCCCCTACGGCGCCGCCCCGCGCGTAAGTCAGCCCATAGCCGAGCGGGAAGAGGGGATCATAATCCTTTTCCCCTCGATTGAGCGTGAACTGCCCTGCGGTCTTGGGCCAGCTGAAGGAGAGCGTGCCGCGAAAATCTTGGCGGGGTTTGCCATTGGCGTCGCCCACCAGCACGTCGGCCACGCCCGCACCCTCGGTTCCGGGCAGCCATGCGGCTACGAACGCATCGGACGCATTGAGTTCGGGATTCACCCACAGCGGGCGACCCGAGAGGAAGACCGAGATGACCGGAATGCCGGCCGCCTTGAACTTCTTGAGCATGGCCAGCGCCTGTTTGTCGCCAGGCTGGAATTCCAGCGTGCGCACGTCGCCGCGCATTTCGGCATAAGGCTGCTCGCCAAACACAACCACCGCTACATCGGGCTTGGTCGTGTAGCTGCCGTCCGGGCTGAGCGTTGCGCTGCCGCCGGCGGCCTTCATCGCTGCGGCAATGCCCGCATAGATGGATGTCCCGCCGGGGAAATCCGCATTGGTGTTGCCATCCCCTTGCCAGGACAAAGTCCAGCCGCCCGATTGCTGGCCGATATCGTCGGCATCGGCGCCGGCCACGAGGATGTGCGCGTTCGCCTTCAGCGGCAGCACGCCTTCATTCTTGAGCAGCACCAGGCTTTCCGCCACGGCCTGACGCGCGATCGCGCGATGCTCGGCGGCACCGACCAGCTCGAGCCGGCCGGCATAAGGTCGCGCCGCATCGAACAGGCCGAGCTTGGCCTTGACGCGGAGGATCCGGCGCACCGCATCGTCGACACGCGCCATCGGGATCTTGCCCGCCTTCACCTCGGCGACCGTATTATCGAACAATTCGCGCCAGCCGTCGGGCGCCATGACCATGTCGAGCCCGGCATTGTAGGTCGCTGGGCAATCGCCCTTGTTGCAGCCCGGCACCTGCGCATGCGCATTCCAGTCACCCACGACGAAGCCGTCGAAGCCCATTCGATTCTTGAGGACGTCGGTCAGCAGACTTTTGTTGCCGTGCATCTTCTGGCCCTGCCAGCTGCTGAACGATGCCATTACGGTCATCGTCCCGGCATTGATCGCGGCGGGGTAACCCGCATTGTGGATGCGGACGAGTTCGCTTTCCGGAATATCGGCATCGCCCTGATCGACGCCGCCGATCGTGCCGCCGTCGCCCAGGAAATGCTTTGCACTGGCGGCGACATAGCCCTGCTGAATCGTACCACGGCCGGGCGTCCCCTGCAGACCTTCTACCATCGCCCCGGCATAGGAGGCGACGACCGCCGGATCCTCCGAATAGCCCTCATAAGCGCGGCCCCAGCGCTCGTCCTGCGGCACGGTGAGGGTTGGACCGAATGCCCAATCGATGCCCGCCGCCGCGGTTTCCTCAGCCGTGGCGCGGCCGATCTTGGTCATCAATGCGCGGTCGTGCATTGCGCCGAGCCCGATATTGTGGGGGAATACGGTCGCGCCGACGATGTTGCTGTTGCCGTGGACCGCGTCGATCCCGAAGATCAGCGGGATGGTGACGTGGCCTTTGCGCTGTTCGTTGGCGACGGCATTGAAAGCGCGCGCTGTGGCGAGCCAGGCCTGGGCCGGGGAACGATCAGGCGCATCCAAGGGCGGCGAGCTGCCGCCGGCAAGGATAGAGCCGAGCGGATATCTGCGCAGATCGTTGGGCCGGATCGTGGATATGTCGGCCTGCACCATCTGGCCGACCTTCTCCTCGAGCGTCATCTTGGCCATCAATTGGCTTACAAATGCCTCGGTCTGGGGATCGACTAATCCCTGGCTCTTGGCGGCGGGCCAAAGCGCGGGATGCGCGACACCGCGCTCGGTTTCGGTCTGGCCGATTGCGCCGGTCGCTAACGCGATCGCAAGTCCCGATACCGCTAAGCGCCTAATATCGCGCATCTTGTTTTCCTCCCCGACAATCCCGCTATGGTGCGGCCTGCGCGTTCATACCAGTTCTTGTCCACAAAGCCACCGGAAAGCCGACAGCCATGGCCCGACGTCCTCTGTACAATATCTTGAAAACGCTTACATTCCTTGTCGGATCAGCTTGTCTGACATCGATGTCTGGTGCGACCAATTTGGCGCGGTTTGATTGGGTCGAATATCACGGAGTCGAACCAGGGCCGGCGCCGGCTGCGGGGGAGTATCGCAATCCGATCCTTGGCGGCTTCTACCCCGACCCGAGCGTCGTCCGCGTCGGCGGGGACTTCTATCTAGTCAACTCGACCTTTTCCTGGTTCCCGGGCATTCCAGTCTGGCATAGCCGCGACCTGGTTCACTGGCGCCAGATCGGAAATGCGATTAGCCGCCCGGGCCAGCTGGATTTCACCGGGCTCGGCATGTCGCGCGGTGTCTTTGCCCCGGCGATCTCCCACCACGACGGCCGCTTCTATATCGTCAACACCTGCGTGGATTGCGGCGGCAACTTCGTGATCACGGCACGGGAGCCCAAGGGCCCATGGTCGCAACCGGTGTGGCTCAAGAATGTGGGCGGCATTGATCCCTCGCTCTTCTTTGACGACGACGGCAGCGCCTGGTTGGTTCACAATTGGGCGCCGAAGGAAAAGCCGCGCTATTCGGGACACACCGCCATTTGGCTGCACCGCTTCGATCCAAGGACGCTGCAGACGGTCGGCGATCCCACGATGATCGTCGATGCGGGCGTGAATCCTTCTCAGAACCCCGTCTGGATCGAAGGCCCTCACCTCTTCAAGAAAGACGGGGTTTATTATCTGATGGCGGCGGAGGGCGGCACGTCCGAGCAGCATAGCGAAGTGATCTTTCGATCCGACAAGGTCGAAGGCCCCTATGTGCCGGCACCTGCCAGTGTGAACCCGATTCTCACGCAGCGCGATCTTGATCCGGGTCGATCCAATCCAATCACCTCATCCGGCCATGCCGACTTGGTCAAAACCGCTGGCGGCGACTGGTGGGCAGTGTTCCTGGCCACGCGCCCCTATCAAGGCGATCTGTACAATACAGGGCGCGAAACCTTCCTGCTTCCGGTCAGCTGGCACGACGGCTGGCCTACGATCCTGCCGCACAAGGCTGCTATACCAACCATCACCAAGGCGCCGTCGCTGCCGCGTGATACGGCACCGCCGACCGCTGGGAGCTTCGTTTCGCGCGATGAGTTTGCGGGCTCTGCACTCGCCCCGGAATGGATGATGATGCGTACTCCGGCCACATCCTGGTGGCGGCTGGAAAAGGGCGCGCTGGTGCTGCCCGCGCGCAACGAGCGGCTGGGCGATGGCAAGCAGCCGAGCTTCATCGCACGACGCCAGCAAAATACCGACGCGATCGTCACGACCGCGCTCAACTTCGCACCCGCCGAAGGGGAAGAGGCGGGGCTTGCCGCGCTCCAAAATGACGACGATTTCCTGGCGGTTAGTCTGGCACGATTTGACGGTAAACTTATCGTGAGGGTGACGCGTCGTGCTGGGACTTCGGAGCCGGCGGATGGCATCATTGTGGCCAGCAAGCCTGTCGCGCAGGGACCGATCCAGCTTCGCATCCATGCGCGCGGCGGTCGCTACGATTTCGATTATGCGCTCCGCCCTGGCCAGTGGCAGCCGGTCGCGCACGACGTAGACGGGACCAATCTATCGACGGCCAAAGCCGGCGGTTTTGTGGGAACCCTGATCGGGCCATTTGCGCAGAGCGCAAAGGGCGCATCGCCCGTACGGCTCCGTAAGTAGCTATCTTTTGATGCCGCGCTGCTTGTCGGCGGACGGTGCCAAGTAAGGGAGGTTCGGCACATCGCTCAATGGGGCGCCTGATAACAGGGCGATCGCGTGCGTTCCCATTGAGAGAACGCGCGCATCGCCCCATCTTTATTCGCCGTCAGTTGTGCGGCAATGACGTGATGTCGTAATCCGGACCGAGGTCGAGCACGAAAACCGGCCCCAGATCGATCACCTGCTTGTCTGCCGCAAGCTGCATCGCAACATGCGCCTGGCCACGGGACCAGCCTTTGGTGGCCTTTGCCGAGACATAATAGACGTTCCATTTATTGGTGATGCGCGCGTCGGTGACCGCGATAGGCGTATAAGGTGAAGCGTCTTCGCAGACGCCCAAGCCGGGTATCGAGGCGGTCTCACCGTCCTTGAGATTAGGGGCACGCAGATAGATGGCGAAGAATATCACGTCGCCTGTTTTGATTGGCTTCAGGATGGGATAGCCGCCACCTGCCTCCCAGGGATTGGCGCCCTTACGGCTCACGTCGACTCGCACGAACTCCCCGCCAGGTATGTCGGCATCCTTCATAACCTTGGTCGTCAGACCGGGACCGTAGAAGGTGTAGGCCGTACCCGGCTCGTTGATCACCTTCTTCATCAATGTTTCGGATTGCAGCGGGTCGACCGTTTGCGCGGTGACCGGACCCGCGACGGCGAAGCCAAGCGCCAGCGCCAAGGCAAAAGCCTTCATGATTGCTCCCTCCTGTTCGTGCCGCTGTTGATCGCGGCTAAGCGTCAGCCTCCGCGTAATGGCGAACGCTGTCAATCAGGAGTCGCGAACCTCAGGAGGATAGGGCGACCGCGCCGACCACTTCGATGCCCAGCCCGAGGATCGCCAGGCCGACCCCTGCGAATGGCGCCCAAGCCAGGGAGCGGCGCTCTCCCACCAGGATGATCAAGGCGATTCCGGCGAACAGCAGCACGGCACCGGCAATTGCAGCAAGGTTGCCCATTTGATTCTCCACCGAAACGAACAGCATCGTAACGCGTGCCTGGCCATTCGGTTCATTCAGTGGATATGGTGCAAGAATGCCGGGTATGGGACCGGCTAGCCGATATCTTCGACCTGATCGAGATAGGCGCCATAGCCCTGTGCCTCCATCTCTTCGCGCGGGACGAACCGCAAAGAGGCGGAGTTGATGCAATAGCGCAGTCCTCCGCGGTCGGGCGGACCGTCTTCGAACACATGGCCAAGATGGCTGTCACCGTGGCTGGAGCGAACTTCCGTCCGTATCATTCCGTGCGACGTGTCGCGTAGTTCGGCGACATTGGCGGGTTCGATCGGTTTGGTGAAACTCGGCCAACCGCAGCCGGATTCGAATTTGTCCGACGACGCGAAAAGCGGCTCGCCCGAGACGATGTCGACATAGATGCCGGGAGCTTTGTTGTAGAGCAGCTCCCCCGTACCCGGCCGTTCGGTGCCGCTCTGCTGGGTGACGCGATACTGCTCGGGGCTGAGGCGGGCGATTGCAGCTTCATCGCGGAAATATTCGGCCATCGGGCGCTCCCTGTCTGTGCGGAGAGATCAATATAAGAAGCCGATACAGAAGGGGGAGAGGTTGATGGACGTCGCCGTCTCCGCCGGAATGGCGACTATCCCGACTGGACGATCGCAAACGAAAGGATAATCTTACGCCCGCTGTTAGGTGGCTTGAGGGATCCCATCGGGAGGACGTGATGGCCCGCATTTCGTCGATCAGGCTTTTGGCCTTGGCAGGCGGTGTCTTGGCGCTGTTTACGGGTAACGCCCAAGCGGCCCCGATTGCGAAGCGGGACTCGGACATTGTGGTAACCGGGGTCCGCTCTAGCTTCAGCAATTGGCGGCAGGCGGAAACCAGCCATGTCGTAATGCTCAGCGACGGCAGCGAGCAGGAGCTGGTCCGCCTAACCCGCAATCTCGAGCGGCTCCACTGGCTCCTGTCGGGTCTGATGGGGCGCAGCGATGTCGATGACGAAAAGTTGAAGATCCACATCACGTTGATCGGCGAGGTTGCGGAGTTCGATGCGCTGAACCTGCACAACGTCCGTTGGCAGCAGGGGCCGTTCAACGACCTCTTCCAGATCGGTCGTTATTATGATCCGCGCGAGGACGGCGCAGTGATGGCGAGCACGCGGGTCGATCAGCGTGTGGCGGTTGAGCATAATCCCGTCAACGCGGAGTCGGTCAGCCGCGTGCTCAGCGGTATGGCAATGCAGAGTGGCGATCCGCAGGTTCAATCCGCGATCTTCGGATTGATCGGTGAGCTGAACCTCAGCGCGGGCATGCGGGGGCCTCACGGTTCCGCCGTCAGCTTTGGCGAGAAAGCGATCAATGTATCGGCGGAAAGCCTTTTATACGCTGGCTACGCGCAGCATTACCTGCTGACCTATTTCCCTGCAGCTTATCCGCGCTGGTATTTGGACGGCTTCGGCCAGATCTTCGCGACCATGGCCGTAAAGAACGATCATGTCCTGGAATTCGGCCGCGCGCCAAGCGGCGCCGGTGCTGTGCTCCACGAATTCGGGCCTTACCCCATCAAGGATGTGCTGAGCGACGCCTACCTTACGCAGAAGCCGCACAAGACCGGGTGGACGCCGGTTCACGCCTGGATGCTCACGCATTTCCTATTCTTCTCGGACAAGCGAAGGCCCCAACTTCGCCAATATCTCGCCGCGCGAGCCGCGGGTGCCGATGCCCTGACTGCCGCGAAGATCTTCGGCGACCAGGTCGAGCTCGGGCGGGAGCTTCGCGCTTATTATGCGACACGCAAGCCTTATCTCCAGATCACATATGACGGGGCGAAGATCGAGCAGCCGATCGTCAGGCGCTTGCGCGAAAGCGAGGCGGCGTTCGTGAAAGGTCGCCTGGAACTGGGCATGCGCGTGGAAATTCCGCCCGCTCCCGCCGCGGAAACACCGGCTGATGAGGCGAAAACTATGGCAAAGGCGCGCGCGCAAGCGCTCCGCCAGCGCGGGCAATGGCTGGAAGGATTGCGGCGTGATGCCAATCGCTGGTCGCGTGAACCGGAAGCGCAATTGCTGCTTGCAGAGGCGGAGTGCCGCAGCGGCAACGGCGCGGAATGCCTCGCAGCGGCAGCCCGCGCTGAGGCGTTGGCACCGAACGATGCGCGTGTGCTGGTTTGGAAAGGCTTGGGGATGGTCTTGCAAGCCGCCTCTGCGCAATCCCCAGCACGAGAACAGCTTCTGGCCGACGCGCGCGCGCTGATCATTCGGGCCAATCAGAGCGACCATGAGGCCGTCGGGCCATTACTGGCTTATTATGAGAGCTTCGCCGCCGCCGGCGAACAACCGAGTGTCGCTGCGATAGATGGGCTGCAGAAGGCGATGGAGGAAGTGCCCGCCGCGTCCGAGACGCGCCTCGAATTGGCCAAGGCGCTGGTCGGGCGCGGTCAAGCCGACGTGGCGAAGCCGATCATCCTGCCCGTCGCGGTAGGCGCTTACGACACGCCGGAAAAGCCGGCCGCTCGGGCGCTGCTCGGGCGGATCGATTCCTTGAAGGGGCAGGGGGACCAGCAGCCGGGTCTACCCTCAAATAGCAGGCCGCCAGCCGGAGCGGGCGGCATGTCCTTACATCGGTAGATGCGCATCTCGCGACGTCGTGAAAGGAAGGCGGAATGATCTGGCGCAGAAAGTCTCGGTTGGTCGCCGCGAAGATTGCGGCCATTGCGATGATCGCAACAATTCCCGGTGCGGCGCTTGCACAGGCACGGCCGGATTCCGACCGCGACGTCATCGTCCGCGGCGTCCGTTCCGCGCTCAGCGGCTGGCGGCAGGCGGAAACCAGCCATGTCATCGTACTCAGCGACGGCAGCGAACAGGAACTCGTCCGGTTGACGCGCAATCTTGAGCGGCTGCATTTCCTGCTTTCAGGCCTGCTCGGCCGTGGCTCGACCGCAGATGACATGGTCAAGATCCGGATCGCCTTGATCGGCGATGTGGCCGAATTCCAGGCGATGCATCTGCTCAACAAAAGGTGGCAGCAGGGGCCCTATAACGACCTGTTCCTGCTCAGCCGCTATTACGATCCCCGCCAGGACGGGGTGGTCATGGCGACCACGCGCGCGGATCAGCGCGTCGTGGTCGAGCACACGACGGTCACGCCGGTCGCGGTGCAGGGCGTGTTGAGCTCAATGGCGATGAACGCGTCCGATCCGCAGCTTCGTGCGGAATTGTCGGCTGCGATCGGCGGGTTTGATGTCACGGCGGGCATGCGCAGCGCGAAAGGCGCGACGGTCACCTTCGGCGAGAAGGCGATACAAGTATCCGCAGAGAATCTGCTTTACGCGGGTTATGCGCAGCATTTCCTGCTGACCTATTTCCCTGCCGCTTATCCACGCTGGTATCTCGACGGCTTCGGTCAGGTGTTTTCGACCTTCGCGGTGAAGGGGGACAATATCGTCGAGTTTGGCCGTTCGCCCAATGGGGCGCCGGTGGTGATGCACGAATTCGGTCCCTATCCACTGAAGGACGTACTCAGCGACGCCTATCTCACGCAGAAGCCGCACAAGACCGGCTGGACCCCGATTCATGCGTGGGCGCTCACGCACTTCCTGTTCTTCTCGGACAGGCGGCGGCCGGAGTTGCGGCAATATCTGACCGCACGAGCCAATGGCGCGGATGCGGCGAGCGCGGCCGAGATTTTTGGGGACCAGAAACAGCTCGCGCGCGAAATGGCGAGCTACTTCTACCACCGCAAACCTTATTACCAGATCACCTATGACGGTTCGAAGATCGACCAGCCGATCGTGCGGCGGCTGCGTGAGAGCGAGGCTGCGTTCGTGAAAGGCCGGTTGGAATTAGGCGCTCGGGTTGAGATCCCGCCGGCGCCGACCGCCTATATGGGGTCCGATGAGGCTAGAACCCTGACCAGGGCGCGCGAAGAGGCGCTTCTCCTGCGCGACCGGTGGCTGTCCGATCTGCGCCGCGACGCTGCCCACTGGTCGCGCGAACTCGAGGCGCAGTTATTATTGGCGGAGGCGGAGTGCCGCAGCGGCAATGCGGCAGAATGCCTTGCGGCGGCGGAGAAAGCGCAGTCACTCGCGCCTGCCGATACGCGCCCGCTGATCTGGAAAGGATGGGCGCTGGTTCGGCAAGCATCCGCAGCCCCTGCCGACGCGCGCGCACCCTTGCTCGCCGCGGCACGCGACGTGATCGTTAAAGCCAATCAGGCTGACAGCGATGCGGTCGGCCCTTTGCTGGCTTATTATGCGAGCTTCGGCGAGGTCGGCGAAACGCCGAGCGCGCGGGCGATCGACGGGTTGCAAAAAGCCATGGAGGAGGTCCCGGCAGCGCCTGAAACCCGGCTGGAGCTGGCAAAGGCTCTGATCGAACGGGGGCAAACCGACGTGGCGAAGCCTGTGATCCTCCCCGTCGCCGCCGGCGCTTACGAAAGCCCTGAAAAGCCCCTGGCGAAGACCCTACTGAGCCGGATCGAAGCATCGGGTGCCAAGGTGGGCAGCATTGCGCCGGCCGACACAACGGATTTGAGGCGGGACACGGCGTCGCGTTTGGCGCCCTAGATCGCACTACGAGGCCGGCAAGCGTTGGGGCAAAGCAGAGCTGGGCCATTCATGTGAGCCGCTGCTTGACGTGATCCGCCAAGCGCAAGGCGAGCGCGACAATCGTGAACGTCGGATTGAACGTTCCGCCGGTAGGGAAGACCGAGCAGCCAGCCATATAGAGATTCTCGGTCCCGTGAACGCGGCAATTCTCGTCGACGACGCCCAGTTTCGGGTCTCGATGCATGCGGGTTGTTCCCATGTGGTGCTGGTCACCCCGTAGATCAAAGGGCCAATCGCTGCCGCTGTCGGGAATATCGGAACGAAGTTTGCCGAATCCGCTGCGATCCAACTCGGCCTGCAGCAGCCGGTGAGCAGCGATCAAACCAGATTGGTCCTGCTCAGTCAGCTGCCAATTGACGGCGACCTTTGGTAATCCCAGTGCGTCGCGATCATTACCGAGACCAATCCGGCTCTCAGGATTGGGCATCTGCTCGGACGTGCACTTCAGAGGGATTTCCTCCAAAGGCGTGGGCGGCTTATTTCTGCCATAGACTATTCGCCGGGTGACATAAGTTGCGAGATCGGGTGATTTTCTGATCACGGTCATCAGATCCTGAAGTGCGCTGGCGTTGGATCCGGATCGAAACACAAGGCGCCTCAGTGCGTCGATTTCAGACGGTCTGGGATAGCGGAAGCGGAAGCGCATCGCCGGCAAACCGCCTTGGCGCCTCGTGTCGTCGGAAAGGCTGACATAGGAGACGAAGCGTCGAAAGCGGCCGTATCTTTTATGCTTTGCGCCGTTCTCTCCTGTTTGGAATGACATGTCGGCATTCGGATCGCTGGGGATGATCGCGCCGCCGGAATATTCCAGATGGAGCATGAAAAATCGGCCGACGAGATCGTGTTCGTTCCCCAACACCGCGCCAGCCTCGTTCTCCGATAGCAGAAGCAGTCGCGCATTTTCGATACCGCCGCAGGCAAGGACGTAGGTTCGGGCGCGCACCGCGAAACGACCACCGGAAAGGACTCCCACGTCGACTTGTCCTACCGGCCCGCCATTTTCGCCACCGTGGAGACGCAGTGCGTTCGCATGCAGGTAAACCGTGAGGTTCTGGGCCCGGCGCAACTCGGGGCCATATTGTCGGCCGAACTGGTTGGAGGGCGCCTGCTGCAGAACCCTGCAAAGGAAATGGGGGCCGAGAAACGGTTCGGGGATATCCGTTGACGCGATGCCCCAATCGGTGAGGTCATAGCCATAAGGGCCAAGTTTGAGGACCGGCTGGGCGCGCCGATACCACGGCTCCAGGTGAGATAACGGGAAAGGCCAACCTGAATAGGGGATATCGTCGCGCGTTTCGAAATCGAGCGCGCTCGGCAGGTCGCACCAAGCCCCGCCCCAGCGGTTGGTCGTGCCGCCGAAGTAACGAAATCTGGAGTTTGGAAACATTTCATAGGGCCGCCCTATGATGCTGCCCGCGTAGAGATCCTGGGTAGCTCGATCCGGCTTTTCGCCGCCGCTTTCCAGCAAGGTGACGCGTAAGCCCGAATCAATAAATTCGCGCGCCAAGGCGATTCCCGCGGCGCCGCCGCCTATGATGCATATATCGGTTTCGATGACGGTTCCGGTCGGCACACTATGTGCGTCTAAGATCATCGAACCCCCGCATGTCGGTAGCCGCTGCCCCATTGCGGCAGATCAGAGGATATGTCGCCAAATTGTCAGCGGCAATGGGAAAGCCCAAATCAAGCTTTATTGGCAGAAAATATTGAAGTCCAATGGCTTAGCGGAAACTGCGGAAGATTGAGATTTAAATCAAATCCGACGTGACGCTTCCCGAGGACCGTCAGCAAAAAAATTTCAAAATGATGGGGAATGCTCCGTTTCGGATTTTTACCTTCTCCGTTTTAAGCTATAACGCCCGGAGCATGTTGCTCAGGGGGGAGGCGATTGTGCTCGTAGAAGAGTTGATCGCACAGGATATCGAGCGGGTCGAGCCGCCCAAGCCGCTCCGCGTGATGATCGTCGCTGAAAATGCGTCATTTGTCCAAGGGGGTGCGTCATTCCTGGCGGTTCAATGGTTCCGGCACTTGCTGCGGGAAGGTGTCGATGTTCATTTGCTGGTACACATCCGCTCAAAGGCGGAGCTTGATCAATCGCTGAGTACGTTCACTTCCAGAATACATTACGTGCCGGAAGTCTTTCTACAGACAATATGCTGGAAAGTAGGCAATGCCATATTTCCCCCGCACGTGCGGGATTTCACCAGCGGGTGGGTTGTGCATCTGATCACCCAGTTCATGCAGCGCCGTTTGGCCAGACGTCTGATCCCGCAATATAAGATAGACGTCATACATGAGCCTACCCCGGTCGCGCCGCGGCTTCCGAGCATGATATATGGGCTAGGCGTTCCGGTGGTGATGGGGCCGATGAACGGCAACATGACCTACCCACCCGCGTACCGCAGCAGGCAGTCTCTGAGGGAGCGTGCATTTGTACCTGTCGCGCGAGCCTTTGCCGGCTTGGCGAACCGTCTCATCCCGGGGAAGCGGCGGGCGGACATATTGTTGGTGGCCAACGAGCGAACCCGATTGGCGCTGCCGTCAGGCTACAAGGGCAAGGTCGTGGTTCTTTGCGAGAATGGTGTCGACCCGGACGTCTGGCGGCGCCCAGACGATCTTCCGGCGCGCCACGGTGATCAATTGCGTATCGCGTTTCTCGGTCGCTTGGTCGGTTGGAAAGGCGTCGACTTGGCTCTGGACGTTTTCGCCAAAGTGAAAACGGAGATGCCGTCGGCCGAACTGTGGATAATGGGAGACGGGCCGGCGCTCCCGCGCTTGCGTATCCAGGCCAAAGCGCTCGGCCTTGCGGACGCCGTGACCTTCCATGGTTGGGTCTCGCCCGAAGATTGTCCCCGCTTGCTCTCGCAGACAGACGTACTTTTGTATCCAAGCGTCTTTGATTGCGGCGGAGCAGTGGTGCTCGAAGCTATGGCCCTGGGGCTGACAGTGGTGGCGCTAAATTGGGGCGGCCCGGGCGATTACCTGGCGGAGGGGGGTGGCGTTCTCGTCGATCCGGTCGGCCGCCGCCAGGCCGTGACCGAACTGACGAATGCCGTGCTTAATTTGACGCCAAGCAGGCGCCGAAAACTCGGCGCCGCGGCGCAACGTCGGATTGCCGATCAATATACGTGGCCAGCGAAGGTCCGCCGTATTATCGGCGTGTATCAATCTGTCTGTAAATATCCTGAAGCCGCCACTTCGAAAGAAGTACCATGGCGACGGTAATCGCCATCAGCCTAAGTGCGCATTCCCTGCCTTATGCAACGGTCTGCATTCGCAGCCTGGCTCGGAATCTCGAGGGCGACGACGCAATACAGTTGCTGACGGATACGGCGGGCGATCAGAAGCTTCTGCAACAGGCGTTTGCCGCTTTCGAGAGGATCAAGATTCACGTCGCCGATGAGCTATGGGAGGACAGCGGCAACTCCATGCGTGGTGCTCCCGGGCTCGAACGGATCCGGCAGGGCCATCCTTGTTGGCGCAAGCTCACCGACCCGATGTTGCTCACGCGAGAGGGTGACGAGGTCGTGGTACTCGACCCGGACGTCTATTTTCCGCGTCGCTTTTCGTTCGAGCCTGTAGGCGACGACACGCTGCGGCTGACATGGCAAAAGCCGAACTGCCTGCTGCCATTTTCCGTGGTCGAAACCGCGTTCGCGAAGGGAATCGCGATGGCGGACCACGTTGATATCGGCATCGCACAATATCGATCGTCGCTCGATCTGGAATGGCTCGACTGGCTTGCAGGAGAGCTTTTGAGCGAGGCGCCGCGGATGATGCACGTGGAGGCCATTCTCTGGTCGTGTCTCGCGATGCGAATGGGCGGCGGATATCTGGATCGGGATCGGTGGAGCTGCTGGGCCAACACACAGTGGAAACGGCTCTGGCTCAAGGCCGGCGCCACGCCCGCGCAGATGTTGAGCGGTGAGGATTTTCGTTCCTGTCTGGCTTTTCACGCCGGCGGCACAGCGAAGAGGTGGCTGGCCGCGCCGGGCGCGGAGGAAGTGTTGGAGCGGCTCGCCGAACTTCCGGGCGGCAAATCTCTGCCCGCGCCCGCTGTGCAGCCATTTGTGCCGTTCACGCGCGAAAAGTTCGACTGGCTGAGGAAGCGGGGACGGATCCTCGATGCCCTGGGGTATCGTAAGTTTCTCGAAGCAAAGCCCCGGAAGCAAAAGGAACTTAGCCTGGTGCAGTGAGGCTGGCGATCGACACCGGCCTGTGGTTCGAGCAGGCTTGTCCTAGTCGCCTCAGGATACCTCCAGATCATATGCCTGTCCGGGTATGGCAGGTATGTCATTGAAAAGGTGGTGGACGCACTAGGGCTCGAACCTAGGACCCGCTGATTAAGAGTCAGCTGCTCTACCAACTGAGC
>Ga0207647_10001010_pt1 | contig 21869 bp, 12 predicted proteins | sample KBSCornC2_FD_184295 | JGI IMG/M metagenome (GOLD analysis project Ga0207647, IMG submission 184295) | Corn rhizosphere microbial communities from Kellogg Biological Station, Michigan, USA - C2 (SPAdes) (version 2) | ecosystem: Host-associated > Plants > Roots > Rhizosphere ... | reverse complement strand
CCTGCCGGCGCAGCTGCGCCGCTATCGCGCGCAGGGCATCGCCTTCGCCGACAGTGCGTTCGCCGTCGAGGCGACGCTGGAGGGTGAGCCCGCCGCGGCCCTGGTCGCCGGCAAGGCACGCGTCAGCCTGGACAACCAGGCGCATGACGGCGACATCCACTACACCATCGACGGCAGCGCGCCCACGATCGCGTCGCCCGCGTATGCCGCACCGTTCGAAGTGACGCTGCCGGCCACGATACGCGCGCTGGCGTTCGCTGCCGACGGCACGCCGCTGGCCGCGGCGCGGACACGCACGCTGGATCGCGCTTCGCTCTCGACCCGCAGCAGCAGCGAGCTGCACGCCTGCCCCGGCGGCGATCTCGGCCTGCGCCTACCGCTGCTGCCGGATCTCGTCCGCCCCGACACGCCGGTCTACAACGTCGACCTGTTCCACAGCTGCTGGATTTATACGCAGGCACACCTCGACGGCATCACGGCCATCCGTGTCGATGCGGCGCGGCTGGCTCGCAATTACGGACTGGCCCACGATCAGGTGAAGGTCGTCGCCTATCCTGCGCAGACCGCGCACGGCGAGCTGGAAGTGCGGCTGGATACCTGCGGCGGTCCGGCGCTGGCACGGCTGCCGTTGTCGGCGGGCGACGACGTCGGTCAGCGGCTGGCGCTGCAGGGCCGGCTGCCGGCGTACGCCGGGGTCCACGATCTGTGCCTGCGCTTCACTGCGCCGATCCACGGACCGTTGTATGCCATCGGCGCCGTGCATCTGCTTGAATCGTCGGCAACGCCTTCGCACGCGGCGCATCGAGCGTCGGCATGGAGAACCATTCGATGATCGCAGGCACTCACCGCACGGCGCGCACATTGCCATACCTGGGCCGGATGCTGGCCTTCCTGCTTGCATGCACGATGCCGGCGCTGGTCCTGGCTGCGCCCTTGACCGTGCAGCGGCTGGACCGCGGCTGGCAGTTCCGCCTCGCACCCGGCGACAGCCAGGCCAAGACCCATCCGCAGGCCGCCCGCTGGCTGCCTGCCTCGGTGCCCGGCACGGTGCAGACCGATCTGCTGGCGGCGAAGCTGGTCGCCGATCCGTTCCGGCGCGACAACGAGGCGGCGATCCAGTGGGTCGGCCTGTCCGACTGGGAGTACCGCACGATCTTCGACGTGGGCCGCGCCACGCTGGCGTGCGGCCACGTCGATCTGGTGCTGGACGGCCTGGATACGTTCGCGGACGTCTACCTCAACGGCCGCAAGCTGCTCGCCGCCGACAACATGTTCCGGCGCTGGCGGGTGCCGGTGAAATCGCAGCTGCGCGCGGGCCGCAACACGCTCGAGGTGCGGTTGTATTCGCCGATCAAGCGATTGCAGCCATGGCTGCTGAAGCAGCCGTACGCGTTGCCGGGCGAGTTCGATTCGGCCTTCGGCGACGAGGCCAAGGGCAAGCAGACCGCCAACTACGTGCGCAAGGCCAACTACCAGTACGGTTGGGACTGGGGTCCACGCATCGTCACCGAAGGCATCTGGCAGGGCGTGCACCTGGACAGCTGGGATGCGCTGCGTGTGGCCGACTTCCACGTGGCGCAGACCCATGTCAGCCGGCAGGCCGCGCAGGTCGAGGCGCAATTCGAGATCGAGGCCGACGTGAGCCGGGCGCTGCAGGTCGGTGTCGAGGTGATCGGGCCGGACGGCAAGCCGGTCGCCCACGTCGAGCGCGAGGTCACGGTCGATCCCGGCAGCAATACGGTCGGCTTGCCGCTGCGCATCGTCGATCCGAAGCTGTGGTATCCGGCCGGCTACGGTGCGCCGGATATGTACACCTTCAGGGCCAGCGTCCGCGACGCCCGGACCGATGGTGGGGGCGAGCAGTACCGCGCCGAACACGCCACCGGCCTGCGCACCGTCGAGCTGCGCCGGCAGAAGGATGCGTGGGGCAAGAGTTTCGCGTTCGTCATCAACGGCATCCCGGTTTTCGCCAAGGGCGCCAACCTGATTCCGTTCGACAGCTTTCCCACGCGGGTGAGCGATGCGCAGATGCGCCAGGTGCTCGAATCCGCCCGCGACGCCAACATGAACATGCTGCGCATGTGGGGCGGCGGCTATTACGAATCGGACAAATTCTACGAAATGGCCGACCGGCTCGGCCTGATGATCTGGCAGGACTTCATGTTCGGCGGCGCGATCCCGCCGTACGACGTGGCCTACCGCGAAAACGTGCGGCAGGAGGCGATCGAGCAGGTCAAGCGGCTGCGCGATCACCCCAGCATCGTGCTGTGGGCGGGCAACAACGAAGTGCAGACCGGCTGGGAGTCGTGGCCCGATCGCCAGGCGTTCAAGAAGGCGATCGGCCCGGACGAGCAGGAGCGCGTGGTGACCGGCATGGTCAACCTGTTCGGCAATGTGCTGCGCAACGTGGTTGCGGGTTACGACAACGACGTGCCGTACTGGGCCAGTTCGCCCAGCACCGACTACGACGGCGCGGCCAACGTGCTGGACGACGGCGACTATCACTACTGGAATGTATGGTCGGGCGAGGCCAAGCCGATCACCGAATACCTCAACATCACGCCGCGCTTCCAGTCCGAGTACGGCCTGCAGTCGTTCCCGGAGATGCGCACCATCCGCGCGTTCGCCGACGCGGGCGATCTGCAGCCGGAATCGCCGGTGATGCGCGCGCACCAGAAGTACGACAGCGGCAACGGCAACAAGCGCCTGCTGTTGTATATCCGCCGCGAGTTCGGCGAGCCGAAGGATTTCCCCTCGTTCGTCTATCTCAGCCAGGTGGTGCAGGCCGAGGGTATCCAGCTGGCTGCCGAACACCTGCGCGCCTCGCGGCCGCAGGCGATGGGCTCGCTGTACTGGCAGTTGAACGATGTGTGGCCGGGCGCATCCTGGTCCAGCATCGACTACTACGGCCGCTGGAAGGCGCTGCAGTTCCATGCACGCCGCTTCTATGCGCCGCTGCTGATCGCCGCGCTGCGACACAACGGCAGCACCGCCGTCTCGCTGGTGTCCGATCGCACCACGCCGCTGGCTGCGCATTGGCGTCTGCGGCTGATGGACTTCGCCGGCAAGGTGCTGCGCGAGCAGGCCGCGCAGATCAGCGTGGCGCCGCTAGCCAGCACCAAGGTGGCGAGCTACACCGATGCCCAACTGCTCAAGGGAGCCGATCCGCGCGCGAGCTTCGCTGTCTTCGAGCTGCTCGATGGCGATCACACCGTGTCGCGCAACCTGGTGTTCTTCGATGAGGCGAAGAACCTGCAGCTGCCGTCGCCACAGATCCGCACGCAGTGGGAAACCTCCGCCGACGGCTACCGGCTGACCTTGACAGCCGCAGCGCTGGCGCGCGACGTGTGGGTGTCTTTCGGCGACCTCGAGGCGGACGTCTCGGACAACGCGTTCGATATGCTTCCCGGCCAGAGCGTCACCCTGGTCGTGCACAGCAAGGCCGGGCTCGATGCGCTGCGGCAGGCGCTGGCCGTGCAGAACCTGGCCGATGTCATGGCGGGTGCGGCGCGATGAGGCCGGTGCCCGGCGTGGGTGCGACATGGCGGGGCGGGTTCTTCCGCGCGTTTGCGCTTGGCCTGGCCAGCCTGACCGCCGTCGGCGCTCACGCCGCTGCAGCGGCCGACGACCACGCGCGCGCCGCGGCGTTGGTGGCGAAGATGACGCTGCCGGAAAAAATCGCCCAGTTGCAGAGCGCCGCCCCGGCGATTCCCCGCCTCGGCATACCGGCGTATGACTGGTGGAGCGAAGGCCTGCACGGCATCGCTCGCAACGGTTATGCCACCGTCTTTCCGCAGGCGATCGGGCTGGCAGCCAGCTGGAATCCCGGCTTGCTGCAGCAGATCGGCCGCACGGTTTCCACCGAAGCCCGCGCGAAATTCAACGCCGTGGGTGCGGGCCGCGATCACGCGAGGTATCAAGGGCTCACGATCTGGTCGCCGAACATCAACATCTTCCGCGATCCCCGTTGGGGCAGGGGGCAGGAAACCTACGGCGAAGATCCTTACCTGACCGGCCGGCTCGCGGTCGGCTTCATCCGCGGCATCCAGGGCGACGACCCGGCGCATCCGCTCGCCATTGCCACGCCCAAGCACCTCGCCGTGCACAGCGGGCCGGAGCCGGGCCGCCACGGTTTCGATGTGGATGTCTCGCCGCATGATCTGGAGGCCACCTACCTGCCGGCGTTTCGCGCCGCGATCACCGAGGGCCAGGCCGGTTCGGTGATGTGCGCCTACAACGCGCTGCATGGCACGCCGGTGTGCGCCGACGGCGGGCTGCTGGCCACGCGGTTGCGCGGGGACTGGGGCTTCCAGGGCTATGTCGTGTCCGACTGCGATGCCGTCGATGACATGACCCGGTTTCATTACTTCAAGCCGGACAACGCGCAATCGTCCGCCGCCGCGCTCAGCGCGGGGACCGACCTGGATTGCGGTTACGCCTATGCCGACCTGCTCGAGGCCGTGCGCAAGGGTTACGTGAAGGAGCCGGTGCTGGACACTGCGCTCACGCGGCTGTTCGCCGCCCGCTACCGTCTCGGCGAGCTGAATGCGAAGAGAAGTGGCGGGCATGCGGACATCGGCCCGGACCAGGTCGACAGTGAGGCACATCGTCAGCTGGCGCAGCAGGCCGCGCTCGAATCGATGGTGCTGCTGAAGAATGCGCACGAGACGCTGCCGCTGCGCGCCGGCATGCGGCTGGCGGTAGTTGGCCCGAACGCCGACACCTTGGAGACGCTCGAGGCCAATTACCACGGCACCGCGCGCGCCGCGGTGACGCCGTTGCAGGGACTGCGCCAGCGTTTCGGCGCCGACCATGTCAGCTATGCGCAAGGCGCACCGATCGCCGACGGCGTGCCGGTGCCGATTCCCGAGAACGCGCTGCGCACCGGCACCGATACCGGATTGAAGGGCGAGTATTACGACACGCTCGATTTCAGCGGAAAGCCGCGCATCACCCGCACCGATCGCATGATCGATTTCGACTGGGACCATGTCGCGCCGGCCGAGGGTTTGCGCGCGGACCGTTACGCGGTGCGCTGGAGTGGCGAGCTGGTTCCTCCCGGCGCCGGCGACTACACCTTGGCGGTGCACGTCGATCGCTGCTTCGATTGCGCCGGGCACGATCCGTTGCGCCTGTATGTGGATGGCAAGCCGGTGGTCGACGATGCCGGCGACGGCAAGGATGTCGAGGCGACCCTGCACTTCGCCGACACCCATCCGCATGCGATCCGGCTGGAACTGGTGCACAGCGGACAGGATCAGGGCGTGCGCCTGCAGTGGCTGGCGCCGCCCGCGGCACAGCTGGCCGAGGCGGAGGCGGCGGTGCAGCGCGCCGATGCGGTAATCGCCTTCGTCGGTCTGTCGCCGGATGTCGAGGGCGAGGAGTTGCGGATCGACGTGCCGGGCTTCGACGGCGGCGACCGCACCGACATCGCCTTGCCGGCGCCGCAGCGCGCCTTGCTCGAACACGTCGCCGCCAGCGGCAAGCCGCTGGTGGTGGTGCTGATGTCGGGCAGCGCGGTGGCATTGAACTGGGCGCAGCAACACGCCGATGCGATCCTCGCCGCCTGGTATCCGGGCGAACAAGGCGGCCGCGCCATCGCGCAGACGCTGGCGGGCGACTACAACCCGGGTGGCCGCCTGCCGGTGACGTTCTACCGTTCGACCAAGGACCTGCCGCCCTACGCCAGCTATGCGATGAAGGAGCGTACCTATCGCTATTTCACCGGCGCGCCGCTGTATCCGTTCGGCTACGGCCTGAGCTACACGCGCTTCGCGTATGGCGAACCCGAGCTGTCGACCACGCAGCTCGCAGCCGGCCAGCCGCTGACGGTCAGTGTCGAGTTACGCAATGCCGGCCAGCGCGCCGGCGATGAAGTAGTGCAGGTGTATCTGGACCCGCCGGCGGCACCGCAGGCACCGCGCCACGCCCTGGTCGGCTTCCGCCGCGTGCACCTCGCCCCCGGCGAAAGCCGCCGTATCCGTTTCGAGTTGTCACCGCGCCAGCTCAGCCTGGTCGATGCCGCCGGCCTTCGCGCCGTCGAGGCGGGGCGGTATCGTCTGTTCGTCGGCGGCGGTCAGCCCGGCACCGCCGAAGGCGTCACCGCCGCATTCACCATCACCGGTCGCGATGCGCTGCCGCGCTGAAGACGAACGTTGCAGGAGATCAGCACCATGCCCACCCGCCGCGACATTCTCAAATTGATCGGTACCGCTGCCGTCTCGGGCACCTTCGCCGGCGTCGTGCCGGCTCGCGCCATCGCGCGTGTGCGCCCGGATTTCGTCAGCAAGCGGCCGTTGCCGGCCCAGCGTAAATTCGTCAGCGCGGCGGTGGAGCGCCAGCTGGCGACGGTGAAGGCGGCGATCGGCGATCCGAAGCTGGCGTGGATGTTCGAGAACTGCTATCCGAACACGCTGGATACCACGGTCGAGCTGGGCACCCGCGACGGCAAGCCGGACACCTTCATCATCACCGGCGACATCGACGCGATGTGGCTGCGCGACTCGTCGGCGCAGGTGCATCCCTACCTGCCGCTGGCGAGGAACGATCCCGCGCTGCGGCGGCTGTTCCGCGGCCTGATCCGCCGTCAGGCCAGCTGCATCCGGCTCGATCCCTATGCCAACGCGTTCATGCCCGATCCGCATGCCCCGCCGCTGAGCTGGGCGCAGCACGACCAGACCGACATGAAGCCGGGCGTGGGCGAACGCAAATGGGAAATCGATTCGCTGTGCTACCCGATCCGCCTGGCTCACGGCTACTGGCAGGCCACCGGCGACACCGAGCCGTTCGACGACGACTGGCGCGCGGCCATGCAGCGGGTGCTCGAGACCTTCCGCGAGCAGCAGCGCAAGCACGGGCCGGGGCCTTACCATTTTCAGCGCCCTTCACCGATTCCCACCGAGAGCCAGTTCCTCGGCGGCTACGGCAATCCGACCCGGCCGAACGGGATGATCCATTCGATGTTCCGTCCCTCCGACGACGCCTGCCTGTATCCGCTGTTCGTGCCGGCCAACCTGTTCGCGGTGGTGGTGTTGCGCCAGCTGGCGGAGATGAGCCGCACCATCCATCACGACCGGCGTTTCGCCGTGGAGTGCGAGGCGCTGGCGAGCGAAGTGGAGCAGGCGGTGCAGCGCGATGGCCGCATGCGCGACGCCAACGGCGGCGAGGTGTGGGCTTACGAAATCGACGGCTTCGGCAACCAGCTTTTCATGGACGACGCCAATGCGCCGGGGCTGTTGAGCTTGGCTTACCTGGGCTGCTGCGAACGCACGGATCCGCTCTATCGACGTACCCGCGCGCTGGCCTGGAGCGAGCGCAATCCCTATTTCTTCAAGGGCACCGCGGCCGAAGGCATCGGCGGCCCGCACGAGGGCCTGCGCATGATCTGGCCGATGGCCATCATGATGCGCGCGCTGAGCAGCGACGACCTCGCGGAGATCCGCCAGTGCCTTGCATGGCTGCGCGACACCGATGCCGGCACCGGCTTCATGCACGAGGCGTTCGACCAGGACGATCCGTCGCACTTCACCCGCGCCTGGTTCGCCTGGGCCAACACGCTGTTCGGCGAACTCATCGTCGACCTGCATCGCCGTCATCCCGAGCTGCTGCGCGGCTGAGCATCGCCGTAGCGCTGCGGCCGTACCGGAGGATTCGCCCATGGTTACACGTCGAGGTTTCCTGCAGGGCGCCATCGCCTTCGCACTGTTTGCCGGCCGCGGTGTCGGCGACATGGCGGCGGCGCTGCCGGCCCCGCCCGGCAAGAACGGCGAAGCGACCGACCCGGGTACCGGGCTGACCCGTCACGTCGACGTCTTCATCGGCACCGGCGGCCATGGCCATACCTTTCCCGGTGCCAGCCTGCCGTTCGGCATGGTGCAGCTGAGTCCGGACACGTACAACGCGGTGTGGGACGCCTGCTCGGGCTATCACGCGTCCAACCGTTCGATCATGGGGTTCTCGCACACCCACCTGTCCGGCACCGGTATCGGCGACATGCTGGATTTCCTGGTGATGCCGGCCACCGGCGAGGTGAAGATCGTGCCGGGCAGCCTGGAGCAGCCGGACCAGGGCTACCGCTCGCGCTACGACCACGAGGACGAGCTGGCCAGCCCCGGCTACTACAGCGTGCTGCTGAAGGACTACGGCATCCGCGCCGAACTGACCGCCGCCTTGCGCGCCGGCCTGCATCGCTACAGCTTCCCGGCGGGGCAGAGCGGGCATCTGGTGGTGGACCTGTTCCACGGCATGCAGGACCGGCCCGGCGTGCCCACGCGGGTCAGCGACGCCGAGCTGCGCATCGTCGACGCGCGCACCCTGACCGGCGGCCGCCGCGTGCACGAATGGGCTGACGGCCGCACCATCCATTTCGCCATGAGGCTGTCGCGCCCGTTCGCGCGCGCGCAGATCTACTCGGATGACCGGCCGTTGCCGCGCACGGCGCGCGAGGCCAGGGGCAGCAAGATGAAGACCGTGCTGCACTATCCCGATGCCCACGAAGGTCCGCTGCTGGTCAAGGTGGGGATCTCCGCGGTCAGCGCCGAAGGCGCGCTGCGCAATCTCGACGCCGACATCCCCGATTGGGACTTCGCGCGCGTGCAGCATGCCGCCGTCGCGGCCTGGGAGCGCGAGTTGGCGCGCGTGCGCATCACCACGCCGTCGGAAAAGCACCAGCGCATCTTCTATACCGCGATGTACCACACGCTGCTGGCGCCGACGCTGTTCAGCGACGTCGACGGCCAGTACCGCGGCATGGATCTGAAGGTGCATCGATTGCCTGCGGGCCAGCACAACTACAGCACCTATTCGCTGTGGGACACCTACCGCGCGTTGCACCCGATGCTGACCCTGCTGCAGCCCGAACGCGTGCCGGACCTGGTCAACGGCCTGGTGCGCATGGCCGGCGAAAGTCCCGACGGGCCGACGGTGTGGCCGCTGCAGGGCGTGGAGACGGGCTGCATGATCGGCTATCACTCGGCGGTGGTGCTGGCCGAGGCGCAGGCCAAGGGCTTCACCGGCATCGACTACGCCGCCGCCTGGCCGCTGTATCGCAAGCGCGCGATGGACGACGACTATCGCGGCCTCGGCTACTACCGCAAGCTCGGTTACATCCCCAGCGACAAGGTCGACGAGGCGGTCAGCAAGACGCTGGAATACGCCTACGACGACTGGGCGGTGGCGCACCTGGCCCGCGGCGCCGGCGCGGACGACGACTGCCGCGCGCTGCTCGAGCGTTCGCGCAACTACCGCCACGTGTTCAACCGCAAGAGCGGCTTCATGCAGCCGCGGCTGGAAAACGGCGACTGGGCACGGCCGTTCGATCCGCGCGGCGTGGGCCACTCGAAGCAGTGGCGCGACTTCACCGAGTCCAACGCCTGGCAGGCCAGCTTCCTCAACCAGCACGACGTGCATCACTACATGAGCCTGTTCGGCGGCCGGGAGGCCTTCGCGCGCAAGCTCGACCGGCTGTTCAACATGAGTTCGCAGCTGCCGCCCGACGCGCCGCCCGACATCGCCGGCATGGTCGGCCAGTACGCGCACGGCAACGAGCCAAGTCACCACATCGCCTACCTCTACGCGTATGCCGGCGAACACCACAAGACGCAGGCGCGCGTGCGCATGCTGCTGGAGACGATGTACCGCGACGAGCGCGACGGCCTCGCCGGCAACGAGGATTGCGGGCAGATGAGCGCGTGGTATGTGCTCAGCGCGCTGGGTTTCTATGCAGTCGACCCGGTCAGCGGCAACTACGTGATCGGTAGCCCGCTGTTCGACCGGGCCGAGATCGACGTGGGTGGCGGCCGCACCCTGGTGATCGAGGCGAAGGGCAACGGCCCGGATCGGCCCTACATCCAGTCAATGAGCTGGAACGGCCAGCCCTATCGCAGGACCTGGCTGCGCCACGCCGATCTCGCCGCTGGCGGCACGCTGGTGTTCGAGATGGGGGCGACGCCGAATCGCGACTTCGGCGCGGCCGCCGCCGATGCGCCGCCGTCGTTCGCCTGAGTGGGGAGTCGTCTCATGAAGGATCTCGCCCGTTTCTGTTTCGCGCTGGGTTTCTGCACGCTCGTGAGCGCGCCTGAGCACGCCATCGCCACGACCGTATCGCCAGTCACCATCGAAGGCGACCACTTCGTCCGCGCCGGCAAGCCGTACCAGATCATCGCCGGCTCGATGCATTTCCAGCGCATCCCGCGCGCGTACTGGCGCGACCGCCTCGCGAAGGCGCGCGCGATGGGGCTCAACACGATCACTACCTATGTGTTCTGGAACGCGGTCGAGCCCAAGCGTGGACAGTTCGATTTCAGCGGCCGCAACGACGTGGCGGCCTTCGTGCGCATGGCGCAGGAGCAGGGCCTCAACGTGATCCTGCGCCCTGGGCCGTATGCCTGCGCGGAATGGGAGGCCGGCGGTTTTCCGGCATGGCTGTTCGCCGACCCGCACCTGCACGTGCGCACGCAGGACCCGAAATTTCTGCAGGCGGCCGATGCCTATCTCCAGCGCCTGGGCCGGGAAGTCGCGCCGCTGATGGCCGCCCGTGGCGGCCCGATCATCGCCGTGCAGGTGGAGAACGAATACGGTTCCTACGGTAACGACCGCAGCTACATGGAAGACATCCATCGCGCACTGCTCCGCGCCGGCCTGGGCACGAACCTGATGTTCATCTCCGACGGCGCCGACATGCTGGCCAACGATGCGCTGCCCGGCGTGCTGGCGGTGGTCAACTTCGCTCCCGGCGAGGCGAAGAACGCATTCGGCAAGCTCGCCGGTTTCCGTCCCGGGCAGCCGCTGATGGCCGGCGAATACTGGGCCGGCTGGTTCGACCAGTGGGGCGGGCCGCATGCCCGCACCGACGCCGCGGCACAGGCGAAGGAGCTGGCCTGGATGCTAGGACGGGGCTACTCGGTGAACCTGTACATGTTCGAGGGCGGCACCAGCTTCGGCTTCATGAACGGCGCCAACTACCAGGGCGGCCCCGCCGATCACTACGCGCCGCAGACCACCAGCTACGACTACGACGCCGCGCTCGACGAAGCCGGTCGGCCGACGCCCAAGTTCGCACGGTTCCGCGATGTCATCGTCCACGCCACCGGCGTGACGCCGCCCCCGCTGCCGCCGGCGACGCCTTTCATGCAGGTGCCGTCGTTCACGCTGGAAGAGTCGGCGTCGCTGTGGGACAACCTGCCGGCTCCCATCGAAACCGACCAGCCACAACCAATGGAGCGGTTCGGCCAGGACTACGGCTACATCCTCTATCGCACCCATGTCGGCGGTCCGCTGCACGGGCAGCTGTACCTGGGCGAGGTGCGCGACTATGCGGCGGTCTACGTCGACCGCCAGCCAGTCGGCATCGTCGAGCGTCGCCTCAAGCAGGTGGCGGTGTCGGTCGATCTCGGCCCCGGCACGCACACGCTCGACGTGCTCGTGGAGAACAGTGGCCGCATCAACTACGGACCGCGGCTGGAGGACGGCCGTGCCGGCCTGGTCGATCCGGTGCTGCTCGATGGCAAGGTGCTGCACGGCTGGCAGGTCTATCCGTTGCCGATGCGCTCGCCGGACACGATCCAGGGCTGGACCACGCAGCCGGTGAACGGACCGGCCTTCCATCGCGGCCATTTCCATGTGGACCGACCGGCCGACACCTATCTCGACGTCAGCGCCTTCGGCAAGGGCTTCGCCTGGGTCGGCGAGCGCAACCTGGGGCGCATCTGGGACATCGGTCCGCAGCGTTCGCTGTACCTGCCCGCGCCATGGCTCAGGCGCGGCGACAACACCGTGGTGGTGTTCGACCTGCAGGCGCGCCACCGCCCGAGCGTGCGCGGCACGATCCAGCCGGCGTGGTCGACGCCATCGGGCGAAGGCCGGTGAAGGCGGCGAGTCGCGCCGCGAACGTCGTTTCCAGGCTCGCCCGATCAGCGGGCGCCGGTGACGTCGAACAGCTGGAATTCGCGGATCCGTGCGGCGCCGGCGCTGGAGAGAATGCGCAGGCGCACCTTGCTGGCGGTCACCGGCGCGAAGCGGTCGATCTTCATGTGGCCGATCGCTTCGGCACGGGCCACGGTCGTCCAGCCGCCGTTCGTCCACGCTTCGATCGCATATTTCTGCACCTGCTGGCCCGCGTTCAGCCACTCCATCGTGAGCGCATGGTCCATCGTCACCGGCTGCGCGAAATCGACTTCGAGCGTCGCCTGGTGCGAGTCGTCCGGCGCCGACCAGAAGGTGTCGCGATCGCCGTCCAGCGCGGCGCCGACGTTGGCATCGGTGGGTGCGTGGTGTCGGGCCAGATCCTTGTCCGTGCCGTAGCGTGCCTGCAGTGCCGCGCCGAACGCCTTCAGCCGGGCGACGTCGGCATCCGGCAGCAGGCCGTGGCGGTTCGGCGCGATGCCCAGCATCAGCTGGCCGCCGAGGCCGACGCTGTTCTCCCAGATGTCGACCAGCTCGTCGACGCTCTTCAGCGTCCTGTCGCTGTCCGGATGCCAGAACCACTGCAGCTTGTGCAGCGGCGTGTCCACTTCCACAGGGCGCCAGCGCAGTTCGCCGTGGCGGTCGATCACGTTCCAGTTCTCGCCGCGGATGTGGCCATCCTCCTGGCCGACCCAGCGGATATCGCCGTAACCGAACAGCGACACGTCGGCGAAGATCATCGTGTTGGGCTGGTAGGTGCGCAGCTCCTCGACGTATTTCTTGAAGTCGTAGACATGGCCGGCGCTGCCGGCGCCGTCGAGCCACCATTCGGCCAGCGGCCCGTAGTGCTGGACCAGCTCGTTCAACTGCGAGATGTAGAACGTGTCGTAGGTCTTGGCGTCGGCGTACTTCGGTTCGTGGCGATCCCACGGCGACAGGTAGATGCCGAACTCCATGCCTTGCTTGCGTACCGCCTGTTCGGTCATCCGCACCAGGTCGCCCTTGCCGTGAAGCCACGGGCTGGCCTTGACCGAATAGTCGCTTTCGCCGGTCGGCCACAGTGCGAAGCCATCGTGATGCTTGGCCACCAGCACCAGGTAGCGGGCGCCCGCCGCCTTCGCCGCGCGTGCCCACTGGTCGGGATCGACCCGGTCGGGGTTGAACACCTTGGGGCTGGCGGTGCCGTCGCCCCATTCGCGGTCGAGGAAGGTATTGGTGCCGAAATGCACGATGACGCCGAACTCGAGGTCCTGCCAGTGGGTCTGCTGCGGCGAAGGTTTCACGTCGGCGAAGTTCTGCGCGGCCGCCGTGCCGATCCACAGCGCGGCACAGGCCATGGCGGACTGGCGCAGAAAGCGGCAAGGAATCGGCATCGTGTGCTCCGGATGAAGGTTTGCTTGTATGGACGTAAAAACGTCCATATGAAGTCGTCCATTAGAGGTGGCAACTAGCGCCCATGTCAACCGGTAAAGTCGATGTGCCAAAGGCAGTGCGGATCATCGGTTGCCTCGGCCTGCTGCTGCCCGGATATCCGTGCATTGGAGCGGCGATGAACGCGAACGCCATCGTCCTGAGTGAGTTCGTCAGCGCCTCGCCGCCGACCCCGCAAAGCCACGCGTCGACGATTGTCGAGACGCCTGCGGGACTGGTCGTGGCCTGGTTCGGCGGCAGACAGGAACGCGACCCGGGCGTGGGCATCTGGCTTGCGCGGCAGCAGGCAGGGCACTGGACCGCGCCGGTCGAGGTCGCCGACGGCGTGCAGACGGACGGATCCCGTCAGCCCAGCTGGAATCCCGTGCTGTTCCGCCCGCGCGGCGGCCCGTTGATGCTGTTCTACAAGGTCGGCCCCGATCCGCAACATTGGTGGGGCATGCTGAAGACGTCGCAGGACGATGGCGCGCACTGGTCGGCGGCGCGGCGGCTGCCCGACGGCGTGCTCGGTCCGATCAAGGACAAGCCGGTGCAACTGGCCGACGGCAGCATCGTCAGCCCCTCCAGCAACGAGCTCGGTCACTGGCGCATCCACTTCGAGCGCTCCATCGACAACGGTCGGACATGGACGCTCGGCGCGCCGGTCGCCAATCCCGACGCCATCGAGGCGATTCAGCCGAGCCTGTTGGCCTGGGGCGACAACAACCTGCAGGCGATTGGCCGCACGCGGCAGAACCGCCTCTTCACGACACGATCCGGCGATGGCGGGCGCACCTGGTCGGCGCTGAGGCTGCTGCAGCTTCCGAACCCGAATTCGGGCATCGACGCGGTGATGCTGCGCGACCATCGCGCGCTGCTCGTCTACAACCCGACGCGGCACGGCAAGGACTGGTGGGACGGGCGCGGCACGCTCGCCGTAGCCCTCTCCAGCGACGGCGAGCACTGGACGAAAGTGCTGACGCTGGAAGACGCTCCCGCCGCCGAGTTTTCCTATCCGGCAGTGATCCAGGGCGGCGACGGCAAGGTCCACATCGTCTACACATGGAAGCGGCTGCGGATCAGGCACGTGGTGATCGATCCGGGAAAGCTCTGAGGAGACCACGCCAGCAGGGCGTGCGGCCCGCCTGGACGGGCCGCGAATAGAGCGGGCGCTGCTGCTCCCGGCGCGCCAGGCGGCGTGGCTTGTCTGTCGTCGCGAAGCCGCCGTTTTCCATACGCACCCGCGCTTCCTGCGCGGGTGCGTATGGACGGGTTCGGTTGCCGGCTCAGTGCATCTTGATGATGTTGTTGCCGCGGTTGGCGTCCGGCAGCGCGTGCGCCGGATCGATGGTGGCCGACACCAGCTTGCGCGTGCCGGCCACGTGGATGACGTAGCTGCGGTGTTGCTGCCAGGTTTCCACCGGCACGCGGATGTCCTGCTTGCTGCCGTCGTCGTAGACCACCTGCAGCGTGGCCGGCAGCACCAGCCGGTCGAGGTTGGCCACGGTGACGTCGGCGCCCTTGCGGTAGTCGCCGCCGGTGTAGGCGACTTTCTGCACGGCCAGGTCGAGCTGCCAGTTGTGCTCGTACCAGCCGCGCCAGAACCAGCCCAGGTCCTCGCCGGTGTCGCTTTCCATGAAGCGGAAGAAGTCCGACGGGCTGGGGTGCTTGTACGCCCAGGTGGCGATGTAGCGGCGGAACGCCGGGTCGAAGCGTTCCGGGCCGATGATCTGCTCGCGCAGCAGCACCAGGCCGAACGCGCCCTTGAAGTAGCTGATCGGGTGACGGTACTTCTCCGGCGTCATGTCGGCGCCGTTGAGCGGGGCGGGCGCGGCGGGATCGGCCAACACGGCGGCGATCTCGTCGGCCGGGTTGCCGCCACCGGGCGCGTACTCGCTGTCGCGCTTGGGTGCGTACTCGCCGTGGTTGAAGGCGTCGTCCTCATAGACGTCGATGAAGGTGTTGAAGCCCTCGTCCATCCACGCGTCGCGGCGCTCGTTGCTGCCCACGATCATCGGGAACCAGCTGTGCCCGATCTCGTGCGCGATCACCATGTGCAGGTTCTTGCCCTTGGCCAGCTTGTGGTCGAAGGTGATGCCCGGATATTCCATGCCGCCGGCGGTGCCGGCCTCGTTGATCGCCACCGGCCACGGGTACGGATACCACTGCTTCGAGAAGTATTCGGTGGAGGCCTTGAGGTATTCGGTGGCGCGGCCCCAGGCTTCCTTGCCGCCGCTTTCGACCGGATAGACCGACATCGCCAGCGCGGTCTTGCCCTCCGGCAGGTTGATCCGCGCGGCGTCCCACACGAACGCCTTCGAGGCGCCGAACGCGACGTCGCGGGTGTTCTGCATGCGGAAGTGCCAGGTCAGCGTGCCGCTCTGTTTCGGACGGCTGGACGGCTGGGTGACTTCTTCCGGGGTGCGGATCATCACGGTGGCGTCGCTGTGGCGGGCCTGCTCCAGCCGCTGCCGCTCGGTCTTCGTCAGCACCTCGTCGGGGTTCACCAGCTCGCCGGAGCCGGCCACCAGCATGTCCCACGGCACGGTGATCGCGTAGTCGAAATCGCCGTATTCCAGATAGAACTCGCTGTTGAGGTAGGGCGCGGTGTCCCACCCGCGCAGGTCGTCGTACACGGCCATGCGCGGGTACCACTGCGCGATCTCGAAGATCTCGCCGTTCTTGCTGGGGTTGACGTCGGTGCGCCCGCCGAATTCGCCGGGCACGGTGTAGCTCCACGCGACATGCAGGCGCAGGCTGCCGCCGTTGCCCTTCAGCGCCGTGGGCAGCTGCACCTGCATGCGCGTGTCGGAAACCAGCCATTTCACCGGCTGCCTGCGGCCGTGCGCGTCGTCCACCTCGACCGAGGCAATCTTGTAGCCGTCGGTGAACTCGGTGGGGAACTTGCTGGTGAACGCGCCGCGGGCGTCGCGGCGATAGCGGTTCTGGTCCAGCTGCAGCCACAGCACGTCGAGCGCGTCGGGACTGTGGTTGGTGTAGCTGATCACCTCGCTGCCGCTGAGCAGGCGCGTGGCCGGGTCGAGCGTGGCGGTGATCGTGTAGTCGGCGCGGTTCTGCCAGAACAGCGGGCCGGGCTTGCCGCTGGCCGAGCGGTACGCGGTGGCCGGTTGCGGGTAACTGTACGGAGCGAAGGTCTGCAGCGGGTCGAAGCGCGCGGGGGCGCTGTCGGCGGCGAACGCGGGCGCGGCCAGCAGCGTGGCGGCCGTGATGGCGAGGGAAATCGCGAACTTCATCATGCAGTGCCTTGGGGAGGGTGGTGGATCACGGCTGGCCGCCGGCGCGCAACAGCGCCAGCACTTCGTGGCAGGCGCCCATGGTGTGGTAGTCGGTCTTGCCGGCCGGGCTTTTCTCGTCGCTGTACTTGCGATTGTCGCGGGTGAGGATGCGATACCAGGCACCATGGCGGTGGTCGATGAAATGCTGCCACGCGTACGCCCACAATTTCCCGTACCAATCGTCATAGGCCGGCTCGCCGGTGCGCGCATGCAGCAGCGCGGTGGCGGCCAGCGATTCGGCCTGCACCCAGAAGTACTTGTCGTCGTCGCAGACGCTGCCGTCGGGCGCGAAGCCGTAGCAGATGCCGCCGTACTCGCTGTCCCAGGCGCGCGCCAGCGCGGTGTCGAACAGCTGCCGCGCGGTGGGCAGCAGCCAGTCCTCGTCGTAGCCGCGTGCGCGCAGCAGCGGCTCCATGATCAGCAGCAGCTTGGCCCATTCGGTCTGGTGGCCGGGCTGGAAGCCCCACGGGCGAAACAGGTGCTTCGGATCGTCGCGGTGGTAGTCCCAGTCGATGGCCCAGTGGCGGTCGTAGTGTTCCCACACCAGCCCGCCGGCCAGGGCCGCCTGGCGGCGGGTCATGTGGTCGGCGAGGGTGTACGCGCGGTCGAGATAGCGCGGTTCGTTGCTGGCCTGGTAGGCGGCCAGCATCGCCTCGCACATGTGCATGTTCGCGTTCTGGCCGCGGTAGTCGCTGAAGTGCCAGTTCGCATCGGCCTCGTCGCGGTACAGCCCGGCGTCGGCGTCCCAGAAGCGCTGTTCCAGCAGGTTCCAGGTTTCGTCCATCCAGGCCGCGGCCTCGGCGATGCCGGCCTTGCGCGCGCTGGCGTAGGCGAGCAGCACGAAGGCCACGCCGTAGGCATGGTTGGTGCGGTCTTCCGGCTGCTCGTCGCGGATCGTCCAGGCGTAGCCGCCGGTGTACGGGTCGCGATGCACTTCGCGCAGGTAGCGCAGGCCGTGGCGCGCCGCTTCAAGGTATTCGCTGGTGGAAGCCGCCGCGTTGTCGAATTCGATCGCCGCCATCGCGTAGTTGAAGACGAAGCGGGTGCTGCTGACCAGGTGCCGGTGGGTGCGGTCGTAGATCGTGCCGTCGTCCCGGAAGTAGTGGAAGAAGCCGCCTTCCGGGTCGATCGCCCGCGGGTGGTAGAACGCCATCGTCTGCGCGATGTGCTCGCGCAGGAAGTCGGCGGAGCGGAAGTCGGGGGTGGCGTTCATGCCTGTTGTTCCATGAAGGCCAGCACCTCGTCGCCGCGCGGCATCGCGGCGAACGAGCCCTGGCGGGTGACGGTGAGGGCGCCGCAGGCGGCGGCGAAGCGCAGCATCGCGTGCAGGCGCGGCAGTTCGGTGACCAGCCGGTCGATCCGTTCGGCGCCGGCGTCGAGTTCGGCCAGGCAGCACAGCAGGCCGCCCATGAAGGCATCGCCGGCGGCGGTGGAGTCGACCACGGCGACCGCGTAACCGGGCAGCTCGCCTTCGGCGTCGGGATGGAACCAGCGCAGCGGCTTGGCGCCGTCGGTCACCACCACCAGCCGGGTGCGGCCCAGCCACAGTCGGTCCAGCGCGGCCTGTTCGCCGTCCGGCGCCAGCCAGGCGAATTCCTCGGCGCTCAGCTTCACCACGTCGGCCAGGTGCAATGCCGGCCACAGCAGCGGGTGCGGATCGACATCGGCCGGCCACAGCGCAGGGCGCAGGTTGAGGTCGAAGCTGACCAGCGCACCGACGCCATGCGCGCGCTGCATGCCTTCGCGGGTGGTTGCGGCGAGTGTCGGGTCGGTCATGCTGTTCGAGCAGACGTGGAACACGGCGACGTCGCGGAAGGTGTCGGCGCGGAAGTCGGCCGGCCGGAACAGCAGGTCGGCGGTGTTGTCGCGGTAGAAGCTGAAGCTGCGTTCGCCCTGCGCATCCAGGGTGACGAAGGCCAGCGCGCTGTTCGCCGTATCGGTGCGCGCGACGTCGGCGGTGCCGACGCCGGCCTGCTGCAGGCTGTCGAGCAGGAAGTCGCCGAAGCGGTCGCGCGCCAGCATGCCGGCGAAGCGGGCATCCCCGCCGAGCCGTGCGGCGGCGACCGCCACGTTCGCCGGCGCGCCGCCGGCGAACGGCGTGAAGCGCGCGGCGAAGCCACGCTCGTCGAGGCCGTCGGCATGCAGGTCGATCAGTGCCTCGCCGAAGCACAGGATGGGTCGTGTGGGCATGCTCAGCGATTCCCGCCGGTGTCCGGCGTCGCGATGCTGCGGATGCGCGAGCCGCTGAGGCCATAGAACACGATGTACAGGTAGCACAGCAGCGGCAGGAAGAACGCGTGCTGCAGGCCGATGTGATCGGCGAACACGCCCTGCACGTAAGGAATGATCGCCCCGCCCACGATCGCCATGATCAGCAGGCTGGACGCCTTGCTGGTCATCGGCCCGAGCCGCTCGATGCCGAGCGCGAAGATGGTCGGGAACATGATCGAGTTGAACAGGCCGATCGCGATGATGCTGTACATCGCCACGGCGCCGCTGCCGAGCATGGTGGTCAGCACCAGCAGCGCGTTGATCGCGGCGAACAGGGCGAGCAGCTTGCGCGGCGAGAACTTCGCCATCAGCGCCGAACCGACGAAGCGGCCGACCATCGCGCCGCCCCAGTACCACGACACGTAGTGCGCGGCCTGCTGCTCGCTGATGTGGCCGATCTCCGGCATCGACAGGTAGTTGACCATGAAGCTGCCGATCGACACTTCCGCGCCGACGTAGAAGAAGATGCCGAGCACGCCGAACAGCACGTGCGGATGGCGCAGCACCTCGACGAAGCCGTGGCGGTCATGGTCGCCCCGGTCGGTGGCCTCGGTCAGCGCCGGCAGGCGGAACAGCCACACGAAGATCGCCAGCAGGAACAGCACCACGGCCAGCCCGATGTACGGGAACTGCACCGCCTGCGCCTGCTGGGTGTCGTAGAGCAGGCGCTGCGCCGGTTCCAGCGCGGCCAGTTCGGCCGGGCTCTTCACCACATTGGACAGGATCAGCAGGCCGCCGAACAGCGGCGCCAGCGTGGTGCCCAGCGAATTCAGCGCCTGCGCCAGGGTCAGCCGGCTGGAACTGGTCTTTTCCGGACCCAGCAGCGCCACGTACGGGTTGGCCGCCACCTGCAGCACGGTGATGCCGGTGGCCAGCACGAACAGCGCACCGAGGAAGGCCGGGTACAAATGCAGGCTGGCCGCCGGCCAGAAGCCGAGCGCGCCGACGCCGGCGATCGCCAGTCCGGCCACGATGCCCTTCTTGTAGCCGAGCGCGGCGACCAGCCGGCCGGCCGGCAGCGCCATCAGGAAGTACGCGCCGAAGAAGGTGAACTGCACCAGGATCGCCTGGGCGTAGTTGAGCTGGAAGATCGACTTCAGGTGAGGGATCAGGATGTCGTTGAGGCAGGTCAGGAAGCCCCACATGAAAAAGATGGTGGTGAGCACGCCCATCGCCATCGGGTAGTCGGTATAGCGCTCGCCATGGGCGGGCGAGCCGGGCGTCGGTGACGGAACTTGGGCGAAGGCCATGTGGATTCCCCGGGAGAGTGTGGTGTGGTCAGGCGGTGGGTGGTGGGCAGCTGCTTTCGCGAACGATCAGTTGTACCGGTGCCACGGTCTGCTGGCTGGCGGCCTGTGGTTGCTGCAGGCGCTGCAGCACCAGTTGCGCCGCCTGCTGGCCGCGCTTGTGCGGCGCGGTCGACAAGGTGGTCAGCGGCGGCATGCCGAGCGCCGCCTCGGCGATGTCGTCGAAGCCGGTCAGCGCGAAGTCGTGGCCAGGGCGCAGGCCGCGCTGGTTGAGGCCGAGCACCAGGCCCAGCGCGACCGCGTCGTTGTAGCAGACCGCCGCGGTGGGGGCGAGTGCGCCGGCGAACAGGGCGGGCGCGTGGTGGGCGGCGTCCAGCCGGGTCGGTGCGCATTCGATGCGCCAGTACGGTTCGGTGCGCAGCCCGGCCGTGTGCATCGCCTCGACATAGCCGGCGTGGCGTTGCCGGCACGAGCTGGAATCGTGATGGCCGCCGAAGAACGCGATGTGCCGGTGGCCGCGGGCGATCAGGTGCTCGGTGGCCAGGCGGGCGCCATGCTGGTTGTCCAGCATCAGCTGGTCCCAGTGCGCGAATTCGGGCAGCGCGCCGCCCAGTTCGCGGTTGAACAGCAGCAGCGGCACACGCCGCCCGACCACGGCCAGCACGTCGTGCGCCTTGCTGTGTTCGGCCGGCGACAGGATGATCCCGGCCGGGCCGTGTTCCAGCAGCGAGCCCAGCACCGCCTGTTCGCGCGCCGGCGACTCGCCGGTGCAGCCAAGCAGGGTGACGAAGCCGGCGGCGGCCAGCGTCTCGTCCACGCCGGCGGCGAATTCGGCAAAGAACGGATTGGCCAGGTCGTTCAGCACCAGCGCGATGCTGGTCGAGGTGCGCCGGCGCAGGTTCGCCGCGGCACGGTTGTAGACGTAGCCCTGCCGGCGCAGTTCCTCCTCGACCCGGGCGCGGGTAAGCTTGTTCACCAGCGGACTGCCGCGCAGCACCAGTGACACCGTGGCGCGCGACACGCCGCAGCCGGCAGCGATGTCGTTCAGGGTCACCTTGCGTCCCACAGGGGTATGGTTCGGCATGCAGTTTCGCCTGGTTAGAACGATCCAAATGTAACTTACCAAGACCATTGGGCACGTCGCGGCGCAACATGCCTTGTCCGGCAGCGGATGTTAGCGTGCCGCTTTGGATCGTTCCAATAGCGAGACTGACGATGACTATCCAGCTGCATGGCGTGCTTCCCTGTCTGCTTGGTGCCGCGGTCGGCATGGTGGCGCTGGCACCTGCCGGCGTGCTGCATGCCGGTACCCGTGCGGAGGGCCATGCCGCGGCGGTCGACCCGCGCATCGGTACCGGCGGCGATGGCCACACCTTTCCCGGCGCCACCGTGCCGTTCGGGATGATCCAGCTGTCGCCGGACACCGCGATGCCGGATTTCAAGCACGCCTACAAGTGGGCCGCCGGCTACCAGTACGGCGACAGCAGCATCCTGGGGTTCTCGCACACGCACTTCTCCGGCTCTGGCCATTCGGACCTGGGCGACGTGCTGGTGATGCCGATTGCTGGCGACGTGCGGCTGGAACCGGGCGATCCGGCCAAGCCGGGCAGCGGCTACCGCTCGCGTTTCTCGCACGACAGCGAAGTGGTGCAGGCCGGCTACTACGCGGTGACGCTGAGCGACTACGGCGTGCGCGCCGAACTCACCGCCGGGCGCCGGATCGGCTGGCACCGTTACACCTTCC